>Ga0209131_1002264_pt1 | contig 13157 bp, 15 predicted proteins | sample GraSoi_2013_40cm_FD_185826 | JGI IMG/M metagenome (GOLD analysis project Ga0209131, IMG submission 185826) | Grasslands soil microbial communities from the Angelo Coastal Reserve, California, USA - Sample 9_17_2013_40cm (SPAdes) (version 2) | ecosystem: Environmental > Terrestrial > Soil >...
GCGAAGACACCTTGTTCACGATTGCGCGTGACCTTGAGCGCTTCATCGCCATTCAGGTGATGTTTGCCCATGTCGAGGCCGGTATTTTCCGCATATTTTTCGTTGGGAATGTTGAGGTCGATGCCGTCCACTGCGTTGACCACATTCACAAAGGTGCGCATGTTAACAGCAAGGTAGTGATCTACAACAACACCAAAGTTGAGATTAAGGGTAAGCGCCAGCAAACCAGGGCCTCTGCTTGGGTCGTCCCAATAGCCGAAGCCGTCGCCGGGCTGGCCATATAAATAAGCCTGATTTAATTTTTCGTGATCCTGCCCATTGATATTATCTGAGATATAGGGGATCTGCACCCATAGGTCACGCGGAAATTCGAGCGCGGTTACTTTGCGATTCGAAAAATCCACGCGTACCACGCGGATCACATCCGCCAACCCGTATTGATAAGTATCCGAACGCGAATCCGCGCCCACGGCCAGAACGGTCATGACACCGGAGCCTCCACATATCGGTGCGGAAGTATTTGTAGCCGGTACAACGAGAGTAGGTGCGTAAGTAACTGCGCCCAATGAAGTTAACGGATCACCGGGAGTTGGAGTCCATGTGGCAGGCAGGGCAAGAGGCGTAAATTGCGGTATCGATGGGCCAAGTGGACGCGTGGCATAGGTTTGATAGGCTTGAAATCCATCATAGCCAACAAATGCTACTAAAACACATGCGATCAACGAAAGAATGGATAGGATCGATTTTTGGGTGCGGGTCATAGCCCTACTTTAGAAAATATGGGATCTCTGCCGGTGCCGGCGCGAGGAAATATACAGTTACCCAGCCAGTCATATCTACAATTTGGCCTTCATCAAAACCCAGGTCGATCCATTTTGTGCGCGGCACACCGAGTGCGCTTTCAATGATCGGTCCGCCGCCAGTATCGCCGATGGTCGCCACGCCATATCCTGGGATATACACTCGCATTCCAGCGAGATAACTATAAATGGAATAGTCCACTGCCACGACCCCTTTGCCGGCTGGTGCGCCGCTAGCGGTACTATAGGAACATCCGCCAGTGCCGGATTGACAGGGCGAATATACGGTCGCATACATTGGATACGCAAGCCAGTAGTCACCCGGAACACCATTTGCCGGCACCGGTGCAAGCACAATTTGTGAACCGCCCGCAACAACGCGGGTTTGCGGCTCACGCACGACCGTTTTGCTTTCGGCTTTGCGGCTTACTTCTTTTCCATCTTCATACAGAATGCGCGTGCGAACCATGGCGAGACCATTCAACCCGGGTTGAATGGTCTCTTGCTGTCCAAGTGGAACATCTGGAGAATCAATTACTTGTGTTGTGAATAGGATCGGTTCGAGAGCGATGCTGACTGTTTCGTTGACGCGTACTACGCGGATCTGTCCATCGGGAGGCGGCGCTTCATTCTCAAGCGGGGAGCTGGTATCCAAGCCAATAAGCGGAATCCCGGCTTCGGCAAGCACCTCGCCAACCGTCCCTGCGGATGACCGGACGCGTAAAACATTATCCCCAACAAAAATAGACATCTCCCGTGCCGGTGTGTAAGTGATGGTCATGGGACCGGTAATGGGAGTATTTACCGGCGGGTCTATCAGATCGCTTGAATATATTTCATACCCGGCTTCGCTCAAAGCTTGCCCCACATTCAATGCAGAAGATTGAGCCACTTGCTGCCCTTGAGGTGTGTTGACCGTAAGCGGCACGCCGTGATGAAGTTGTAGTTGAATAAAATCTGTTTCGGGCAGAGGCTGGTCAATAGGCTCAAGGATTCCGTTCAAGAGCACGCGGTCATAGGGTTGAGGGATAATTCCAGCCTTTGTAAGCAAACTCAATGGGATGCGTTCTGCGGATTCAATTGTATAAGTTTTTTCACCGTCTATGATGGTGATGATGGAGGATGAATTGGACTGGCATGCAAAAAGGACAAAACTTAACGAGAAAACCAGCCATCGAAACGATTTCATGAAGGCAATTATACGCTAATGTGTGGCACCAAAATTTTCTCAGGAAAATTTTTTGTTGACATATTCCATTGTAAATCGAATCAGGTCCAGCGTTCCATTGCGATCATCAGGCTCTACTTCCAAATCCGAGTTTTGCCAAACACCGGTTCCTCGCGCAATTCCGGCGTTTTGTCTTCCAATGATTGCTCGTTCAATTAAAGGAACCCATTTTATATCTAATGTTTGCAACGCCCATCCTGCTGCAACGATCTTGGAAACGATGGCACCATGTTCAAGCGTGTACAACATGCGACATAAGGAAAGGACAACAAAGGATTGATAGCCGCGTGGCCTTATCCGTTGAATGGGATCTTCAAGCAGTGGGGTGACCCACAAAGGTAATACATCCACGACTGCCTGCCGCAGATCATCTGCGGAAACGGGATCAATGAGTGTGTGTGGGGCAGGTCCTTCAACGACGATTTTCGTTTCGCGTAAAGTATGACGCTGAATGACCCAGTCGCTCTCGTGCTTCATCCAGTGAAGTTGTTCGCCATTGCCACGGTCAAGATGAGGGTGAGTGATGTTGGACTGGTTGAATCGCCTCAAGGCATTTTGTGGAATGTAGGAGATCTCCAGTTGGGTGGCCCAGCGTGAATCTGAAACCGCGATACGCTCGTGCATTGAATGCAATGTTGAAAACCTGGAGTCTAAGATTTCAGCCTTTGTCACAATAAGGACATCCACATCACTAGATTGGTCAAAGCCGCCGTTCGCCAGCGAGCCGAATAGATACATGCCGATAAATTGCTCTTTCAAGATGCCCTTTACGTCAGTGAGCAGTCTGTCCAAAATGATATTTACATCATCATAAGGTGTGTATTGTTTATGGTACATGATTTATTCCCTGATGATCTTTCCGTCTTTTGCCAGCCATACATCGGATGCGAAGCGTTCGATGAAGTAGCGGTCGTGTACAACGGCGAGGATCGTCCCTTTGAAACTGGACAATGCTTCTTCGAATCGAGCGCGCGAGGGAATGTCGAGATGGTTGATCGGCTCATCAAGCAGCAGGAAGTTACATCCTTGCGCGACGAGCAGGCCTAATTGCAGGCGGGCGCGCTCTCCATAAGAGAGTTCGCGCGTCGGACGGAGCGGATCATCGTCCTCGAACAGGAAGTAATGCAGGAAGTTACGCGCCTCCGTTTCGTTGAAGGGCGCAACACTTTGGATGGTTTGCAATGCGCTGAAATCTGGGTTGAGTAATTCCTGCTCCTGAGTCATGTATCCAAGCTTGATGTTCGCACCGAGTTTTATTTCGCCTGCAAGAGGGGAGAGCTTCCCGGCGATCGCGCGGATGAGGGTCGTTTTGCCGGTGCCGTTTGAACCGGTCAACGCGATGTGCTGTCCCGCACGGATTTGAAGATTCAAACTGCTAAGTAGAGGCTTCTCTATATCGTAACCAATTGAAAGATTATCGGTCAGCAGTACATTTTTGCTTGAGTTTTCGCCAGCTTCAAATTCAAGTTTCAACTGCCAGCTTGCTTTTGGTTTTTCGACGCGGTCATCGGAGTCCAGATAACGATCCAGTTTTTTCGCGCGCGATAAGGCCTTCTTTGCAACTTTCTTGGCGATCCGCCTCACGCCCGGTGTACGTGGAGTGGTGGACATTTCCACGCGCAGGGATTGTTGCTTGGTGCGGTTGATATCTTGTTTCATGCGTTTGATCTCATGTTCCTGATCTCGATACGCAGCGGATTGCTTATCCTGTTCATTCAGGAACAGTTCAAGATACTCAGAATAATTCCCTGCATACATGCGGATCGTATGAGAGTCTGGATTCAAGTCGATGATTGAGGTGACTGTATTATCCAAAAAAGCGCGGTCATGTGAGACGATCAATGCCGCACCTGGGAATCGATTCAGCCAATCTTCCAGCCATTCGAGCATTTCGATATCGAGGTGATTGGTCGGTTCATCGAGCAGAAGCAATTGCGGCTCACCAAGCAGAACGCGCGCCAACATCAAGCGAGTCTTCTGTCCGCCGCTGAGATGAAAGATGGGGGTATCGAGGGGAATGTCTGCAAGACCCAGCGATCCCAAAACAGTTGACGGCTGGGTGCTGATGGCTGACAGCTTACTTAATGTAGAGTCGTATTTGTTTTGCAGGCCTGGATCATCCGGGTATTGCGATAATGCCGCCGCGAGCGATTCGATCTCAACCGCTGGATCTGTTTGGGTCGATGCGGCAGGTTCGAGCGCGGAATGAAGCGTTTGCTCAGGAGGAAAATCCATTCCCTGGGCAAGATACCCTATTCTTAAGTTTGGGCGCGTCGAAGTGACGACTCCTGAATCTGGATGTTCGAGTCCTGCAAGGATGCGCATGAGAGTGGTCTTCCCCGAACCGTTGGGGCCGACCAAGCCGATTCGTTCGCCCGCGCTGATATTGAAATTGATGTTTTGTAGGATCGGCTGGATGCCGTAATTTTTATGAAGATTGTGGATGCTAAGCATATGACTCCTGTAGTTAAATAGAAAACCGAGGGCAAGCCCTCGGCTGGAATCGAAATTGATCGTCACAGCAGATGTATGTGCCCTAAAAGACTTGGTTGACTACAGGCTGTCCGTCATTCGCTGCGCTCCTTTGATTAGCGGCGAGATTATATCACTACTAGTTAATTACTGTCACTAATGTTCGACGGTTCGAGATTAGTATTACCGACAACAAGCCTAATATTCCACAAACAACAAATCCTGTTGTTAATCCCAACGCCTGCGATACTACTCCTATGAGCAACGGCCCTAGCATATCCCCGAATTCTTTGAATGAACCGGCGGCTCCCATTGTAGTTCCTAACTTGCCAGCTTGTGCCAAATCGCTTATCAAAGCGTCTGTGTTTGTCCATACAGTTCCAACGCCGAAGCCTGCCAGGATCGAAACTATAAGCAAGGAAAAGCCATCCACAAATGGTGCAAGTACTATGCAGACCCCAGCAAGCAGTAAGCCAATACGGATCGTGAGTGCTGGACTGCTACGATCTGCCAGTATTCCAGCAAAAGGCTGAATCAACAAGTAACTGGCTGCTACTGCTGATAATAACAATCCACTAACAACCGGATTGTAGCCCAGAGCATATATTCTCACAGGCAGGAAGCCAAACAGGATTCCCACGAAAAACATATTGACTACAGTCACGATATACCATGGCCACAGATTTGGTTGGCGAAACACAGCAAAAAATCCGTGGAATGAAAAATCATCGTCCTCATCGGCGAGTACATTTTTAACTTCAAGTTCGGGTTTGGGAAGTAACAATGAAAGCCCAAAAGCAATCGCGCCTACAACTGCGGCTGCAAGAAATATTGATGAAAATTTACTCTGCAACACAATCGCTCCACCGATAATTGGGCTTATTATGTAACCTGCTCCTTTTATAGAGTTGTATATCCCGTAAGCCTTTCCCTTTTCTTTTGTAATGTATGCGCCCACCATAGCCACTGACACTGCGGAAAGCGCCGCTGCTCCAAGCCCTTGCAAAAAGCGGATCAATAATAGTAAACGCGGGTCAACAAATAAATACGCTAAAGATGCCAGGGTAAACAACGCAATCCCGCTTAACATTGTCTGTTTCATTCCCTGCCGATCTGCAAATGCTCCGAACAGCGGTTTCGCGACGATCTCTGCCAGATCATAAACCGAAATCAGCAAGCCAATCATAGCAACACCGACTCCTATCTGTTCGGCATAGGTTGGTAAATTAACAGCGACGATATGAGCACCAAATGAGGTAACGAAGCCGACGAATCCCAACACTAGAATTGGCCAGAATTTTTTCATTTAGTCTCCCACGCGAATTAACAAACTAATGATTGAGATGTTTATACTCGTACCAGATCGAGAACACAAAAATCGTATCGAAAAAAGTCAGTAATAGTAACCCAAGTGAATATTGATCGCTGATGTGATAAAGCTGGTAGGCAATAAAGAGGCACAAAAAACAGATAGTGGCTGGGTAAGCCCAACGTTTGCCACGCAGCAATCCCGTTACCAACCATAGTTTGGTAAGACCGTGACCGATAAGATATATACTTCCGAAAATGCGTGTGTCGGACGAAATATGTAAGACAGCCTGACGCAATATTATGGCAATTCTGTCATGTGGGTCTTCAACCAGTTCATGCTCCGTAAGCGCGATGACCAGCCGATTCAATGTAAGGTTACTTGCCAGCAGAAAAATAAATCCGCCGATGATTTCCAGAACTGCGTCGAATCCTTTTATCCAAATCCCCGCGGTGAACACCCGGTGAACGACTTTTTCAAGGACCATTTCTTTGGTCATGCCCTTTTTATCATAGATTATTCTGGTTTGACAGCGACGTGCCATTTGTAAAGAGTCTCAAAAACCCCATTGAGCAGGTTGTTGATTTTGTTTTGTCTGGCCAGATTGTCAACAATCAAACTTACAATAATGCCTAATGCGGCACCTCCGATAACATCCAATGGATAATGAGTGCCTACATATATTCTGGAAAACCCTACCAAGATCGCCAATCCCGCAAAAACGATTCCTGCCTTTCTGTTGTATCGCCATACCATTGTGGCAATCGCAAAGCTGAAGACAGCGTGATCACTTGGAAATGATGGATCATGGCTGCGCTCGATAAGAAGATGAACTGTATGTGTCAAATAAGGCCTTGGCCGAGGATATAAAATAGAGATTGTTATCGCAATACTTAAAGCGATCAGCGTTGATGCGCCTGCAAGAAATGCCCCACGTTGTTGGCTTGCCTGCCTGGTCAGATAGAGAGTTATAAAAGCCAGGGCAAATGCTACGGGAAGTAACTTAGCCGAAAAAATCATTAGTATATCCAGCCACGGGATTTTGCCAGCCAAACCGTTTATCATTTGAAATAAAATTGCGTCCATATTCTCATCTCTTAAAGTAAATTTTCTATCAATTGAAAATGATAGTTTACACTGCTGTTTTATTGATTTGTTTTTCAAAAAACACGCTGAGCGGATCAACCTTGTAATCCCCAAACGGCGGAATGCTCTTGAAGCCCCAACTTTCATACAAGGCAATTGCATCGAGTTGGTGAATCCCCGTTTCCAGCCGCAGGAGGTTAACTCCATTTTCCTTTGCGTAATTCGATAAGTGCTCCAGCATCAATTTCGCCAGCCCGAGGCCTCGAAACGCCGGCCTCACATACATCCGCTTTACTTCTCCATATGCTTTGCCAAACAACTGCACACCACTGCAGCCGGCGGCTTGGTTATTATGGCGCGTGATGAAAAACGCCACATTTTGTTTGAGCAGTTTTTCAATGTTGTATCCGTGACGGCTTTCGCTGGGATATTTCGGGGCTAACTCGCCTTCAAGCTCTTCGATCAACTTGATGGCATCCGGCGTATCTGGTCGTTCTGCTGTAATGACTATGGACATCGCTCAATTCCTCGGATGTCATTGCGAGCTAGGGTCGAGTAGCCTGAAAGGCGTATCGAGACCAAGCGAGGCAATGACATAGAACGATTTATCCGAACCATTTCTTCAACCGTTCAGATTCAAAAGCGCGCTTTTCAGTCATATATTGCGTAGTTGCCTCTGTCAACATGATATCTGGCGGCTCGGCCATGAAATGACCTGTCACCATCATCGCTTGTCCTGCGCCTACTTCGAGATAGCACCCACCATCGCCTTTGAAGAATTCTTCGGAAGTTTGACCGTTGAATTTAGCCGCAATCTGTTCCGCAGCGGTCTCTCCCATAGCCTCGGCAAAAGCACCGGCTTTCGGCAAAGGCTTTCCATTTGGCATCATGATCTGCACTACATCGCCGATGGCATAGACTCCGGGAAACGAAGTCTCCATCGTGCGCGCATCCACGTTGACCCAACCACTTTTATCGACCAATCCACTTTCTTTTACAACGGCGGGCGGCGTGTGTGGGGGAACTCCGAACAGCATATCAAACGGAAGTTGCTTCTCTGCGAAGAGTACTTTGCCGGCTTCCAGAGAAGCGGCTTTGTGATTCGGCAGGAAGGTGATTCCTTTGTCTGCAAGGCGACCTTCAATGGTGTCGCAGCTTTCCTGTCCAAGAATTGGGATCGACATCGGCTGTGGAGAAAAAACCGTGATGTTCGCTTTAACTCCGCGAGCTTTCAGCGAGTCGTCGATCAGCAAAGACATTTCGTATGGAGCAGGCGAACATTTATAGGGAGCGCCAAAGATTCCAATTAATAAATTTCCGCCTTTGAAATCCTTCAAGGCTTGCGCCGCGCGCGGGATATCCTGCGGATCATAGACGTTATAGGCATGTTCCTTGAATCCTGGGATGGCTTGAGTCGCGAGGTCCGCGCCAAGAGCGACAACTAGCGCGTCCACTTCGAGGCGTTGGCTTTCAACAGTTGCCGCTCGTGCCTTTGGATCGATGCTCGTCACCGAATCCTGGATCACGCGTACTCCGATCTTGGTCAGGCTTTCGAGCGGCCGTTGACCTTCTTCCAGCGGCGCTTCACCAACCAATGCCCAGGTCTTGCGGAATCCCACCATGAAGTATGGACGTTTATCGACAAGCGTGACTTCGACTTCTGTACCCAATTTTTGTTTCAGGCGATGAGCGGTTGCAATTCCACCGAAACCACCACCCAAGATCAAGACGCGTTTCATATTGTTTACCTCTATCTTCTAAAATTAATCATCCATTCCAGCCGCTTTTTCAAATGATTCTTTTCCTTCACTGTATGAAAACCAGATCAGGCCCAGCGCTCCAATACTATCGACAAAACCGAAACCCGTGAGTTGATAGATCAAACTCGATACGAGCAACACAACAGACATATAAATGCAAACCATCGTGCAATTTGCATCTGAGAGGATGGGTTCCGAGTTCAGTGCGCGTCCCACCTTCCGTTTGCCCGTAACCAGGGCCCACATCACAGCAATGGATACTAACGAGATGATCAGTCCGGGAATTGTCGTCTGTGGTTTATGAGCCGTGAAGAGATTGTAGACCGCGGTCACGGCAAGCCCAACGACAAGAATATAAAAAGATATCCCCGTGATACGCAGGGCGGACTTTTCAAATCGCGAGCGCGACGCATTCGGATTTTGTCGAATTCGCAGCACCATGGCGAGAATACCAATGCCAGACATGACCTCGATGAACGAATCCACGCCGAAGCCGAAGAGAGTGATCGTCTCGTCGCTCGCGCCGAAGTAAATGGAGATCAATCCCTCGGCGAGGTTATAAGTCACGGTAAAGATAGCCAGCCATAGAGCGTAAATCCATAAACTATTTTGTGGTTGATTTTTGGTCAGCGCATTCATCGGTTGGGCCTTTCATACTTTCTTCTCGAGTGTACACACAAACGGATGATTTTGAAAGACCGAAATCGCCGGTTGAAAAATGTGCGCAAATTGAGTACACTCACTGCGATCACAAATTTCAATATGGAGACATAGATGAATAAACGTTTTTTCCTTATTACAGTTTCAATTGCGCTATCCATAACACTTTTCGCCTGTGGCAAACAAGGGCCTACAACCAATATTGAAGTAAACATGGTGGAATTCACGTTCACACCTTCCGAATTCACAGTACCGGCCGGGCAGGAGATCACAGTCAAGGCCACGAATAACGGCGCGGTCAGGCACGACTTTGTCATCTTCAAGTTGGGTACTGATGCGGGTGAGAAGTTCGGCCCCGAAGATAAAGCGAATGTTTATTGGCAGGTGGAACTTGGACCCGGTGAGAGTACGACGACTACATTTACCGCTCCGAGCGAGCCCGGCGAATATTACGTCACCTGTGGAGTCGAAGGTCACATGCAGGCCGGCATGAGTGGGAAATTAATTGTCGTCGCGGCTGGCGGGTGATCATTTAAGATGACGTTATGCATAAATCTTTGATAGCCAGCGCGAGCAATCCGCTTGTCAAACAGGCGCGCGCGTTACATCAGAAGAAGGCGCGTATCGAAAGCGGATTATTTCTTGTGGAGGGAATCCATCATGTAGGGGAGGTGGTCGAGGCAGGCTGGGATGTGCAGGAGATTCTTTACGCGTCCGACTTGCTGACCAGTCCTTTCGCGCACGATTTGATCACCCGCCTCTCGTTCACGCCTCAACAGGTCACCGCCCAAGTGATGGAATCTTTGGCCGATAAAGATAACCCTCAAGGCATCCTCGCCATTGTTCGTCAAAAGAAGACTCAACTCAAAGACCTGAAGCCGTTTACGCGGGCTGTCGCGTTGGTCTCGCCGCAGGATCCCGGTAACGTAGGCACAATCCTGCGCACCATGGACGCGGTCAATGCGGATGTGCTATTCCTGCTCGACGGTGGTGTGGAGCTATATCATCCAACCGCAGTGCGCGCCAGCATGGGAACGTTATTCTGGAAACCCGTCGTTCAAACTTCATTTGGCGAATTCGTCGAATGGGCGCACAAAGAGAAAACTCAATTGATTGGCACCTCCGCTCACGCGGAGGTGGATTATCGCACTCTTGTCCCGCAACAGCCATGGATATTGATCTTGGGCAACGAACAAAAGGGATTATCCACAGAACAAACTGCTGCGTGTGATGTTACCGTGTCCCTTCAGATGCAGGGGCGCGTTACTTCGTTGAATCTATCTGTTGCGGCAGGGGTGTTGTTGTATCAGTTTTCGAGGATTTAACTTTGCGCCTGCTATAGATATCGCACATCATCCACTATAGTTTGCAACTACGCGAGAGACCTTGCCTTTTGGAGATATTTCCATATATTCCCCAGTACAGGTGCCTTTTTGATTTCTGTAATAGAGAACGACGCTATTCAGACCCCACATTGTGTCTTTGAGAATGAATTCAAGGTTTGGATACGCCTCCAGCCCTTTTTTAAAATAATTTCTCAAGGCATCTTTCCCGACGACCCTACCATTTGGGTCGTTTAATATTTGAGCCGCTGCAGGTGAAATTAGTTCGACATCATCGTCATAATGGTTCATGATCTTTTCCAGGTCATGAGAATTCCAGGCAGCGACCCAATGTTTAGCAAATTCAGCGACTTCGGTTTTCGTTAGCATTTTCTCCTAGTTTTAATGGTTTGCGTTCGCGAAGCGAGACAGAGCAAGCGTTTTGGTACACGTCCGTGAAAAGCGCCTAACGCAAACAAAGCCAATATCTACCTGGTTTCGTTTCGTGACCGATCTTTTTTGAAGTAACGAGCAACTGTCCAAGCTCTTTTTTTACTTTGCTCGATAACGGAGGAAAACCATTCCGTTGCCAAAGCGGCGTTCCTCCATAAGCTCAAGCTCCAATCGGACATTGTCAGGGAGGGATCGTTTTCCACCTCCCACTATGATAGGTGTGAGGAACAAATGGCATTCGTCGATCAACCCTGATCTAAAGGCATGGGCGGCGAGACTGGGACCTCCTATGAGGAGGTCATGTTCCGCGGTCTCTTTCTGTCGTCTGATTGCTTTTGGATCGAAGTTTCGCTCAATATGGGTCTTGCGAGTGGATACAGCCTCCAAAGTCTTGGAGTATACGATTTTGTTGGCCGCCTGCCACATCTGCGCAAAATCGCGCATTAGTGAGGACCCGGAGGCCAGGTTCGGGTCGGTCTCCCATCCCATCATTGTTTCATACATACGACGTCCGTAGAGATAAGTGCCAGCCGCCCGTTCGAGGTTGTTGATGAATCTGTGCACGTCATCAAATGGCACTGCCCAGTCGAACTTGCCATTCGTGTCTTCGATGTAGCCGTCGAGTGACGAGATCGCCGAATAAATCAGGTGAGCCATATTGGATCTCCTTTTATTCGATAATAATAGAATTTATGGCAATGAACTTGCCTACTATTATAACTGCCTGGCAAAGAACCTGGCCAGTACTACAATAATCGGCATTGCCAGGGTTCCCAAAATCAGCACCCCCCGCAACATAGCGAGCCCCAATGGTTTTTGCTCCAAGCAGGCTTTCGAAGGATGATTACTTGGATTATAGTAGACAGGTACATCCGCCCCGTGGGGATAACGTGTGACGATGTTTTCGGCTTGTTGCGGATCATTCGTCTGCATCCCGTCCAGAGATATGGTCATACTCTTATAGGTTTTTCCACCCACGAGGTCGGGTCTGACTTGTTATAGCTTCTGCGGTAATGGATCCTGGAACTCTTGATTTTCCCCTGCACAGACGACCAGCTGAGAGCGGCCCTGGATGCGTTCTGCATGTAAATCATGATTCCAATTACGAACACGGTGAAGACAAGATAAAACAGGATCGCCTGTTTGATAAAGTCAATGACAGCGTCGGTGTTCACGGTGTCTCCTTCACTGTCTTAATCGTAATTTCATTTTATCGCTCGCGCTCTTTTGACGTGTTCACCCTCACGGCATCGAGAATGAGTGCCTTTAACGCTGCCTCATTTACAGTGTCTCCTTCGTGGAAGTCGATGGCGCGAACCGTGTTGCCATCCAGACGCGTATTGAAGAGCTTCTTCGGATCTTTCACCTTGGCACCTTTGGGGAATGTCAGCCTCACCGCGTTCTTGAGCGTATCTGCTACGCATATTATTCCATCATGAGACCAAACGGGAACTCCCGATGGTTTGGATGGTTTTTTCCACTTTACTTCTTCGACCACGGCAGGGAAGGCTTTCTTGATCAAAGCGCGCAGCTGTGATAATTTCCTGCCCCGCCAGTCACCCGGCTCCTTGATGATGGCGTCTATCTCTTGAGAAGCGGACATCCCTTTCGGGGAAGGATTCGTACTTGCTTTCATACTCAGCTCACCGCTTTCTTTACAAGAGCGACGATCTTTGCTTCTTCAGTGGCAGTCAACCCCTTCAGTGCGAAGGCGACCGGCCACATGGAGCCTTCGTCCAGGTTTGCTGAGTCACTGAAGCCAAATGTCGAGTACCGCGTGTTGAACTTCTGCGCAGGCTGGAAGAAGCAGATGACCTTGCCGTCCTTATTGGCATACGCTGGCTGACCATACCAGGTCTTCGGTGAGAGGGCTGGCGCGCTGTTTTTGATGATCGCATGGATCCGCTTCGCCATGGAGCGATCCGGTTCCCGCATAGCGGCGAACGCCGCAAGTGCAGCGCTTTCCCCGTCTGCCTTTTCCGTTTCCGCCTTCAGTTCCTGGATGCGAGCTTTCGCCGCGGCTTTTTCCTCGGCTGTGAATCCGTCGGACTTCTTATTCTTCGCTGT
>Ga0209131_1002265_pt1 | contig 13155 bp, 10 predicted proteins | sample GraSoi_2013_40cm_FD_185826 | JGI IMG/M metagenome (GOLD analysis project Ga0209131, IMG submission 185826) | Grasslands soil microbial communities from the Angelo Coastal Reserve, California, USA - Sample 9_17_2013_40cm (SPAdes) (version 2) | ecosystem: Environmental > Terrestrial > Soil >...
TAATTCGTTCAATGTCTCTTGAGCAAAGCCAACACCTACTACGCGTCTTAACAAGCCAGTATTTGATTCTAAAATACTGATCAGTACCGTCCCGAAAGGTGTTGCTTCGCGAATACCCGTAGCAACCGCTCGCAATGATTGTTCAAGAGGTTGATCGAAGCTGAGGAATGAGCTTGATTCAGATACTTTCGTAAGAGCATCGGCACGGCGTCGATAACGTTCAGCAAATTGACGCTGTCCCTGATAACGATTGGCATTGCCGATGGCAACCGCTGCTTGAGATGCAAGTGTTTGGATCACTTCCAGTGACGCATCATCAAAAAGACTCGCTTGCTGCGAGTGTAAATTGATCAGCCCGATAGTTTTACCCTGGTCAATGATCGGTACGATCATCGTAGAGCGCACATCTTCGTGGGGTGGGGTTCGCCCGCTCTGTTCCAAGTTCACGATCTGCGCCATGCCCATTGATATGGCTTCCAATTCAGCGGGCGAAAATTCTTCAGGGTGTTGGCAACCTATCGAAAGCGAAACAGTCGGCGGGTTGGATGAAGCGGTCATGTCAAAGAGCAGAATTGTCCCGCATTCAGCACGCGTCACCTGCAGGCTTTCATCGCGCACGATCGTAAGCAGGGAATTAATATCCACCATGGAGTTAAGTTCACGACTTACGCGCGTAATAGTTGTAAGATGTTCAACCCGGCGGCGCAATGTCTCATCAGTTGAGGTAGAACGAGTGGCATCCTCGATTGCCGAAGCTAATAAACCAGCAGCGGTGGAAATGATCTGGAGGTCGTAATTATTGAAAAACTCAACTTTGCGACTGGCAAGCATAAGTTCACCAATGCTGCGTTCACGCACCACCAAGGGAACAACAACAGCCGATTCAACTTGCAAGGTTGTCACCAATGGACGATAGCCGGGCAGAACCCGACGATCAGAGCTAAGGTGACCAGATATAAATGATTTCTGACTTCCAGAAACGGTAAAACGATATTGTGTGGCGTCCATATGCAGACGTGCAAGCGTGCCTGAAGCCTCAACAGAAGTACCCACCACTGAGCCAGAATGCACACGAAGTTCACCGATCTGTTCATCATATAAAAAGATGGCGGCAAGATCCCCCTGAAAAAGACGGGCAAGTTCCTGTACAGAGAAACGCAGGGTTTCATCGAGTGTGGCGCTGGAAGCCGCAAGACTTGCGATACGACGCAAGGCATCGGATCGCAGAGCACGTTGGCGGGTTTGCTCAACGATCACAGAGTTTTCAATAATTCCGGCTGCTTGAGTTGCAACAATATTAATTAATCGTAGTTCAGAATCAGAAAATTCAAGAGCAGTTCGTCTGTGATTGGAAACCTGGAAATAACCAACCAATCGGTCACCCGAGACCAATGGCGCAAGCACCGACTCGCGGAGGCTAGCGGCTTGCGAGAGATTTTGTAAGCCAAGATCGCGCCAGGCCTGATCATCTGCAGCATTGCGCGTGATAATCGACTTTCGACCAAGAATAATATTTTCAGCAGAACTATTGGAATTAATTGTAGTACGGTATATATCAACAATATGAGAGGGCAATCCCTGGAAAGGTGACTGTGCCTCCAATGTGTTTTTACCTTCATCGTAGAGCAGAAAACCAAGAACATCTACATTAAATAACGGTTTTACGCTTTCGACCAAACGTCCGATCAAATTTGTATGCTCTTGTGATGTGCCAAAAGCCTGCGCCAGGTTGGCGAGTCCGCTTAGTTCCGCGGCACGATCTTGTTCGGTTGAATACAGGATGGAGTTGTGTATACTATATGCTGCTTGCGTAGAGATCAGTTTAACAAGATCAAGATCCTGCTGTCCAAGTACACCAGAGGTTAAGTGTCCAAACTCCAAAGTTCCGATTAAGTGGCTATCGATAAGCAGAGGCAAACCCAAATATGATTGCACTGGGGAATTTGTATTCCAGTCAGGAATTGGCATATTAGGAGCACGAGTATCGGAAATAAGAAGCGGCTTGAGTTGCGTGACCAGAATATCTGTCAGCCCTTCAAAATGTGAACGCGCAGCACGTTGAATATTGGAAGCACCAGATACATCAAGCACATAAGCAGTAAGGGTCTTACGAGAGGAATCCCAGGTTTTTACCTCAAGCAGATCGGCAGGGACAAGATGAGAAACGTTCAACAAGATCGCATGTAAAGAGTCTTCAAGATTTAGGCTGGCAGAGGCATTGCTCCCAAAGTCAGTAATGAGCTGCAATATGGAAGAATCGGTTTGAGTTTCAGCAAGATTCTTGGAGAACTCAATATTCCGCATGGCAATCAGCATCAGGAGATCGGGGCCTGGCACAAGATAGGAAGTTACCTCGATCAATTGTCCGCCAATTGAGATTCGTTTTTGTCCCTGACGAGCACAAAGTTCAATGAAATCTTCGGCTGGACGCACACGCCTGAGCAACAATTCAAGATCAGGCAATTCATCAGGACGTAAAGCAAACCACTCGCGCGCCAGATCATTAATATATTCCACTCGCCCACCAGATTGGACGATTAGAACAGCTTCATTTATATGTGATGAATTGGGGGAAGTAAAAGGAGAGTCTGCTTGCGCTGCAACAGGGATATTACGTTGTGCTCGGCGCAAAGAAACAGTAATTACCACTAGCACAATGAATGCCAGCGCAAGTATTATCAACCCAAGGCCTACATCCAGCCCGGCAATCATGCTCAGATATCACCTTATCCGCCAGTCGCGGAATCCTGCCGACGGGCTTCGGCCGCCATTTCAGTGATCTCGCGAATGTCGGCAAACGACTGTACACTAGGTGAAACGATGCCAACCGACATCGTCATAAATGGAGCTTTAACGGTCGTTCCATCTGCTACTGGGGCTTGCACAAAGCCCTGTTGTCGGTCCATAAAGTTATAGTGCGATTGAACTTCATGATCAAAACGTTCTTTAAGGCGCGTCTTGATCGCAGCGGATTTTTCCTCGGAGGTAATGATAACGAAATTGTCACCTCCGGCATGCCCGATAAAATCTGAAGTGGATCCCAATTCATCTACCACTTCGCCAATCAGCATCGCAGTGAAGCGCAAGACATCATCACCAGTTACAAAACCATAGACATCTTTAAAAGGCTCGAAGTTGTTGATGCGCGCATCGAGCAAGGCCCAGCCCTTCTCACGAATGATGGTACGCAATTGATTCTCGATAAGACTTGAGGAAGGAAGCCCCGAGCGTGGGTCCGTCAGACTCTCACGCTTAGCACGGTTGATAGCGCCTTGTACGCGCAGTTTAAGTTCCTCAATGTCGAAGGGCTTGGTAATGTAATCGTCCGCACCCAATTCCAAACCCTGCAATTTATCGCTGCGTTCATCCTTTTGAGTCAGGAAGATTACCGGGATATGGCTGGTCCGCAAGTTGGTACGCAAGTTGCGGCAAACCTCATAACCATCGATATCCGGAAGCATAATATCCAACACGATCAGATTAGGAAGGACCTGCCTGGTCTTTTCGAGCGCGTCTGAACCGCGCACAGCGACATCCACATCAAACTCCATGCCACTAAAATAGATCTTCAGCATGTTGCCGATGTCAATATCGTCTTCCACAACCAAAAGTCGAGATTTTCCCATAAGCGACCTCCAAGATTACTTGTGCGCGGCGAGCGTCAATCGGGCATTTTTTGCATTGCGGCGCACAGCTTCAATTTGCTGAGTTGTTACTTCTCGTTCGAATGAGCGGAATCCGCTCAAACGAAAACCATGTTTCTTTGCAATCCTATCAATCTCTTCCACACGAGCCCTGGTCAAATGCTTGCCAAGCGTATAATCTTCAAAACGTCCTTCGAGTGCCAGAGCGATTGTTTCAGCCATGCAAGCATAAGCCTTGCCAAGCGGAAAACCAAAGTTAAAGTGGAAATCAACGGGTCCTGGCACATCAACCATTCCACCGTCAATCACTAATATATCATCTCTCACCGCCGCCACCATTGCAGAAACATCACGGGGGCGGGCAACATCACAGACCACACTACCCGGTTGTAGATGTTCGGGGCGGACCACATCATGGATGGCGCTGGTAACTGTGAGAATCAACTGCGCTTCCTTCAAAACATCCATCGTTGTGCTGATGATCAACTCACATCGTGCATAGACCTTGAGCCTGTCTCGCAGTTCTTCGAGCTTATCTTGCCTGCGGCCGATCAGGTAAAGCCGTTCTACATCATCTGCAAGTAACTCGGCACAAACCTGCCCAATCGCACCAGTTGCGCCAACCACGGCGGCTGTTGCAGTTTTCAGCGGAATATCCATCACACAAGCCGCTTCACGGATGGCCTCTACTGCTACCATGACCGTGTACGAGTCGCCTGTTGTAACCGGGACATCCAGCGCATTTGCAATTGTAACGCCTGCATCCCCAACTACGGAAGTAAATGCACCCAAACCCAAAATCTGTGCGCCAAGTTTTTCTGCCAGCTGTCCGGTCTGTATAATCTTACGATAAACCGTCTGCTCTGGCAACTCCATCATCCGCTTCGGAGTATATGGACAGGCAATAAACCAACCTTTGATCTCCTTGCCAGTTGCCTGAGAGGTAATACCTTCTATCTCAGATATATAAACAGGCGGAAAAAATGTTGAAAAAAAATCGATCTGTTTCTCATTAAGCACACGCCCCAGCAAAGGGAATTTCCGACTCACATCCCGTTTGGGGTCGATGGGATGAATGATGAATGCAAAAGTATCCACTGGCTACCATGATTCCAATTCATTTTCATCTTTAGACGGATACAATCTTTTGTGCAGGCTGGCTGATTTAAATTTATGGTGGTCGCTATCTTCATAACGAATATTTTTGTCGATCACACGTCGGTCTTTTGAAGCAGCCAAAACCACATCCGATTCGATTGTACGGGCAGGGTAAACAATTAACCCAGAACCCAAGCGACAATTATGCCCTACCGCGCTTCCAATAACGGGACGGTTTGACAGGCTTAAGGTACCACGTCCATCCAATGCCCGGATGGGTGCAGGAACCAGATTGTAATCCGTGAACGTTGATCCGGCTCCAATAAATGTATTACGCCCAACTACGCACATTTGCAAACAGGTATTTTGAGCGATCATGCTATTTTCCATCACGGTGGTCATAAACAAAGCAGCACGGAAAGGTAGAAACGTCCCGTCACCCACCACAGAGAGCATTAGCTGAACATCTTGGGAAACATTTACATTATTACCGATAATACAATTCTCGATCACAGCACCCGCATTGATCGTGACATTATCGCCGATCGTTGTTGGTCCATGGATAATGGCATGCGGATCGATAACGCAGTTTTTGCCAATTGTTACGAGTTCGGAGCATTCAAGAATTTGACGTCCCTCATAAATTGCTTTACTCAAGATTTTTAACTTGAAACCCAAATCCTCATTGAGGCGCTTTTCAAAACGCGCACCACGTGAAAATAGACCAAACACTACGTCTGCAATAAATATGTGCACCCAAGAGTCAATCGCGATCAAAGTACGCAATGGCACCTGGAATGTCAAGTCACCACTCTGATCCGCCATATACGTTGGCACATGATAATAACCAAGTTCACGCGACTCGAGATTGATGACCAACGGCTCCACGTCAGCGACTGGACCCTTGGGGTAATACCACAAGTCTGCAAGATACAGCCCTCCGGCTGGCGCATAGGAGGCAGATAAAGGCAAGGCATGTTCCTTGAAAGCCTGGTCTTCCACAGAAAAAGCTGCTCGCACAGCCCGACCTTTTTTCCGCGCTGCTGCCATAAAAACATTGATGTATTGCTCATCAAAGAACAAATTATCACGGTAAACAATCGTCTCTTCACGAACCAAAGGCAAGCGCTCGCCGGCCTTCAATTCTTGTTCACGTGTTGTATAAGGCGCAAGCACATTACGCTGATGCAACCAGAGAGGATTATTCTGGATGCGCAGATCACGGGCACGCTCATTAAACGGTGAAATACGATGATTGTCTTGAAGTATGATCTTGAACATATCAATTAGCAATTATTCCACAAAACCCCAAAAAACGGGGCGGCAAGTTTGCGCCCGCAACATCTACAAATTTGTTGGGGATCAATTCGGTACTAATAAATTGGTGATTGGTCGATCATAATTGTACAGGCGGCGTCGCCAGATGCAATACAAGTCTGTTCCTCGACATTAAAAACCTTCCCCCCACTTAACCAATATAAAGCCTCCTGCAACAGCCCTACCGCCAAATGACAGACGGGTTCCTGGGCTTTACGTTCCCAGCATAATGGACACTGGTCAATATGCCAAAAAAGTTTCCCGTCGCCATCTTCAACACGCACACGCTGGTCAGTGTAATTATTGAAGAGTTCAGCAAAAATTCTGGCACCAGCACTTACTTTTGTTGGGAGCGGCAAAAGGCGGAACGCCATTTCAGTCAGCCCTAGTTGCGTGCCGTATTGACGAACGCCATAATTGAAACATGCCCGTCCAACACGTAAGGCGAGTCCGCGTCCACCATGAGGACCATAAGCCTGCTCAAGTGTATCTGTAATATTACTTAATGTAGTGAAAGGGAATGCGAGTTCCGTATTATCGGCAGGATATGCTTCCATCAAAGACGAAAGTGAGGCAAGTTTTAGGATGGCATTAACCCCATTCCGTCCCATCACCTCTTCCATGGAGAGAAGGATGATTCTTCCCATGCGATTGGGGTAATATAAGGTTTGGGAGGAGATCATGGAGCCAACGTAACTGAAGGTACTGGGATTGGAGATGACTGAGCCTGAGGCGCTGTCGCTTCGTAGTCTTTGTCAAGAAATGCTTTAAGTCTCTCAGCAAACTCTTGAGGTTCTTCGAGCATAGGGAAATGCCCTGCCAGCGGAAAACGCTCAATGAGCGCATGATGAATCCCACTTTGCATAGGTTGCCATTGTTTGGGGTGCACAACTTTGTCACGGTCCCCATAGATACCCAAGGCAGGGACTTTGATTTGGTCAAGCATTGGGCGAAGATCAGTTCTTCGAAGCGAAGCAATTGAAAGCAGGAATGATTCGAGCGTCGTGCGCGAAAGATCACGATCCATCATATCGGGGAATCGAGGGTCAGAACAAATTACCCGGGAATAGTAATATTTCATAAAAGCGCGGAATGGACCCATCATGTTAAATAAAACAAACGCACTCGGGCGATAACCTGCGACTTTGAGCAGTGGAGCCAGGGATGACCCAACGATTGGGGAACCCACCACAACAACTTTACTGACCCGCTCAGGATAACGAATGGCAACCGAGAGACTGACTGTGCCACCCATACTGTGCCCAACCAACGGTGCATGCATGATACCCAATTGCTCCATGAATTGGTCGACGAGACTGACAAAATCCTGCACAGCATAGGTCTCGCGTTTCTTGCCAGATTCTCCAAACCCCCAAAAATCCATGGCGTAGGTACGATAATAACGACCGAGATAACTCATCGTCTCCTGCCACAAACCCCATGAACCTAACCATCCGTGCAGAAGAATGACAGGTTTCCCACGCCCGTAAACTTCGTAATGAACAATTCCTTGGTCAGTAGTTATCGACGACACAGTTTCCTAAAATAAATCCATCGGGAAATGGTTCCCTTAGGACTTCTTATCCATTTCAGCAAGAATACCATACAGTAACTCTAAGAGAACAGATTTCACTGTATTTTTATCATTCGCAACACAGGGTAGGAACTTGACAGAATTTTCCAGTCTCAAGGCATGACGCATATCTTCAAGATCCCATGCCTCTTCCTTATCCTGCTTATTCGCCGCCACCACATATGGCGTTGGTGCATATGCGCGGAAGGTCTCAAGGATCGAGCGGGCTTCACGGAAGGTTTCAGGACGGGTGCTATCTACCATAACGATAAAACCAAGCATACCTTCAGAGAGAATCTCCCACATGAAGTCAAAACGCTTTTGCCCGGGAGTACCGAACAAATACAAGACGAGATCCTCGTCCACTGTGATACGGCCGAAATCCATTGCAACTGTTGTCGCTTCTTTGACGGAACGCTCAGCTGCGTTGGAGATCCTACGTTCAGTTGCCACAACGTCAATTTCGCTCACAGACTGAATAAATTCCGTCTTGCCTGCACTAAAGGGACCTGTAACAACCATTTTTACTGTTTGCATAATTTCTTATCCTTCCGCCTAATTGACTATAGCGAACGAATTCGCCCGATCAATTTATTTACCAATGATTTCTGTTCTTCTTTATCCTGGGTTGGGAAGGTGCTTGGGTGTTGCTGAATCACCATGCCCTCAGGACGGACAATTTCTACGAGACCTGCCTGTAACAATCCATATACAACTCGACGAATCTCAACATCACTCATCTTATTTGTCTGAGCGATCTGCTTCATTGTATTCTTTGGATTGATAAATGAAACCACACGCCATTCTTCCACACTTAAGTTCACATTCTTGAGCGGGCGGTCTGTAAACTTCAAAGCCATCTCAAGACTGGGAATTTCATCATTTAGCTGCTCCCACTCACGTAATTGCCGCGAACCCTCGATAATAATATTTTCAAGATCAAGTCGCACGTTGATACGATCGGGCGGCGGCATCATATCCCCTTCAAAGCGGAAAAAGCCCTCCACCCATGTAAACAGACGGCGTACTACTTCCGTAAAATATCCTTGAAGGTTAGCAAGAATTTCTTCCTGCGAGAGATACCCGGAATTAATTAATAACAGACCAAGTTCCTTATCGGTAATATTACCGGCACGTTCGACAATTGCGCGATACTGATTCACGGTCAAGCGATTGGCTTTATGCAAAACGGTGGCAAGTGTTCCATCTTCCTGACCAACACGCGCATAAGCCAGTTTGCCATCTCGAAATGAAATATAAGCCTGCTCACTCGGACCATCCACAACCAGCGTACCAGTCTTTTGGGCAAGATTGATTAAGTTTAACAATTGTGTGATCGTGAAATCGCGTAAATTTCCGCGCAATGCCATGGGAACCTCAATAAAATCTCCCACACGGGAGAGGTGCAAAGATTATACTTGCAAGGGAAACATGCGTCAAACAAGTATCCCATGATTGAAAAGATTCTGGAAGGTGATAGACTAACATGCTAAATCTTCCCCAAAATTGGATCGGAGACATATCCATGCGAAGGATTCAAATCCTGCTTGCGCTCATTCTAAGCTTAAACCTGTTTACTGTTCCAGCAGTCTTTGCCGCCTCTCAGACAAATGTGACCGACGATCAGCCTGTAATTGACTTTCCAAACACGATCACATTTCACGCAAAACTAACAGCCAATTCCAATATTAAGTCTGTAGTATTGGAATACGGGACCGAACAACAAACCTGTGGCGATGTGATCGCCAAAGCATTTCCAGATTTCACCCCAAGCAATTCAATAGCTGTAAAGTGGACTTGGGATATGCGTCAAAGCGGATCCCTACCGCCAGGCACTACGATTTGGTGGCGTTGGCACTACAAAGATGACACCGGACAGGAAACTGTATCTGATCAAAAGACCATTATCTGGCTCGATAACATTCACAACTGGCAAACTATCAGTAGTGGCGAGCTCCGCTTGCACTGGTATAACAACGACAAAGCCTTTGCACAAAAGATGCTCGACGCAGGCGTGGAAGGATTAAACCGCAACGCAAAACAAGCGGGTCTCAAAACAGACTCCGCCATTGATATTTACGTTTATCCCAATTACAACGATTTAAGAGATGCCATTCTTTACGAATCATCTTGGGTGGGCGGAGAAGCTTTTCCTGAAGAGAATATTGTCATTATGGGAACTTCAGGTTCCGATTCAAATTGGGATCAAAATACGGTGATTCATGAACTCACGCACGTCTTGGTTGGTCACCTTACTTTTTCATGCCTGAGTTATGTTCCGCAATGGCTGAACGAGGGCTTGGCAGTATACTCCGAGGGTCCTCTCGACTCGCAATTTCAAGAACCTCTCAATCAATCAATTCATGACGACAAACTTCTTACCATCCGTTCGATCAGCGGTGCATTCTCTGAAGTCTCCAGCAAAGTAGATCTCTCCTACGCCGAATCGTTTAGCATCGTCAATTTTCTGATCTCTACTTACGGGCAAGACAAAATGACCGCGCTGCTCATTTCCCTACGGGACGGCGCAACCACCGATGAAGCATTGTCGCAAACTTATGGCTTTAACATCGATGGGCTTGAAACCCAATGGAGAAAAGCGATTGGCGCTCAGCCAAATACTGTCTCTGCCCAACCAACTACGCAGCCAACTCCAACGTATGTTCCTACGATTGTCCCAATTTCTGGCGCGCCGCTGGTTGGTCAGATCAACGCAACACCGATTCCAACTTCTTCATCTAATCAGCAACCTACCCCTGCATCTGCCACCAATGGTCCACCTCTCGGTCTGACTCTAATTCTGCTGGGTCTCTGTTGTGCTTTCATCTTACTGATTGGCGTGTTTGTGCTTGGATTAATAGTTCGCAGGCAAAATCAGAAAGCTGGCAAGAATGATTAACTTTGGATTGCGGAGGCAAGCTTCCGCTGTTTTGGTTAGTATCAGTATATTCTTAGTATTCACGCTCGCCGCGCCGAATCAGGCGTCAGCGTTGCAAATAGACGTTCCGCTGAATCAGGCTTTGGTGTTGGAAGGAGGCGAGTCCACAAATCCGCGTCAGTATGATCCGCATACTACATTCGGGTCTGGTGATAAACGCGTTTTTAGCGGACTGGTTGCCTTTGATCCGCAGTTGAATCTCACGCCCGACCTTGCTGAAAAATGGGACGTGAGCACCGATGGTCTGACCTACACGTTCCATTTACACCAGAACGCGAAGTTCCATAATGGACGCGCTGTCACTGCGCAGGATGTGCTTTATTCGTTAGAGCGAGCTGCCAGCCCCGCACTTGTATCGGACACGGCTCTGACCTATCTTGGCGACATCGTCGGCGTTCACGAATACAACAGCAGAAAGGCTGATCACATTGCGGGTCTCAAAGTTATCGATGATCACGCCATCCAGATCACGATTGATGCACCCAAACCTTATTTCTTGTTGAAGCTCACCTACCCTACTGCATTTATATTAGATAAGGAAAATGTAGACAGCGGTGCAGATTGGTATCGCCATCCCAACGGCACTGGACCTTATAAATTAATTGAGTGGACCTCTTTCAAACGTATCGTCTATGAAGCCAATGCAGATTTTTATCTCGGCGCGCCGTCCATTCATTATATTGTTGTGAATCTATATGCAGGCACGAGTCAGCAGCTCTATGAAACTGGCGACGTGGATATGGCAGGAGTATCTTCGGTGGCAAGATTCACAGATCCTACTGAGCCGCTGCACAACGAATTACGCAGTGGTGTATCACTTTGCACCAGTTATATCGTGTTCGATACAACCAAGCCGCCCTTCGATGATGTCAATGTCCGCAAGGCATTTTCTATGGCATTCAATCGTCAGCAATATATTGATGTTGTCGATCTGGGTCGCGCCTTGCCAGCTATTGGCATATATCCGCCGGGGTTGCCTGGTTTCAACATTGCTTTAAAAGGTTTACCATACGACCCAGCTCAGGCACGCGAATTATTGAAGCAATCCAAATATGGTCTGAACCTACCTCCGATTGTCTTTACTAATGGAGGCACTGGCAGTTACGTGGGTGCTGATGTTGCCGCGCTTGCTCAAATGTGGAAGCAGAATTTGGGTGTGACTATCACCATTGAAAACCTTGAACCGAATTTTTACTACGATCAGATCTATAAAGGAAATCACGGTCAACTATTCGATGGCGGCTGGTGCGCCGATTATCCCGACCCCGAAAACTTTGCTGATGTCTTGTTCCATACCGGTTCCAATCAAAATAACGGCGGTTACTCCAACCCGCAATTGGATACACTGCTCGAATCCGCACGCATCGAACGCGATGTTACCAAACGCATTGCTATGTATCAGCAAACCGAGCAAATGATAGTCAACGATGCTGCTGTGCTTTTCACAACTCACGCGCTAAGCTATGAACTCGTCAAACCTTATGTGAAAGGCTATGTGCTTACGCCGATCGATATTCCGATTGAAAGATATATGTGGCTGGAAGGAAAGTAGGAATTCAGGTGACAGTCACTTTTAAAGTGACTGTCACCTTTTTAGGGTCTAGCCTCTACCGCAAACTCAACTTTCGCAATCTTTCCCCCAATGCTGGATATCAAAAACTCAAACGGCAGACTTCCGCCTGCAGATAAACTTTCGCTGGATTCCCATCTGCGGACTCCGATTACGCGTCCTGCTTCGTCATAGGCTGTTCCAGCTACCCAAACCTGATGCGCCACTGATGTTTGACTCTGCGACAAAACCTGTCCGCTGACTTGTGCGCTGTGCCCGTCCGCATCCACTTGTACAAGCGTGTTGTTGATCGTGGCAGGGATATAACGTTCATCGTTCGGCAAGAGTCGAATCGCAGTTAAGACTTGCACCTGTGGTTTCGCATCTATTGGAATATCAGGAGAAAAGAAAACAGTCATTGGCAAGGCTGTGTTCGGTGGCAAAATATTCAAGGGCAACAAAGCCGCCTGACTTGCAATAAAGTTATTGTTCGAATCTACAAGAGTTACCTGCGCACTGACGTTCTCCATAAAATCAGGAGAGTCGTTATAAGCCAGTACAAAACACCACATTCCCTTATCGGCGGTAGGATAACATGCGATCTGCTGGACAACAAAAGGTGCAGGTGTCGGTGTGGGTTCACCAAATGGATTATCTGGATTACTCGGAATCTTGAGCACTTGTCCCACTGACATGGCGTTGGGCAGAATCTCTGGGTTTGCGGCTTGCAAGTCATCCAGCTTCACACCGAATTTATTAGCAATCACACTCATCGAGTCACCAGCTTTTATAGTGTATGTAAAAGGCGTCAGCGAGGGTAAAGGCGTAGTCAACGGGACCAAGCCTTCGGGAGTCGGAAGCGGAGCTTGAGTAGCGGTCAGGTATGGGATCAGGTCACTTGGCTGAGGTTTAGATTGAGTCGCTTGAGGGGCGCAAGCGGTCAAAAGAAATAAGAAAGCAAAAAACAGGTTGAGTCGCATGAGGAGATTATAATTGCTCCACTATATCTTATTGGAGGCTGTCAATGAACTATCGT
>Ga0209131_1002266_pt1 | contig 13152 bp, 15 predicted proteins | sample GraSoi_2013_40cm_FD_185826 | JGI IMG/M metagenome (GOLD analysis project Ga0209131, IMG submission 185826) | Grasslands soil microbial communities from the Angelo Coastal Reserve, California, USA - Sample 9_17_2013_40cm (SPAdes) (version 2) | ecosystem: Environmental > Terrestrial > Soil >...
TTCTTATCGGGCTTGCTTGCGAGCGTGTCGCTTGCGGCCCCGCGCCAAATCAGGTTTTTTGTCTGGCCATCAATCACATCGATGATGAGGGTTCCAACCTTATAAGTGTCAACGTTTGTTGTTGACGTTCCGAACCCGCCACCAAATCGACGACCTCCGCCAAAGTTGTCGTAAAAAGTGTTCCACTGTTCCTGATTGTGGATTGCGTCGCGCGCGGTCACCACCACATCTCCGCCGGAGGGAACTTGCGTCCAACCTTTGGCGGCGAGTTGGCCGTCTACTGCTTGTTTTACGCGATCATCCCAAAGGCTATCGGGCGTCTTGATGTTGCCCCACGAATAGGTCTTGTAGTGCGCAAAGTCTACCTTGTGGTCGTAATCCGTGGTGATGTTCGCCCACGCAGTGGCGGACGTGACCACGAGTGCTGCCACCAAAAATGCTGATCGGCTCCAAACTTTCATGACATCCTCCTCTTTCCTTCCCTCATCGTTCACTTCATCGGCCCCTTCACCCAGCCCGAACGACTGGGTGAAGGACGTGTACACCATGCTCTCAGTCGGCAGATTCGGCAGCATCCTTGACGAAAATAGTCTGCTGCTTGTCCTGGGCTAGTTGCTTCTCTTCTTGCTTGGAATAAACGAACTCATTTCCGGTTGCCTCTCCGGGATAGAACCACTTTAGAAGAGCTTCCGGTTTTCCAGGTCCCTGCTCGGCAAAGGTTACGACAGATTCCCCGGTTGGCTGCTGACGTTCAGTGGGAACCGCCATGAGTGTGGCCAACACCTTTCGATCTGAATTGAAGACCTGGACGATGTGGCGGTTACCTTCGTCATTAGCCAACTTGAATAGATAAGTCCCCGCAGGGAGCACCTTGCCTGGGATTTGGATGGGCTCACTAAACGTAAGCTTGCTGGTGAAGTCCCACTCGTCAGCATGGGCCGCAACTTCGAAAAACAGAACAGACGCAATGATCGCGCCAACGAGAAAATAGGCTTTGTTAGTTTTCATTCTTTTGTTTCCTCCTTACTCGGGCGAATGTAAGGGCACCGCATAGGCCAAAGCCAAAGCGCGTCAGGGTTCGTGTAAACCACTCGTTCTTGGGATGTTAGCTACCGCATGGAGATATAGGTCCTTTAGGTGTCAACTGTCGAATCGTCGGAGAGTCCAACTTTCTGTACTCCGACACGCTTCGGCATGAGCTTGCCGCTAGACGTACCCATTATTTCCGGCGTCGAATCTAAACCTAGGTGGGGTCACACACAAAGTGGACGCGCTAGATCTGCGTGACAAACTGCTAACCGAGAGCGAAGCGCGGGAATACCGCACCTTGCTAGAGGTCTCGCGTGCTATTGGATCTCACACGACCCTCGCTGATTTTTTTCATGCTCTCGTGGAAGGTCTCCATCCTCTGGTCGACTTTGATTTTCTCGCCGTCTTGCTTTTTGACCCAGATCGGAACGTAATGCGAGTTCACGCGCTTGACAGTGCGACTGACTCTCCGATCAAAGCGGGCATGGAATTCTCGATGGAGGAATCCATGGCGGCGGTCGTCTTGCGAACGCAGCAGCCACTGATCATTTCCGATACGGAGCACGAAACTCGCTTTAACACCGTTATCAATTTGATCCGAGCGCATGGAGTTCGATCGAGTTGTTTAGTGCCGCTGACTACAGCGTGGCGGCCCGTAGGGGCTTTGCATTTCGGCGCCAACCGACCGGGAGCGTACACGGAGGAGGATCTGGACATTCTGCAGCTCCTTGCCAAGCAAGTGGCTGTAGCGGTGGAGAATGCGTTGAACTATGAATCCATTCTCGCGCTTCACCGAGAACTCTCGCATGAACGTGACCGGCTTAAGCTCCTACTGGACTTGAATAATGCGGTGGTTTCGAATCTGGACCTGACTCAGCAGTTTCAGGCGATACCCACCAGCGTTCGCCGCGCCATGCAATGTGACGCCGTATGCTTATCATTGCCCGAGAAGGAAAAGGCCGAACTGCGGATCTACGGGCTGGACTTCCCCGATGGACGCGGCTTCATGGTCAATGAAATGGTGCTGCCGATTGCCGACACAAGCCCCGGCCGGGCCTTCGAAAGTGGAAAGCCTTTCTATTGGGGCAGCCCGCCATCGGACCTCGCCCCGGTTGCGTTACAAACGAACGCCAATGAAGCATTGCGGTCCGGCTGCTTTCTTCCGATCGTTCGGGGAGACCGCAAACTCGGTGTATTACACCTTCTTGATCGCCGCGAAAACGCCTTCAGTCGTCAGGATGTGGACTTCCTGGTGCAAGTGGCCAACCAAGTCGCAATCGCGCTCGAAAATGCCCTTGAATATCGCAATGTGAATGAATCGCGAGAGCACCTTGCCGAGGAACGCCTATACCTGCTTGATGAAATCGGCACTGAGCACAGATTTCAGGAGGTTGTCGGCTCCAGCGCCGCCCTGAAACGAGCATTGAAACAGGTTGAGACCGTTGCACCCACTGGTTCCACGGTACTGATTTACGGCGAAACGGGGACCGGAAAGGAAATGATTGCTCGCGCCGTCCATAAACTGAGCCCGAGGAAAGATCACACATTTGTCAAGCTAAACTGCGCTGCGATTCCTCTGGGACTGCTGGAGAGCGAACTTTTCGGGCATGAAAAGGGAGCATTTACCGGCGCGATAGAGCGTCGAGTCGGACGCTTCGAGCTTGCGAATGGTGGCACGCTTTTCCTCGACGAAATCGGTGACATTCCTCTGGAGCTTCAGTCCAAGCTCTTGCGCGTGCTGCAAGAACAGGAGTTCGAAAGGCTGGGGAGCACCCGCTCTATCAAGGTGGACGTACGGATCGTCGCGGCGACGCACCGAAACTTAGAGAAGATGGTCCAAGAAAATCAGTTTCGCGCTGATCTCTTTTATCGGCTGAATGTCTTTCCTCTGATGCTGCCCCCGCTTCGCGAGCGGCAAACAGACATTCCTGATTTGGTGCGTTACTTCGCCGAAAAGTACGCGAAACAAATGAACAAGCCCATCGAAACCATCCCCTCTGATGCCATGCATGCACTGACGAAATATGAATGGCCCGGAAACATTCGCGAACTCCAAAATTTCATCGAGCGTGCCGTAATTCTCTCTAAGGGGACTGTGCTTCAGCCTCCCATCGCTGAGCTGAAGGTTCTCTCTGGCCCGCCGCCATCCATGGGAAGGACGCCCAGCTCATTAGACGACGCGCAGCGAGAGCATATTGTCCAAGTTTTGCGCGAAACCCGTTGGGTGCTCGGAGGGTCGAACGGTGCCGCCGCACGGATGGGAATTCCACGCACCACTCTGATATACAAAATGCGCAGACTTGGAATCCGTCCGCACCAGAGCTGACCGAAGATCGGACGTGTGGTCGATGCGTCGACGTGCTGCAGTTCGACATTCCCGCGCGTGACCGTGTGTAGTTTCCAGCATTTCTACTCTCTTCAAGCATTTGCGTGAGGCGACTCATCGCCTGAGTCTGGCACGCAAAGTGCTTTCATACCGCAAGTGAAATGACGAGACGCCGATCGTAAATGCGTTTGTTCGCGTCGCTTTAGATAGGCAGCGTGTGAACAGGTAGGAGAAGGAGAGCAGTGCTGAGGATCACCATCACCGATTTTCCTGACGAGCAGAGATGGTCTCTCGAGGGTCGCTTGATTGGTCCGTGGGCTGCCGAGCTCATCTCTCTCTGGAGAGAAAAACACCGGCCACGTAACGGGCGCAAATGCATCGTCGAGTTGAGCAACGTCACGTTCATCGACGGAACTGGTGAAGCCGCTCTGGCGGAAATCATCAGTCATGGCGCGGAGCTCATTGCTGGCGGCGTGTACACGAAACAACGATTATGGGACCTTCTCAATGAGTCAAAGCGGCATCGCAAAAAGAGGCGAAAAGAATGCGACACAGCCAATCGTCATTCAAGTTGAGCGAGGCAGACTTAGAGGCGTGTCGTGGGATGTGTTTTGTCCTGTGAGGACCGGCGATATCTCGTCGCCAGCGCGAGACGATCCGCGCAGTCTCACTGTGTAACATATAATTATCTATAACATTAATAACCACACGCGCCTTTACTGCAAGACTCCGACCTCCGGCTCTAAGCGCTAACCGCCCACGCATGTCCCCAAGTCCGCCGCGATTCGGCCACTGCCTATCCCCATTGGGTGGCTGAACTGCGCCCAATGTAACCGAGCACCGATGCTGGGCATCACTTAATCGTAGGAACCATCATCAATAGCAAAAAATATGAAGGACGATGGGCATCGCAACCTCACTGTCGCACGCTAGAAATCAGATGAGACCTAACGGTCTCAGGCGATTGGCACGACAATCGTGCCGAGATAGGCGGCAGGATCGTGAACAATGACTCGGAAGTCGTATTAGGGATCTGGGACCAATGTCCGATAATGTCCCGGAGTTTCCCCTCGCTGCCGCAGCGTTGGGACCGCTTCGCTCAAACTCCGAGGCGGCAGGATCGGGCGACTTCACTCCTTTGTGGTCCGGCCAAGCGGCGCGTCTTGCTCGGGAGCTTCCCGCAGCGGAGCTGACGAAGCGACTAGCGACAGAAACACTGGAGAAGCTGAGATCGCTGTAGAAAGCCATCGCTAGAAATGTCGTTAAGTAGGTGAATTCGCCGCCGAATGTTTTTATGCGATTCAACCAACCGAGACGGCTCCTCGGGCAATACTCGAACTTGCAACCCTTCGGTTGGTGATTACCTGCAATGTCGCTTCCGCCATTTCTTCCTCGCTTCCCCTCAGTGCGCTTGTGAATTCCTCGAGGTCCGTCGAGTCGAGAACTCTTTGCACTTTCCGCTTTTTCCCCTATTGATTTCCCACGGCTGCTGCCACACCGAGAATCTGCTTCTCGACCGCAACACGTATTTCCCTCGGTAGCGCATCCCGGTGTTCCAAGTTCTTCCAAGTTTCGGCCGTTCGCTCCGCTGTGTCCGTGACGATTTTCCAAAGTGGGCTCACCGGAATGCGCGCGGCTTCAGCAAACCGCCGGACCTGGTCCTTCGTAATTCCATGGAGATCTCGGCTATCTCCGAAATTCAACGCCAGCGTGTCGTTCGGAAGATACGGCACGGTTGAAACAAGATCGTAGGTGGGCGACAGAACTGGTGTCCGCGAGCATGGCATGCTCGTTCTCCGGCACGGACACGTATTTCGCGGAGGGAAGCTTCACGATCCAGGAACCGCCCGTTCCACCCGCGGGGATCGTCAGTCCGCCCGTCGCTTCCATGACGGCTGAGAATTTCAATTGCACGCCGGCCAGAGAAAACCGCAGCGCTTCTTTGGGGGCGTGAACCGCACCACTTGCTTCCGGTTCCTCGATTTCGTCTGCGTGTTGCTTTGCGTCCGTGGGCTCAACGACCACAGCACCCGGAAGATCCGCGCCGAGCACAGCCAGGAGAAAGAATTCCCGTTCGGATTCCACATCCGCTAGTTTCGCCAGATACTCGCGCAACGGCCCCTCGGGCAATAGGTTCGAGAAGAACGGAGGCACGCGCCCCGAGACAGGGCGTGCCGAAGTGACCACACCGCCCGTCGTGCTCTTGAACGAGAGACTCAGCGTTGGCCGCTCGGGATCGTCGATGTAGTCCTGTTCGAAGGAAAACAGCTGTCGCTCACCCGCAAGCTTCGTGATGATACCGATTAGTGCCAGCAGCCGGACAAAAGACAACATTAAAGAAATTCGCCACGTGTACCTGGACCTCGACGAAGACGCAAAAGCGGCGTTGACGAATCTCCGAGACTCTCCTGACGCACCTCCTCCCAATTTCGTTCTCGACACTTCGCCCGGAAAACATCAAGTGGTGTGGAAGATCGAAGGAGTAGACGTCGAACAGGCCGAGTCCCTGCTTCATTCCCTGGCAAACCAGTTCGGAGGCGATTCTGCCGCAACGGACGCAACGCGCGTCCTTCGCCTGCCTGCCTTCGTAAACCGCAAGTACGCGATCGACACCGAATTCACCGTGCAAGCCCACCACGAATCAAATCGTGTCTACTCGCTTCGAGATTTCACGATCCGGGAAGACTCGCCGGACGCTCCCCGCCACCTGGAGGATGCGCATTCCACAAGGCGCACCATGCCTCGCGGGCACAAAAGCCAATCGGAAGCCGATTGGGCGTACGCCAAACGGGCCCTGGCCCGCGGTGACGACCCCGAAATCGTCATGCAGAGGATTGCTGACTACCGCAACGAGGATAAGCCGGATCCCATGTACTACGCGCACTTGACGGTGACGAAAGCGCAGGCGGCTCTGTCGAGAGAATCTCAGGCAGTCGAGAGCGCAGCGGTCAACCCGGACGCGCGAACTTCCGACCGATAGGTGAGCACCAGAACCGTGTAGCGACTAGCGAATGGTTTCATGCACGAGGAACTCACTCCAAACGGTTTCCATCCGGACGCGCTCCTCACCGTGAAGCAAGTCTGCCGCGCATTCGGAGTTTCGCGCGACTGGGTGTACAAGCACGCGTGCCGCGACCAGCCTGACCACCTGCCACCGGTGCGTTTGGGACGCCTGGTTCGCTTCAAACATGAGGACGTATCCCGTTACATCGAAACTCGCCGCAAAGGATCGTCTGATGCTGCTCTAGCCGCTACCGACGGAATCGCTTGGGCCAATGAGAGGAGGCAGCACCGAATGGCTCGAAAGCGATTTCAAAAAGGATACGTACGAGTGCGCAACACCAAGAAACACCCGTATTGGGAGGGCTTCTACTGGGAGGATCTTCGTCTCGAAGACGGGAGAATCGCGCGGAAACAGCGCGCGGTAAACCTGGGACGCCTCGAAGATGTTCCCTCGAAGAAGCTCGCCGAACAGACGCTTGCGGAGAAATTAGCCGAAGTCAACCGCCCGGACAGTCAGCCCCGGTCGGTATCGACGCCTGGAACACAAGTGCCTATGGATCCGAGAGGCGGTGCACGATGGCGAAGTCGATTCGCCAAAGACGCACCGAAGCTGTCGTCCGATCCGGCTCGCAAGGGCCGAGCTTGCGAAGCTCAGAAAGTTTCAAGCCAGGAGCCCGCAGGCCAAGGAAGACGGCTGGGTCTTTCTGAACACGCGTGGGACAGGGCCGTTCCGGGCCGACAACCTGCTCGAACAGGTCCTTCGACCGACGGCCGAAAGACTTGGCATCACGCGGGTGACCTGGCACTTGCTGCGTCACTGGCATTCAGCGGTCCTATATGACGAGGGTGTTCCGATCAAAGTGGCACAGGAACGGTTGGGTCACTCGCGCGCCGAAACAACCATGAAGCACTACATGCATCTCTCGCGACAAGCGGACGCGGACGCCGCAAATGCGGTGTCTCGGCGTTTGCGCCGGGTACTGCGAAAGGCCAAGGCAGCGAATTCTGTTAGCAGGTTTGTTAGCAGGAATGACGTTTTGGCCGCGAGCGGCGTGTAAGTGCTTGAAAATGTGGAGGCGCGGGTGGGATTCGAACCCACGAATGGAGGTTTTGCAGACCTCTCCCTTGGGCCACTTGGGTACCGCGCCAAGCTTTTTAGTATAACGAAATCGAGAAAGAGTGTCAGGGCGCGAGAAACCACTCGAGGAAAATAATTCTAAGCCTTCGCGGATTCTTCGATTCCTTGCAGCTCTTTGCCGGGTTTGAAGCGCACCGCCTTGCCGGGCGGAATGTTCACCTCTTCCCCGGTGCGCGGGTTGCGGCCGATACCCGTCTTTCGCGGCTTTACGCTGAAGACACCGAACCGCCGGAGCTCAATGCGCTGACCGCGGCCAAGTGCGTTTTTCAGCGATTCAAAAACGGTTTCGACGGCCTGCTCCGCCTTGGTCCGGCTGATATTCGTTGTCGTTACGACCGCATTTACGATGTCGAGCTTAATCACATGCGCCTCCAGCGACTCGGCAGATGCTAGAGGCTGCGCCGTGGGTTGTCAAGACGTGATGGCTAATTTACACTGACTTCCTTTTGCATTCGCTTATTCCGAAAACGTCGCAAAACACACACCGAGGAGGCGTGGATGTCCGTTAAGCCAGACCGCTGGATCCGGCGCATGGCGCTGGAGCACAAAATGATCGAGCCCTTCACCGATCGCCAGATGCGCGAAGGCGTCATCAGCTATGGCGTCTCGTCTTATGGCTACGACATCCGCGTCGCCGACGAATTTCGCATTTTCACGAACGTGAATTCCACCATCGTCGACCCCAAACATTTCGATCCACGTTCGCTGGTCGACTACAAAGGCGATTCCTGCCTGATTCCGCCGAATTCCTTCGCGCTCGCACGCTCTGTCGAATATTTTCGGATTCCCCGCAATGTGCTCACGATCTGCCTCGGGAAATCCACCTATGCGCGTTGCGGAATCATCGTGAACGTCACGCCATTCGAGCCCGAATGGGAAGGCTTCGTCACGTTGGAGATCAGCAACACCACACCACTACCCGCGAAAATCTACGCTAACGAAGGGCTCTGCCAGGTGATCTTCTTTCTTTCCGACGAAGATTGTGAAATCAGCTACAAAGATAAAAAGGGGAAATACCAATCGCAGGGTGGCATCGTGTTGCCCCGCCTATAGTTAGACGAAAGCTGCGGTCACCAGGGGATATCCGCGCGCGCGCCAAGCATCCAACCCGCCCTGCAGCGGCCGAATGCGCCGTACGCCTTTGTTCCTCAGGAGCAGCGCCACACGGGCGCTGGTAGCCTCGTTCGGTCAAGTGCAATAAAGAATGACGTCCCGATCGCGCGGCAGGCGGTCATCCTTCTCTTCCAGCTCATCTGCATCCATTCGAAAAGCGCCGGGAATCGTATGTGGGTCAGCCTCGAAGTCCACGGAATGCCGCAGGTCCACGATTACGAGTTCTTCTCCAGCATCAATTTTCTGCTTCAACTCGTCTGCGGTGATGCGGGCGATGCGCAGCTCCCGCAAAAATCGCTGGCGCGCAACAAACTTGTAACCGATGTACGCCGCCAACGCGCCGATAACCAGAACGCCAAGTCCGCTGCCAAGATGAAAAGCATGTTCCGCGATTCTTTCAATCTCGCCGCTGAAGATAAACCCCAGCCCGACGTACAGGCTGGACCAAAGGAGCGCGCCAAACATATCGAAAAGCAAAAACCGCGACGGTCGCATGTGAAAAATGCCCGCCAATGGCGGAGCGACCGTGCCCAGCCCTGGCACAAATTTCGCAAATACCAGTGACCGCGCACCCTGTTTCGCGAAGAGACCTTCCGTCCGCCGCACACAGGAATCCGGTTCGAGTGAAATTTTGCAGAGCAGTTGGAGAACCTTGATGCCGCGCACACGCCCGAGCGCGTACCAGCTGGAGTCGGCCAGGAGGCAACCGAACACACTCAGCAAAATCGAGCCGGCAAAGTTAAATCGCCCGCTGCCGGCCAAGGCGCCCGCCGCCAAGAGAATGGGCAGCGAAGGCACTGGCAGACCAATCTGTTCGGCGAATACCCACGCCAGCAGGACTGCATAGCCGTGGCGCAACAGAAATTCCAATATACTGTGCATGATTAAGCCGGGTCCCGATGCGTTTACGTCACGAAGGGAGCAGTATGCCCCCAACCGCCCGTCATGACAAATTCGCCCAGTGGCTTACGCGTTCGGGGCGCAAGTTCTCGCTCACGCAGCTTCTCTGGAAGCGACTCCGGATCGCCGGGATACCCGAGAGCCATTGCCGCCACTGGTTCCCAATCCGGCGGAATCGCGAATGTCTGCCGCGCTTTCTCCGCGTCAAAGCCGGCCATCTGGTGCACCAGCAAGCCCCGCGAATTGGCCTCGAGCGTAAGCTGTGCCGTCGCGCTGCCCACGTCATGCAGCGCCACGCGGTTCGGTTTACCATCACGCTGCATCTTCAGGTGTGCCACTGATAGAGCAAGCACCGGCGCGTGCTTGGCCCAATTGGCATTGAATTCCACCAGCACGCCCAGCATCTTCGCGAAGTTCTCCGCATCATCCTTTGTGGCCACTAGGTAAGCCCATGGCTGCTCGTTGTTGCTGGACGGCGCCCATCGCGCCGCCTCGAACAACGCCCGCAGAGTCTCGCCCTCTACCGGCTTTTCCGCAAATGCGCGCGGACTCCAGCGATTCCTGATTAATTCATGAACCGGTACATCGGTCGCGGCTGCTTTCTGCATAATCTTGGCCCTTGTAAAATTAACAGATTGTTTAGCGGGAGACGTGCGTTAGATGAACGAAATGCGTCGAGCGGTGCATCCGCACCGCCCGAACCGTCACCTGCAAGCGGCGGGGATCAATTCCCCGGCTTTGTAGCAGGCTTTTGCACCATTTCCACGTCAATCGTGATCGCCACGTCGTCGCCGACTACCAATCCTCCGCCATCCATTGTGGCGTTCCATTTCACCCCAAAATCCTGCCGGTTAATCTTCGTAGTGGCGTTCGCCGCGGCCCTTTGATTTCCCCACGGGTCTTTCACCGCTGCCGTCGGCCCCTCAACATCCAGCACGACTGGCTTGGTTACCCCGTGGATAGTCAGGTCGCCGGTCACCTTCAGCTTGCCTGGCTCCGCCTGCTCTACCTTCGTGGACTTAAAAGTTATCGTCGGATATTTTTCCACGTCGAAAAAGTGATCGCTGCGCAGGTCCTTGTCCCGGTTCGGCACGCGCGTGTCAACCGAATCGGCATCAATCGTCACCTCCACCGAGGATTTGCTGATGTCTTTATCATCGAGCTGAATTGTCCCGTTGACTTTAGTGAATGCTCCCCGGACCGTCGAAATCGCCAGGTGGCGAACAGCAAACTGCGCCGCCGAATGGTTCGGATCGACCTGCCATGTGGAAGTTGCTGCCGCCGGCAGCGAAAGTATGGCCGCAAGCGCCGCGACCGAAATTGCCCGAGCTAGCAAATGGCCCATTTTTTCTCCTTGTTATCGCACCTGAACGCAACGCCTATCCGATGCTGCAAACTCCTCACCTCTCATCTTGCTCGCATATTTCATCAAGCAAATCCGCCAAAGTCTTCACGCGTGCGTGCCCCATGTGCGCGAACTGCCGCTTGTGCATCTCGCGAACCGGCAAATCGAGGCGCTTCAGCAACTCGAGTCCAGCGCTCGTGATCCTCGTTTTCACCACGCGCCGATCGTCGCTCTGCCGCTGCCGCGTAATCAGGTTGCGCTTTTCCATGCGATCCAGCAGGCGTGTCATGTCCGGATCATGCGAAATCATCCGCTCGCTTATCGTGCTGCAAGCCAACCCATCCGGCTCCGCACCGCGCAGAATACGCAGCACGTTGTACTGCGCGCCCGTGAGGCCGTTCGATTTCAATAGCTGTTCGGCTTGTACCGCCAGCTTGTCCGCCGCTTTCTGCAGCGCGACAAATGCGCGGTCCTCGCTAGGCAACGAGACCCATTGTGTGCGTGTTCGCGCCATGCTTTAACGATAATCGTTGCAACAACTATTGTCAAGAGGAAAGAAAGAGCCTTAGGAGTTTCAGGACTTTCGCAGCGGTCGAACCTGAATCTCGCTCATGAAACTCCCTGGTCTCTGCGTCACCACCGCTTCCACCGCGTGCGCCACGTCTTCCGGCTGCAGGGCCCTCCCTGCATCTTTTAACGCATGACCGGAGAATTCCGTCGCCACGCTCCCGGGGCAAATCACGCTGACGCGGATCCCATACGCTCGCAAATCTTCCGCCATGCATCCGGAGAGCCCCTGCACTCCCCACTTCGACGCGCAGTACAACCCTCCCCCTGCGAATGTGTTTCTTCCCGCAAGCGAACTGATATTGATAATGTCCCCCGCGCCTTTCTTGATCATGGACGGAACCGCCGCCCTCGAAACAAGGAACACGCTCTTCAGGTTCGTGTTCAGAACGCGGTCCCAGTCTTCTTCGCTTTTTTCGTGTGCCGGGCCGAAAAGCCCGATGCCCGCATTGTTGACCAGGATCTCGATCGGCCCAAGCTTCGCTTCCGTTCCCGAAATGAGTTTCCCAACATCATCCGACCGCGTCAGATCCGCAATCTGCCAAAACACTCTCTCGGTTCTCGCTTGCAACTCATCAGCGGTCGCGCGCAACTTCTCGTTGTTACGGCCACAAATGGCCACAGCCGCGCCCAACTCCGCGAGCCGTATCGCGATGGCGCGCCCAATACCGCGGCTGCCTCCCGTAACCAAAGCAACGCGTTTCACTAGCGGTCGCTCTGCATTGTTCTCCGCATTCGTTTTACTTATGCCAGCCATCACAATTCTTCCTTCGCCGGGCGACCCTTTTCGTGCAAAAATCATCTTAACATCCAGCCGCAGGGACCGCTGCGCACGCCAGTCCGGACGCGCAGTTGGAGGCTTCAATAATGTAAGATACGTAGGTCCCTGCAGAGTAACGCCTTGCGGACTTACGTGCGCTTTTCCTATAATCCCAAAGTTTCAGAATCAGCTTGATACCCGGCAAGAGCACTCCAGGGTGTACGAGATGTACATGAACAGGCTTGGAGTTTGAGCGAGGAGAGATGGAATGAATCGAACACGTAGAGTGGCGGGGCTGGCGATCATCGCCGCGCTTTGCCTCGCAATTGGCGGCGCATCCAATGCGCTCGCGCAGGCGCCCGCTGGTCAGGACGCCGCGGCCGGCCAGCAAAAGTACACGATGGCCGAGTACAACTCGTATCAGGCCTGCGCCGCGGAGAAGAATCCCCAGGCGCAAACAAAGTGCCTGGATGATTTTGTCGCCAAGTATCCGAACTCCGCGCTTCTGATTTACATTTATCCGCTTTATTACAATGCTTACAGCCAGGTCAAGAATTGGCCTAAGGTAATTGAGTATGCAGATAAGCTCCTCGCGACAGAGAAGGTCGAGCCGCCTATTCGCTATCAGGCTTATTACGCTCGCGCCTTTGCCTATAGCAATATGCCTCAAGGCCCTGACGTGCAGGCGCAAGCCCCAAAGGCCTGCGAAGCGGCAAAAGCCGGCCTCAAGACGCTCAACGAACTAAAGAAGCCGGACAATATGTCCGACCAGGATTTCGAGAAGCAGAAACAGCAGCCCGCCATCCTCTTCAATTACACATTGGCGCAGTGCTCCATGGTCCAGAAGGACTTCCAGACGGCTATCGACTCCTACAAAGCCGTATTGGAGAAGAACCCTGACGACGCAATCACTGCCTACAAGATTGGGCAGGCGTATATGGCCATGAATCCGCCCCAGCAGATGGACGCCT
>Ga0209131_1002267_pt1 | contig 13151 bp, 17 predicted proteins | sample GraSoi_2013_40cm_FD_185826 | JGI IMG/M metagenome (GOLD analysis project Ga0209131, IMG submission 185826) | Grasslands soil microbial communities from the Angelo Coastal Reserve, California, USA - Sample 9_17_2013_40cm (SPAdes) (version 2) | ecosystem: Environmental > Terrestrial > Soil >...
TATCCCGGAGGCCCGATCGTCGACCGGCTCGCTCCTCATGGCGATCCAACGGCCGTAAAATTCCCGCCGGCGCAGATCAAGCATCGCGATCGTCGCGACCACCGCGGGCAGAAAGAAGTGGAGACTGATCGCCCGCGCTTTGATTTTTCCTACAGCGGCATCAAGACTGCCGTGCTGCGCTACGTAGAGATTCACGATATGCGCCATTCCATCGAGGTGCGCCGCAGCGCGTTGGCAAAAATTTCCCGACCGGAGATGGAAGATTACCTGGCGAACTGCGATAAGAAGACCCTCAACCTGGTCGCTTCGTTTCAGCGCGCAGTTGTTGAAGACCTGGTGAGCAAGACTCTGGACGCGGCACGCGCCTGCGACGCAGCTACACTTTTCGTCACGGGCGGAGTAGCGGCGAATAGTGAATTGCGAAAGACATTTGAGCAGAGCGGAGCGCAGGACGGACTACCCGTCTATTTTCCATCGCGGCCGCTTTCCACCGACAACGCTGCAATGATTGCAGCCGCCGCCTATCCTAAATTTCTGGCAAAGGATTTTGCTGCTATGGATTTTTCTGCTGAGGCAAGCCTTCCATTGCGCTAGTCCGTCTGACGCGAAAATATCTATTTCTGAGTCTGGTTCTTGATCTCGGAGCAAGCTTCCTTGACACGGAGGTCGCAGGCCTTGCGAAACAACGCCAGCGCCTGGGCTTTGTCTTGAGTCACTCCTTTGCCATCTTCGAACATGTAGCCCAGGTCGAGGCACCCATCCCCATAGTCCGTATCGCAAGCCTTGCGAAGCAACGCAAGCGCTTGAGCCAGGTCCTGAGCAACGCCGCGCCCTTCCTTGAGCATCGAGGCGAGAAGGGAGCACCCGCGCTGATCTCCGCCATTGCAGGTCTTTCGATACAGGCCCACCGCGAGCGCATCATCCTGCGGCCCGGCCGAACCTGTTTGGTACAACATGCCAAGCTCATTGCACCCTTTGGCAACGCCGCCATCGCACTGTTTGCGAAACAGGCCAGCCGCCTTACGATACAGGGCAAGCGCTCGCGCCCCATCCTCGGCGACGCCCAACCCGTACTCATATCCAATTGCCAGCATGTTGCAGCTATCGGCATCGCCTTCATCACAGCCCTTTTGGTAACGGTCAATCTTTGGCGACGTGGTTTCTTTCTGCGCATTCAACAGAGGTATGGCAAGAGAGAGCAGAAGTGCTGCGAACGTCAGCTTCACCAATCGCTTCATGGTTGAAAGTTCTCCGTCCCTTCTGAAAATCTTCGTATTGAATTGTGCTCGAAACCGCCCGGTGGCGAGGAAACATGCCTACTTCCCACCCCTTTGCCCGGCACTCTTTCCCATCACGGTATCCAACGCCTTCTCCATCTGACCCTGGATGTCAATGTCTTTATAGATGGCGAAGTCGGCGCGTTTTTCTTTCTCGTCGAAGCCGCTGGCGCGGCCCGCAACAATAATAATGGGAATGTTCGCGGTCTCAGGATTCTTCTTCAGCGCAGTAATCAGTTCGCTGCCCGACATCCTTGGCATTTGCATGTCGGTAAAAATCAGGTCAGGACGCATTCGCTCGAGAATCTGCAGCGCTTCCACGCCGTTCGTGGCCGACTCCACCGCAAAGCCGCGTTCTTCCAGAAAGCGGCAGACGGTGTAGCGGATCAGCATGGAATCGTCGACGACCAGCGCTGCCGCAGGCATAAGTTTTCAGCGTGCGGAATGCACGCCCCCCGGCCCGCAGACTAGCAGAGCGATTCCGTTGGGTACAAGCCAGATTAGAGTCAGCGTGGTTACTGTGGTGTTTTCCGGAAGCGGGCCGGCATAAGTCGTTCTAAGGTTCCTGGGCCTCGCCTTCGGCGCTTTCCTCGATGCTCATATCCTTGAGTTCGCTCGACTCGAAGACCTCGCGGCACTCGAGGCACTCCACGAATTCGGCGTCTTCTTCGCGGCTGACGATTTGCACGCGCGGATGTTTACAAGGTTGCTTGCCCACGTTTTGGGGATGCGAGAACGGCTTTGAGGTCATAGATCCGGAAACAACGCCTCATCGAATACGCGGAGGAACGGATTCGCGGGAATTTCACGGTATTTTAGCCTTGCTTTTCTACTTGTCAAGTCCTTCTCTGTTGCCGCAACGTTAATTCTCTCCTGTTTTCGTAAAATTGTATCTTCTGGGCCTTTGGAACCCCGACCAAATTTATCGCCAAGGCCTAAGCCATTCAATCACGGATAGTTACCGTTCGATGCCGGATTCCCCGGCTCCCTGGAAGGACTTGCGCAACCCTGGGCTACCGACGTAGAATGAATTACGACGGAAAAGGTCGGATTTCAAACCGGACCTCAGCCGGATCGGCACCAGGATGCTGAAGTTAACTAAAAAGGCGGATTACGCGCTCATGGCCATGAAGCATCTGGCCGACCACGCTCACGAGGGAACTCGTAGCGCCAGCGCCAAAGACGTCGCTGATTCTTTCGGCATTCCGCCCGAGGCTCTGGCCAAGATCCTCCAGCGGCTGGCGAAGGCTGGTCTGCTTCACTCGCAACACGGTACGAATGGTGGTTACAGGCTGGCCCGCGCGGCGCATACTATTTCGGCCTTCGAAGTAATTCAAGCCATCGACGGGCCGCTGTTCATCACATCCTGTGTAACCGTTCGCGGGGCCTGCGGCCAAAGCAACCGTTGCAACATCCGCGAACCGTTGCGAAAGGTGAATGACAGCATCGAAGCAGTGCTGAAGCGCATCAAGATCTCACATATGAGGGAAGAGCCGGACGTGGCTGGAAGCACGGCAAGCAAGCCGGCAGAACTGGTAACGATTGTTTAGCGAATGACGTAAAGATTTGGTCTTTAACTTTGAGCACTTAACCAGGTAGGAGAAGCAATCATGAGCACGGATGTAAAGGTCCCCCAACAGCTCCCAGTCTCAAGGCATACCGCTCCTCAGGGAGTGAAGCTGCCCATTTATATGGACAACCACGCCACCACGCCCATGGATCCCCGGGTGCTGGAGGAGATGTTGCCTTATTTCATGGAGAAGTTCGGCAACGCCGCCAGCCGTAATCACTCTTTCGGCTGGGCGGGCGAAGAGGGCGTAGAGACAGCTCGCGAGCGCATCGCCAAGCTAATCGGCGCTACCACCAAAGAAATCATCTTCACCTCGGGCGCAACCGAGAGCGACAACCTTGCTATCAAGGGCGTGGCCGAAATGTACCGCGAGAAGGGCAACCACATCATTACCGCGGTCACGGAGCACAAGGCGGTGCTCGATACCTGCAAGCGTCTGGAGAAATACGGCTATCGCGTCACCTACATGCCGGTGCAAAAAGATGGCCTGGTTGATCTCGAGGACCTGAAGCGCGCCATGGATGACAAGACGATCCTGGTGACCATCATGGCCGCGAACAATGAAATCGGCGTGGTTCAACCAATCGCCGAAATTGGCAAGATGTGCCGCGAGCGCGGGATTATTTTCCATACCGATGCGACGCAGGCGATCGGCAAGATTCCCATCGATGTGAACAAGCAGAACATCGATCTTATGTCGATCTCGGGACATAAAATGTATGGTCCCAAGGGTGTAGGGGCGTTGTACGTTCGCCGCAAGAATCCGCGAGTGCAGATTTCCGCCATCATCGACGGCGGCGGCCACGAGCGCGGCATGCGCTCCGGCACGCTCAATGTTCCCGGCATTGTCGGTCTTGGAAAGGCCTGTGCCATCGCATCGGAAGAAATGTCTCGCGAAGCAGTTCAGTTGGCCAGCCTTCGTGATCGCCTGCGCGACCGCATCATGAGCCGCCTGGATGAGACGTACATCAACGGCACCATGGAGCATCGCCTGCCCGGCAACCTGAACATCAGCTTTGCATACGTGGAAGGCGAATCGCTGCTGATGGGCATCAACGACATTGCAGTTTCCAGCGGTTCGGCTTGCACCTCCGCGACTCTGGAACCATCTTATGTATTGAAGGCCCTCGGTACAGGGGATGATTTGGCACACAGTTCGATCCGTTTCGGCATCGGCCGCTTCAACACCGCTGCGGAAGTCGATTACGTGGCTGACCGCGTGATCGAAACCGTCGAGCGCCTGCGCGAACTTTCTCCGCTCTACGAGATGGCGAAGGAAGGCATCAATCTGAAGGACGTGAAGTGGGCAGGAGAAGCACACTAACTTGAGACTTTAATTTTCAGGAGAGTACACAAATGTCATACAGCGATAAAGTAATCGATCATTACAACAATCCCCGCAACGTCGGCTCGATGGACAAGAGCAGCGCCGACGTAGGCACCGGCTTGGTCGGCGCACCGGAGTGCGGCGACGTCATGAAGTTGCAGATCAAGGTCAACCGCGATACGAACGTCATTGAAGAAGCCAAGTTCAAGACCTTCGGCTGCGGCTCCGCGATTGCGTCGTCCTCATTGGCCACCGAATGGGTCAAAGGCAAGACGGTGGATGAAGCCCTCGCCATCAAGAACATGGATATCGTCAAGGAGCTGTCGCTTCCTCCCGTTAAGATCCATTGTTCCGTGTTGGCCGAGGACGCGATCCGCGCCGCGATCGGCGACTGGAAGAAAAAGCAGGAGAGCGCGAAGCCGGTTGCTGCCGCAGTAGCGCAATAAGGTCTTCGTCTGGAAGGGCTGGGCAGAGTACGACCGGGAAGGGCGCGACTCTAGTCGTGCCGCAAGCGTCTCGTATCTGTGGCGGCTTTAGCCACTGAGGGACTGTGTCAGGAATTCAAATGACAACGGCAACGGAACAACCCGCAAAAGCGGCGCAAGCCGCGCCAGCCAAGGGCATTCAGGTCACTGATAAGGCCCTGAGCAAGGTGCGCAGCGCGATGGCTAAGGAAGGCATCTCGCCTGACCAGGGCGGGCTGCGCCTGGGCGTACAGGGCGGCGGCTGTTCCGGTCTAAGCTATAACGTCCGCTTTGACACGCAGCCGCGTGAACGTGATCGGATCTTTCAGTTCAACGACGTTCGCGTTTTCGTCGATCCGAAGTCGTTCATCTATTTGCACGGCATGATCCTGGACTACCAGGAAACGCTGATGCAACAGGGATTCGTCTTCGTGAATCCCCAGGCCACGAAGTCGTGCGGTTGCGGCACTTCGTTCTCCGCTTGAGGTTTGCTCGTGTGGCGCGGACACTCCTGTCCGCGAAAGCTCACCACGAAGCTACCGTCCACGCCACTACGGTTGCTCGCGTAGTTGTTTTGCAGAAGCTATGACGAATTTAGCCACGATTACCGCGAAGGCCGCGCCGGAGCAGACTCAATTCTGCTGGTCGTGCGGCGCCAGGCGCGCCGTACACTTCTGCGAGGCCTGCGGTAAGGTTCAACCTCCTTTCCCGGTGGACTACTTCACGTTCTTCGGTCTGCCCCGCAAATTGAATGTCGACATTGCCTCGCTGGAGAAAGACTTTTACCAGCTCAGCCGCAAGCTGCATCCCGATCTCAGCGCGCGCGCCGGCAACCAGGAGCAAGAGTGGAGCCTGCAACAGAGTTCTCTGCTCAACGACGCCTATCGAACCTTGAAAGATCCGGTTAAGCGCACGCAATATCTTTTGAAGCTGGAAGGCGTGGAGTTGGAAGAGCAATCGAAGAGTGCGACAGAAAAAGCGCGATCCACGGGCGAAGTCAAGAAGCAGATCGTACCACCGGATCTCCTCGAAGAAGTTTTCGAGTTGAACATGCAGCTTGAAGAACTCCGCACGCAAAAGAAGATGGGCGAAGACGATCCCGCCCTGATTGAAGAAGTCGGCCGGCAGAAGCTGGAACTCGAAGAGAAGCAGGAAGCACTTCTTCGCGAGTTGCAGGATCGCTGGAAGATGTGGGACGGAATGATCCAGCGTGACCAAAACGGTCAACCCGTCTCAGACGAAGAACGCAGGCAGGAACGAGACAAAATGGTGGACGTACTGAACCGCCGCAACTACATCCGCAATTTGGTGCGGGATGTGAGTGAGGTTCTAGAGAATTGAGAAAGTGAGCAATTTGGTAATTGAGTAATTTGAAACAAAAGGTTTTTCAAATTACCCAATTACTAAATTACCAAATTACACAATGGCATCGGATCGCATCGTCGGAATCGACCTGGGAACCACGAACTCTCTCGTGGCCTTCATGCAGGGGGAGAGCCCTGTTGTGATCCCCGGCGACGATGGCTCGAATCTCGTCCCATCGGTCGTCGCACTCGATGAGAACAACCTGCCCGTCGTCGGCAATGCCGCGCGCAAATATCTAACCGAGACGCCGGAGCGCGCCGTCTACTCGATCAAACGCCTGATGGGGCGCGGCGTTGACGACGTTCAGGAAGAATTGAGGTTCTTCCCGTTCCGCCTTGCCGAAGACCTGCAAGCCGGAGAAGTCCTTCGCATAAAGCTGGGCGAAAAGACATTTACTCCACCTGAGATCTCGGCTCTCATCCTTCGCCAGCTTAGGCGCAATGCTGAGCGCTTCTTCGGGGCATCCGTGACCAAAGCGGTCATCACAGTGCCCGCGTATTTCAACGACGCGCAGCGTCAGGCTACGAAAGACGCAGGCCGCATCGCCGGGATCGAGGTCTTGCGCCTGGTCAACGAACCCACGGCTGCATCGCTAGCCTACGGTCTCGACAAAAAGCAAAACGGAATTGTTGCTGTCTATGATCTTGGCGGCGGCACGTTCGACATCTCCATTCTCAAGCTACATGACGGTATATTCGAAGTGATCGCAACGAGTGGTGACACCCATCTCGGCGGTGACGACATCGACAATCTGCTGATCACGATCGCGCTCGACGACACTCTTGGCGACCTTGGCCTCGACCTCCGTCGCAATGGCGAGGCCGTGCAAGCCATTCGCAATGCCGTGATCGAAGCCAAGATCGCGCTATCTTCGCAGCCCTCAGTCAAGCTTGACGTTGAATTGCCAGGCGGCAAGCGCTACCTGCGCGAAATCACTCGTGAGCAGTTCGAACAGCTCATCCAGCCCATCATCGATCGCACTGTCGGCCCTTGCAAGCAGGCTCTAAAAGATGCCGGACTCAAGCCCGAACAGATTGACGAAGTCGTTCTCGTCGGCGGATCCACTCGCATCCCCAAAGTCCGCGTCCTGGTCAAAGAGTTGTTTCACCGCGAACCACACACAGATCTGAATCCCGACGAAGTTGTCGCGCTGGGCGCCGCCGTGCAGGCCAACATTCTCGGCGGCGGCTCCGAAGCAACCGAGAACATGTTGCTGCTCGATGTCACACCGCTGTCGCTCGGCATCGAAGTCGCAGGCGGCGTGACAGACAAGATCATTCTGCGCAACTCAACCATTCCCGCGTCCGCAACACAGCACTACACGACGCAAGTCGATGGTCAGGCCAATGTCGCAATTCACGTGCTGCAAGGCGAGCGCGAACTGGCAAAGGACTGCCGCTCGCTGGCTCGATTCGATCTCAAAGGAATCCCGGCCATGGCTGCGGGAATGGCGCGCATCGAGGTCAAATTCCTCATCGACGCCAACGGCATCCTGCACGTCTCGGCGCGCGAGCAGCGCAGCGGCAAGGAATCCGAAATCCAGGTTCAGCCCAGCTACGGCCTCACCGACGAGCAGGTCGAAGGCATGATTCTCGACTCGTTCGACAGCGCCGAAGAAGATTTCCGGCAGCGTCAGGTCATTGAAGCTCGCAACGAAGCTGCGACCATCCTGGCCGCGCTCGATAAAGGAAAAAAGAGTCCGGCCTGGGGCCACCTCACCACTGACGAGAAGAAAAAGATTGCGAAAATGGAGAAAGCGTTGACTGCGGTTAACGCCGAAGACGATTACCAGGCCATCCGCAAAGCCATCGACGCTCTAAATCAAGGCACAACGCGTCTGGCCGAATTGATGATGGACAGCGCAGTCTCGACTGCGCTGAAAGGCAAGACCATGGACGAGGCCGACATGGGCGAAGGCCCTACCGCCCCGCACCCAATGGCGAAGGCGGAGTTTGAATAAGTAGCGCCGGCGGCCTGCCCTGAGCGAAGACGAAGGGTCCCGCCGCTGTCGCGAGAGCGTCTCGCTCTCGCCGCATGAGCAGCAAGAAGCTGAAGATTTTAGAGGAGCAGCAATGGCAGAAGAAAAATCACAAGGCGCCGGAACAGCCACCGAAGAAGCTCCCGGCGAAAACACGGTCCAAGTCACCTTCTTGCCCGAAGGTAAGACAGTCCAGTTCGAGCACGGCAAGCTTCCCTACGAGTATCACGGCAAGGAGGAGTCGATCCTCGACGTCGCGCTCAACAACGGCATCACGCTCGACCACGCATGTGGCGGCAATTGTGCCTGCACCACCTGCCATGTCTGGATCAAAGAGGGCGCCGAAAATCTCTCGCCCATGGACGACGATGAAGCCGACCGCCTCGACATGGCGGCCGACTTACAGTTAAACTCGCGTCTCGGCTGCCAGGTTCAGATCACGAAGCCGGGTAAGGTTGTGGTCGAGATTCCCGCCTGGAACCGTAATTACATTTCGGAAGAACATCACTAGAGGAATTCCTGATGCCTAAATCTCTTACCTGGGATGACGCCGAAGACATCGGCATCCTGCTTTCCGAAGCTCATCCGGAGCTCGATCCGCTCACCGTCCGCTTCACCGACCTGCATCGCTACGTGACTGAACTGCCCGACTTCAAAGGCGATCCCGCAGCATCGAATGAAGGCAAGCTCGAAGCTATTCAAATGGCCTGGCACGAAGAATTTCAGGACCGCACGGTCGGATAAGAAAGCCTGCTTCCAACCGGCATTCCTTTTTACATTTTCATGACAACTTAACGTCCACCCCAATCTAACCTTACCTTGAAGCCGTTGTGGCGAGGACTCCCGGAAATATATCCTCGACCATCAACCTCTCTCTCCGTCCAACTGCAAAGGGCACGGCGTTTTAGCCGTGCCCTCTTTTTCATCCCTGTGTAGCTTGAATCCTACCCAACCGTCGCCGGCACCGGCTCTTCCACACTGGCCTCCCGCAGAAACTTCGCCGATTCCTCCGGCGGTGTGGGATTAATGTAGAAGCCCGTGCCCCACTCGAATCCCGCCGTCTTGGTCAGCTTCGGCATGAACTCCATATGCCAGTGATAATGGTCGTTCGTCGGATCCTGAGCCGGTGAAGTGTGGATCACAAGATTGTACGGAGGATTATCCAGCACCCGGTCGGCCTTGGTCAGCAAAGTCTTCAGAGCTTTCGCCAGATTCTCAAACATGTGCGATGACGAGTTCTCGAACGCCGACTCATGCTGCTTGGGTAGAATCCACGTCTCGAACGGAAAACGCGGCGCGTAAGGCGCAATGGTCAGGAAGTTTTCGTTCTCGGCTACCACGCGGCTTCCATTTTCCGTTTCCTGCCGGATGATGTCGCAAAACACGCACCGCTCTTTATACAAATAATATTGCTTCGCGCCTTCCAGTTCTTGCACTACGTTGATTGGCAGAATTGGCAGCGCGATCAGTTGCGAGTGCGCATGCTCCAGCGACGCTCCCGCCGCCTCGCCATGATTCTTGAACAGCAGGATGTACTTAAACCTCCGGTCTTTTTTCAGATCGAGAATGCGATCCCGAAACGTCCACAACACATCTTCAATCCGCTTCGGAGGCAGCGTTGCCAGGCTCGCATTGTGGTCGGGCGTCTCGATAATCACTTCGTGCGCCCCGATGCCGTTCATGCGATCAAACATGCCCTCGGCTTGACGGTTCAGCGTACCCTCAATTCCCAGAGCCGGAAACTTATTCGGCACCACGCGAACAGTCCATCCCGGTGTGTCCCGCTGCGATGCCGGTCCACCATTCGACCCCGGACGGTAAGCCTGAATCTCCGGGGGTGTCTTGCTTTCGTTCCCATAGCAAAAGGGGCAGAAGCCGCCCTTCAACTTCACATTTTCCCGTGCAAAATCGGTTGGGCGCTTCGCGCGGTCCGTCGAAATAATCACCCAGCGGCCAACAATAGGATCTTTTCTAAGCTCAGGCACTCACTCAACCTCATTGATTTAGGATGACGAATCGTTCATTCTAAGCCGTCAGGGAGGAATTACGAAACACTTCGATCTGAGGCTGGCTGGCTTTTGACTCCCGATAGTATACGCTTACTACATCGAAGCGCCACTGGCACGAAGGTGGAAGGCGCCGCAAGTATTCCCGTACCACTGCCGCGATCTGGCGCCGCTTGTGCCGGTTCACGGCGGCTTCCCCCGGCTTCACGTCACGTGTCGTCCGCGTCTTAACTTCCACAAAACAAAGAATATCGTCTTCCCAACCGATCAGGTCAATCTCACCACGGCAGCGCGGCGACCGGAAGTTCCGCGCCACCATGGTGTAGCCCAGTGTCCGCAGATGGAAGTAAGCCGCCTCTTCTCCGCGTCGCCCAGTGCGATGGTGCGCAGCAGTCTTCTCCGCAGGCAGCGTGTGCTCGGCCAGCCAATCTAGAATCCTCAGAACCGTCCGCGTTGATCGTCCGGAAAACACTCGCAAAAGCACAAAAGTTTCCCCACCCCAATGTACCGCCTCAAATCGTCACTGGACGTGATTTCTCTGCAGATTGGCCGGTGGAATGGCATTTCCTCCCAAACTGGGAAACACGCCGGGAGGATGAAGAATGTAGAGCGGTCGCCCTCGTCCGCTGCCTTTGACTTGGATTTGATCTTGTTTCCCGGAGCGCTCAGGAGCATCGGACTCGCGGCGGCCCCGTCTCTGTCCCTCGGTCCCTTAGAGACGGAGCCCAAAGCGAAGTCCCAGAACCTGGACCTCGGCCTTCCGCTCTTTCAAACTAACGACTCCTAGTCGCGATCGTGGTCGTGCTCGTCCCAATCGCGCTCGGTGCGCCAGCGGCGCTCGTGCTCGTCCCACCACTGATGGCGCTCACGCCAGCAACGCTCCCGGGCCGCATGTAATTCACGGCGTTCATGGTCAGCCTTGGCGCTGTGCCGTCCATGTTTCTCGATAGCTTCGTGAAGATCATGCTCGGCGCGAGCGACCCGGCGCTGGCAGCGGTCGTAGGTTTCGGCGTGAACCCGTGGGACTGCGATGAAAAGCAAAGCTCCCGTCAGCACAGTTCCTGAAAGCAGGGAGGCTAGCGTGGCGGAAAGCTTGTGCGAACTCTTCATGACGTATACCTCGTTTCGTTTGTTCGACTTAAAAAGCACAGTTTCGATGCCCGACGTGCTCCAAGGTTTGTACCCAATTCTCGGTCCGACGCCTACACGGTTTCCTGAAGCCAGCCGGTATCCCAGAACTTGTCAATAGGCAGAAATTACACGATTGCCTCTAAGTCGCTCAAAGCAGTGGAGATATATTTTAAGGAAACATGGCGGGTTCACCCATTTCAAAATGCTATACTGAATATAGAGGATAGAAATTCCGAGAAAAACGAGGCGCGGCCCACAGGCCGCGCCTTTTCTTTTGGCCGCAAACCTCGCCGCACCCCACACGCACACAGGAGCAAAATGGACGAGTTCAAGTTCTTCAAAAATTACAAGGAACGCGGCGAGTGGGTCGAAGCCCGCTTCATGGCCGACGCCATGCGCCAAGGCTACAAAGTCCTCAAACCCTGGGGAGACTCCCAGCCCTTCGACGCAGCCCTCCACTTCGGCAACCGGATAGTAAGAGTGCAGGTGAAATCCAGTTCGTTCCGCTTTAGCACAGGGTATCTTTGCCAGCTCCGGAGTAACTCTCAGCGCCGCTATACCGTCGATAACATCGACTTTTTCGCCGTGTGCGTCATTCCACAGGATCTCTGGTATCTGATTCCGGCTCGCGTTCTTCTCGGCGGCAAAGTTCGCAAGGAATGCATCATGATATGCCCCATGCAGCGGCTAAGGGTAAATCGTTACCTCTATGAGTCCTACCGCGAAGCCTGGCCACTCCTCCGCCCCCGCAGCCACAAGACGAATTAGGCCCGTGTGGAGCGGACACTCTGGCTTTGACCCTCGTAACGGATAGCCGGAGTGTGGAACATTTTCCCGCAATATCCGTATCCTGAAGCAAAGGGAGGCACAGCCATGTACTGCAACGCTTGCGGCAAGGCCATCGCTGAGGACGGCCGCTTTTGCTCCTACTGCGGGAACCTGCAGGGGATTTTACCCATACCGAAGAGACTGACCCGCTCCCGCGCCGAGAGAAAAATCGCTGGCGTTTGTGCCGGGCTGGCTCAGTACTTCAATCTCGACGTAACGCTCGTGCGCATCCTCTGCGTCTTCCTCACGCTCGCGACCGGAGTTTGTCCGGGCATCGTCACCTACCTGCTCGCATGGATCATCATTCCATCGGAGCCCGAACTGAAACCCGCGCTCGCGGCACAACAGCCAGTGGCGAGTTAGAATTTACTCGGATCTAAACTGGGGCTTCAGTCGCGCCAGGGGACGGCATTCATTAGTCCCACATGTAAGTGCGGGGAAAATCGCGTTGGTTGAATGTCACGATTACGCTGGCCCTCCCGTTGATTGCGGTTTCCAAAACCATGTCGTCGTCCGGATCGAGCAGCCTTGGCCGCCGTCGGAAGGCAAGTCGAACCGGTCTAGCCCTACCGCGAGGTAATAAAGTATGCGCAGCCTCCTCAAGTGTTACGTTTCTTATAGACGTGCGCCTTGACTCGCTCCAATGCCAGGACTACGATCCGTCCAGCAGGTCCTCGGCAGCTTCCTCCCTTTGTCCCCTGCCTCAGTCCTGTAGGAGCCGATGACTTCTTCCGGCGCCGCTTGGTGAAACGCGGCCTCCGCTCGCGAGGCGGAACTCCCCTGCTCGAGCGTTGAGTCCAGTGTGACGGGTCTATTGCGATATCGAGGAGACAATATGTCAGTTGCTCATCAGCCACCATTGCCCCCGGAGCCTAACCTCCCTCAACCCGGGCCGACGCTTAAGTTGGAGAAAGACGCAGGGAAGAAAATCGTCAGCTTCCTGAAAAAGTGGATTCTCTTACCTTTACTGGGAGCGCTCATCTCGGCTGTAGTGATTGGCCGGCTGATCGACTGGGTGGTCGGCCCTAATTCCTACAAGGTTTACATCGTGGGAAACATCTCGGAGCCCGAAACCAAGGAGATTGCAGACGCCTTCATAGGTGTAGGTGAGTTGCCGAAGATTAATCGTATTCCCGTGGAGGTTAAAGAGGTGGACGACTCCGGCGATCCCGATATTGCCGAGCGGATCTCATTACATTTAGCCT
>Ga0209131_1002268_pt1 | contig 13151 bp, 14 predicted proteins | sample GraSoi_2013_40cm_FD_185826 | JGI IMG/M metagenome (GOLD analysis project Ga0209131, IMG submission 185826) | Grasslands soil microbial communities from the Angelo Coastal Reserve, California, USA - Sample 9_17_2013_40cm (SPAdes) (version 2) | ecosystem: Environmental > Terrestrial > Soil >...
CGGGTGCTTAGCTCAGCTGGTAGAGCGTCGCCCTTACAAGGCGAATGTCGTGGGTTCGATCCCCTCAGCACCCACCACTCACTGCGGAGCGGTAGTTCAGTTGGTTAGAATACCGGCCTGTCACGCCGGGGGTCGCGGGTTCGAGTCCCGTCCGCTCCGCCATTCATGAAATATGCTGCAAAACATCGGTGACACACTGAAGGGCCAGCGGTGGCTGGCGATCCTCCTGCTGGGACTGCTGATCCTGGTCTTTGCCCTATGGGGCGCCTACGGCATCGTGGACCTGAGCTTTGGCACGCCCAGCTACGCGCTCAAGGTCAATGGCGAGGAGGTGCCCGCCAACCTGGTGCAGAACGCCTGGCAGGAGCAGCAGTCCAAGTACCAGCAGCAGCTCAAGACCGAGATCCCGCCCGCCATGCGCACGCGCCTCCAGGAGCAGCTGCTCGATCAGTACGCGCGCGAGACGCTGGTGCGCCAGCGCGCCACCGAGCGCGGGTTCCGCGTGGACGATCGGGCCGTCGCCTCGGCCTATGAGCGCGAGTCGGCCTTCCAGGTTGGCGGAAAGTTCGATGCCATGGCGGCCAAGGGGATGCTGGCGCAGATCGGCATGACGCCGGTGAGCTATGAAAAGCAGCTCCGCAATTCACTGCAGGTGGGGCAGCTCGAGCAGAGCCTGCAGATCGGCGATTTCATGACCGAAACCGAAATCGCGCGCGCCTTTGCGCTCGAGAACGAGCAGCGCGAAGTGCGCTACGCGATCCTGCCGCTGGCCGGCTATACCGCCGCGGTGAAGGTCGACGACGCGCGCGCCAAGGCCTGGTACGACGCGCACGCGGAGGACTACCTGAGCCCCGAATCGGTGCGCCTGCAGTACGCTGAGCTGCGGCTTGACACGATCGCCGCGGCCCTCACGGTGGATCCGGCGGAACTCACGGCCTGGTACCAGCAGAATCAGAGCCGCTACGTCGAGGCGGAAAAGCGCCGCGCGCGGCATATTCTCATTACTGTGGGCGGTGCCAAGGATGCCGCGGCCGACGCGGCGGCACTGGCCAAGGCGCAGCAGGTGCTCAAGGAAGCCCGCGCCGGCGGAGACTTTGCGGCACTGGCCAAGAAATATTCCCAGGATCCGGGCTCCGCCCGCGAAGGCGGCGATCTGGGCTGGGCCCTGCGCGGTGCGTACGTGCAGGCTTTCTCGGACAGACTGTTCGCGATGAAGGCCGGGGAGATCAGCGAGCCGGTGAAGACGCAGTTCGGCTACCACATCATCAAGCTCGAAGAGGTACAGGCCCAGCGTGCCCGAACATTGAGCGATGCGCGCAGCCAGATCGAGGGCGATTACCGGCGTGAGCGGGCTTCTGATGTCTTTGGCGACCGCCAGGAGCGGCTGCAACAGAAGCTTGAATCCTCGGTCGGGGCGGACGTCGCCGCGCTCGCCCAGGAATTTGGCCTGTCGCTCGGTGAAGTGCCGGAATACACGCATGGCGGCGGCGGTGCGCTGGGCTCCAATGCCGACCTGACCAGCCTTGTGTTCAGCGATACCGTGCTCAAGGACCAGCGCATCGGCGGCCCGGTGGCGCTGGCCGACGATCGCATGGTCATCGTCAAGGTGCTCGAGCACCACAAGCCCCAGGCGCGCGCGCTCGCGGCGGTGCGCGCGGACGTCGACGCCTCGGTGCGCAAGGAAGAGGGCACGCGCGCCGCGCGCGCCGCGGCGGAATCGGCCGTGAAGGAACTGATCGCGGGCGCCAGCCTGGATGAAGTGGCGAAGCGGCTGAAGATTACGGCGACTCCGGCGGCGTTCCTGGGTCGTGGCGACCCCCAGCCGCCGGCCCAGATTCGTGACGCGGCCTTCGCCCTGGCGGTGCCCGTGGCGGGAAAGCCCGGCTACCAGGCCATTGCCATGGACCAGGGTGGTGCCGCGATACTCGCCGTGCTGTCGGTCAAGCCGGGCGCTCCGGGCGCCAATGCCGCCAGCGACCAGCAGCTGGTGGCCAGTTTCAACCAGCATCACCGTGAAGCGGAATTCGCGGCGTATCTGGCCGAGATGCAGCGCTTGGCGAAGGTCAGGAAGAACCTGGCGATATTCAACTGACCCCCGCCGGCCTGCGTGACATCCTCGAAGGAGTCGTGGCGAGCGGGGATTAGGCTGCGCCGCACTCTCGTCTTGGACCCGACTTTATGGCGCCCTAATCTGGGCTGTCGACTTCGCTTCACAACCGGCGCCGCGCCCCAGACTGGCTACGGCCCGGCAGGCGTTGACCACACGGATTTCGCCTGCCGGCGTGGCGTGCGTTTCACTGGCATCCTCTAGGATGCGGTGCATCTGGCTCGCGTTGAGGCCGGAATCGCGCGCCAGCAACAGGGCGGCGACGCCGGTGATCTCGCCGGTGGAGATGGAGCTGCCGGAGAAGAAATCGTAGCGGCCGCCGGGAGCCAGCGTCAGCACCTCGCGCCCCGGAGCCTGTAGCACGCCGGCCGGGACTGAGCGGTCTTCTGAACGTGCGACGCCGAGGAGATCGTGCAGGCTGCCCGGAAAGGCTGGCGCGGTACTGCTGGGCCCGACGACGATGATGCCGGCGCGCATCGCCTCGAGCGCCAGCGCTTCGAGGAGCGGATCGGGCGGTCCGGTGAGACTCAGGTTGATGATCCTGGCCTTGAGCTCGATGGCGCTGGCCAGCGCCTTGGCGAGCGTAAAGGAATTGCAGCGGGCGGCATCTGCGCCCTCCTGCAGCTGCCAGCAGGCCTTGAGCGCGAGCAGGCGGGATTCGGGCGCGATGCCGCTGATGCCCTGGCCATTGCCGGCGTTCGCGGCGATCACGCCCGCGACCGCCGTCCCGTGACGGTCGAGCTGAAAGCGCCGGGCGTCGTCGTCGACAAAATTGCGCTGCGCTTCAATGCGACCGCGCAGCTCCGGGTGATCGCTGGCGAGACCGGTGTCGATCAGCGCGATGCGTACCCCGTGGCCGCGTGAAATCAGATGCGCCTGGTCCACGGCCATGCGCTCATTGCTGTTCTGCACCGCCGCATACGAGTCGGGCGCGGTCAGCACGTCGTAGTCGTGCAGGGCTTCGGCCAGTGCCACGCGCCTGTCCTTCTGCAGCTGCGCCAGCACCTCTTCGCGCACCGTCCCCGCGGGGAGCGCGAATATGGCGCAATGCAGGCGCAGCAGATCGATGGGCCAGGCCTGCGCGAATTGCAGGTGATAGCGCGTTGCGATAGAGCGCATGGCGCGCCGCGCGCCGTCGCTCACCGCGTAGGCCTGTGGATCACCGTATTCAAACGACGTGCCCCCCATGCGCAGGCGCATCGGTGCGACATCATTGGGCACGGCGACCAGTATGAATCGCGACGTGTCGAGGCGCGCCGCCTCGTGCAACGAGTCGGTCCGCGGCGTGGTGGCGGCGCAGCCGGCCAGCCACAGGAGCGCAGTCAGGCCGAGTGCCGAGCCAGTGCGCATGGCTATTGCGCGCCGGCCTCGGCGAAGCGTACCCGCGGATCGGCGCGCAGCCGCGCAATCGTTGCGGCCGACAGGGGCGCCGCTTTCGCATCCACCGCCACCAGCGTGTAGACGCCCGCGGCGGAGGGGCCCGAGGCCACCGTCACGCCGGCACCGGCCAGGATGTCCTGCACATCGCCGAGGCGTACCCGATCGTCAAATATCGCCTTGATGACCGGTTGCGACGCCGTAGGGGCGGGCGCCTCATCCGTCACCGTGCGGTAGTTCGGGGCCCGATTGTCCGCCGAGCCGCGCCAGAGCGCGCCCCCGAGCAGTGCAATGAGCACGGCCTGCCCGGCCAGCGCCGCACGCGTCCAGCGGCCTGCTGCCCAGCCCCGGCGGCGCCCGCGCGTGACCACGCCTGTGGCGGCCGTCGCCGGTGGCAGGGCCTCGCGGCCGTCCTGTTCGATGCGCGCCCACAGGCGGTTAAAGGAGGCCTGCGGGGCGAATTCGACCGTGGGCTCGCGGGCGATGGCGTCCCGAATGGCCTGCTGAGCAGCCAGCTCGCGCCGGCACTCGCTGCACCCTTCCAGGTGGGCTTCGAGCCAGTCGGCCTCCGGGCCCCCGAGGCGCCCGTTGACCCTCCAGGTGAGCATTTCCACGGCGCGGGCGTGTTCGTTCATGGCTCAGGGCTCCAGGCCGGCGAGTTGGGGCAGCAGCGCGCGCAGCTTGGCGCGAGCGTGGAACAGGCGTGTCTTAACGGTGTTGGCCGGGCAATCCATAATCTTGGCGATCTCCTCGCAGGAATGCCCGTACCCATAGGCATATTCCAACGCCAGGCGTTGTTCGAGAGGCAGTTGCTGCATCGCCGTGAGGATCCATTCGGCGGTTTCCGCCTCGCCCTGTTCGTCAGGTGCCACCAGCGTTTCGTTCTCGATCGGCACGGCCTCGTACAGCTGGTGGCCCCGCGTGCGCAGCGTCTTGAGCGCGCGGCGGTAGGCAATGCCCATGATCCAGGTCGAGACCCGCGAGTCGCCCCGGAATTCACCGGCCTTGCGCCACACTACCCACAGCGTGTCATTGATGATTTCCTCGGCCACCTCGTAGCGGCGCGTCAGGCGCACCAGGAAGCGCGCCAGGCGGCGGTGATAGACGACGTAGAGTTCGCGGAATGCCTCGCGATCGCCCGCCGCCACCTTGTGCAACAGGCGCCGATCGCTGTCTTCACGGCTTTGGTGTTGCTGACTGAGTGGGGCGACCATCGGACATATCCTCTGTTTCACCGGTAGGTGCCCCGGGCAGGCCGATTCGGTTCACTAGAAGGACCAGGCGATCGAGGCCGCCAGCGGTCCGCCGGCAGGTCCATGCGTGTACTGGCGATGGTCTGCATTCTGCGCCCAGATCCAGGCCAGGTCGGCGCGCCAATGACCATAATGCCACGCGAGCCGCGCGTTTCCGTAGCCGTAAGCGGCATATTCCAGGCCTGGCGGGTCGTAGTAGCCCGCTCCGGCACTCAGGTCGAAGTGCGAGCGCAGAGTGCGGTGCAGCGAGGCTTCGTAGTTGAGGACGCCGTGGTTCCGGGCGAGACCATCTGTGTACGAGTAGAGGTTCAGGCCTGGCGTCCAGCTGGCGGCGATGTAGAGCTGATCGCGCCAGGACAGCGATAACCCCAGCTCGTCATAGTCGTAGCTGATGGGCCGTGGATCGCCGGGATAGCTGTAATGCGTGGCGGTGGCGCCGAAGTCGAAGTTGTCGCTCAGCGCGGTGCTCCATTGCAGGTAGGCATCCAGTTCAGCCGTGACGTGCCCGGGGAGCAGGCGCACCTGCGAGGCCCACAGGCCCGTCGACCAGCCACGCGCGAAGGCGTAGTGCACTTCGCCCTGTACCGCCGGGTCGCCATCGCTTTGCGAGACCCCGCGCAGGACGTAGTCGCTGGTCACGCCGAGCAGCCCGCCAGGCGCGGCATCCACTGCGGTGACGCTGCCGCAGACGAGCAGGGTAAGCAGGACGATGCCGGTTTTCGATGCCATGCGGCATGGATTGTATACAACCGCCTCCCGTGAACCATCACGAACAGGGACGGTACCTACCTCGCGAACACGTTTCACATCCGCCGAGGAATGCACCCATGATCACCACGCTGCGACTCCGTCCCTTCACTCCCTGGACTGCAGCGCTGTGCGCCACGCTGCTCGCGGCCTGCGGCGGCGGCTACGGTGGTGGCGGGGGCGGCGGTGGGGGCGGCTGCGGGGCGTATAGCTCCTGCACACCCACCGTGGTGATGACGACCGCGGCGGGCACGGTCAGCGGCACGGTGGCACTGACGGCGACGGCGATGGCCGCCGGCACCTATACCGTCATGAGTGTGCAATTCAAGGTCGACGGCGCCGCCGTCGGCACCGCCGATACCACGGCGCCTTACAGCTACAGCTGGGATTCAAGCTCGGTGGCCGACGGTTCGCACATGGTCAGCGCCACGGTCACGGATTCCGTGGGCCAGATGGCCACCTCGACCAGTGTGACCCTCACGGTCAACAACGCTGGGACCTATCCTGTCACGCTGACTTCCGGCCTGCTGTTTCCGGCCGTGACGACGGCCGCGACCGGTAGCGGCAGCTTTACGATCAACTATGCCAATGGCGACACCAGCGGTAGCGTTATGCTCGCTGGCATCGTGGTCACGGGCGCCGAGATCGGTGATGCCTACGCCGGTGCGAGCAGCACCGCGCTGTTCGCACTGACGCAGAATGCGGGCAATGCCAACGAGTGGGATGTGCCGGCCTCCACCACGCTCGATGCCGGCCAGCGCGCGGACCTGGCCGCCGGGAAACTCTACGTGCTGGTGCGCTCGGCCGCCAATCCGAACGGTGAGCTGCGTGCGCAGCTGTTGCCCACCGGATTCAGCGTCAAGGTCGCGGCGTTGACGGGCGGGGCCGAAGTGCCCGCGGTCGTCACGAGTGCCAGCGGGATGGTCGCCGTCACGATGGACAGCGCGGGGATGATGGCCGCAGTGCACGTCAACGTGAGCGGTATCAGCGCGACGGGCGCTGAAGTGGACGACTGCCTCCCGGGCATGGCGTGCTCCATGTTGGCCCCGCTGGCGGTGGATGCGCTGGATCCCAACCACTATTTCAACGACGCTGTGACGCTCACGAACACGCAAGTCACCGATTTCACGAACGGCTATTGGTACGCAAACGTGGTCTCCCTCGCGCACGTCATGGGTGAATTGCGCGGCCAGATCGTCAATGGGCCCTGACGCGGGCTACGCCGGGGTCAAGGGCCAGAGGTAAACCAGGGCGGCGACGGCGAGGCAGGCGAGGGCGGCCAGCACCAGGCTGGTGACCACGGCCGAGCGGAACCTGCCGCGGCCGATGAGGGCGACCATCGCCGTCTTGACGAGCGTGTTCACCGCGACACCGGCGCTCACCGCGGCCGCCGGATCGCGCCAGCCGCCGAGGGTCGGGCCACCGCGACTGATGGCGATGGTGATGGCATCGACGTCGACCAGGGCCGCGAGCGTCGCAGCAACGAAGCTCCCCGCTGCGCCCAGCCAAGCACGCGTAGCGGGTACGAGCACCAGCACGGCGGCAAACAGCAGCGCGAAGCTGAGCGCGGCCCAGAGGCTGAATGGATTGGTGGCGGCGGCGGGCGCCAGCGCGGCGCTCTCCCCATCGTGCTGCCGCGCGATCACCCATGCCGCCAGCAGGCTGACCCCAGCCATCGCCGCGACCGCGGGCAGCAGTCGCGGCAGAATGCCCGCACCGGCGGCACCGGCCAGCACCGTGACGCGCACGGCCATGACCGCCGAAGCGAGGGTGGCGGCGATGGCGGCGCTGCGCTCGAGTGCCGGTTCGGCGCGGCTCCGCTGCGCCATCGCGACAGTTACGGCCGTGCTCGATACGAGCGCCCCGCCCAGCCCGGCGACCAGCAAACCGCGCCGCTCACCGAGCAGGCGCGAGGCGATGAACCCGAGAAAGGAAAATGCCGAGACCAGGATGACCACGAGCCAGATTTCGAACGGATTCCAGGCGCCCCACGGACCATAGCCACGGTTGGGCAGAAGCGGCAGCACGATGCAGGTGATCACGCCGAGCTCGAGCACGGAGTTCAGTTCCTGTGCGCTCAGCGCACGTGAGAATCGCTCGAGCTGCGTCTTGGCGGTCAGTAGCGTGGTGACGGCGATCCCAGCGCTCGCTGCAAGCAGCGGCTGTCCGGAGCCGGCCAGCGCGCCCAGCAGGAAGGTCACCGGGGCCGCGGTTGCCGTCGTCGAACCGGGCGCACCGGCCGCGGAGCCGCGCCAGTACGCGATGACGGCGAGCGCCGCGGTGGCCAGAAAGCTGACGATCAGTGGGACGACGCCCCAGTGCTCGAGCATCAGCGCCGGGACCGCGCCGGCGAGGGCCAGGAGCGAAAACGTGCGCACACCCGCGTACAGATGCGGCTGCCTCATCGAATCCGCGCGCTCGCGTTCGAGGCCGATCAGGAATCCGACCAGCAGCGCCACCAGCAGATCCAGGGCCGCGCCGCCATTGTGCGATTCCCATACGGTCGCGAGCGCTCTCATGCGCGGCGGGCTACCGGATCAGTTCTTTCCCGCGCCGACGCTGGTGCGGTTGATGGGGCCCGCATCCTGATTAACGAGGCCCTGGCGGATCGCGTACACGGTGACGCCCGCCGTGTTATGAAGACCCAGCTTGCGCATGAGATTGGAGCGGTGCTTCTCCACGGTTTTCACCGACAGGTGCAGCGCGTTGGCGATGACCTTGTTGGTCTGTCCCTGGCCGATCCTCGCCAGCACTTCGCGCTGGCGCGGGGTGATCAGCGCGGCGCTCTCGGAGAAGCGGACCGCGCAGCGTTCCGCGTATTGCCTGAGGATGGTCGATTCCACCGAGTCGCTGAAGAATCGGCGCCCCGCACTGACGACCCGCAGCGCCTCGAGCAGCTCGGAGTAGCCGTCTTCCTTCAGGAGGTAGGCATGCGCTCCGGCTTTCATGGCCAGCCGCAGGTGCGCCTCACTGGTCTCGCTCGTGAGCACGAGCAGGCGCGCCTTGGATCCCGCCTGCCGCAGCGCGGCCAGCAGGTCGATCGCGGATCTGGCGCCGAGCTGAAGTTCCGTCACCACGAGCCCCGGATTTGATTGGGCGGCCAGCGTCAGCGCCTCATCGATGTTGTCGGTCGCGCCGACGACCTCGATGCCGGACTCGGAGCCCAGGGCGGCCTGCAGCCCGCTGCGCACCATCGCATGATTGTCTACGAGCAGTACGCGAATGCCAGCGCGGGCGACATCACCGTTCATGCAGCGCTCCGCCGCTTCAGTGCCGCGCGTGCGGCGGCAGGCCATCCAGTAGCGGCCTGATGACCGCCTCGAGGTCCGCGGTGTCAAAAGGTTTCGCCAGCGAGGCGTCGGCTCCGGCTTTGGTGGCCGCGGCCAGGTAGGCGCGCGTCGATACGGCTTCGGGCCGGTAGCCGGTCAGTTCGAAGTTGCCGCCGCCCGATATGGCGACGATGCGCACGGTGGGGTATTCGGCGCGTAGTCTGCGAATCAGCTCCACGCCATCCGTTCCGGGCATGATGACATCGACGACCACCAGATCGGCAGGTTGGCTGCGCAAATGAACCAGCGCCGCGTCGGCATCGGGTGCGGTATGGACGGTGATGGTGTCACCCTCGAGAACGCGCTTGAGTGCATCCCTGACGAAGGGCTCGTCATCAATGACCAGCAGGTGCTTCATGCCTCGCGTACCTCCAGCATGTGATCCAGTTCCAGGCTGCTCACCAGGCGATGCTCCACCGCGAAACGCGTGACGGCCGCGGCGCTCTTGAGTCCCAGGCGCCGCATCAGCGTGGTGCGATACTTCTCCACTGCCTTGAGGCCGCGTCCCACATCCTGCGCAATGCGCCAGGTGGGCACGCCGAGGGCAATATAGCGCAGCACGCGGCAGGCTTCGCTGTCCAGATTGGAATTCGCGACCGCTTCCGTAGGCGTGCAATGCTCGAGCCAGTCACCGATCACGGACTCCCAGACGTTTCCACAGACGGTGCGCCGTCCGGCCGCCGCCCGGCGCACCGCCCGGAGCAATTCGGAGCGCGGTGAATCCTTGCACACATAGCCGATGGCGCCTCCGATAAAGGCGGCGCGCACATATTCAAGCGAATCGTGCCCGGTGAGCACCAGGATGATGGCATCGGGCGCCTCCTTGCGGATGGCTTGAACGGCTTGACTGCCCGAGATGCCCGGCAGATTCAGATCACAGATCACCAGACTGGGCCTGACCGAGCGCACCAGTGCCAGCGCGGTATCCACATCTCCGGCGCTGCCCACGATCTCAAGATCAGGCTCGAGCGCGAGCAGCGCGCCGATACCGTCACGGACCACGACATGGTCGTCCACCAGCACGATGCGGCAACGGGCGGTGCCGTGGCGGCCACGCCGGTCAGGCCACACCTGCGGTCGGGGGATTCGCCGCGACCTGCGCCGCTCTCGCGAAGTCAGCGCACGCCCTTGCATCTTTACGGCCACGATCGCTGCCTGCGGGAGACCCGCTTTGGGGTGTTACCGAGCGGGCCCATTGTAGCGTGATGCCGCAGCGGCAGGCCTGCTCACGAGCCGGGGCTTGGCAAAGAACTCATCCGTGACGGGCGGATTGAGGGCTACTTTCTCGATGATCATCTTGTCTGACTCACGGCCTTGACCGGCGGCCGTCTCGATGGTCAGCGGAATCTGGAGCCCGCCAAAGGCTTGGTAGTTCCGGTAGTAGACCGACACGGTTTCTGGCCGTTGCGTCGAATTAACCGCGGTTCGGTCGTAACGGAGTTCCAGGTAAGTCTGGGCATCGATCCAGGTCTGGCGCCGTGCCCCGGAGGGCAGCACCAGGTTCAGGCGATACGCTTTATGGCCTTCAAGCTCGTCCACACCCTCCAGGGTCGCCTTGACGCCATTTCCCGGGTAGTGCATCAGCGGCCCGTCCATCCCGAACGCGTCGGCAGCGAAGGCGCGCTCGTCGGGGGTGAAGTCTCGGACTTCGGGTCCTTTCTTGGTCTGGTGCAGATTCCAGCCGTTTTCGCCATCGAAAGCGCGCAGGGACTTGTGGCCCTGCTGGCTGAGTTCAAATCGCGTCTTGCCCGGGCGCTTCATCTCCATGACAAACGATGCGGCCGACGCATCCAGGCGGCTGGATTCCATGTGACCCACCCAGGCCATGGTCTGCAGCTCATCCCAGGCCTTCCGACCACCGCGGGCGGCGACGTAACGGTTGACGATCTGTCCAACGGTCGGGCCGGCGGACTTCGTGGGCGCTGCGCCTGCAATGGCAAGCCACGGCAGGCCCATCAGGCCCATCGCGAAGGCGAGCGAGCTCAGTACCAGTCGTATGCGGCGCATGGTGGTGGCCAGGTGGCTTACCGGCTCGCCGGCGCGGTGGAGGCTCCAGGCGCATGCGGCGCGGGCGCCGTGACGACCTGCTGCGGCTTCGTGAAGTGCGCGTCCTCGATCGGGTGATTTACCGTGACGGTGTCAAAGAGCATCTTGTGGGTCTGCGTACTGTTATCCACGGCCGTCTCGTAAAGGAAGGGCACCATCAATCCCTGCACCGGCCGGAAGTCGCGCTGGAATACCCACACGTTACGCATGCGACCGTCCATGCGGCGCGGCTGGCCCTCGACCTTGACATCGAGAAAGTTCTTCATATCGATCCAGATGTGCTGGGCGACGCCATCCTTTGTCGTAAGCTTAAGCTTGTAGGCCTCGTTGCCTTCGACGGACTCCACACCCTCGAGCGCCACTTTCGATCCCTTGGCGGCGTAGTCGAGCAGGGGTCCTTCCAGATCACCTTTTTGTTCCGCAGCTTTCTGCTCTTCGTCGGTAAATGAATCCACGCTATTGCGGTTCAGGAACGGCCGCAGCTTCCAGCCGTTCTTGCCGTCGTACACCTGCACGGCGGTTGCGCCTGCAAACTGGATTTCCATCCGCGAGCGGCGGGGACGCTTCATTTCCAGGGTAAAGGGCAGCTGTATCTGCTGGGTGGCCGCGCTCTTGTCCGTGGCCGTGGCCGCTGCGAGGCGTGACTGCTTGACCGACGCGCCCATGCCGGCGCTCGCAATCCTGGCGCTGCGAGCCGCCGAGTCCGCGGTTCCCGCTTCGATCCTGCCCGTTACCCGCAGCGTCTGGACGTTGCGCCAGGCCTGCAGCCCGCCGCGCGCCGCAACATATTTCTCGACAATCTGGGCCGCACTGAGGCTGGGGTGCGCCGCCTTGCTGTCAGTGGCCGGGAGTGCCTGTGCGCCCCACAGCCACAAGGGGAGGCTCAGAAGCAAAGACCACGTGCCGCGCATTGACATGATCCACCTCAATCGACAACGAGCCCATCTGCCCGGAATTGCCCGATCACCACGATGACGTGATCGCCACGCTTGACCAGTCGGCCCTTGTTCGAAAACGCCATCCAGTAAGACTTGCCCGCTTCAGCATCCGTGCTCTGGCGCAGCGAGCCGACCTGTTCCAGCGATGGAACCACCAGGCTGACTCCGGCCTTAGGATCGATCAGCGACGGCTCCGCCTTTTTATCCTGGAGTTCCTTGGCCTTGTCCGCATCCAGAATCCGGTAGCTGAAGCGGATGACCTCGCCCGATTCGGCCCACTTCACACTGAGCGAATCCACGCCCCAGACGAGCCGGTAGTAAGTGCCTGCCCGTCCCGCGAATCGATCCGGCCGATACCGCATCGGAGACTTCGCTGCTGGCACGGTCGTTGGCGTAGTTGCTGTCGATCCCGCTGGCGACGATGGTGGTGGGGTTGCGCCCAGCGCGAGGCCTGCCACGAGCAACAGTTCGGCGCCGAGGATGGCACTGCAGGCGTTCATGAAGGCCGGTCGGTTCATCACTGTGCGCTCGCCGGAGGTGCGGACGGATTGGTCATTTTCATCCAGTCCTCGACTGTGGGCGTGCCCTTTCCGGTAGCAGCCTCGGGGGGGTGTTCGGGCGGTTTGTACTTTTTCCTCTGCTCCTCGGTGAGCAGCGCACGAATCCGGTCGGCTGTGCGCATGCCGACAGTCCTTACTGCTCCCAGCCGGTCAGTCGCCGAAACGGTGCCATCGTGCAGAATGTTCAGGAGCTGCTCGCGTTGACTTTCGAGCACCCGCTTGAGCTGTGCCTGTTGCACCGTGTCGAGATCGAGCGCCTTGGTGAGCATCTGCACGCGACTGTCCAGGGCAGACTCGCCGGGCCGGCCTAGCGCATGCGGCGGCCGGGGGCGGGCCGCAATCGAAGCATCTTCCGCTCCGGAAAATTTACTCAATAACAGAGACATCACAAATGCGGCCACGACAACTGTGAGTCCGGTTCTGCCGTTCAAGTTCCCGGCTCTCGGGCTTCGCGACATAGTCTGTGAATCCTCGAGGTGTAATCAAAACTGCCCACGGAGAAACCCCGCGGGCAGTGTCGGATTCAAGGGTCTACTTTACGCCAACCCTGGTATGCCGTAGCTGTGATCATCGAAGTCTGCGTACTCGGTAGGTCCCGTCGGCCTCTGCCATCCTCAGCCACGGCTGGCATCACGCTCTGAGTCCACAGCGCGCCGCACAGATGGCGCCATGGGCCAGCCCGACGCCCTGGGGCGACCTTCAGGTCGCCCCAGGACTGTGGCCTAATTCCCCGTGAACCCCGGCGAATTCTGGGTCGCGGTGGAAGCCCCGCTATCGGCCAGCGTCACGTGCGC
>Ga0209131_1002269_pt1 | contig 13149 bp, 16 predicted proteins | sample GraSoi_2013_40cm_FD_185826 | JGI IMG/M metagenome (GOLD analysis project Ga0209131, IMG submission 185826) | Grasslands soil microbial communities from the Angelo Coastal Reserve, California, USA - Sample 9_17_2013_40cm (SPAdes) (version 2) | ecosystem: Environmental > Terrestrial > Soil >...
AACGAAGCGAACTGGAGCGGGCCGTATCTGAAGAAGGCGGTGCCGAATGATCCGTGGGGCCGCGCGTACGTGTATCGCGTGCCCGGCTCGAAGGCTGAGTTCGACCTCTACTCGCTCGGCCGCGATGGCAAGCCCGGCGGCACCGGCGAAGACGCCGATATCGGTCTCAACCAACAGGTCACGCTGAACAAGTAAATGCAATTCAACGTCCACGCCCTCGATACGCAGCAGCAGGTCGTAGCGCTCAGCCTTGAAGCGGCGAGCGAAGCGGCGGCGCGCGACATCGCCCAGAGCCGCGGCCTGTCCGTTTTCTCCGTCGAGGGAAAGCGCCAGGCGTTTGCCCTGCCGCGCCTCACCCGTAGCGGCGGCTTCAAGCCGGCGCTGTTCTCGATCGAGCTGCTCGCGCTGCTCGAGGCGGGGCTCAACCTGGTCGAGGCGATGCAGACGCTCGCCGAGAAGGAAGCGGCCGGCGAGCGTGGACAGGTCCTGAGCGGCGTGCTCGCGGCGATCAACCGCGGCGAGCCGTTCTCGCGCGCCGTGGCGGCGTTCCCGCAGCACTTCTCGCCGCTTTACGTGGCGACGCTCAAGGCGAGCGAGCGCACCGGCGACGTCAAAGAGGCGCTCTCGCGCTACATCGCCTACCAGGGCGAGCTCGACCGCGTGAAGAAGAAGATCGTCTCGGCGAGCATCTATCCGGCGATCCTGGTCGTGGTCGGCGCGCTGGTGCTGGGATTCCTCATGTTCTACGTGGTGCCGCGCTTCGCGCAGGTCTACGAGGACATGTCGGGCACGCTGCCCTTCTTCTCGCAGCTCCTGCTCGCCTTCGGCAGTTTTGTCGGAAAACATGGCTTCTTTTTGTTTTCCGCTTTTATTCTCGGCGTCGGCTCCTCGGCCTGGGCGCTCTCCCGCCCTCAGGTGCGCTCGGCGCTCAACCAGCGCCTGTGGCGCCTGCCGGCGATCGGCGAGCGCATGAAGACCTACCAGCTCGCGCGCCTCTATCGCACGGCCGGCATGCTGATGCGCGCCGGCATCCCGGCGGTGCGCGCGCTCGAGATGGTCGAGGACCTGCTCGCGGCGCATCTGCGGCCGCAGCTGCGCCAGGCGCGCGCGCTCATCGAGCAAGGTCATGCGATGTCCGCCGCACTGGGGAGCGCCGGGCTGGCGACACCGGTCGCCACTCGCATGATGCTCGTGGGTGAGCGCAGCGGCGACATGGGCCAGATGCTCGGCCAGATCGCGCGCTTTCACGATGAGGAGGTGGCGCGCTTCGTCGACTGGTTCACGCGCGCCTTCGAGCCGGTGCTGATGGCGGTGCTCGGCGTCGCGATCGGCCTGGTGGTCGTCCTCATGTACATGCCGATCTTCGAATTGGCGGGGAACATCAAATGAACATTGAAACGCTGGAACGCGAGCACGGCGCCGACGTGGTGAACCACCTGTCGCAGGCGCTGCACATGCCGGGCGTGTCGCTCGAGCTGATGGCGGCCGACACGGCCGCGTTCGATCTGGTGTCCTATGCCGAGGCGACGCGCCGCGGCTGCATAGCGCTGCGCAACGCCGAGGGTGCCGTTTCCGTGGTGCTGGGAGACCCGTTCGACCTCGACACGCAGGACTGGCTGGAAGAGCGCCTCGCGGTGCCGTTCCGCTATCGCCTCGCGAGCCGCCAGGACCTCGCCGACTACCTCGCGCGCCAGGAATCCACGATGCGCGCCCTCGAGGGCGTGGCCGCCGAGATGCAGAGCGGCGCGCACGCCAAGGACAAGGCACAGGACCTGTCCTTCGAGACCATCAGCGAGACGGATAGCCCCGTGGTGCGCCTGGTGGCTTCCACCCTGTACGACGCGATCAAGGCCGGCGCGAGCGACGTGCACATGGAATCCACCGCCAGCGGCCTGACGATCAAATACCGCGTCGACGGCGTGCTGACGCCCGCCGAGACCGTGCCCGGCATCGAAATCGCCGAGCAGGTGATCTCGCGCATCAAGGTGATGTCCGAGCTCGACATCGCCGAGCGCCGCGTGCCGCAGGACGGCCGCTTCAAGGCACGCCGGGAGGGCCGCGAGATCGACTTCCGCGTCTCGGTGATGCCGAGCGCGCTGGGCGAAGACGCAGTGCTGCGGATTCTCGACCGGCGCGCCCTGTCCGACCAATTGCAGGGGTTGACGCTCGACGCCCTGGGATTCGAGCAGGACATCAAAGAGCGCATGCGCAAGCTGTCCGCCGAGCCCTACGGCATGCTGCTCGTCACGGGCCCGACGGGCAGCGGAAAAACCACTTCGCTGTACGCGACCATTACTGAGGTCAATAAAGGCCTCGACAAGATCATCACCATCGAGGACCCGGTCGAATATCAGCTGCCGGGCGTGCTGCAGATCCCGGTGAACGAGCAGAAGGGCCTCACCTTCGCGCGCGGCCTGCGCTCGATCCTGCGCCACGACCCCGACCGCATCATGGTCGGCGAGATCCGCGATCCGGAAACCGCGGAGATCGCGGTGCAGTCGGCGCTCACCGGCCACCTGGTCTACACCACGGTGCACGCGAACAACGCCTTCGACGTGCTCGGGCGCTTCATGCACATGGGCGTCGACCCGTACAACCTGGTGTCGGCGCTGAACGCGGTGCTGGCGCAGCGCCTGGTGCGCGTGTTCTGCACCGCGTGCAAGGGCAAGGGCTGCGCGCAATGCCGCGGCACCGGCTTCAAGGGCCGCAAGGCGATCGGCGAGCTGCTCGTGCTGAACGACGAGCTGCGCGAGCTGATCATCGCGCGCGCCCCGGCAAGAAAACTTAAGGAAGTGGCGCGTGCCACCGGCACGACGCCGCTCAGGGAGGCCGCACAGCGGCTGGTCAATAACGGTGAAACAAGTCTTGAGGAGATCAACCGTGTCACTTTTGTGGCGTAACAAGCAGCTGCGCGTCGGCCTCGCCGCCGATCGCATCTACCTCACCGGCGCGAAGTCGGTCGACCTCGCTGCCAATGACGGCAACTGGGACGCGCCGCTTGCGGCGCTGCCGGCGGTGCTGGCGGATAAGAAGGGCGAGGCCTCGGTCGTGCTCGCCGACCAGTTCGTGCGCTACACGCTGCTGCCCTGGAACGAGGCGCTCAAGACCTCCGAGCAGTGGAGCGCGCTCGCGACGCACCGCTTTACCACCCTGCACGGCCCGCGCGCCGCGGAGTGGCAGATCAACGTCGCCGAGACCGCGCCGATGGGGCCGCGGCTCGCCTGTGCGGTGGACCGCGCGCTCATCACGCAGCTCGCCGATGTATTCGTCAAAGCGAACCTGCGTCTCACCTCGGTGCAGCCGTTCCTGGTGGCGGCGTTCAACCGCATCCGCAAGACGGTCGGCAACGGCTCGTGCTGGATCGTGGTGGAGGAGCCCGGCCGCCTGACGCTCGCGTTGATCGAGCGCGGCATGTGGGTCGCGATCCGCGGCCGCCGTGCCGACAAGGGCTGGCGCAACGTCCTGCCCGAGATCCTGGAGCGCGAGAGCGCGTTCCTCGGCCTGTCGCAGCCGGTGACGCGAGTCATCGTGTGCGCGCAGGGCGAATTCGACACCCAGATCTACGACGCCTGGCGCGCCGAGGCGCTCGCCTACCGCGAGCTCGCTCTGGCCGCAGACCTCTAGGTGAAATCAAGGAGTCCCATGCAGCGTATCGAACTCGACTTCATCCGCCGCGCGCCGCGCTCGCGCTGGGCCGGACGCGTGCTCCTCGCGGTGGCGCTCGGCGTCGCCGGCGACATGGCATTCACGTTCGTGCAGCTCGAGCGGACCGTGAAATCGAACGAGGCCGTCGTGGCCCGCGCCCAGCCGCGCAAGCCGGCGCATGCCGTGTCGGCCGAAGAGGCGGCGCTCGCGCGCGATACCGTCGAGCGCCTCGGGCTGCCCTGGAGCAAGCTGTTCGCGGCGCTCGAGTCGGCGGCGAACGACCAGGTGGCGCTGCTCGCCATCGAGCCCGACACCAAGAGCGGCACGGTCAAGATCTCCGGCGACAGCAAGGACTACCTCTCCGCCCTCGGCTACGTGCTGAATCTCAGCCAGGCCGATGCGCTGTCGCATGTGCAGCTGGTGCGCCACGAGGTGAAGCAGAACGACCCGCAGCGTCCGGTCGCCTTCTCCATTTCGGCCGCCTGGAACGAGGTGAAGCGATGAAGTTGAAAATCCAGCAGAAGCTGTACCGCCTGCGCCATGAGCTGGGCGCGCCCGGCATGGTCGCCATGGTGTTGTTCGCCGCTGCCGCGGTGTTCATGACGCTGGTGCTGCAGCCGCTCAAGGACAAGAACCGTGTGCTCGAAGCGCGCGCCGGCATCGGCCGCGACCTGGGCGCGGTGCAGAACGTGAACAACGCCGAGAAGGTCGGCGCCGTGTACCAGTATCTCGAGAAGCCCGAGGCCACCACCGACTGGCTGGCGAAGCTCTATGCCATCGGCAGAGCGACCGGCGTCGAGCTGCAGTCGGCGAGCTACAAGACCCAGGCCGCGAGCGGCCGCCTCGAGCGCTACGAGATCGTGCTGCCGCTCACCGGCAGCTACACGCAGATGCGCGAGTTCCTCAAGCGCTCGCTCGCCGAGATCCCGGTGCTGTCGCTCGACCAGATCTCGCTCAAGCGCGAGAACCGGCGCGAGGGGACGGTGCAGGCCGAATTGCGTCTCACTCTTCACATGGTGAAGTCATGAAACCAATGGTGAAAAAAGTATTGGGCGGCATCGCCGTCGTGAGTGCCCTCGCCTCCGTGGTCGCGGGGCGCGAGCTGTCGGCCCCGCAAGTCACGGAGCCGGCGTCGCGCGTCGACACGCGCCTGCAGGTGCGCGACGACATCGACCTCGCCAAGCTGGAAGCGCGCATCGACGAAGGCGCCAAGGTCGACGCCTTCGCGCCGCGCAATTTCTCGCCGGTGGTGCCGCCCCAGGGGGGCGCCACCGCCGCGCGCGAGGCGCCGGCGCTGCCGTTCCGCTACCTCGGCAAGATGCTCGACGGCGGCAAGCTCGCCGTGTTCCTCGCCAACGGCGCCGAAAGCTATACGGTCACCGAGGGCGAGCGCGTCGGCGATTACCGCATCGACAAGATCACCGAAGCGGAGATCCGCTTCACCTACCTGCCAATGAAAACCAAACAGGCTCTTCCGCTATGAACAAATTACTCGCATTGATCATCATCGCGCTGGCGCTCGCCGCCTGCGCGACCAACGAGAACTTCAAACAGGCCCGCGTCGAAGTCGAAGCGGGCAACGAGGAGGCTGGCCTCGCTCGCATCGAGGAGGAGCTGAAGAAGAACCCGCAGGACACCGAACTGCGCAATTACTACCAGCGCCACAAGAGCGTGGCGGTGCAGCGCTACCTCGACCTGGGCGACAACGCCCGCGCCGCGGGCGCGATGGACCGCGCCATGCAGGCCTACGAGCGCGCGCTGCGCTTCGACCCCGAGAACCAGCGGGCGCAGGCCGGCATATTGATGGTGCGCAAGGACCGCGAGCACCGCACGCTGCTGGTCGACGCCGACCAGGCGCTCAAGAACAACCAGGTGCCGGAGGCGCAGGCCAAGCTGAAGCAGATCCTCTCCGAGAACCCGCAGAACAAGGACGCGCGCGCCCTGCAGCGCCGCATCGACGAGCGCCAGGTCAAGGCGAGCATCACGCCGCAGCTCAACGCCGCGCTGAAGAAGCCGATCACCATGGAGTTCCGCGATGCGCCGCTGCGCACGGTGTTCGAGCTGATCTCGCGCCAGACCGGCCTCAACTTCATCTTCGACAAGGACGTGCAGCCCGACGCGCGCACCACGGTGTTCGTGCGCGACACCACCATCGATGAAGTGATCCGCTTCGTGCTGGTGACCAACCAGCTCGACCGCAAGGTGCTGAACGACAACACCATCCTGATCTACCCGAACACGCCGGCCAAGACGCGCGACTACAAGGACCTGGTGGTGCGCAGCTTCTACCTGTCCAACGCCGACGTGAAGACGACCGCCAACATGGTGCGCCAGCTCGTCAAGACGCGCGATCTGTTCATCGACGAGAAGCTGAACCTCCTCGTGATGCGCGACACGCCCGAGGCGATCCGCATGGCGGAGAAGCTGATCGCCAACCAGGACAAGAGCGAGCCCGAAGTGATGCTCGAAGTCGAGGTGCTTGAAATCGGCTCCAACCAGCTCACCGCAGCCGGCATTCAGTGGCCGACCCAGATCGGCGTCGGCCTCGTAGGCGCGGGCGGCGTTGCCGGCCAGCTCACCGGCCGCGAAGCCACCCATATGAACAGCGGCCTGGTGCGCCTCACCGTGAGCGACCCGCTGATCGCATTCAACCTGCGCCAGCAGGTCGGCCGCTCGAACATCCTCGCCAACCCGCGCATTCGCGTGAAGAACCGCGAGAAGGCGCACATCCACATCGGCGACAAGGTGCCGGTGATCACCACCACGGCCGGGGCCACCGGCTTCGTCTCGGAGTCGGTGAACTACCTCGACGTCGGCCTGAAGCTCGACGTCGAGCCGCAGGTGTTCCTCGAGGACGATGTCGGCATCAAGATCGGCCTGGAAGTGAGCAACGTCGGCCAGCAGATCAAGACCTCGTCGGGCACGATCGCCTACCAGGTCGGCACGCGCAACACCACGACCACGCTGCGCCTGCACGACGGCGAAACCCAGGTGCTCGCGGGCCTGATCAACAACGAGGACCGCCGCAACTCGAGCCAGGTGCCCGGCCTTGCCGACATGCCGGTGGCGGGACGCCTGTTCCAGAACAAGGAAGACACCGCCAACAAGACCGAGATCGTGCTGCTCATCACGCCGCGCGTGGTGCGCAACATCGAGCGCGCCGAATCGCGCCTGGAGGAGTTCAACTCCGGCACCGAGGCCGAAGTCGGCGGCGGCTCGCTCGCGCTGCCCTCGCAGATCCCGGCGTTTCCGCCGAGCACGCCGACGCCGCCGCAGACCGCGCCGGTGCCGGTACCTGCCGCGCCGCAGCCGCCGATTCCCTCGACCCTCGGTGCGCCGGCGCCCGCCGCCGGCCCCCAGACGAGGTAAGCGCATGAAAGCCCGCGGCTTCACCTTCATCGAGCTGATGATCACGGTCGCGATCGTGGCGCTGCTCGCCTCGATCGCCCTGCCGCTCGCCGAAGTGACCGTGCAGCGCAACAAGGAGCAGGACTTCCGCCATGCGCTGCGCGAGATCCGCGGGGCGCTCGACGCCTACAAGCGCGCGACAGAGGAAGGCGCGATCGAGCGCGCGGCGGACGCCTCGGGCTATCCGGCGACGCTCGCCGTGCTCACCGAAGGCGTGGCCGACAAGCGCAAGACCGACGGCTCGAAGATCTACTTCCTGCGCCGCGTGCCCAGCGACCCGATCGGCGGCGAAGACTGGGGACTTCGCAGCTACGCGAGCACCGCCACCGAGCCGCAGGCCGGCAAGGACGTGTTCGACATCTATTCCCGCAGCCCGGATACCGGGCTCAACGGCGTCCCCTACAGGGAGTGGTAATGAAAAGACTAAAGGGATTCACGCTGGTCGAGCTGATGGTGGTGCTCACCGTCATCGCCCTGCTTCTCTCGGTGGTGGTGCCCGAGTACATCGGGCGCCTGCGCCGCGCTGAAGAGGCGGTGCTGCAGGAGAACCTCACGGTGATGCGCGACGCGCTCGACAAGCACTACGCCGATGCCGGCCGCTATCCGGGCTCGCTCGACGAGCTGGTCGCCAAGCGCTACCTGCGCACCATACCGAAGGATCCGATGACGCAGAGCGCTTCGACCTGGGTGCCGGTGCCGCCGCAGGACACGCGCAAAGGCAACGTCTACGACGTGAAGAGCGGTGCGAAAGGCTATGAGCGGTACTGACCTGCGCGATCGCAGCCTGATCTCCAACCCCGGGTTCTTTGCCCGCGGTCAGGCACGCCCCTCCGACAGCCGCGTACGCCTCGTGCGCCGGCCCGGCAGCAAGATCCAGCATGTGCGGACAGCCAACCGGTCGGTGCCTGCTTATCTGCAGCGCGGCTTCACCTACATCGGCATGCTGCTCATCGTGGCGGTCATGGGTACTGGCCTCGCGGCCTTCGGCCAGCTCTACTCGCAGGCCGCCCAGCGCGAAAAGGAGCGCGAGCTGCTCTTCATCGGCAACCAATTCCGGGACGCCATTGCCGGCTATTACAACAAGAGCCCGGGGAACAAGGTCTATCCGAAGACGCTGGACGAGTTGCTCGAGGACAAGCGCCTGCCAGTGCCCCAGCACCACCTGCGCAAGCTGTTCCGCGACCCGATGACCGGCAGCACCGACTGGGGCCTGGTCGAAGTGCCGGGCGGCAGCGGTTTCATGGGGGTCTACAGCCGCTCGGAACAAACCCCCATCAAATCAGCCAACTTCAGCCCCAAGGACCAGGCCTTCGAGGGCGCCGAACATTACACGAATTGGATGTTCGCCTATAGTCCTACCGGACTAGGCAGCACCATTGCCCCGGCGGCCAAGCGGTAGCAAACTTGCTACGTTGTGTAGCGCAGCTCCTACACACGGCAGACGCGGGGCCATCCCGCTGTTACAAGCCCCCCGGGGGCCAAACAACGTGTCGTCTCCGTCTGATCGCTAAGTAGGGCAGCACCAGAGGGCACGGCTAGCGGCCGTGCCCTCTTTTATTTTCTGCGGCGGCGTCGAAACGCGCTTTGCCGCTCAGCCGGGCACAGAAAGCGAGGAGACGCGGTGCCCGGCGCATCAGACGCTCGCTCACGGCGATGGCGCGCGGGCGCATGGCGATCTGCGCAAACAGGGCCGAAGCGAGGACGCGAAGGCCGAAGTGCGCGCGCCAGCGCCTTTCATAGCCAATCGACGCCTCGCGTGTATCGGCCATCGCCGGCTGTGCGAGAAGCGTTGTGCACAGAATGGCAGCCGACTGCATCGCCATGCCGATCCCTTCCGCAATGGCGGGATGCGCTTCACCGGCGGCGTTGCCGATCACGAAGACGCCATCGCTGAAGAAGCGCCGCACACCCGGCCGGATAGGGCCCGCGGCCAGCCAGGGCCCCTCGCGCACCGCTCTCAGCAGCGCCAGGTGCAAGCCGGTGCATGTCTGGGCGATATGCGCGAGCAGCGCGTCGCCTGCACTCGCCTGCGGATGGCGGCTGCGGCAAGAGGCGAGGACGTCGCGGCGCACGCAGAAGGAAAGCGTGCAGCGCCCGCCATCCGTGTTCACCAGGCCGCCGTAGCCGCCCGGAAACGCGAGAAGCGGCATGACATGCGAAGGCAGCGCGGCACCGCGAAAATGCGTCTTGAACCCGATCAGGTCCGAAGGCTGCGCAGCCCCATGCCGCGGCTGGGTGGCGAGCGACCCGGGAAGCCATGAACCATGCGCTGCAATCACGAGGCGGGCACGCAGCTCCTTGTTCGCGCCGCGCACGAGACAGCGGAAGCCGCCGTGCTCCTTTTGCACCGCGCCGACCGACCAGGGTTGATAGATCGTCGCGCCGAAGTGCGCGGCGCGCGCCAGCAGCATCGCATCGAAATCCTCGCGTCGCATCGCGCGGCCGAACGGCCGGCAGGGCGTCGGCGCGGCAGGCATCTGCGCCGCGAGCTGCGAGCTTCCGGCGAACAGCGCGACCGTGCGGATTTCCGGGCCGGCGCAGCCTGCGAAGAGCTCGCCCAGGCCTAGCTCTTCCAGCAGCGGCGAGCTGGTCGCTGCGAGAAATCCTCCGCACACCTTGTCGCGCGGAAACACCGACTTTTCCGCCACGGCGACGGACCATCCGGCTTTCGCGAGCAGCGCCGCAGCCGTGGCACCCGCCGGCCCGCCGCCGATGACGAGGACGTCAAAGCGCTTCACGACGCCGGGCAATGAAGAGATGGCTGAACGGGCCGCGCGGCCCCTCCTTCAGCTCCCAGCCTGTGCTATCCGGCCAGGCCTGCGACAATTCATCGTCCCGGAAACCGGCTTTTACGCTGATCACGGCGTCTTCGCAGGTCTCGGGCCCGCAGCCGATGATCCAAAGGGCGCGGCTCGCCGCGAGCGCCAAGCGCGATCGGCGCGGTTCGCAGGCGATAAAGACGCGCGTGCGCTCGGCCACGAGAGAGAGCAGTCGTCGCAGCGCCGGTGGCTCGAAGTGGTGCAGGAAAAGGTTGGCGGTCATCGCCTCGAAATCTGCGGGCGCCCGATGCAGCCATTCGATCACGTCGGCGGCGAGCGGCGTCGCCGTCCATTGCAGAGCGCGAAAGCGCGCGGTCGTTTCCCCGCTGATGGCGCCCGCGCGATCCACCAGTGACAGGGCGACGCGAACCGGCCGCGGCCGGATTTGTCGCGCTACGCGAAGCATGAACGTGCCGTCGCCCGCGCCAAGATCGGCAATGCCGGCGCCGTCGCCCAGTTCTTTTGCGAGCGCGCGCGCGACGCTGCCCGCGTTGCCCATGAGGATGTTGATGAGCCGCAGATCGCGGCGCGAGCGCTGCGCCCGAGGATCGCCAGCGGCGAGGCTGTCCAGCGCCTCCGGCTGGATACTGCGCAGCATCCTCAGGAGGACACGGCGAGCAGGCCGCCGTGGCAACTGAAGCCGGCGCCGAAAGACGAGAGCCACCACCAGCCGTCGGGCGCGCGCTCGCGCAGCGCCAGTTCGAGCACGAAATACACGAACGGACTGCTGAGGTTGCCGAACTCGCTCAGCACGCGCGCGCTGCGCTCGACGTCCGCCGCTTCGAGGCGCGCCGCGGCGCACAACTCCTCCAGCACCCTTTTTCCGCCGGCATGCCAGATCCAGGTCCGGATGTCGCGCTGCTCGAGGCCCGCATCGCGCAGCGCGCTGGTCAGTACGCTAGCGGCGTGCTCCGCGGCGAGCGCGGGGACCTGCGGCGTGAGGACGTTGCGCAACATGCCGCCGCGTTCCTCGAATCGCAGGGCATCGCGGTGGGCGGGCGCGGTAAGGGACCAGCCATCCTTCCATTGCACGCGGCGTCTTCCGCTCGCGGGCGCTGCCGCCAGCAGCGCCGCCCCGGCGCCGTCGCCGAACAGACAGGCGCTGACCAGCACGCCGCGGTCATCGTCGATATAAAAGGCCGCGCTGCAGATTTCCACGCAGATCGAAAGCACGAAGCGGCAGCGCTGGGCGGCGATAAGGCTTTCGGCGGCGCGCAGATTCGGTAGCGCCGCAGCGCATCCCTGGCCGACCAGGTCGAGCCCCAGAACATCGGCGCGCAGGCCGAGCCGTTCGCTGACATAACTCGTGAGCCCGGGACAGAGATAGCCCGTGCAGGTGCTGATGAGCACCGCGTCGACGTCGCGCGGCTGTAGATCGGCGTCGCGCAGCGCCGAGCGCGCCGCCACGGCCGCCAGCTCCGGCGCATGCCGCGCGAACCGCGCGGCCAGCGTGTCCGGATCGATATCGAATACCTCCTCCAGCCGCTCGAGCGCCAGATGCCGGGTGCGGATGCCGTTGGCGTCGTTGCGCAGCACGTACTGCAAGGTCGCCTTCGAGCTCGACTTCAAGCGCGAGAACTGCGGTGCGCGCTGCACGGCGTCCCAGCATTCCTTCTGGCTGTAACGCCGCGGGGGTACAGCAGTGCCGAGTCCGGCGAAAAACATGCCGACATTATGAGCTGCGCGCACGCTATGTTCTTCTGGCCGCGCGATAGCTTGATGTCAGTTTTCCCCCTAGAAAGCGATCTCGTAGATCGCCTTGATCACCCACCGGTCCGAGGCCGGCGTCGCGCCGCGTCCGAGCCCGACGTTGATGTCCGATTTGCCGATCTTGCCGTCCCACGCGAGATAGAGCATGCGGCTTTGCTCGTCACGCATCAGTCGGTGCGCCAAGGGTCCAGCCTCCAGGTAGTACTCGAGCCCGAAAGAGTTCTGTCCGAATGCGCGGTACGCGAGCTTCGCGGCCGGCATTGCGCTTACGCGGCGCTCCTGGCCGGAGAGCGCCCGCTCAAATCCTGGATTCGCCACGAAATGCCAGCGCTCGACGCGCAGCCCGAGGATCGGAATGAATTCCACGTTCCAGAAGTGCGGCTCGCCCACGCGGTAATCGCGCGCCAGCTCCATGTTCACTCCCCAATAGAAGCCCCGCTCCTCATCGTGAGGCGCGACGTACTGCAGCTCGGCGCGATAGCCTTCGCCGTTCGACCCATCGGAACTGAAGGCGAACGGCAACTGCAGGCTGAATTCCCAGTTGTGCCAGATACCGTAGGAGTACTCGGGCATCACACGCAGCGGACCCGTGCGCGCCTTGTTGACGTGCGTTTCGAGCGTGTACGCGTGGTAAGCCGCCAACTCGTCGGTGAACACCTTGATCTCGTTCGGCGCCGCCCCGGCAAGACCGCTGCAAAGGCTCAGGAAGAGAGCGAGTGTGCGCGCCATAACGTCCATAGCCAGTACGCGACCGCGATCCAGATGGCGATGATCGCGGCGGCAGCAACGTAATTCGTCGGGCGCTCCCGCTCGGCCGCCAGCCACGCATCGGCGCGTTGCCGCGCCTCGAGCACCACCTGCGGCGGAATCAGGCGCAGTGTGAAGTAGATGCCGAGCGGCACGATGATCAGGTCGTCGAGGTAGCCCAGCACCGGAATGAAGTCCGGGATCAGGTCGATCGGGCTGAACGCGTAAGCCACGACCAGCGCCGCAAGCGCCTTCGCATGCCACGGCGTGTCCGGATGCGAGCGGCAGAACCACAGGGTCAGGACCTGGGCTCTCAGCTCCTTTGCCCAAGCTTGAAGTCGGGCGAGCACGCGCGCCTAGTTTGCCACGGCCCCCTCGGTACGTCGGCGGGACCGCCGGCAGCGGCCTGGCCTTCCTGCGGGTTCATGCGCTGGCCCGAGTGGTCGGTCCGGTTCCATTTCGAGCAGGCGCGCACGGCGAAGAGGCTTCTGAACGTGCGCATCTCAGGCGGCCTTTTGCCCGAGCAGGTCTTCTATGAGAGCGAGCTGCCTGGCAAGCAGACGCGCTTGAGGTCGAAGGAATCGACGATGGTGCGTCGCCCCCGGGCGCGAAGCGGCGCAAACGTGTCCCGAGCGCGCAGCACGCAGGCGACCTGCGCCGCCAAATCGGTCGACGAAAAGAGTCGGTGAGCAGCCCCGTTTTTTTCCTCGTGCCGACAGGCTGCGGCACTTCATAGCCGACCAGACGCACCCCGGAACGGCCTCTTGAGCGCGAAGGTTGGACATCTCGCCGACCGCGACGACCTCGTGCCCCTCGGAAG
>Ga0209131_1002270_pt1 | contig 13149 bp, 10 predicted proteins | sample GraSoi_2013_40cm_FD_185826 | JGI IMG/M metagenome (GOLD analysis project Ga0209131, IMG submission 185826) | Grasslands soil microbial communities from the Angelo Coastal Reserve, California, USA - Sample 9_17_2013_40cm (SPAdes) (version 2) | ecosystem: Environmental > Terrestrial > Soil >...
AGACCGACGAGGCTCTGGGCAGGATGATCACTGCGCTTAAGCAGCAAGGCATCTACGATTCAACCCTGTTCATCGTAACCGCCAAGCACGGCCAGTCCCCCATCAATCCGGTGAAAACTAACAAGCCTGGCCATTTCGCCGATCTCGTTGCGGCGCTTCCGGATGCCGCAACCAATCCTGGCGCGATTGCCATTGCCAACGCCAACAACTGCAACCCCCCGGCTCAGGCATGCGGTTTCGTCCAGGATGACGATATCGCGCTGATCTGGCTCGGCGAGGCCGACCAAGGTAAGGCCGCAGAGGTGGCCGCATATCTTAACGCGAACGCCAATACGCTCTTCATTGATGAAGTCATGGCAGGCGACGAACTAACGCTTAAATTCAATAGTCCCGCGAAGGACAGCCGCACACCGGACATTATCGTGCAGCCTGTTTATGGCACGATTTACACGGGCTCGACGAAGAAAAACGCCGAGCACGGCGGCTTCAGCTTCGCTGATACGAACGTCGGTCTCATCGTCTCCAACCCCGGCCTGACCGCCAACACCGTCAAGAGTCCGGTGGCCACTTCACAAGTAGCTCCGACCGTACTCAAGGCCCTCGGGCTCGAACCCGATCAACTTAACTCCGTCCGGGAGGAAGGGACCCAGGTCCTTCCGTTCCTCTTCTAGGATAAAGAGTGAAGAAGCTAGCTGAAAATAAAGAAGGGCGCCCGGATAAATCCCAGGCGCCCTTTCTTCTCTGTGCTCTCTGCGTTCCGGCCTCAGTGCGCTCCGTGTTAAGCCTTTTCCTCCCTCATTTCGCTAACCTCACGCTATCCAACACCACCGTGAACGTTTTCTCGTAGTCTGGATACGCCGCCTTCGGCGCTACGCACAAAAATGAAATCAATCCCTGCGGCCGCAACACAGTAATCAGCCAATCGGTTTCCTCGGTGCCCGTCGGCGATTCATTGCTCAAGTACGTCGACAATCCCTGCTGCCCATTGAGTTCGATGCGTGCTGGTTCGCGAGCTACCTTGAGCCCCGGATTGGTCTTGGCCAATTCTCCAATCAGCGCTCGCGTGGCGTTCTCCAGCGATTGCTCGCTCCCGTCGGTTTGCACTTGGTTGACGCTGACGATCATTCCGTAAGCCAGCCCGCCTTTTTGCGAGATTCCGCCGTCCGGCGCAAAGGTGGCGCTCCCGTTGTCCTCGTACCTTTTCCAATTCTCGGGCACCTTCAGCGCGAATCCGTTCCCTTGGTAGTCCACAAAATTGCCCGAGGGCGGCGGCGGTGGCGCGCTCCCGGCCGAGGCAGGCGGGGTCTTCACCACTGGCAGTGACATTACTTCGCGCTTGATGGCCTCGAATTCGGCGGAGTCTCTCTTTGCGTTGGGCGGTACGCCTCCCAACTTATCGATCTCTTCATTCACGCGCTCCACTCGATTGCCGGGATTTGGGTGGTCCGACAGAAACTGCGGTGGATTCTTCCCTTTCGTCTCCGCTTGCAATTTCTCGAAAAACTGCGCCATGGCCCGCGGGTCGTATCCCGCGTCATACAGGGCCTGGGTTCCAAGGACGTCCGCCTGTGTTTCGTCCGACCGGGAATAGCGCAGCAGCAGGCCTCCCGCTCCCAGCGCCACTCCCTGAGAGAGCAGCGCTCCGCTTGCGCTTCCGCCGAAGATTCCGCCAAAAATTCCCGCCGCGCCTTGCATGAGTTGCGCCTTCGAAGCTTGCGCCGTGCCATGTCGCAATATAACGTGGGACAATTCGTGCGCCATCACAGCAGCTAGCTGCGCCTCGTTGTCGGCTGCCTCAATCGCTCCGCGATTCACAAACACATATCCACCCGGTAGCGCAAACGCATTGATCTCCTTGCTGTTCACGCAGTGGAATTCCCACGGGTATTGCACGCCGCGATTAGGCATCTTGGCTACCAACTTCATGCCCAGGTTTGTGAGATATGCGTCTACTTTAGGGTCATTGCACAGAGGCAGGCGCTTCTCAAGCATTTGCGCGTTTTGCTTACCGACCTGAATATCGGTTTGCGGCGAATACATGTTCCAGGGTGGCTTCAATTTGCTGCGCTGCGCCCACAGTCCCGGAGCACAAACCAGAGCGAGCAGTAGAGTCACGGACGCCCGCGATATCCGGAGCCATCTCGATTTCATTTTCTCGACCCCAATGCCCGCCACCCCACTGCCATCAAGGTCCGAGCTGGACCCAGATAGGATGAAGAATCGCGTCTTCAGGGATTACTTTACACCGGCGGGGAGGCAAAGAAAAAAGCCCGAGCGCCTATGAACTCGGGCCTGTATGAAAACCTAGGTATTGGAACGGACTAGCGTGCCACGCGCGGAGTTGGCTCCACGACAATAGTAGAGGCAGGCGCATCGACCGACTTCCCGCTGTGCGCCTTCGCGAGACGCGCGGGCGCCGCAGGCTCCAGCCGGCGCGCCGGCATTGCCAAGTTCTCGCCTTCGCGAATAAACGTCAGCCGGTCTTGATCGCGGTCCCAATCGATGCAAACCAAGTCGCCCAGATGAATCTGCTCGGTAGCCAAGAGGTTCGCCAAGGGGTAGACAACATGCCGCTCAATGGCTCGCTTGAGGTGCCGCGCGCCATATCTCTGATCGGTGCCTTCCTGCAGCAAGAACTCTTTCGCTGGCCCGGTCACCCGGAATAGGAACTGGCCCTTGGCCGTTTCCAGCACACGCTGCTGCACCTGTCCCAATTCGATGTCCAGAACCTCTTGCAACTGCTCGCTTCTAAGGGGATGAAAGCAAACCACTTTATCCAGGCGGTTCATGAATTCGGGCGAGAACTTGCGCCTGGCCGCTTCCACAGCGGTCCGCTCCACTTTCTGGTCCAGCCCGGTAGCCGGCTTGTCTTTTGGCTGGACGAAGCCCATGCCGCCATTCATTAATTCCGTAATTTCGCCCCCACCCAGGTTGGAGGTGAGGAAAATGACCGTCTGCGACAGGTCCACGCGGCGATTGTCGCCCAATGTCAAAGTCGCTTTATCGAGCATTCCCAAAAGCAGTTGCCACAGCGCGTCCGATGCCTTCTCGATTTCGTCGAACAGCAAGAACGACAGTTTCAACTTGTCCGTGTAGCCCTTCGCCAACTCTTCCTGCGTAATTAGGGGATGGGTCTCGCGATGCCCCAGGTAGCCCGGAGGCGAGCCGATCAGCTTCGCAATCTCATGAGAATGCTGGAATTCCGCGCAGTCCACCTTAATTACAGAACGCGAATCCCCGAATAAGATCTCCGCCGCCGCTTCCACAATGCGCGTCTTGCCCGATCCCGTCGGCCCCAAAAACAGCAAATTCCCAACCGGCCGCCCCGGTGAGTTCAACCCGGCACAGAAAACCTGGTACAGGTCCACCAGCGCCTGCACACCCTCTTCTTGCCCGACAATCTTCGACCGCAAGGCCCCCTGAAAATCCCGGGTATCGTTGCTCCGGATAGTCGGATCCAATTGATGTCGGACGGCTGCTTTCATATGATCTATCCTCAGTGGCGTCCAGCTTCCCCCGAACGCAAGCGCATCTCAGGAAGTCGCAACCTGTAACAGTGCATGGGGCGTGCCATTTTCCACCCTCTCTTATTCCCGCGAAAACCGTGCAGATTCATAGTGATACCAATTTCAGGATCCTGAAACTTGTCTCATACGCTGAGACGATGTTTCATTGCTGCAAAAAATGAGAGAGCTGAAACAGTTTGTGTCAGCCGCCGCACGACGAAAAGGGGCGGCAGAGTGTTTACTCTGCCGCCCCACATGATTAGAAAAGGTGTAAATTTTTCAGCGCTCCGGCTTCTTACGCGCTTGCGGAGCCGCAGCAGGCGCCGCTGCTGCCGGTGCAGTCCGGGGCTTCTTTCCTTCTGTGACGGCTTCGGCCGGTATCTCGGCCTTCCGACCGTCTTTCGCTTCGGCGCCCGCGGCAACTTGCTCGCTGTCCGGATGATTTTGTACCAGCGCGCCTTCACCTTCGCGAATAAACGTTAGCTGCGAATGTTCGCGGTCCCAATCGATGCAAACCAGGTCCCCCAGATGCACTTGCTCGGTCGCAAGCAGGTTGGCCAGCGGATATACGACATGCCGCTCAATGGCTCGCTTCAAGTGTCGCGCGCCATACCGCTGATCCGTGCCTTCTTTCAGCAAGAAGTCGCGTCCAGCCATCGTCACGCGGAACAAAAACTGCCCCTTTGCCGTTTCCAGCACGCGCTGCTGCACCTGGCCGAGCTCGATGTCGAGCACTTCTTCCAGTTGTTCGCGTCGCAAAGGATGGAAAACGACTACCTTATCTAGCCGGTTCATGAACTCCGGCGAGAACTTGCGCCGCGCCGCTTCCACCGCAGTGCGCTCCACCTTCTGATCCAAGCCACTGTCTGGTTTGTCAGTCGGCTGGACGAAGCCCATTCCCCCATGCATCAATTCCGTGATTTCCCCGCCACCCAGGTTAGACGTAAGAAAAATCACCGTTTGCGAGAGATCGACCCGGCGATTGTCGCCCAGCGTCAGCGTCGCCTTGTCCAAGATTCCGAGCAGCAGTTGCCATAGGGCATCCGAAGCCTTCTCGATTTCGTCGAAAAGCAAAAATGACAGCTTCAGCTTGTCCGTATGGCTCTTCGCTAGTTCCTCTTGTGTGATCAAAGGATGCGTCTCGCGATGCCCCAAATACCCTGGTGGCGACCCGATCAGCTTCGCAATCTCATGAGAATGCTGGAATTCCGCGCAGTCTACCTTGATCAAAGATCGTGCGTCACCGAACAGAATCTCCGCGCCCGCTTCCACAATGCGCGTCTTCCCCGAGCCTGTCGGCCCCAAGAAGAGTAAATTCCCCACTGGCCGTCCCGGTGAATTCAAGCCGGCGCAAAACACCTGGTATAGGTCGACCAACGCCTGCAGGCCTTCGTCCTGGCCGACGATTTTCGACCGCAGCGCCGTCTGGAACTCCAGCGTATCGGTGCTTCGTTGGTTTGGATCAAGTGGCAATATATGTTCTCCCATGGCCGCCTCCCTAGCGCCTCCGCAGCTGCGGCGACGCTTGACTAAACCGACCCCGCCCTTGGTCAAACTGGGCCAGTTTGACCTGGAGCGTGGACTGCAGGAGCCGCAACTGTAGGAGCAACTCCCGCGCCACTGCGGGTGATTCAGAAATCTGGAGTATCGGCGGAAACAGGTCCGCAAGATCTAAGTTCAAAGTTCGCAAAGCTCCAACCAGTTTCTGCACTGCCGGCGAATTTGGATCCGCGAGGTCCAAATGACTGTTGACCTGCGCGCGCAAAGCCCGCCAGTTGAGCTCGACAAATGGGTGTTTCTTCGAGACCTCGCGTACCACTCGCTCCGTGATCCGCGCGCGGTCTCCCAATCGCGCGAGGTGCAGTTGCCGCACTTTTCCGCCACGGCGCACGTTGTGCACCAGGTAGAAAGCGTTTCCTTTGCGGCGAACAAAAGCCATGAACCTCACCCCGCGACCCAACCTGACTGTAGTGTACTGCACTTCCACTACACCCTTCAACGCTTGTTTCATAGCGTTGCACGAACCTGCTTCTAAAGTGTTAACCCGATCGTCATCTCGCTGCTCATGGCACTCGCATTGCGCCCGGCAATTCCGATGGGAGCATCACCAACTGGCCTAGAAGATAACCGACCATATTCAGCTTCCATCATCACATTTCTTACTCCGCTCCATTTGTTTTTGCGCATTCACCCGGAGTCTCCCTACCCTATTAGATGCGTCGAAGCGCGAGATGCTTCCTGTATTGCATTCTGGCTTTTGCTGTACTCTGTCGGCTGTCTTACCATTCACTCTTTCTCCGCAATTCGGAGCTCAAAGGATTGAACCCGGCGCCCGCTGTTTTGTCGTTGCCGTGGAGCATCTGTCGTCGGAATTTCAATAGGATGCTGGCACCGCGAATAGGGTGGTTTAGAAAATGTCCTGGGATTTAGTCTATCGTCTGGTGAAACAAATTCCGCGCGGCAGGGTTTTATCCTATGGGGCGCTGGCGAAGGCTTTGCGTCTTAGCGGCGGCGCGCGCAGCGCCGGGCGCGCTATGGCTGCCACTCCCTCCGGAAAAGGCATTCCCTGGCATCGCGTCGTGGGTGAACGCGGCAAAATCCTAATCCGGGAACCGTACGCCTCCCTTCAGAAAAAGCTGCTCGAATCCGAAGGCGTGAAAATCACCGAATCCCGCGTCGATCTAAATTTCCACCTCTGGAAGCCGGTTAGGAAGAATGTGGCCAAAAAGACTGCCGCGAAGAACAAACGCCCTCGCCGCCGCGTTCAGAAGTGAGCCGAACCTGGCGTTTTCATCCAAAGCGGCGGAATTTCCGCCAGAACTCCGCCCAAGTTTCCCGCAAATGACGGCAAACCAGAATGTCCGGATGATCGCGGGATTCCTCGTTTACCACGTTGTATCGATTTGTGTTCTTCGCCGCCACGCGGCAGCTTGAAAAGAGCTCCTCGGCTTGGTCCAGGTCGAATCCAACCACGATCACGGTCTCCGGCGGCGGCTCAGTATAGCCGCGATACCAAAATGAATTGGTTCCGGCCATGGCGCGCGGCAAACCAAGGGATGGCCCGTACAGATTCAGCGCTCCTCCCTCTCCATAATTGCCCGTGAGGATCCCGGTATGTGCCTGCTCTTCAGCCGACAATGACTGATACACATGCGCCACCGTTTGCGCCAGGTCCGTCCAGCCAATCTGTTCGCGGAATTGGTCGTGCATCTTGCTGCTGAACCTCCACAACCCGGACCCCATCGGCGCTATCGGGATGACCGTCAACGCAAAAATCACCCCGCCCGCGACCATGCAGGTCCACAGAATCCCTTGCGCCGCTCGAGAGCCAGCCGGCCGCAGCGACCCTACCCACTTACCCCACAACACACTCCCAGCCGCAAGCAAAACGGGATACATCGGCGCCAGATAGTAGAACCGCGCCTTCGCTATCACAAAAATGCCAAGCGTAACCACATACATCCAGCCCACAGGCCGGTAACGCTTCCCTTCCTCGCGAGCAAAGTAAAACCACAGGCCCAGGAACAACAGCGGGATGGTAGCGGGATTGACGCAAAGCAGAAGCTGCTGCAGCAGGAAACCGTGCGCGCGCCCCTGACTCACATCTCGTGCGTGAATGTGCCTCAAGAATTCCAGCGAAATGAAATGATGCTGCATCTGCCACACCAAGTTCGGCAGGAAAACCAGCAGCGACACCCCCACTCCCGCCCATAGCCATCCGCTCCATAAATACCGGCGCGCCCGCGTCAATACGACTCCGCCGACCAGCCCGGTAGCGAAGAATGCCATCGTGTACTTCGTTTGCATGCCCAAACCAATGACGGCGCCAATCGCCAGCCACCAGCGTGCATCTTCCGTTTTCAGCAATCGCACCAGTAAGTACGTCAGCAGCACGCACCACAAATAATCGAATGACACATACTGAAACACCGCTCCCTGCGCTAAGGACACGGGCGAAATGCCCGTCGCAATCGCCGCCAGCACCTGCTCGCGCCTTCCGCCGCCCAATTCCTTGGCGATCAAGCCGGCGATAACCATCGCGGCGCTCACCGCCACGGCCGCCAGCAAACGGAATCCGACCAATGATGTTCCGAACAGGACTAGCTCTACCCGCGCGAGCAGCGGCACGATTGGAGGATAAACAACGAATCCCCAATCGAGGTGCCGGGCGTCGTCAAGCATCTGTAGCTCATCGCGATGAAAACCGTACTGCCCGTTAGTCGCGGTGTGCAGCGCCACGCGCACGATGGCTAGCAGCACGAGCAGTCCGACGTCGCTCTTCAGCCAGGAAAAAATCCGGCTGCTTACGCTAGCCTTCCTCGTTATGGACTCGCTCTCGGTAAGATGATTGTTCTCAGCAACGTTTTCAGTCTCGCCCACAGGCCCCCCTATCCATTTCGCCCGACGCATCATGTTGTAGGGGCACGGCACTGCCGTGCCCGCGCCGAGCCTCACCGGCTTCTTCGTCTTTGCCTTTATGTAGTTGCCGCGGCGTTTTTCCCGCGGGGCGCCTCTATACCGAACATGATATAGGTTGCAAAGTGTATCCGAGATCGATTTGGCGCAACCAAAAATCGAATTCGCGCGCCCGCACTCCGCCGACCTGGACTACCCCTCGTTTGCTCCCAGTGGCCACGTACCGGCATACTTTGCTGTACACTAAATCGCTTTATGCCCGAAGCCGTTCTGCAAGTCGATAATCTGGTCAAACACTATGGCGACGTGCAAGCCGTGCGCGGCGTCAGCTTCAGCGTCTACGAAGGGGAAGTTTTCGGCCTGCTCGGCCCCAATGGCGCCGGAAAAACCACGACCGTAGAGATTCTCGAAGGTCTGCGCAGTCCCGACGGCGGTTACGTCCGCGTTTGCGGCTTCGACCCGCAAGTCAGCGCCCGGGAGCTGAAGCATGAAATCGGCGCGTCGCTACAGTCGACTTCCCTGCCCGACAAATTGCGCGTGATGGAAGCGCTCCGTCTCTTCGCCGGCTTCTACAAACGCCGCCGCGATCCCGAAGAGCTGCTCAAGCGCTTTGGGCTCGAAGAAAAGCGCGACACCTTCTACAGCAAGCTTTCCGGCGGACAGAAGCAGCGCCTCGCCCTCGCCATGGCTCTCATAAATAATCCGCGAGTCCTCTTTTTCGACGAGCCCACCGCCGGCCTCGACCCGCAAGTCCGTCGCGAAATTTATGACATCATCGAAGAGCTGCGCCGCGAAAAGAAAACCATCCTGATGACCACGCATTACATCGAGGAAGCCGAGCGCCTCTGCGATCGCGTCGCCATCGTCGATCACGGCAAAGTCATCGCCTGCGGCTCCCCTCGCGAGCTCAAGCAGCGCTCGGGCGGGAACACACGCATCGAGGTCAAGCTGGCCAGGCCCGCCACGAACGGCACACTGAGCAATCTTGACGGCGTCGTCGACGCGCGCGAAGTCGACGGCACCTACGTTCTGCACACCCAGCGCCCGCCGCAAGCCATCGTCTCTCTCGTGAAGCATCTTGAGGCCGAAGGCAACGAGCTTGTCAGCCTTGAAATCGCCACGCCTTCCCTCGAAGACGTGTTCATCGAAATGACCGGAAGGAGGCTACGCGATTGAAAAACTTTGTCAGCCTCACGCGCATGCGCATTCAACTTGCCCTGCGTAACAGAATGTTTTTCTTCTTCAGCGTGATTTTCCCGCTCGGCATGTTTTTCCTGTACGCGGGCATTTTTGCGAAAGGCAATCCGCGCGTGGTCAGCTTCTTCCTCGGCCCGGTAATCGCCCTCAATGTAATGGGCAGTTTCTGGGGTCTCAGCGCCATGCTAGTGACGTTTCGTGAGCAAGGAATTCTGCGCCGCTTCCACGTAAGCCCCGTAAGCGCCGCAGACATGCTCGCTTCCAGCATCTTCGCTAACTATCTGCTCACGCTTCCAACGGTAATGATTGAATTGCTTTTCGCTCGCGTGATTTTCCACGTCGTGAATCTCGGCGATCTTGTTTCTCTTTTTGTGCTCGTGACTGTCGGCACCGTCTCCTTCGCCTCCCTCGGCCTTGTCGTCGCCAGCGTCACCAACACCATGCAAGAAACGCAAGTCCTCAATCAACTCATCTGGCTCCCGCTGATTTTTCTTTCCGGTGCGACGCTGCCCATCGCTTACCTGCCCAAAGCGGCGCAGAGCGTCGCCGTGTTCCTTCCTGCCACCTATCTCGTCACTGGACTGCAAGGCGCCATGTACTCCTCTTTTCCTGTATGGAAGCTGCTGACGCAAATTCTCGCTCTCGCGCTGTGGACGGTCCTTACTTTTTTCGTCGCCGCGCAGCTCTTTCGCTGGGAGCCGGAGTCTAAAATCTCTCGTAGCGCCAAGCTCTGGGTCTTGGCCACTGCTCTTCCCTTTTTTCTCCTCGGAGTTTGGGAAAACAAAAACGGCCAGATTCTGACGCAAGCCCAAACGGCCTATCGTTCGCTAGACCGGCGATCAAGCACCGAGCAGCCCAAGCCGGATTCGCACTCTATGGGCAACCTGCCAAAATCAAAGAGCGACAGCGAGCCGCAACAGTAGCCGCTGGCATGAAGCAGCACGGCACCGCGCCAATTTGTCTTTCCTCTCTCCTCCGCTGGCACCTTCCGCCGATTGACGACTCCCCGCCTCTCCCGTATTCTGCAACAGCAAAGACCCAAGGAGCGCAAATGCCCATTAACAAGACCGAAAAAATCTGGCACAACGGAAAGTTCATCAACTGGGACGACGCCACGCTACACGTGCTTTCCCACGTCGTGAGCTATGGCTCCGCGGTCTTCGAAGGCATTCGCTGCTACGAAACCAAGCAAGGGCCCGGCATCTTCCGTCTCCGCGAGCACATGCAGCGCCTCATTAACTCCGCGAAAATCTATCGCATGGAGCTGCCCTACTCGCTCGACGATTTCTGCAATACCGCCACCGAAGTCGTGCGCCTCAATAAGCTCAGCGCCTGCTACGTCAAGCCTATCGTTCTCCGCGGCTATGGCGAAGTCGGCGTGAATCCGCTCAGCTCGCCAATCGATATTTACATGGCCTGCTGGTCTTGGGGCGCGTACCTTGGCCCGGAAGCTCTCGCGAAAGGTGTCGACGTCGGCGTCAGTTCCTGGACGCGCATCGCCCCTAACACTTTGCCGGCGATGTCCAAAGCCGCCGCGAACTACATGAATTCGCAGCTTATCCGCATGGAAGCCAGCTTCAACGGCTACGCCGAAGGCATCGCGCTCGACACCGACGGCCACGTCAGCGAAGGTTCCGGCATGAACGTTTTCCTCGTGCACGACGGTGTGCTCTACACTCCGCCACTCGCCACCAGCATTTTGCCGGGCATCACTCGCGACACCGTCGTGAAAATTGCCGAAGACCTGAAAATCCCTGTAAAGGAACAAGTAATCCCGCGCGAAATGCTCTACATTGTCGACGAAGTGTTCTTCTGCGGGACGGCCGTCGAAGTCACGCCGATTCGCTCGGTCGACCACATCCAGGTCGGCAAAGGCGTTGCCGGCCCCATCACCCGCAAGCTCCAGGAAGAATTCTTCGCCATCACCAGCGGCGCCAAGCCCGATCGCCACAACTGGCTGACGCCAGTCAGCGTCCCCGTAAGCGCTGCGTCGCGCTAGTTTTCTGCTCAACTCGCGACTCTAACGCCGGCTTGTCCTGGCAGCGAAGGGCATCTTGTCGGCGAGGCCATCTATCGTAGGGCAGCAGCTTTATCCCGAGCGCAGCCCCAGCTTGCCACGCTGCCAGCATTGTTCATGGCGCCGCTTTCTTTCTTCCACGAAAACAAAAATTAGCACGTAACGACCAACAACTGCCTCACTGTTCGCGCACTATGCGCCAAATCTTTTTCCCGCCTCGCCACTTCCTCGGCTAAAATCTCCCAGCCATGTACACCACCTTCCAAAAATTCGCCGCCGAATTCCTCGGCACCTTCGCTCTCGTGTTCTTCGGCGCGGGCGCCATCTGTGCGGACCGTTATCTCCAAAGCTCCGGCGGCATCGGCCTTCTTGGTATCGCGCTGGCCCACGGACTGGCCATCGCCATCATGGTCTCTGCCCTCGGCCACATCTCCGGCGGCCATTTTAATCCCGCCGTAAGCATCGGTTTCTGGGTCACCAAACGCATCGGCACCCTGGAAGCGTTTCTCTATTGGGCCGCCCAGATCCTAGGTGGCATCGCCGCCGCATTTCTCCTCAAGGCCATCATTCCCGAGGAAACCTGGCGCGCCGTAGCTCTCGGGACTCCGGAGCTAGTCCGAGATTTCTCCCGCCTCTCCGCGATGGTCCTCGAAGCCATCACCTCCTTTTTCCTCGTCCTCGTCGTCTTCGCCACCGCGGTCGATGAACGCGGCGCCTTCCGCTCCATCGCCGGATTCGGTATCGGCCTGACCATCACCCTAGGCATCCTAGTTATCGGCCCCTTTACCGGGGCCGCGATGAATCCCGCCCGCGCGTTTGGCCCCGCCCTCGCCTCCAATCACTGGACCAACTGGGGCGTCTATTGGATCGGCCCTCTAGCCGGCGGCTTCCTAGCCGGCCTCCTCTACGACTCCCTCTACCTCAAAAAAGCGGTCTAGTCCGCCTCTTCTCTCTTCTTTCCGTTTACCTAAGGTCGAAGGGAGCTCCGACCTCGACCTCAGTTCCTATGTGGCTAGCTATCTTCGCTTTTTGCCTAATTCCCGCCAGTAACTACCGCGCAACCGCCCAATTCACATTCCTTGTCCACTCTTCGCGCCAATGCTAACGTCAAAAAAGTCGCACACACAGCGGAGTTCACACGAAATGTCACTCAGCATCGACGATCTCCTGCGCCGCGCTGTCGAAAACAAAGCCTCGGACTTGCACCTGAAGGTCGGCAATCACCCTTACCTCCGTGTCGACGGCCTTCTGAACGCCGTCACCGACGTCCCGCGCGTCACTCCCGAAGAAATGCTCTCCATGGCGTTCAGCATGATGACCAATCGCCAGAAGCAAAAGTTTAAGGAAACCGCCGAGCTGGACATGGCGTACGGCGTGGCCGGCCTCGGCCGTTTCCGCGTCAACGTTTTCCAGCAACGCGGCAACGTCGGCATGGTCCTCCGCGTCATTCCCACAAAAATCCGCACCACCGACGAGTTAAATCTTCCCGCCGTCATCAATCGCGTTTGCGAAGGGCAGCGCGGTCTGGTTCTCGTCACCGGCACCACCGGTTCCGGCAAATCCACCACGCTCGCCGCCATGGTCGACCGCATCAACGCCAATCGCTCCGACCACCTAATCACCATCGAAGATCCCATCGAGTTTCTGCACCGCGACAAGCGCAGCTTCATCAACCAGCGCGAAGTCGAAGTCGATACCGCGAACTTTTCCACCGCCTTGCGCGCCGCATTGCGTCAGGATCCCGACGTCATCCTCGTCGGCGAAATGCGCGACCTCGAAACCATTTCCACCGCCCTGCTCGCCGCCGAAACCGGCCACCTGGTTTTCTCCACCTTGCATACGCTCGACGCCACAGAGACGATTCAGCGCATCATCGCCGTCTTCCCACCGCCCGAGCAGAAGCAAATTCGCTTGCAACTCGCCGCCACGCTGAAAGCCGTCATCTCCCAGCGCCTCGTGCGCCGTGCCGACGACAAAGGCCGCGTCCCCGCCTGCGAAGTCATGATCAGCACC
>Ga0209131_1002271_pt1 | contig 13149 bp, 11 predicted proteins | sample GraSoi_2013_40cm_FD_185826 | JGI IMG/M metagenome (GOLD analysis project Ga0209131, IMG submission 185826) | Grasslands soil microbial communities from the Angelo Coastal Reserve, California, USA - Sample 9_17_2013_40cm (SPAdes) (version 2) | ecosystem: Environmental > Terrestrial > Soil >...
GCACCAGTCTCGGCATCCCAGATTCGAATTGTCTTATCATTAGATCCAGATATGATGCGGCGCCCATCGGGAGAGTAGGCGACGGAAAACACCGGGTCGGTATGCCCCTCTAGCGGATTGCCAACTGCAGCACCAGTTTCGGCATTCCAGATTCGAATTGTCCTGTCAAAAGATCCAGAGATGATGTGCCGGCCATCGGGAGAGTAGGCGACGGAATGCACCCAGCCGATATGCCCCTCGAGAGGATTGCCAACAGCAGCACCAGTCTCGGCATCCCAGATCCGAATGGTCATGTCACTGGACCCGGAAATGATCTGCAGACCATTGGGGGAGTAACTCATGCACGTGATACCCTCAGTATGCCCAATCCACTCCAATGGCGGTGCGGGCCAAGACGACAATTTCCCTCCCACCATCTTGATGGATTTAATAAATCTCGTCCTGAAGGTGTTTGATAAAGTCGAGTGTGAGGGCAAGAAGGGTCGCGTTGAAAGATAGGCGTGTGGAGCGCTGATAGAGACGGGGGTTTGAAAAGCAACCATGAAACGACAAATGTCCTGAAGCCTTTCATGAAGGGTCGAATCCCCATCCTACAGCCAATCAGATCACTCTGAATACAAGCTGGAGTTGGACTCACCTTGGCCCAGGATGACACCTTCCGAATACATGGAACACCCTTCGGGACCATTCCCATGAGGCTCAATACTTCAACCCAAAATAATGGGCACAATCCTTCAAAGAATTCCTTCAAGCTTTCCCACACCCGCCGATTATTTCCGTCGGGAGTAAAGCAAAGATGATTTGACCAATAGAGAGTGCTATATTGCAAAGAGTCGGAAATGTTCTCTCGGATTCGGAATGGGAGATCTTCGATGTCCGCATTAGCGAGCCGGGAATCTTCTATCCCGCAGATATTGAAACGGAGTTGGGAAACCATTGTCTTGAGACAAGCAATTCCCAGCTCCACATTTGCGTCTTGGAGGTTGATTTGATAGATGTAGGGACAGTCGTCGCTGACTAGGAACTCTGAAATTGATAAATGTCGGACACGAATTCCTCTATTGGTCCCTTCGTCTCGAGATAGCAACGAGTTGAGATCTTTCACCCACTTTTTGACGAGGTTGGGTCCCACTCCCGCCAGCTCCGCAATTGTCTCCTCGCACAGAGCCCGGTGCGGAGCCACTGTCAGAAGCACTCCAATCACCCGCTGAAACTCGGAATTACTATGTACTATTCGTGATTTTAGGACATTTGAGTAAAGCCGATATAGAGGTTTCAATCCAGCACCGGCTTCTTCGGAGGTTGTCTTCAAAAATTCTGTGGGGTCCGCACAATGCTCAAGGGCAAGAGCAAGGGTCTTGATGAAAATGAAGAGTCCATTCGCCCGAGAGATAAGTTTGTCCAAGAGCGATTCTTCTGGCCAAGGTGGGGAAAAATACCAATCTTGAGCGACCAGACCAAACTCGCTTTGAGCGAACGTTCGCAGATCATGACTGGCCTCTTGGTCTTTAGCCAAATCATATCGCAAATACGACGACTGACTGAGTTCATCAAAGACGCGTTGGATATCGCCTTCGGGTCTACTGGTGATGATAATTTTCAGCCATGAAGCACTTGCGGCCGCGCTATTCAGAAGCCTCAAGAGGGCTGGGCGACTACGATTGTTGCCGCATTCGTCGAATGCGTCAATGACGAAGACAAGGGAATTGCTTGGGCCGTAAGGGAGGTTATCGAGAAGCTCAAGAAATAGTGAGCCCTTCATTGATTCTGGTGTCAGATTTGGGTCGTTGCGAAGATAATTTGCCACAATTTTTCGAAAGGGGGGAAGTTTTCAGCGAGTTTGTAGATAAGAGTCGGGAGGACGCTTCTGGGCTCGCTCAAGTTAGGATCATCCCTCCGGCAGAAAAAGGCCCCAGCGAGCTGCCTTTGATCGTGGAGGATTGCACAGATCGAATGAGCTAATGACGTTTTGCCAATTCCGGGTAAGCCGTAGATCCAGTATGTATTGTCATGGAGAAGATCTTTCTCCTCCGATGTATTGGCCACCCAATTTATGACTTCCTTGAGCCGAAATTTACGGGTGCCTTCCATACAGCGGCGGTCTTGGTGATAGCTTGTCTCGATAGGTTTAAGCCGCTTGAGTAGAAACTCTTGCTCTACACAAAGCTATCAAGAATGGACGCACGCTATATTCAGACAATGAGTGCTTACCCATAGTTCTGGCTAGACGTAGAGCCTCGACATCCATCGCATTCAGGAAGTGTTTGATGACATTCGCTAACTCCTCGTCCAGTTCTCGGATCCTGTCTTTGTCCTTTGAAGAAAAGAGAGCAGCCCCGGTTCTCTCTGCGATCATCAGCATTTGCGGAATCCAGAAAAGAGACCGCCTACTGAAACGCCCACGCTTGACGTACTCGCATAAAAATTCAGCGATCTTTTGCATGACCGCGAACATTTGTGACATTATTTTACCCAACATATCTGTCTCTTCGCAGACAATTTCGTCCGCGACCTTCTCCGCTAACGGCAAGATGCGTTGCAAATGCTCCAACAGACTCGATGGTATCTCATCGGATTTGATTTGTTCCTTTAAGAGCTGAACGATCAAGCATTACCTCTGCTGCTCACACGCCAGTAGGGAGCACGAACCTCAAATATGGCTTTGGCAACACCGAAGACAACCTTTGCGATTGGATTGAACTTAAAGGTGTCAACGTCTTGCTGGTTTCAATATGGGAGAGCTGACCTGGGCGCCCACAGTGGCAAATTGAATCCCTTTTTCCAAAGCCCTCTCCATCGATTTACTCATCAGTGGGGTGTATCCCTTCATCCATCCTTCAAGTTCTTTGAGCGACGAGCGTAGAGATTCCGCCTACGCGGTCATTGTTAGCTCGCAGAGATGGGTTGTGGTAAAGTCACGAACAGTAGCGTTCGCAGAGAACCGTAATTCTAGAGACACTTGATTCTTTCCAACGACAACGACCTCTGCCCGTTTCTGTCAGACATGAGCGGACTGGTCGGTCATCAGGACTAACTCGGTACAGTGAATTCACGTATGTTGGAGCCCCAATAGACTTCGAAAAGGCCTTGTAGGTCAATATCTTCGTTCGCTTGTTGGCTCTTCGCCAACTTCAGGGGACCGATGATCCTTCGGACGTCCACGCGCATTTCGGATGTCGTAAAAATATCTCTACACACAGAGAGCCTTCAGTGAGCTCATATAGGGAGGAAACAAGGACATACAAGCGTTGGACTGGTGTCCAAGTCCAATCCCCTTTCTTCTCTAATTCGATCTTCTGGTTTTCCACAAATAACCCCAGTTGATACCTCGAATTTGTAACATCTTGCAACGTGATTTCTGTGTGATGCAGAAGATCAGCGATGTGACCTAGATTGGAGTGAAGCACCGCACGGTCTAAGTACAGTCTTGGAGGTGATTAGACAACAAAGCTTCGCTAAATGTCTAGATGCTCACAAGTTTGCTGCGTTGGGTTCTTGAGTCGCCATGTTTGTTTGCCTTTGGAGGATGGGGCGAACGGGCAACGGGCAACGATGGGTGGGATCAGATGGATTGGCGCTACAGCTGTCACGTTGAACGCTGAACGAAGACGTCCAATGGAGAGAGAGAGAAAGAGATCTATATTGTTCCGTGGGTACAGGTACACCAAGACACCACCTGACCAACAGCCTATGAGTCCGTGCGCAGGGGTTATGACAAGAAGGGGCCGTTATTTACCGGATGTTTTCAAGTATGACCTCTAGGGTACGCTGCTTGGTTCTGTACATGACGTGGTGGGCTCTTCTGTTGTTTGTGCTCGCTGCGGGTGGTGCTTCTCATTAGGTTGGGCGGATCGATCGGGCTTGAGTATAGTCGGGGCGCCGCCACGGCCTTTTGTTCATCGGGTTCTCTGATCGCTCTGCTTAGCAGCTGGTAATGCTTATAGGATCGCTCGGGCCTTTTTTTTGGAATGTCTAGGCATCTATTCCTGCCTTTGTGCCGAAATGTGTTGCGAGCTGGTAGTCCGGGGCTCCTTCGTCTATTATGTTCCAGTGTTCCTCGTGGGTTTGGCATTCGAATATTATGTGTTCGCGTGTCTGGAGTTCTGCGCCGCATGGGCAAGTGGCAGGCTCTCGTATGTTATGTGTGTGGTAGTATTTGCCAAGTGGCCGTGACCAGTTCGAGCCTGTGTGGCTATTCCTAGCGTGTGTCGGTTAGTGTGCGGAACGCGTGCGATCCTGCCAGAGAGGGTGGTATACGGCCGGCGATGGCGTATCGTCCTGTCATCGGTTTGTTCGCCCGTTCGCCCGTTCGCTCATCCACTCTGCTTTCAGCTTGTCGCGAAGTTGCTAGTGGAGCTTCGCTATGGTGGTTGTTTCTGTGGCCGGCTTGAGTTCGGTTGCCCCCTTCGCTATTTCGTCCACTCTGTCGTTTCCTTATATTTCCATGTGTCCTGGGACCCACAATACTTCCATGCTTGCACTTTTGTTCTCGTCGAGGAAGGTCGTCGCAGTTTCCGCGATCGATATTTGTTGGCTGGGTCCTGGGTCCTCTTTCGTTATCGCATCGTTCGAGGACGTGTCGTCGGCGAGAAATACGATCTTTGACTATTTTCTGTCTCACTTCTGGCGTTTCTTGTTGGAACTCGATCGCTGTTTCCAAGCCCCTCAACAGCACCAGCATTTCGGCGTCGTATATTTCGGCGAGTTTTCCCATACCTTCGCTTCTCCTTCTCCTTTCTACTCCTTTCCAGTATCATATCCAACCCGCTCCCGTGTGGTTTTCCTGCTCCTTCTCTTTCATTGATCCGTCGGTGTATGTAATTATGTAGTCGTCTTCCTGGGAGATTGGTGTGATTCTCGTCCGGTGTTCGTCGTCGATCGATCTCATTGCATATTGTTTGTCTTTCGCGTCGATCCGCCAAGCCGGGATCGTGTGTGTTGGTGTAACCTTTTCTATGTTTCCTGGTATTTCCTTCGATTTCATGTATTGTTGATTCTTTGAATTTCCTCGGCCTGCCAGGTTTCCTCTTTAAGCGTTCCCCGTGTGTGGTATGTGGGACTCCCGCATCGATCCACCCTATTGGCTTTTTGCCCTTTGGGACAATGTATGTTGTCGGACCTATCCACTAAACTCTACCCTGCCGGTGCAACATCCGTTGGGATGCAGGGGGTACCAATCTGCGAGGAGGACCTAACCTCAGTGCGCGTGTCACTGAGTGGTGTTACCACCCAGACCACGCTCCCCCCTAGCTTCTGAATCCCTTGAAGTATACGTACTGGAAATATTTATTTCATAGCGGCGCGGAAGACGAATCCCGACTAACAGGGAGTCAACTGAGGAGGGTCACCAAGGACGAAGGGGTGGGCGCACTACTAGCGGTGATCGACTCCAGCATGCGTTGACTCCAGATGGCAAGAAGAACTGGGACTGCTGTATAGCGTGCTGCAGAGAGAAGGGTCTTTTGTATGCAGGAGCACAGACAGAGTATTTCATGCGTTTGTTAGGATGGAGAGGCAAGGCAGAATCCAGTGTCGGAATTTCCGCGCAGCGGACAATTAATACGTTGAAACGAATGGCCTTCATTAGGGCCCGCTACCAGCACGTAAAGATACAAGATGTATAGAGAAGAGCCCGTATAGCCCAGAGGTAGCTGTAGTGCATCGGAGCCCGCTAGGTGTCGCACACACTGCATCCCAATATATTCCGACATCCAACGACGTGAAGCCACTTATCCAGCGAGAGGTGAACTCGAAGTGTAACAACAAATACACGTAGTATAAATAATAACACGAAGCAATACATAGTATCTGAGACTCATCCTCAGTTTGGGGATGCGCACTGAGCCGATCGTCCGACCAAGACACGTGAAAATGACTTGACCCGCAAGCCGCAAGCGCAAGCGCACAGACCACGAAGCTGCCAGCAAACACGAAGTACTGTAATTGTACTTGTGAGAAGGCTTAAATTGGACTGGCGGATCCACGTCTCAAACAGTCCCGAGTTTGAAACTGGTTGTGGGCGCGGGCTCTCAGTGGCTTCTCCTCATCCTTGAGGAGCTACGTAGAGGACGAGAATATTCGACTGAACCACTTGAACCCGTTGTTGCGTCCTTCATGCCAGAGTATCCAAAGTCCGGGGCAGTCGACGCTAACTTTGGACGGAACGAAGTACGATTTTTTCTCTGAGTAACTATCAGGCATGTTATTAATCTTGTGATGCGACCGTCGTGCCCGCTGATTCGACGGGCCGGGGCTTCAAGCTGTCATATATTACTTGGACCCCGCCTTCCAACAACTACAAAAGCCACACCCTTCCGTCTTTCCAGTGACCTACCCTCGCACTGGTACAAGGTTCGGAGGTGCTCCCCAACGCTCTACTGCTTCACTTGAGCGTCCATGCTTCGTCGAATCCACCTTCCCCAGCTTTCTGCTTCGTCCGTTGGCCGCCCTGTGAGTATATGTCATATCTTTGAGTTCCAAATGTGCTATGGGGAGGATCGCACGAATTTAATTCGATGCCACTTTCACACTGTTGGACGAATATCAGCCTAAAGGCCCAAGCAAATGACGGCTCGGCACTACTTTGATTTCTTTATGCTGACTCTAGAGTTTCACACCTCCAGCTCGTCATGGCTCGATCCCTCTCCAGCTCCGCATCCCGTAATACCGACGCCCCGCCGGGTTACTCCATCGACACGAGCGTTGGGCCCATGCTTCGATTTGAGAAGTCCCTCCCAGGCCTCCCTGTACCTCCCATTTCTTCAACAGCCGCGAAATATCTCGAAACTGTGAGGCCTCATTTAACCGACGCGGAGTACACGGAAACTAGGAAGGCGGTCGACGAGTTTGTCTCTAGCTCACATGTAGCAGAGCTTCAGAAGCGGCTACAGAAGCGCGCAGATAGTGCCGATAGCTGGTTGAGCGAGTGGTGGAACGATGTCTCCTACATGGGTTATCGTAAGTACTTATTTTTCCGGCGCAGACGTGATATTTATATTGTCCAACGCGTCAGGCGATCCTGTGGTCGTGTTCGTTAGCTACTTCTATGTCTATCTCGACGACAAGCTGCGCAAGACACCAGAGAAGCGCGCAGCAGCTCTACTCAAGTCCTTATTAGCTTTCCGAGATTTAGTAGAATCGTAAGTGGCCCTCAGTAGCATCTATTTGATTTGGCCCTGAATTTCTTACAGGCAGAAACTCGAACCAGACCGCGTGAAGCAAACCCCACTTGCCATGTCTTCTTTCAAGTGGCTGTATGTCTCAGATTCCGCCTAAATAAGAGGACTTACTAACCTTGTATAGCTTTAATGCCTCCCGATACCCTGTTAAACCTTCCGACATTGCCAAAAAGTTCGACCCCAAGACGCACAACCACGTCGTGTTTGTGCGAAAGAACAAATACTATGAAGTACAAATGGACGAGGACGGTATTCCTCTCAGTACAGCTGAGCTCGAGGCGCAAATCTCGCAAGTCATCAAGCTGGCAGGCGAGTCAAGAGCTATCCCAGTCGGTGCTCTGACCAGCGAGAACCGTGATATTTGGGCGGAGGCGCGGGAAAATCTTATCAAGGCATCACCAAAGAATGCTCAGTCGCTCGAGCGGATCGAATCGGCGATTATTGTCGTGCCTCTCGATGATAAAATACCGGTGACGCGGGAGGACATTTCGTGGAAGTGCTGGGTCGGTGATGGGCGTAACCGCTTCTACGACAAGCACCAGCTCATTGTTTTCGATAATGGAAGAGCTGGGTTCCTCGGGGAGCACTCTTGCATGGATGGCACGCCCACGCTCCGGATGTCGGAGTTTATCCTCTCCTCCCTTTCAGCAGGGAAGGTTGACCACGGGCCTCTGTCCGTCCGCGCTAACCTGCCTGTGCCGAAGGAACTAACATTTGAGCTCGATGCTGCGAACAAGCAGGCGATCAAAGCCGCTGAGGCGCACTTTGACGAGCTTGTCGGGAAGCACGATATGGAAGTGTTACACTATGAGGGGTGTGGCAAGAATCAGATCAAGAAATACAAGGTGTCGCCCGACGCGTACGCGCAACTCGTCAAACAGCTCGCGTTCCACAAGATGTTATGAGAGTGCGCAGACGCGTAAATTCAAACTTGGCCGCACCGAGGTCCTCCGCTCTGCGAGCTCGGAGAGCAAGGCGTGGGCCGAAGCGATGCTTGACCCGAATGAGAGCGACGACAGGAGGGCAGAGCTGTTCCGCAAGGCTGTTGGACGGCATTTACAATATGCTGCTTGGGCTGCTGATGGCCTAGGTGTGGATCGCCATTTGTTTGGGCTGAAGAAATTGATTCAGCCGGGGGAGGAGGTGCCGACGCTCTACACTGACCCTGCGTACTCAAGAACGAACCACTGGGAGTTGAGTACGAGTAACCTGAGCTCATCGTGGTTGGATGGGTGGGGTTACGGTGAAGGTCCGTCTCTTTGAGTTTGAGCGTCATCGAACTGAAGGGTATTCTGCTTTTCACAGTTGTACCAGATGGATACGGTTTATCTTACTCGATCGGTGACGACTATATTCGATGGACGATCACCAGTTTGAAGAGGCGGACCGCGGAGCTCAAGCATTACCTCGCCGAGGCTGCTACCGAGACGCGGACAATGCTGGATCGTGCCGCTATCGCTATCAAGGGGGCCGAAAAGGCGAAGCTCTAGGCACAAGATCGGATTGGAATAGACCTGGTACACAAGGGGATTTGGGCGTACAGTCTGGACATAACTCGATGAGGAAGATAGACGCTATATGGACGCGTTTTCAATGCGTTGGCCGGGCAAAGGAGGAGGACATCGGCTTCGTTCGCTCCGTGTTTTGAATGGGACAGGGACAAGAATGCGCATGACAGTGTCCAGGGACTTGAGATGCTGTAAGTAAAGGCTCCGAACGCCTACGACTGGTCGCGACTGGGATTCCGGTTGGATTCCGTGGAGCAGTTTGACGCACACGACGCATGGAATTATAATTTTAAGACAGGAATTCATTTGGTGTATATAATACCTCGTAGCGTGCGTCGTTTTTTTTGGGCACACCTTACTTCCCCTTCGGCGTCATCATCCCGTTTCTTTCTTTTTCCTCCGGAATCATAGCGCGTCGGTATGTTTGAACCTCTGAATAATGTGCAACAATATTTTAAGGACCTCTTGGATGTTACTTGCAGTCACTATGATCCTCGAATCCATCCACCAGCTCGTTGTCACCTTTTCGGTCGATAGGCTGCAGGTTCCATCCAACTGCATACTGCATACTGCATACAAACAACAACCAACTCTCAAGAGTGAACATGGTCGTCCTGAGACTTGAGGCGGACCCAGAGATCCTGGTGTGAGATTTCGGTGGCGGTAGACGGGCAGTGGGAAATGGGAAATGGGACATGGGACATGGGACATGTGCAGACGGAGACAGGAGACCTCTGTACCCTACGCCCAACTGGCCCGCCTCCGCTTCCCATTCTCCCCGCTCCCATAGGTCCGGGTCCGACTGGACCGACTGGCATGTAACGTCACATCACGGAAGCCTACTCAGAGCACGCCGAACACGCTTCCAACACGCCAAGCTCTACGCTCCGGGACTGCTGCTGCTGTTGTCTGTCTGTCTTGCTCAGCACGAGCCGCCGCCAGCGCCGGGCAGGCTTGCTCGCCCGACTCGATCGCTACGGCCGGCTGCCAGGAATGCCGGTTTTGTGATGGGGGTTGCGTTGGGTTGCTGACTGGTCGGTCTGCAATGAGCGCTGAGATTTCAAGAGGCTTACTAATGAACCAATGACGGGCTTTCGACCGAATAAGGGAGACATGTCATAAGTCTGAGATAAGTCCTTTATACAAGATTGGGTAGCAAGCCTGCCCCGGCGCTTCCAAGCACCCGATCCCCGACCCCCCGCAAACCCCCGCGACCGACCAGAGAGCGCACGCAGGTGCAAAATGAACCAATTTATTGCAATGTACGTTTATCTTAGTATTTGTACGAGACGTGCTTGTTGAGTCTCGCCAAACTAGAGACGAAATACCCCAGATTTACAACGTTAACGCGGGGAAAAACCGCCAACCGACGCAGGATGAAGCGAAGTTCCTTCGCGAACACCTTCTTGTCTTGGAAGAGGGCCTCAGAGACACTCAATACCGCATGAAAGCAACCAGGGCTCGCCTCGACATGGTTTGGGTCAACCTCAAGGCAATGAACATCCCAAGCGACGTCTTCCAGACCTGGCTCGAGCGAGCCACTTCACCGCCCACGAGTAGCCCGGTACCCTCAGTGAGCCCCACGCTATCTCGCGTTATGGCAGCCGTGAACCGGCGCGCCGGTACACAACACCGCGACAGCATCGACTCTCCAGACGCCCGACTGCACGCACAGCATGTGCACTTTCTGGGCCTCATCCACACACTCTATGTCCATCAGTTGACCTTGCGTCGATATGAAAGCAATTATACGCTGCTGAACGAGGAACTGCAGCTCGTGAGGTCGCTGCTGGATCCAGTCCACGGCGTCCCCTCAGAGATACTTGAAGAAATATTCTTGTTTGTGGTAGAAGGCAATGAAATGGAGAGACGCAAAGCGAGTGTTGAGCGAGGCGTTCATCCAGCGGCCAAAGCATGGCCCGCGCCATTCGCCCTTTCAGCCGTCTGTAGATATTGGAAAGAGCTCGTCTGCAGCATGCCGAGGCTATGGAAGTACCTCGTGCTCGACGTCAGGGACAGGGCCGAATACTATTCGACCCCAAGGATCCACGAACGCATCCGCCAGCATCTCAAGTTGTCCCATATTTTACCTCTCGACATTACTATCATCGGATGGGGGGATCATTTGAGACAGAGCATCATACCAATGATATTTCCACTGTTGCAAAACGGTAGCCTGGCGCGCAAGCTCGACACTGGTATCGAAAGAGTTGAGCTGGTGACGGGAGGAATGAACGATAGAGATGCAAAGTACACGGAGATACTCGAACACCTCCCTCCTGCTCAGTACCTTGCCCTGGTTCGTGTTTGGCCCGCGAATACAGAGATTAGGGTACCTGCCAGCTTTTGCGCTCGACTCAGACGCATTGAAGCGTACGATGCCGTGTTCCGTCTTGAGGAGCCATGCCCTTTCGTCAAAGAGGCAGCTCTATTCCAAACGGATCGAATACGGATCCGCACATTCCTCGACCAAACCCCCAATCTCGAGCGTTTGACCGTCGACGGATTCAAGTACGTGGACTTGAGTCGTCAATCGCCTGTACCCATCGAGACCATGACCAAGTTGCATACAATCGCTCTCCGTGTCACCGAGCTGAACATATACTTGGCGCGCGTCAGGTTGGGGCCTGCCATTGAGCTTCCTGCACTTCGCAAGATCGTTCTTATCAACATGCCGGACACGATTTTATCCGACGACTGGGGCGAGTTTATTACTGCAAACGGGCAAAAAGTCGAAGAGGTCGAGGTTCGGGCTATAGTACCAGAGGCAGGACGAAATGGATTAGCTCCGACATACCTTGCCCATCTCTGCAAACTTCCCGCTCTGACTTCACTTCACCTCGTCGGTGACTGTGCCAGATTCATCCTCGGCGCAATGGCATTCCAGCCTATCGGTCGTGGGACGCAAAAGGCACCGATCAGTGGCATAACGAGGTTATGCGTCAGCGACTGCACGCTCCCGAAGCGTGTGTTGCAGATGTACGGGTGGTCGAGTTCGAATCCTTCGGCACCATGGATTTGGAGGCGTGGAAATGCGAATAATATTCAAGTAACCCTGGAAGGAGTTCACATCGAAGAAGCACAAGTCCATGAGCGAAGATTTACTAACTGACTTCCTACAATTTCACAATGCTCCTGTCTGTACAAATCATGCGCACCAATTTCTGTGTTTATGGGGTTATTACTGTTGTACTTTCCGAACGATTCTTACTGTGTGTATGTGTCTAGCTTCTCCCGAATTGCAATGAATCCAAAGTACGAACTGGTGTCTCAAAGACGAACAACGCGTCGCAGCCTCTGGGCATCTGTCATTAATACTGGCAAATGTTATTTAATCAGTTCCTATCTATTAGACTCCCTACTATCACCAGTCGTGTCTATAGAACCGCTGCTACCAAGCCTGAAGTCTGACTTCAATGCGCCACAGGGAACGGGAAGGTGATTGGTCGGAGAGATCGACTAACGCGACTGTCTCACGCGCGCACGATCTGTGTTTCCACCGCACCAAATTTTCTGGGGGCAGACGTAATTATTACATCGGAGACACCATAATCAGCCCTGGGCAACTTCGAACTCACAGGGATTACCAACTACTACAGCCATTCCCCCATCCATCAGTGCGTAGAGTTCATCAGGATACCTCTTTCGTCGAGGATGAGTAAGTGAGTCGTAAATCGTAAAGGAACAGAGAAGGACAAACAGACATGCATGCGCGTGAGTGGATGGTATATTCCTGCTATTACAAATTGAGAGTATATTGAAGAGGATGTCGAAAAACTTTCCAGCAAACGCCGATTGTCAACCTCCAAACGAGCTACTCTAGAAGAGTTCGAGAATGTCCAGGAGGTTAAGGGTGGGAGGAGATGATGAGAAATTAGGTGGGGTGAACCGAGAGTAAGGAAGTTAAAGTTAGGAATGCTGTCCAAGTCCGAGATAGGTCCGGTCGTTGACCACTGAAGGCCGTTTGGGGCCGCCTTAGAGGGTAGCCATGATAGCACCGAATAGGACTACGAAGACCAAGTGCACAGGGCAGACATTGACCTTGGCACTGGCGCCCTTCGACTCGCTATTGCTATTGCTATTGCTATTGTTATTGTCATTGTCATTGCCACTGTCACTGCTATTGCTCGAGTTCAAGCCGACGGGCGAGCTATAGTCAGTAGCAATGATCTCGGCAGCCTTTTCAGCGAGGCCGTAGGTCGGCGCCATCATATGTGCAGCCCACTCGATGGGGAAGACGGACGAGTCGACAACACGGAGGTTAGAGACACCGTATACGCGGAGCTTGGCATCCACGACACCTCCTATATTTTGGGGAAGCATCGAGCAAGTGCATGAAGGGTGGAATCTGGCAAGTAAGGGAGAGCGGGGTCATTAGCCAATAACGAAGCTTTTGAGAAAATTCTTAAGCAAATACACGCACTCGGTGTGAGCATCTCCTCTCAGCCAATTTTCGATATCAT
>Ga0209131_1002273_pt1 | contig 13139 bp, 12 predicted proteins | sample GraSoi_2013_40cm_FD_185826 | JGI IMG/M metagenome (GOLD analysis project Ga0209131, IMG submission 185826) | Grasslands soil microbial communities from the Angelo Coastal Reserve, California, USA - Sample 9_17_2013_40cm (SPAdes) (version 2) | ecosystem: Environmental > Terrestrial > Soil >...
GTTGATCGCAACTCCATCCGTTTCAGCATTGAGCGCACGAAGTGCAGAAAGGACAAAGTTTGCAGGGCGTTTGTACTTGGGCTGCGCGAGAGGCAGGCCATCGAGCAGGATCACGCGCAGAACAGATCTGATATCACCTTTTGTCTTCAGAAAAATTTGCGCAGCCTTTTCGACGAGCTCTTGTGGAGGCTCATCGGCAATGAAACGACGCGCAAGTTTGGTCGAAATGAAATGCGCCGCGCTTGGATGTGTTACAAGCATTTCAAGCACTTGCTCTGCTTCCTTGATTCCTGCGCTTGCAATGGTCATCCCTAAAACATGTTTTGCGCCGGTGTCACGCAAATCTAGTTTGAACACGAAATCACCCAACCAGAAATGTTCCTTCACGTTCCAACCGGTGAGACAACGCGCCAGTTCCATGACGTCTTGCTGGGTATATCCGGCGTCCACACCAAGTGTGTGAAGCTCCATCAGTTCACGTGCATAATTTTCATTGGGATGGCTTTTCTCATTGGCTTGATTATCGAGATAGGTCATCATGGCGGGCGAATGCGCTGACGCCCAAAGCAAGTCATGAAATGAACCCAGCGCGTGCTTGCGGATCACTGCGCGGTCGTCCACAGTTTTGAGATAAAAGCCGTTTCCTTTTTCGATGAAGATATTGAAATGGTCACTCCAAAATTCGACCATCACTTCGTAGAGCTGTCGTTTGCTGTAGAGCTGTCTCAGTAAAGTTGCCTGGCGCAATTCATTTGGAACGGTCTCACGATCATAACTATCAAACAGGCCGTTGCTGATGCCTTCAAGCTCATTCGCATCCATCTTTAATGTATTGAATGAAGTCAATCGAATCTCGGAATCAAAATCGTTGATCGATTCAAAATCAAGTTGTTCCTCGATCCATGCCTGTAAACCGATCTCAGCAAAGCGAGCGCGTTCCTCCACGCGTGGACCAAACGTCAAGCGCTGCAGCGCGAGGAAATCTTTTTCATCAAGCGGCACCCATGGAATAGCTGGGAGTCCGCCTGTGATCCTGCTATATACAGGAGCACAAGAGGATAGTGCCGCGCTGGCTGAGACGATGGCACCAAGTTTGAGGAAGTCACGTCTGGAGAGAGTCATTGTTCAACCACTAAGGACACGAAGAAATACGACGGATTAAGCATGCGAAGGTAAAGCACTTACCGAAGAAATTTGAGTCTTTTCACGCGGAACCCAGTTGAGCAATGCAAAGCCGGTCGCGCCGAAGGCTGTGATCAATATCAAGGGCCAGATGAAGAACCAGCCCAGCACAGGGAAGAACGCGGCGAGTTCCAATAAGACAGAGCCTCGCACGAATCCACTTAGGGCAGAGAGATTACTCTGACGCGTGAGCCGAGTCCCCAGATGCGCGGCGATTCCGGCTGAGCCAACAGTGGATAGCGCGAGCGAAGCGGCGAGCAGGATCCAGCCGAAAAATTTGGCCGGGCCAAATGGAAGCGCGAACAGGATCACCGTTGGAACGGCTACGGCGATCACAATCACGATCCCCATCCAGAAAGACTGCATGGGAGTCCGTTCGACGCGCAGGCGGGCGCGTTCCACTACAGAGGGGAACAACAGCCACCATGCAGTGAGCATCGCAGGGAATGCGACGCCAATGATAAGCAATACGAAGAAGATGGCAGAGATATCGGCCATGGGAAAATCCTTTCTTGTTCGGTGAGTTATAAGAGATACAGGAGTGGAGTTGAGAAAGTTGCAACGAAGTCCCCTTGACACATCTGCAAATCGGCGTAGAATTTGGCGGAATGTACAGGCATCCGGACCGCGAACAATACTTCCCTCAACACTTCTTTGGAATGATTGTTTCTGTTTTGAAATTTGAGAGTCGCTTTTAGCGGCTCTTTTTTTTATCCATGATCAAATTACCCGGCCTAATCGACCCGCACGTCCACTTGCGCGAACCCGGCGCAATCCATAAAGAAGACTTTGATTCCGGGACATCCGCCGCGCTCGCTGGTGGACTCACGATTGTGCTGGCGATGCCGAATACCAAGCCGCCGATCTTTGATTCAACTACTCTCGATATCGCATTGGATGCCGCAAAGAAAAAAGCGCGCTGTGACTATGGACAATACGTTGGCGCGGGACCAGAAAACGCGGATATCGTCGCCTCGCTCGCAGGGAAGGCTGCCGGGCTTAAGATGTATCTTGACTCAACCTTCGGCGAGCTGCGCCTCGATGATATGACCCTCTGGCATCCGCATTTTCAAAACTGGCCAAAGGATATGCCGCTCGTGCTTCACAGTGAAGGCAGGGCGATGGCCGCAGGGATCTTATTTGCTGCAATTTATGATCGGCCAGTGCATATTGCTCATATCTCTTTACGCGAAGAAGTTTTATTGATCAAAGCCGCAAAAGAAAAAGGGATCAAAGTTACATGTGAAGTGTGCCCGCATCACTTATTCCTTAATAATGAAGACCTGACAGGCCTCACAATTGGAAGAAAAGAAGTCCGCCCGCGCCTCGCCACTCAAAAGGATGTAGATGCATTGTGGGACAATCTGGAGGTCATCGATTGCTTTGCAACAGATCACGCACCGCATACTGTGGAAGAAAAAGACTCAGAAAATCCGCCTCCAGGATTCCCGGGATTAGAAACCGCATTAGCCTTATGGCTCACAGCTGTACATGATGGGCGATTGACCATGGAAGACATTATTTCAAGAATGTACACTAATCCAAAAAAGATTTTCAAGCTCCCGGAACAACTTGAGACATGGGTCGAAGTAGACGAAAACGAATCTTATGAAATAAAAGCATCAGAACAATTTACGCGCTGCGGTTGGACCCCGTTTGAAGGTTGGAAAGTAAAAGGAAAAGTAAAGAAAGTAGTGTTACGAGGCAAAACTGCTTTTGAAGATGAAACGGTTTTAGTTGAACCAGGTTTCGGGAAAAATGTCCGTTTGTGGAAAGAGTCGTCATGAAAATTCACGCAATTCAAACCGGTACGGTTCAGATCAAGAAGAATCAAGTCATTGGCAAAGGGCCTAATGCATTACGACTTGTCAACGTCTTGTTTGGCAGAGAGTGGCTGGAGCCTGTCCCTATTTATGCCTGGGTGATCGAGCATAACGAAGGTGTCATCGTGGTTGATACAGGCGATACGGCGCGGACTTCAGAGCCGGGTTACTTTCCGCGCTGGCAGCCTTATTACAAACTCGCAGTTCGATTCGATGTAAAGCCCGAGCAAGAGATCGGTGCCCAATTAAAGCAAATGGGGATCAGCGCAAAAGATGTAAAGAAAGTCATTTTGACTCACATGCATACTGACCATGCGGGCGGGTTACATCATTTTCCTGAAAGCCATATTTATGTGAACATGCCGGAATACAAACGGTGGAGTGGCTTTGCGGGTCAGGTGAACGGATATCTCCCGCATCGCGCACTGGCATGGTTCTCCCCACAAGCCATCCTCTTTGAGGATAAAGGATTTGGGTCATTTCGAAAATTTTGGAATGTGACGAGCAATGGGGATGTAAAAGTTGTCGCAACCGAGGGACATACGCCTGCGCATATCTCTGCGATCGCTACCATCGATGATGTCCATTATTTTCTGGCAGGCGATACAAGTTATTCGGAAGAGACTCTTCTACAAAAAATTGCAGACGGCGTCAGCCCCGATCCAAACCAGGCTGTAGACACCATGCAGAACATTTTAACTTTTGCAAACCAATATCCAACTGTATATTTGCCAACCCATGATCCAAACTCGGAAAAGCGTTTGATTAATAAAACGATTCTTGCTACTCGCGAATAGCCTTTGACATTATTAGGAAATAGAAACAAATAACACAACAGGGATCGAGCATGAGCAATTCTTGAAGGCGTACTCGAAGGCCGCTGGAAAAGCGAATCTTCCAATCGAAACGAAAACGACCTCACACCGACATACAGCTAAACCAAGGAGTAACAAATGCCCACATCACCAAATAATCAGCACCTGCCTTTCGGCGAAAACAAGAACGCCGAGTGGTACGGCAAGGACATTCTATCCGTCAAGCAATTCAGCCGCACAGACCTAGAATACGTGTTCGGCGTGGCGCATGAGATGCGCGGCATGGTCGAACGCGTTGGGACGTTCGATTTGTTAAAAGGAAAAATTCTTGCAAATCTTTTTTATGAACCTTCCACAAGAACATCCTCTTCATTCACTGCTGCGATGGAGCGACTCGGCGGTTCAGTCATCCCGATCAACGAGGTGAAGTATTCGTCCGTGTCGAAAGGCGAGAGTTTGCCGGATACGATCCGCACGCTCGAATGTTACGCGGATGTGATCGTGTTGCGCCACCCCGAAACTGGTTCAGCGGCAATCGCCGCGAAAGCCGCGAAGAAACCGGTGATCAACGCGGGCGATGGCGTGGGCGAACATCCCACGCAGGCGTTGCTTGATACATTCACGATCATGGAAGAATTGGGACGGCTTGATAATCTCAACGTGACGATGCTTGGCGATCTGAAATATGGACGTACAGTCCATTCGCTCTCGCGCCTGCTTTCCACATTTACAAATATCAAATTGAATTATGTCTCGCCTGATATTTTGAAGATGCCAAAGGAAGTCATGGATGAAGTGAGCGAGAAGAAAATTCCGCAGGCCGAGTTCAACTCGCTCGATAACGTACTCGCGGATACGGACGTGTTATACGTCACGCGCGTGCAAAAGGAACGCTTCGAAGACCCGGCAGATTACGACAAGGTCAAGGATGCCTATGTGATCGACCCGGCCATCATGAAATCTGCAAAGAAGGACATGATCGTGATGCATCCGCTGCCGCGCGTCGGCGAGATCAGCCCGGATTTCGATGACGATCCGCGTGCCGCGTATTTCCGTCAGATGGAATATGGTCTGTATGTGAGAATGGCGCTGCTGGCTATGGTGCTTGGCAAAGCCTAAGCATTCACACATTAAACATTTGAACGTTCAAACCTGCCAATAATGAGATAACCATGGAATCATTTTTTACATTTCTTGAAAGACGCGTGGATGATTCATCATCCCTGCTTTGCGTTGGACTCGACCCACATATTCCTGACTTAAAAGAACCTACTGCTGCATCTGCGCGGGATTTCTGCCTGAATCTCATCAAGCAAACCGCCCGTTACGCTGCAGCATTCAAACCGAATGCCGCATTCTTCGAAGTCTTCGGCGCGGAAGGCTGGACCGCGCTCAAACAGGTCATCGACGCGATCAAGGAAGAATCGGTACGGCTTGGCTCAAAGATCCCAATTGTGCTCGATGCTAAACGCGGAGACATTGCAACCACAGCGGATGCGTATGCCCAATCTGCATTTGAAAACTTGGGTGCGGATTGTATTACCTTGAGTCCGTATCTGGGAAAGGATTCGATCGAACCATTTATTAAGGATCAGGAAAAAGGCATATTCTTGTTATGCAAGACGTCTAATCTTGGCTCTGGTGATTTGCAAGATATCCCTCTCTCTACTGGCGATCTGCTGTATGAACATGTCGCTAAACTCGCGCAAGAATGGAACACAAAAAACAATATTGGGCTTGTTGTGGGAGCAACACATGTGGAGGCAACAAAACGAATCCGCGCGGTTGCGCCGAATCTATGGTTCCTTGCCCCGGGAGTCGGCGCTCAAGGTGGCGAATTAGAATCGGCGCTCAGAGTGGGCCTTCGGTCAGATGGACGCGGAATGTTGATCCCAATTTCGCGTGGAATCTCTCGCGCGGAACATCCAGCCAAGGCTGCAGCGGAATTGCGCGATCAAATCATGAATATTCGGACTAGTCTGGCAAGAGAAAAAAAATAGGAACTTAGTTCCCCGGCGTATTCATCTTCTGGTAATAGCGGTCCAGCCAGATATTCGACCAACCCCACACCGTCGAGTCGAATACGATCTGCTTGACATCCTCGCGCGTGATCTTTGCTTCACTGTCGAAGACCTGCGCGTTGCGGCGACTTACTGCCAATGTACGGATCGCGAACATGAGCGGGAAGATGCAGCCGAGGCGGATCCCATGCAGCCACCAGGGCAGGGATTTTACATAGGTCAACGCGTTGCGTAAATGACGTTCGGCCTTGTCGGTCAACATGTCCAACACCTTCAGGGCTTCCTGGCGATGTTCGGGATCGAATAGTTCCTCCGATGAAATACCGATCACAGCCAGGAATTTTTTAGGGACATAGATCCAGCCGCGGTCGAAATCCTCGCGCAGCCCGCGGATCACATTAACGGTCTGCAAACCGAGGCCAAACTCGCGTGCGAGGGGCATAATCTCGTTTTGCTTGCGACGAATGGCAAGTGAATACCATGCAAATAACTGGGTGATCAAATATCCCACACGCCCGGCCACCTCGAACATGTAATCGTCCAGGTCCGCTTCGTCGTTTACATTGGGACCGGTCTTCGTCCAGCGCGCCATCCCCTGCGTACTGCTGATCACGTGATGAATAATGATCTCCTGTACATCATAAGGCAGAGAATGTAAATGCAAGAGGATTTCTTTTGCGTGTTGAGTCACGATCGCGTCCGGGTTGCTCACATCCACAATGGCGACCCTCTCGACGAGCCCATCCACGCTTTGTTCGCCGCGAAGTATGTTTACCCAGGAATTCAACATGGCGATCTTTTCCTCGGCCGCCATTTCCTCGTTGTCTTCAAGATAATCGGACACCCGCAATAGCAAATAAGCTACAGTGGTTGCGTCACACAAAATGTGAGGCAGACGTTCGATCCCTAGCGCAAACGTTCGGCTTGTAATGCGGAGTAAATCGCGTGAATTCATATGGCCTCTATATTGTATATTCTCTTATAACCCTTTTTTAGGGATTATGTTACTCCATTAAATCAGCCGGCCGGGTTCGAAAAGTCCCGGCCGGGTGGTACTTTCAGCCATTTGCCAAAAAAATTCTAATTCAGACAATGTCGATTATAATTTTGGCGACCGACAAGCTCCTTATGGAAAACAACCTGCCAGACTCCCAAAAAACGCAGAATATACCAATTCATATCGCCATCATCATGGATGGCAACGGTCGCTGGGCAAAAGCGCGGGGCTGGCCGCGGCTTTTCGGTCATCGCGCAGGCAGTCTGAATATACGATCGATCATCGGAGCGTGCATCGAACGCGGCGTTCGCTTCCTCACCTTATACGCTTTCTCCACTGAAAATTGGTCGCGTCCAAAGCTTGAAGTAAAAGGTCTGATGCATTTGATCGGAGATTACATCGACCGTGAGACTCCGGCCCTGCACAAAATGGGAGTCCGCTTTCGGCATCTGGGGCACATGGAGGAGTTGTCACCATCCCTTCAGAAAAAGATCCGTAATGCAGTCAGCCTCACCAGCAATAATATGAATATTACTGTCTGCGTCGCTCTTAACTATGGAGGGCGCAATGATATTATCAAAGCTGTTCGCAGCATTCTTGCAAGTGGGCTTCCCTCAGATGCGGTGAATGAGAAATTGGTTGCAGAATATCTTGGGACGCGCGACATACCGGAGCCGGACCTGGTCATTCGTACCAGCGGGGAAAACCGACTCTCGAATTTTTTGGTATGGGAAACAGCTTATAGTGAATTATGGTTCACGCCCGTGCTTTGGCCGGACTTCAACGCGCAGATATTAGACCAGGCATTGGATGATTATGCCCAGCGCAAGCGGCGGTTTGGGGGTTTGGTAAACGTGGCAGCTGAATCTAATATCAGCCAGCTCTAGACACTGATTTGCATGTCCCACAATCAGCTTCAAACTTCGATCCCCAGTTCGCGCCCATCCTGGTTTGCCCTTTTCAAAGAGCACGTATATCTTTCACGCTTTGCATTTACCGTATTCGTGCCTCTGATGGCCGCGGCCACCGTCACGCCTCATAAACTTCCAAATATGTTCACCATCCTGGTGATCATTGCCGTCGCATGGGGATTTCACATGACCTTCTACGGATTCAACGACGTCACTGATTATCATCTCGACAGACTCCTCGGTCGCAAGGACGACCACCCTCTCGTGCGTGGCGATCTGACGCGTCGAACCGCGTTGATCATTGCAATATCGCATACTGCGGGTGCTTTTATTATCGAAGCGCTTTCCGGTACCACCTTAACACTGATGTTATTGCTGGTTGTCGCTTGTGGAGGTGTGATCATCTACGATGTTTTCAGCAAACGGAATTCATTTCCACCATTAACGGATGCCATTGAAAGCATCGGCTTCATTGCGCTGGCTTTGTATGGCGCGGCGAAAATTGGTATGCCTGGCCCGCTTTCTTACACACTGGCAATCACATACGGCATTTTTATGAGCTTCATTACCGGTTCTTTTTTAGGGATCGTGGATGTGGAGGGCGATCTTAAAGGCAAGGCTCTTACTACCCCGATCTGGTTTGGGACGCGGCCAATACAAGGTTCTTCATTACCATATATTCCGCCTGCGCTTTCGGTATTCGGTCTATCTCAAATCGCTGCGTTGATCATCATAAACTTCCTGCCCCTGCTTCGAAATGATTTTGGATATCCATTCACGCTTCGACTCATCTTAATGGGAATTCTCAGCCTCGTAAGTGTTGCCGTTTGCGTTCATACAACGCGCTTTATTATTTCAGGTCCGAAGTGGCAAAGGATGCCTCAAGACTCCGACCTCGACCTGCTCGCCGTTTATTCGGTCTTGATCCTCGGCGTTTCGTATGTTCCCTATCTTGCAACCAGTTGGTTGGTCCTGCTTGCGATTTGTGTGATCGCCCCGCTCGCCGCCGGAAAAATCCTCACCAGACTTTAATCGATTAAATTAACGACTTCGACATCTCCAAGCGCTTTGACGAGGTCCGCGCTCTTCAGGATAATTGCCTTATCGCGCATTCCTGACCCGATCGAGATTTCGTCCTCCTTCATCAAGCCCGCATCGACCAACATTCGTACCGGCTTCAGCAATCCGAAGGGACCCACCGTCCCGATGCGATATCCGGTCACGTCCAGCACTTCCTCTTCAGTTGCCATTGATATTCGTGAACGGCCTAATATTTTTCTCAATATCTTCCATGAGACTTGTGCCTGCCCGGCCATTAACACCATGGCATATTCACCATCTTTCACGCGGAAGAGAATGCTCCTCACAACCTGACCTGGCTTTTGATTCCGGTCTTGTGCGGCCTGCTCAAACGAATGGACTGGTTTCTCATGATGAAAGACCCGGTGAGGAACGCCAAGTTTTGCCAAGATGATGTCGATGGGGGATTGATCCATGGATTCTATTTTGTCTTCTGTTTGTAATCACATGACTTAATGACCGGGCACTGCGGGCAGTTCGGCTTGCGCGCCTGACAGATCTCACGTCCCAAACGGATGATATTCAGGTGCGCTGCATAATACGTCTCAGGCGGGAAGACCGACTCAAGATACGGATGTGCCTGCTCGACGGTCATTTTCTCAGGACGTAACCCGATACGGCCGGTGACGCGATAAATATGTGTATCGACCGGGAAAGCCGGTTTATTCAACGAAAAGCATAAGACGATCGCGGCTGTCTTCGGGCCGACGCCGTTGAATTTCGTCAGCCAGGCACGCGCTTCCTCAACAGGCAGATCAGCTAAAAAATCCAGGTTGAGCGAGCCGCGTTCCTCGGTAATCGCACGCAACACTTGTTGAATGCGCGGCCCTTTTTGGTTGGCCAATCCTGCAGTTTTGATCGTGGCAACCACATCTTTGGCTTTGGCATCGCGCACTTGTTCCCATGCAGGAAATCTTTCGCGCAGTGCATTGAAGGCGCGGTCGCGATTAATGTCATTCGTATTTTGCGAAAGAATGGTGGACACCAACTCATCGATGGCAGGCAGGGGATTGCGCCATATCGGTTCGCCGAAGGCCTCCAAGAGTTTTTCATGGATCTTCAGCGCGCGTTTTTTCAGACTGTTCGGGGGATTCATGCAAGTTTAAAAACGGGATAGGACTTTCCAGTGAGGATTCCCGCATAATTCTTCAACTGTTTTTCAGGTCCAAATCTTTCAAGAGACTTTAATTGAGTCTCACTTAACCGTTTCAGTTGATGCAGGATCTCAAGCGTGACCGCCGGCCTCACGCGTGACCTGGATTCCAACGCATCATTCATGCGTGAGGCATCTCCGTCGATCACCTTGAAGGCAATGCCCATCCCGCGTGAATCCGCTGCTTCGGGCAGCAAACCGATAATCTGGAATCCTTCCGCGCCGCGTTTGGTGACAATTTTTCCAGCGCCTATCTTCATCAATTCACAATCGAATTCGCCATAATTGCTGATCATTTCTGGATAAGTCGTCATCGCGGAAGTAATCTTTTTACAGGCAGTGGCACGTGACTCGCTTAGCTCACGCGGATCACATAAACGCGCCATGCCAAGCGCCGCATTGTAGAGCGGCATCGCGAAGTTGATCGCGGAGCAGCCATCCACACCCAACTCCACTTTTTCGCGTTCGATCCCACACATCTCACAGATCACGTTGAGAATATCCTGCTGGATCGGGTGTTCAATATCCAGATAATTCTCCAGCGGAAGTTCGCGCATCCTCGCATGAGCCAGCATGGTGGTATGTTTGCCGGAACAGTTATTTACGTTATTCGTCGGTTTTTTATTCTCATTGATAAACATACGCAGCATCTCAACATCGCTGGGCAAATGACCGCCGCATTGCAGATCATTTTCCTCAATACCTATTTTATTCTGCATCTCTTTGACCGTATTCAAATGAATGCGTGCACCATCGTGTGAAGCACAGGAAAGCGCCAGCTCACGCGCTGTATATCCATAATGTTCCACGCCGCCGTGCTCCACAAACGGAAGCGCCTGAAAAGGTTTGGCGGATGAACGCAAAAAAGCGACCAGTTGAGGGTCGCCATAACTTGCGATCAATTTTCCAGTTGAATCCACAACCGCAATGGAACCGACGTGCACAGACTCTACAAGACGGCCGCGCGTCAATTCAAAAACAGGAAGTGACGCGGTCATTAGTTCTCGTGCGCATGACTCGCCGCATAGTGTTGGCGCGAGTTGTAATGTATCAATCCATACCGCAGGCGCTGACCGTATTGCTTTTGGCGCGCAGCCGGGGCCTTGAACCATGTCAGTAACGAAGTGACCAGTTTCTCGGTCGTCGCGGGATTCGGTTTCTTCGTCGTGATCTTTTCGAGTTTGTCGTGCACATGTTTAAGGAAGTCATACTGGTTCTTGATATTACTCGTCGTCACAATACCACCGCGGCTGCTAATGATGGTATAGCCTTTGAAGGACTCCAACAAAATGTTCAGCGAAGTAAGCCACGACTTCAAGTTTGAACCCGCCAGAAATGGCGGCTGGTTTTTAAGCACAGCATCTCCGATAAAGACCACCTTTTCGTCCGGCAAATTAACCCAGATCGAGCCGGCCGATGGGCCTGCATGATGTTCAAGAACGACCGGCATTTCGCTCCAATGCAGGGTCATTTCATTCCCGAACGATATCTCAGGCGGTGCCCAACGGACACTTCCCAACCCGGCAATGGATTCCCAGTCCGAACCGGTTTCCTCGCCTTGTGCCTTGAAAGTGCCGGGCCGATTACGAAACGTGTATGCAGTCTTCTCATGTGCTATGACCGTACAATCCATGGCACGCGCGCCAAGCGTTCGATCCGGATGCGCATCGAGGTTGATCAACACACGTTCCATTCCACCGCCGAGATTCATGAGTGTGGCGCGCCATGAACGCGCGTCTTCCGGCGAGGGCGGCGCATCAATTTGTATGAGGCCGCGCGGTGTAGTGATCACGCCGAGGGTCACGCCCGGATATTGGTCTTCAATGTGAATATTCTTCGTAATTTCCTGCATTCTGCTCCTGAGTTTATGAAATACGCGATCACATATCTTTCAGTCCCCCTGATCACGCGTAATAAATTTATAGATCCTCTGTCTTCAACATCAAACGGCCGGTCTGGCGTTTGAGTTGACCGGTAACTTTCCTTTGCGCAACCGGCAGCGTGAGCCAGAAGGTGGTGCCTTTATCAACTTCACTATTCAAACCGATCTGCCCGCCATGAGCGAGGACCGCCAGCTTACAGAAAGCCAGGCCCACGCCAAGCCCGCTGGCTCTTTCCTTCCCGCGCAAGCGCGTGAACTTTTCAAAGATGCGATCTCGATCCGCTTCAGGAATACCCGGGCCGTTATCTCGCACCGAATATTTGACATGTGTGCCATTCGTATCGGCCAGGATTTCGATGCGTCCCTCCACCGGCGTAAATTTGCTGGCGTTCTCCATTAAGTTGATCAGCACGCGATGGATCATGTCCACATCCACAAAGATGAGCGGCAGGACTGAGGATGTCTTCTTTTCGAGCGTTTGATTCCTACCATTAATACTCGGTTGAACGTCGCGGATCGCTTCGATCATCAATGCGATCGGGTCGACGGCTTTTTGATCCAGTATTTGCTGACCGGACTCGAGGCGGCTGATATCAAGCAATGAATTGATCAGGCGCTGGATGCGTGCCGTGGAATTGTTCGCGATGTTGAGCATCGAACGCAGCGTGCCTTCCTTCTCCGGCAAAAACGCGCTCATCATATCCAGGCTGGAAACAATGTTGCCAAGCGGCGAACGCAAGTCGTGATAGATCATGGCGGTCATATCGTCGCGCAAGGCATCGAGTTCCTTGCGTTCGGTAATGTCGCGCAGGATCCATTGCACTGAATCGGCTTCTTCAAATTCGACGCGGCGAGCGTGTACTTGTATGGGCACTGTGCCGCCGTTCTGCAAATGCAAAACGGATTCATAACTGCATTCGGCAGCGTGTTTCAACGCGTCGAAGTTCTGACCGGTCTTATTCCAATTGACATTATGTAGCTGGTCGATGCTCATTGCGTGAAGTTGTTCGCTGCTAAAACCACTGAGGGTAACTGCGCGGCGATTGGCTTCCAAAATTTTTCCCTCCCAATCCGTGATCAGGATCGGGTCCACACTGTCTTCAAATAATTCGCGGTAATGCTGATGTGCTTTTTGTAAACGGTCGAGGAACTGAGCGTTCTGAATCGTCGACCCTGCCAAACTGCCCAGACCAGTCATCACCAGCATCGCATCCGGGTCGAACGCACCTGAGATTGGGTTGATCGCCTCCAGCACACCGATGATTTTTCCCTGCG
>Ga0209131_1002275_pt1 | contig 13134 bp, 23 predicted proteins | sample GraSoi_2013_40cm_FD_185826 | JGI IMG/M metagenome (GOLD analysis project Ga0209131, IMG submission 185826) | Grasslands soil microbial communities from the Angelo Coastal Reserve, California, USA - Sample 9_17_2013_40cm (SPAdes) (version 2) | ecosystem: Environmental > Terrestrial > Soil >...
ATCTGTATCGGGATCTGGAGGATGTTCTAATACCTGCTTCAATTTCACACCTTTTTTACAATCCTTTGACGCGACTTCCTGCTTAGACGGTAACTCGTGCTCTGCTCACCTAAAAAATACCTCAGCGCGTGCCGAAAATGGACCCAAACGTAAATGTACTGCTTTTTATCTGCTTCGAATCACCGACTTAAGGATTCAGGCAGGCCCTACAGCCTTACCCGCCTTTGGCGATGATCGAGAAACTAATCGTCAAGGAAAAGCGCGGAAACTGCGTGCCTATATTTGTAGAGATCCCTGCAGACCTCATCACACCGTGCATGGCCTACCTCAAAATCTCCGAAAACTCAAAGTACAGTTTCCTACTCGAGAGTGTCATTGCCGGAGAAAACATTGCACGGTATAGCTTTCTGGGAGCTGGTATGCAACCTCCTTATCTGGGCGGATGAGTAGATTGATCAGCGGGTAGATCCATTCAAGGTCGTTCGAACTGGCCCTGGAACTGAAGCCGAAGGCGATCCGATGGAACATCTCCAACGGGACCTTAGCCTATACAAATACGTCAAGCTTCCAGAGATACCTACCTTCACTGGTGAGTGTTCTTCCTCGCTCGTTGCCCTCTTCCCTGAATCGGCCGTACTGCAACTGCAGGAGGAGCGATCGGCTATGTCTCCTACGACTGTGTGCAATACTTCGAACCACGAACCACACGCACACTGAGCGATCCTGTCGGAATTCCCGAAGCTCTCTTCATGTTCTGCGACACCCTGGTGATTTACGACCATCTCTTTCAAACTATCAAGGTTGTCTCGCACCTCTTTGCACCAAGTGGCCAAACTGCCAACCTTTCCTTCATTTACCAAACCGCCGTATCAAAGACCCGAAGGGCGGCCAAGATCCTTCTATCATCCAACACTCCAAGTGTCATTCAAGGTCCGATCCTGACCCTTGGAGAGACGCCAGTATCCAACGTAGGGAAGGAGGGATATGAGGGATTTGTTACAAAACTAAAGGAGCATATCATTGCGGGAGATATTATCCAGGCCGTCCCCTCCCAACGACTGTGCCGACCAACATCGCTTCACCCCTTCAATGCGTACCGACAGCTGAGACAAGTCAACCCCAGCCCCTATATGTTTTACTTGGACTGCGGGGACTTCCAAATCGTTGGTGCCAGCCCCGAGACATTGTGCAAGGTCGCAGAAAATAAGGTGTATAACCACGCGATTGCGGGAACTACAAAACGAGGAAAGACACCGAAAGGTGAGTTTTGTCTCAGGCTTCGATAGGGTGTGAAAACTAACAGTCCGCTTCAGAGGATGAGGAACTTGGAAAAGCGCTGCTGGAATCAGAAAAGGATCGAGCGGAACACATCATGTTGCTCGATTTGGCACGGAACGATGTTAACAGAGTGTGCGATCCGGCGACTGTCAAGGTCGAGGAGCTCATGGTGCTCCAAAGATTCAGTCATGTCATCCATCTCACGAGCACCGTCACCGGGAACCTCCGGGAAGGCAAAACAAGGTCAAATTCACAGCTCCTCACTTATCTGAATACTTTTTCCGACTTTTAATACCTTTGAATTTTTAGATTCGACGCCTTTCGGTCCATCTTCCCAGCCGGTACAGTATCGGGCGCACCTAAAATCAAAGCCATCGAACTCGTATTCGACCTCGAAAAAGAACGGAGGGCAGTGTATGCAGGGGGTGTTGGCCGTTGGGATTTCGCCAACGATGAAATGGACGTCGCGATCGCAATCCGAACGATGACCTTCAAGGATGGGAACGTCTACTTCCAAGCAGGAGGCGGGATTGTATTTGACAGCGTTGAAGAAGACGAATATGAGGAGACGATTCGCAAGTTGAGTGCAAACATCAAGGCTATCGAGGAAGCAGAGAGTGAGTCCAGATAAGTTGATCTAGCTCTTTCACATGATTGAACCGATTCCATCAGAATTCCATTACACTCTCCAGAAGGCCGCTAAGACGTGATGTAAGTATCAAAAAATTGGAAGTCAGAAGCTGGACAAGCATTCTCTGGATTCGTGATTGATGAGTCTCGATTTCCCCGAAGAATACACAGGATTCCTGTTGGTGGTCCCTGACTCAACTTTGGACCGTGAGAGCATTCACTAAGCCGAATTGATACCCTCCAATCAAACCGGTCCATTCTAATGAATAAAGAGTTTAAGTTACACACCAGAAGACAATAAACTAATTAGTTAAGGAGAGCGCACGTCCCAACGCGCAACATCTTTGCGACGAAAGGGCGGAGGATTCTATCGTCAAACAATGAAGGTAGCCTACGACCAAATCAGAAATTCGCGTTTCTTCACATTGAGGGTCGTAGAACTCACAGTGATGAACTTCAGCACCTCGTCAATAACGATGACCGGGGCACTAATTAATAGGACTGCCTTCCATTCTGTCCAGTTCAGCGGGGTAATAGCGAACAGACGCTGCAGGTGGTGTTAGCGCAAGAGTGGTGAACCAAAGCCATGCTTACCGTAAAGAATGGAATGTACAAGATGGCAACATGCAGCACCATACTCAGGGTGATAGCAGCCACTAGCCACATATTCTTCCATATTGGGAGTCGCAGCAGGCTTTCGTTCTCAGAGAGCGAATTCATGGCGTTGAACATCTCGACCACGACGAGAATGGAGAGAGACATAGTCGTCGCATGGTGGGCCATTTCATTCGTGAACATCTCGCAGCCAATCTCCGAAAACTGTGAAGCACATTGGTGGAAGTGTGTCTGAAAGCAGCAATTAGTCCCATTAAGCACAAAGGTAAAATGAAGGGCGTACTAGTTGGTAGAACGAAATCTGCGGGCCACCCTCGTAAAGAACGAACCACCATGCGTAACCAAAGACGGTAGCACAGCCAACATAAGTTCCAATGACGAGGTACCGGAAGAAGAGCCACCCATTGACTAAAGGCTCTCTGCTATTTCTTGGTGGGACTTTCATGATCGAATGGTCCGGTGGGTTGAAGCTGAGTGCGGTTGCGGGGAGACTGTCGGTGACGAGATTAACCCAGAGCAATTGCACAGGAATGAGAGCCTCCGGCATCCCTGAATGACAGTTAGTCAGCTGCGGGCAGAGAACCGCTAATATGCCTCACCGAGTAAGACGGTAAGGAAGATGCTAACAACTTCTCCAATGTTGGATGAGACTGGTACAGAGTTCGAATCGAAGGACATACTGAGATAACGAATGAATTGCTTGGTATTATTGTAGATTAACCGGCCCTCCTCGACGGCAGCTTCGATGGTGGCGAAGTTCGAGTCAGCGAGCACCATATCAGCGGCGTGCTTGGCGACATCAGTGCCACTTCCCATCGCGATACCAATATCGCTCTTCTTCAGCGCTGGGGCGTCATTCACACCATCACCAGTCTATTAGGGCTTGTCAGCGACCAACCTGAAGCGTCAATGAAGGGTGAAGAGTCTCACCATAGCAACAACCAATCCCTGGGCCTGCAACAAGTCGACGAGCTGGGACTTATGGCCCGGTTCAGTCCTAGAGAACAGGCTTGCCCGCTTAACAGCCTCGATCTTCTCTTCATGACTGAGTGCATCCAATTCGCGTCCCGTGTAACTTTTGCCTGTGGTATCCTCATCCTCCCCGAAGATACCAATCTGTCGGCAGATGGCTTCAGCAGTGCCCTTGTTATCGCCAGTGATACAGATAACTCGGATTCCAGCCATTTTGCACTTGGAAATAGCGTCCCTCGCCTCAGGTCGTGGAGGGTCGAGCATACCAACGACGGAAACGAACACCAGGTCCCGCTCGAAACGGGCGTAGTCGGCTGTGCTCTGCGATTTGTAGTGCGCAGGGTTGGCATCAGGTTCATCGGTATACGCAAGGGCGAGTGTTCGAAGTCCACGTTGAGCATACAAAGCCACCTTTTGGCCGATCGCTTGCCGAAGTTGAGGGGTGAGAGGGACAAGTCGGCCACGGACAAGGACTGAGGTAGATCTCTCGAGGACCGATTCGGGAGCACCCTTCACGAGCAGACTGACTGCGCCGTCTGATCGTCGAACAAGGACGGACATCATCTTGCGGTCGCGAGAGAACTCAAAGGTGAGGATACGTTCGAGCCATTTTTCGTATTGTGCATTGACCGCGGTCCCTCGGTTGACAGGCGATAGGTCCTTGAGAGACGCCATGAATCCCGGATCCGGATGGCCAATCTTCTCAACCAGGACCTTGAGAGCAGCTTCCGTCGGTTCTCCCACTTGAGCGTATCTGTCCTATTCGGGAGTTAATGCCATATTTCAGGAAGGATAAAGCAACTTACCTGGTTGTAAACGATCTTCGCGTCATTGCACAACGCAGCAACTTCAGCGAGCTTAACAACAGCCGAAGTGAGCTTGACTTGACGTCCTTGAGAATCGGTCACGGCGCCAGTGGGGGCATAGGTAGTTCCTTCGACAGTGTACTCCGTAGGCGCGCCAGTTGTGTCGTCGATAACGATGAACTAAAACATACTTTAGAATTCATTATCAATTTGTGTACAAGGGCACTTACGTGCGATATGCTCATCTGGTTGGTAGTCAGAGTGCCAGTCTTGTCCGAGCAAATAATATTGGCACACCCGAGAGTCTCAACGCTCGGAAGATTCCGGACAATTGCGTTTTTCTGAGCCATCTTCTTAGTGCCGAGCGCGAGACAGGCAGTAATGACGGCGGCAAGACCCTCGGGGATGGCCGCAACCGCCAGGGCAACGGCAATCTTGAAGTAATAGATGGCTCCCTTGAGCATACCGTGATGTGAAGGGTCGGAAAAGTGGCGAATATTGATAACCCAGACGAGAATACAGATGACCGAGATGACCTTTGCGAGCATGTCACCAAAGTCGTCGAGTTTACGCTTGAGGGGCGTCTTCTCGCTGATTTGGGAGGAGATGGACTTATGAATGCCACCAATGGCAGTCCGCTCACCAGTGTGAACGACGATGGCTCGCGCGATACCATTCACGACAGTCGTTCCCTAGATGAATCGTAAGAGAGTCGTCTTGCACGCGGAGATCAGAAACGTACGGAGAAGATCATGTTGGTCATATCCTGCTTGACAGCCTTCTCATCGGGTACGACGTCGAGGGTCTTGTTCACACTCTCGCTCTCGCCTGTCAAAATGGCCTGATCGACTCGGAAGGAACTTGACGAAATCGAAAGCAGTCGGCAGTCGGCAGGTATGCGGTCTCCGACGGCGACGATGATCACATCCCCTGGGACAACCTCAGACGCCACTACTTTCTTGACAACGCCAGAACGAATAGCCTTTGCCTCATCGGGAGTGTATTCCTTGAGGGCCTTCGAAACAGTCAGAGACAGCTCGCAATAATTGAGTAAATGGATGGGAGTGACCCTCGGTCCGTGGGACTGTTTCTGGGGCGACTGGCAACTCAGCTAAACGAGGCATGAGCTGCCTCGCATTGCCTTTATTCGCCACCAGACGAATTTTTTGGGGTTCCAAGCCTCAGCGGTGGACGAACGTTCATTGAACATCCCCAAAAACTGGGTACCACCAAAAAATAGGGTATCCCGCCTATAACATACTAATACTAGTGCCTCTACGAAGCGGAGGACGCTTGTGGGTGTACTCACATCGATTGCTTTCTCAGCATTGGACTCCTGAATAACACCGACGGTGGCGTTTGCGATTAGGATAAGTAAAATGACTGAAGGTTCGACAAATGCAGATAGTAATCCGCCTTCCGAGTTGTCCTCCAGGAGGGCGAGCACGAATGACACCACAGCGGAGCCGAGGAGGATTAGGACCAGTTGGTCTTTAAACTGTTCAAGAATAAGTTCCCAAAGGGGTGTTGGAGGCTCCTCTGGAAGCTCTATTTCAAAGCCCTGTAAGCACCGCGAAACGCCTGACGTGGCAAAGGTCTGGGCACACCATTTCTCCCGTACAATTCGCGGTGCTTTTGTACTTTTCCCTCAACTAGACCATGCTTTTCATCACTTCCGAAGTGCTGCAGAATATCCTGTGCCGATAACGCCCACGGGGCGTCCATGACGGAGGTGTAATGTCCGGGTTCAAAGTGCAAGCTACCCGGCAAGGCCGTCCGGTTCACGTTTTTTCACGTCAAAATATTTGGCCAAATAAGGTGTCATCGGGGAGGTCGTAAGCAAGTCCCAGCCCATCACGATAAGATGGTAAGGCGGAAAGGTCGTAGTGAAGGCACCTCAGACCCCACTACAGACGCGAGAGACGACGGAGCGAGTGAGTACAAGTACGGAGTACTGATACTTTGGTATGCGCGTGAGATGGTATTAGGCCACGGAATGGATGTTGGGGCCTCGGCTCACGTTTGGATCGCGATTGCATTGCTTCCCTTGCTGCTCTTTAGTCATGGACTAGTCCGAACATAATATTGTGCGGATATCAAAGGTCAGAAAGCCGCCTCAGGTTCAAATCTACCAGCATCCATATCTCACGACTTGTTGCAAGTGCTGATGGTTAAGGAGTAATGAAGATAAACGCAAGGTCTCCCACGGTTGTTCGCTAGGGAAAGACGGATATTTGAGATGAGACAAATGTGAGGATAATATATCAATACCCTGAGAAGCGAGACGACTCAGGCGCGACAAACGAGAATTGACCACACAAAGTAAGACTACAGTCGGGGCACAACACCAAATCAAGCGTCGTCCATAATCAGTCGTGGTATCACATTCATAGAGGTCAACTGGGCCATCTTCTTGGAGCTCTTGCAGTATGGGCACCATCCATTATATCCCATCAGCCCGCACGCTCGACAAGCGTGCACTTGAAACTGGTCCGATGAAATCATCAGCCGTTCGAGCAGAAGTTGTGTGGCCCCGTAGCCAATAAGGCAGTCTCGCTCCATCTCTCCTAATCGTAGACCACCGTCTCGGGATCGACCCTCAGTCGGCTGTCGAGTTAGAGTTGCCCGAGGACCACTAGAGCAGAGCGTCAATAAAGCAGCGGCTATACTCAGTACCACATACCGTGCTCGAGCGTGCATTTTGTCCATTACCATGTGTTCTATGTATGGGTAAGCTAGGGAGCTCCACAAGGGACAGTTGACCTACTTAGTTTCTATTGGGATGGTGAGTCTCTGTTAATCTCTAGACCGAAGGTAAAACGCATACCTGGTAGTAGATTGGCCCAAAATAAACGTATGCCTCCAAAGGTTCGCCAGTGATCCCGCTGGTCAACATATCCTTTCCAGCATAACTGAAACCTTTGGAGATGAGGATACGGGACATGTCTTCAACCTAGTCAGCCGTCAGTTCAGGCGCAAGCTCCCACCCTTTCCACATACTTTTGACCCTCCGAACGCAGTACCGTACTCCAGAGTACCACGTAGTACGCCTGCCTGCACACTCGATTAAGAGAGTTACGCGAGCGCGTTGGGCTACATACCTTCCCAGCGAGCAACTCGATCATCTTACCGACCGTCATTCGAGAAGGGAAACCGTGTGGATTCATGATGGAATCTGGTGAAGGTATGAGAAGAAGACCTTAAGAAAGTGGGGAACTAACCTGGGCATATGCCTTGATCATTGAACGGCATATCTTCTTGGTTAACGATCAAACCAGTAACGCCTTTCCAAATCATTGAGCCGAGGTCTATCGTCCGCGTAGAATAAGAGGGCACACCTTTTTGTCCATGTCTTGATGAGAATTTGTCCCCAAGCTCTGGTCTGCGGGTCTGGCGCAGCAAGACCTTGAGGAGGATTTGATCATTTTCGGTGTCGGTGAGCATAACCTAGGCGCAATACAGTGAGCGAACGTCTTCACAATACTGTGGGCGTGTTTCACCTTGTCAATATACCCTGAGACTGGGGCTTTGTATGTCAGTGGAGTATTCTTGAATCCTGCAGCCACCGCTGACACTGTGGTATTGTCATTGGCGTTTGTCGGTGTCTGCTTGTTGACATAGATGTCTCCGGGATCCACGCGTTCTCCTGCCATGGCCAAACCGTCCCCGTCGATGATGTCGTATTTCTTAACTTTTTTCTTCGTCGTTTCGTCTACGGGGGCATCCGCAAGACGGTCAAAGCTAGTAGGCAAAGATAAATAACATGTTTCGGTTGGGAAAGTGTCGTACGTACGTTCCATTGGGGTATTTTCGGATGAGCGTTGTGTTCTTTCTGAATACTTGACATCGTCCATAGCCGCGATCCAGGCTCCCCTAGTATGAGGTCAGCTTAAGGATACATGAAAAGAGACACCGTGGCGCTTTTACCCTGTTCAGGATAAGTGCGTCTTCGATGTCGTATCCCGAGTAACTCATAATCGCCACAGTCGCGTTCTGTCCTGCTGGAAGCTTGTCGTATCCAACAAGCTCGATGGTCTTCGTCTTGACCATGGGCTGCTGTGGGTACACCAACAGATACAATAATGTATCGATGCGGTTGAGCTGGTTGAATGCAATCGCCCCAATGGCTTGCTTGCCCATAGCACACTGGTACGTATTACGAGGTGACTGGTTGTGATGTGGATAGGGAATGAGACCAGCGACGGCACCCAGGATTGTAAACGGTTCGATTTCTAAATGAGTCGTTGAGGGCTCGATTTGGTCCTCGTAGAGTGCGATATGCGAGTCGTTTTCTTCGTTGACGTCCACGTATTCCACCAGTCCGCGATGGAGAAAGTCTTCAAAGGTCATTTTTTCGGCTTTCAGGAACTAAGACAGAGGTGAGCGCATCCCTTCCCTAGACCACAGGGAAGAATGGACGAACCTGGATATGTTCACTGGTCACCTTCGGCCGCATGTGTTCTACAATGATCAGTGGTCGGCAGATTCGTCCACCGTCACTTGCAATATTGACCGTTTTGTGATGGTGGTTTATATAAATACCGACAAACTCGTTGATTTTGCCGGCACGCCTCAACTTGCGGAACTGAGCAACGAATCTGGCAGGGAACCGGGTAATACCAACGATGAGACCATTGACGTGAACTACGAAGGAGGTAGGTCCGTAGATTTCCGTGCCCGTGGACATCACAATGTCTGGGAGAGCGTCATCGAGCAGGATTCCAACAGACTAAAGAGCACTGTTCTCACCTTCAACACCTAGTAATGTAGCAATCCGCAATATTGGTTCCTCCTCGACATCCGTCGTAATATGGGTCATCAACGCAAGGTTCTTAACCAGCCCGCACGCTTCCCCTTCGGGTGTATCGCTAGGACATAGCATACCCCATTGACTTGGTTGAAGCGCTCTCGGTCCGCTGACTTTCCGCGTCTTCTCAAATTGGGACGAAATTCGGGTCATCATCCCCAGTGCTGATATGAAAGACAGACGGCTGAGAACATGCGTGACCCCGGCACGCTCCATCTTGAATCGCTTGAGAGACCAGTTGCCGGTAGAGATGGCACGGATGAAGCCATGAGAGATTGGTTGGCCCATTGCGATAATTGTCTTGTACGCATCGAATTCGGTCGTTCGAGATGGTTTCTTTAGGACTTTATCAATCGCCAGTTTCAAGTTCGCGTTCCAGTGCTTGAAGAGATCTTCGAAAAGCAGTGAAAGGAGTTGACCAGCACTGTGAAAGGAAACTATTACGACGTCACTTTTTTAATGAGAGACAGGCGGCTCACAGTTCCAGTCGCTTATTACCTACGTAGTCTCTGTCATCCACTAATGATGAATCTTGATTGGCCATAAGGACTCGTCGAGTCATGGTTGCAACATAGAGTGCCTTTGAAGTCAAATCGAGATTGACCACCGGCACGTGCGTCAAGACAATCATAACTAATGACTCCATGCCCTCCTCCCAAGCTGGTCTGCGCGGTCCAGCGACCTTACGAATAACACGCGTTCGATTGCCGATCCATTCTCTCGCCTGCTGCGTTGTGAAGATACCGAGCTTGGCAGCTTCCTCAAGGTTGGGAGAGAATGCCTCTTGGTATGACTCGGTATTTCCAGCACAGAGAAGGAGGATTTCCTTGTCGGACTGAACGCTTAGCGCTTTCAGCGCAATGGCGATAGGAACGTCGTCTGTGAAAGAGTTATGCTTGAGGGAAATAAGTCCCTTCTTCATGACAACGTACGTCTTCGACTTGAGGCCGGAATGGGTTGACCTGGATATTAAATTTTAATTCAGACCGGTTCGTTGGGGAGCGGACAGACTCACGAAGTCACCGAGGCAGACACGATCCCCTTCGAGCTATCGGTCTCGACCAAGATTCGATTCTTACTCAGCTGCTCCTGAACCAAAATGACCTTCTCCGTGCCTTTAACGACAAAATAACCCCCCGGATCGAGTGGGCACTCGGACATGGTAGCAAGTTGCGCCTCAGATTTGCCACTGAGCACGCATTTGTTGCTCCTGAGCATGATCGGTAGCCGTGCCAGCATAACTCGTGGCCGTTTGATGCGCTTGCTCCCCCGTGGATACTCGACATCGACGAAAACGGGTGCAGAGTACGTCGTATCCCTCAGCCTGCATTCTTGCGGTGTAACAGGCCGGTCCCCCACGCCACCGCCGCCACCTCCACCATGGTCGTCTCGCTCCGGCATACCGACGTAGATGTTGGTGTAGACAAGAGAAAACTTCGGATCGACGTCTGAAGTAACACGGTTATTCGCGTTGAGGATGTTCTTAAGATCATGGTCGACAAAATAATTGAACGAGTCGATGTGCTGCTTGACCAGTCCTTTGACTTTGAGGAACGCGGGAAGGAGAAGCCATTTTCCTTCGACTGTCTTGATTGGATCCGAAAGACCGAGTCCTCTATAGCTCTTTTGCGGATTTGTCCAGTCTTCGTTTTCTTGTGTGGCAGTCATTGCGGAGTATCACTTAGGAAGAGTCAATTGAGGCAGTAACGCTGCCTTCATGTAATATTGTTGCACCTTGTGTCTGGTAAATATGAGCAATCGGAGAGTTTGAGTACTGCAGAGCGTTCAATTTTCTCCGGTTAATTTCGAAGGTTGTGCTCGGTCAGGCTGAATGCTTGGCGTTATTCAGAACTAATTTGCGCAGACCTGATAGAAATGGCCCGTCCGCGCGGGCTGATGAGAACGCTTCTTAGTGGGACAGGTTCAAGACGCAACATTTCGAGAGACGCAACAGATATGCAAGCATAAGTACCCAGTCTCCAAAAACTCTCCCTTGGTCCCTTTTCCAGATACATGATAGAATGAAGAGACGACAAGGCGGTTCTATATCCCCTCCACTCGACTAACACAAATCCGACAATAAAGAACAGAAAGACGGGGAGATGGACGCAATAAAATAGATAGCAGAGATAGGGGTAATGTAGTAGCGATAGAGGTCGTAGTGGTGGTGGACAATTCTGGCATGTCTCGAGAACCATGTCGTCAAAACGCCAAGCAGTCAATCCCATTGGTTACTATATCACTCAAGAAGGGCACTACACGGCTTATCACTCATCTTCTTTTTATACCATTTCTTACTACAAGTAGATGGCGGCCGACTCATCAAAAAAGATGAGCCCCGCTGCTAAATCGAGATTGATGCGCCACCATCAAAGAATAGGAAACAGTGGTACGCCTTATCATGTCCCCAGTGAAGGTGTAGATGCCCAAACGAAGGAAGGCAGGACGGAGGGCAAGCAGGACGGAGGGCAAGCAGGGTCAAGAGCACAGGACGAAAGGGCGGTCCGAACGATGTTTGATGCTACGAAGGAGCCAGCGGGGAAGGAGATGATCCGGAGATAACAGCAGGAGTCATCCCCACATTCCAACCTGCGTGGACCTGGAGCGAAGGAAGGGGGTAGTCGCTGGTGGGGTTCAGTACGCAATACGTTCCAGTGCATGGTCGAGAAAGAGGATGAGCGTTTTGAGAGGCCCTGAAATCTGATCGAGTCCTCGACCGCGAGACACGAGAAGGATAGAGATAGAGACGATCGTGTGTGCGGTTCCTCCCAGCGACATTCACTGGTATGAAGGAGCGACCGCGAGGATGTTGAAGCATCATTTGTTGTGTTTGTCGCGTCACCCTTTCTTGGTATTGTTTGGTCTTCCCCATTCCCCACATATTCATCTTGCGATCCCCACCCCGATTTCCGTACACAACCCCAACTTTATTGTGTGCCCTCGGAACGTAAGTGCTTTGCAAGTTTTCCTGTTGGACGTTTTTGGTCTACTCGAAGTGGCACACGCACCAATAACCTGGTGAGTATCGACAGTGAGAAAGCACAGCGGGTGTGTCTCCAAAAGACCGATAGGCGACGCCAGACGTGTTCTCGATGAGCGACGATGAGCTCCAATTGACCTTCTTCACCCTGACCGAGGGAGCAGGAAGACAGGGGCAACCAGTTTGAGATAGGTAGATCCGGAATTTATTACTGTCTCTCCTGGCCACATTATGTCGAGAAATGTCACGCATCATAGGCAGCGAGATTAAACAAAGGAGGTATGAGCATATATGTAACGCGACGCCGAGATCTAATAAAAAGGTGGAATTTGTAACGGCAACGAGGACGCTCACCTTCGTTCTCGGACTGCCCACCACACCACACCAATGAGGGACACGCCAAATCCGGCGATGAAGGCAAACAAGACGAGAACGTCACTGTGCACAGAGTCGTTAGTTCCTGGTGATAAATCAAAAAGAAAATGCATACCGATAGTAGTTATTGGGTCCGAAGCCGAAGAGCTGACAAGGTGTCAGAACGAGCCACCAAAATAAGAATCCGGTGAAGGCTTACCAAGTTCATAGTTAGTTGTGCAGACACGTTGACGGGTACACCTTCCAACTCATCCTGAATCATGAGACCAGACCCAACATCATTGACGGCCAAAGCTTCTAAGCAATATTTGAGAGTGCTAAACCATTGTAACCATCGCAATACTGGTGGGATATCGTTGAGGTGCACAACTACTCATGATCAGTCCTATTTTCGAGAATGAAAAAGAATCAGACCCCTTACAGAATCCGGCAAATGCTACGAAGGGACGAATCAGATAGTGCGAAAATTTGGGGATACGAGCTGGAAGACATACTCATGATGAACAAGTTGAACAACGCCGATAGAAGAATTGCAATTCCACCATTTTGGAAGAGGCAGGCCAGTAAGAAATTCTGCGTTCACATATAATTAGGCCCTTGTGACATCCACAGTGTTGCGAACTCACAAAGAGTGTCATAGCGGCAGCAAAGAGTACCAAGATGAAAAGGAA
>Ga0209131_1002276_pt1 | contig 13133 bp, 17 predicted proteins | sample GraSoi_2013_40cm_FD_185826 | JGI IMG/M metagenome (GOLD analysis project Ga0209131, IMG submission 185826) | Grasslands soil microbial communities from the Angelo Coastal Reserve, California, USA - Sample 9_17_2013_40cm (SPAdes) (version 2) | ecosystem: Environmental > Terrestrial > Soil >...
TCACGCTCTCCGGCAATCCTGCGGCGGTGGGGAATTCGGCGTTGATCGTGGTTTCGAGGAAGCGTATTTCGGCGGCGGCGATGTGGCGGGCCAATTCCATGGCGGTTCTGGCGAAGGGATCGGGACGGTAATCGGCCTTGTCGGCGGGCACAGCTTCGAGGATTCTTTTGGTGGTGCGGCTTTCGTTTTTCAGCGTGCCGAGCAGGATATCTTGCAGCCAGAATTCAGCCAGGTCGGGAGTTAAAGGCCGAGTCATTTTTGTGCCTCCAAAGATGGACGAACGGGAGTATACATTTTTTGCTAGGCGGGCGGCTAGGCGCGCAAGGACAAAATGGCGAGATAAACCCGTCGCTACAGGAGAAATTCGTCAGAGCGTGCGGAAGAAGAAGTGCCAGGTGGCGTCGACTAAGGCGTGAACTAACGCGGAGGCGAAGATTGAATTGCTCTTGCGCCAGGTCCATCCGTAGAAGAGCCCGGCGATGGAGGCCAGGATCACGTAGCGCCAGTTGGGAAAACCAAGATTGGTGATATGTGAGAAGCCAAAGAGGACGGAGGCGGTCCACCATCCGGCGAAATCGCTCTTGCTGGAGCGCGAGAGCATATTCTGTAGCAGGCCGCGAAAGAGAAATTCTTCGGGCCAGGCGGTGAAAAAGAGAATCGCGATAGACAGAAATGGGAGTGAACGCCACGCGTGCCATTGCGGAGCGAATTGGATGAAGTGCATACCAGTGCCAAGCGGAATCGCGATCGCGCCGAACACGAGGAAGCTGCCGAGCACGTAGAATCCCCAGCGACGGCCCCAGCCGATGTTGTAACCGATGCCGGGCACCTTGCGCACGAGCACGAACGCGGCGAGAGCGACGTTGACGCACAGGAGCACGGTGAAAACGTAAGCGAGGCGTCCGCCGGGGTAAGGCCAGAGCCAGTGCGACGGAGAAAATTTCACGGTGACCCAGATTCCGGCGAGAGTGAGGTAGTCTTGCCAGGCGCCCGGAGGTTGGCGTTCGGCGGATGCAGCTAGCGCGAGCGGCAGGAAGATGAGGGCGGCGATGGCTCCGGCGCGCGAGAATGCGAAAGTATTTGTTCCGATGGCGTAGATCAGATAAGCAAACAGGGTGGCGGCGCCTAGAAGATAGGCTGCGCCGGCGCCGAGGCGGGCGGAGAGGAATTCGGGGACGCCGCGGGCGGCGAACAGAAGCATCACACCGAAGTAAAATGAGAAGACGGTGAGCGTTGCAGCGAAGGCGCGGCCGCCGTAGCCTTGCCAGGAGGCGTAGAGGCCGCCGCCGAAACAGAGAGCAGCCCAAAGGCCGAGCATGGAGAAAGGACCGAGTTGGCGCGTGGCAGACAATTTTGCTCGTTCCGTGTTTGGGGACGCTTTGAACCTTTCCGATCGGCGTTGCCGGCGGTCACTCCGCCAATGCGGTCGCACGCTCTCGCGCTCTAAAAAAGAAGGAAGATTGTAGCGCATCGAGATGGCGGACCAAATTCAGGCTGGGAGTTTGGGCGGGGCGAAGCCGCGGCGGCTTGCCTACATCGACTGGATGCGCGGGCTGGCATGCGTGCTGATGTTTCAGGCGCACTGCTACAGCGCTTGGCTGAACCCAGACGCGAGGAAGTCGGAATTTTATCGGTGGTCGCAAGCGGCGGCGACGTTGCCGGCGCCCTTGTTTATTTTCTTGGCGGGAATTTCGTCCGCGATGGTTACGCAGCGGCTGCGCGAGAAGGGCATCGCGCGCAACGCGATTGCGCGGACGACAATTTTGCGCGGGGCGGAGATTTTTGCGCTGGGATTGCTGTTCCGCGGGCAAGAATACCTGTTGGGCTATCCGAAATCTCCCTGGACGGACTTGCTGCGCGTGGATGTGCTGAACATTTTGGGAGTGTCCATGATGTTGCTGGGCGTGCTGTGCTGGCTCACCGCCGCGGAGACAGCGGAGAAGTCGAGGGAAAGAGCAATCGGTTGGGGATTGGCGGTAGCGGCGGCAGTCGCAGTTGTGACGCCGTGGCTGTGGACCACATATCGTCCGCGATGGCTGCCGTGGCCGCTGGAGTCGTATATCAACGGCGTGCACATTTACGCGCAGCCGCAGCCCTGGTTATTCCCCATTTTCCCATGGATAGCATTCGCCTTCGTGGGGCTGGCGCTGGGTTTCCTGTTGTTTTCTGGTTTCGCCAAGAAGAGCGAAGCGTGGTTTTTTGCTGCTGTTGGCGGGGCGGGGGCGATCGCTTGCGGGCTCTCGCAGTTGCTGGATGGCGCGCCCGTGCGGTTGTATTCGGCGGCGATTTACGATTACTGGCACACGAGCCCGGAATTTTTCCTGATGCGCTGCGGAATTTTGCTGGCGCTGCTTTTTTTGGTCTATGCGTGGTGCCGGTGGGGCCTGGCGCTGAAGGGATTCAGCCCGATTATTCAGTTGGGGACTACTTCGCTGCTGGTCTATTGGGTGCACATCGAGTTTGTCTACGGGCGCTTTTCCATTTTGCCGAAGGGCCGGTGCAGCATCTTAAAGGCGACGGCGGGCCTGCTGATTATTTTTCTGGCCATGGTGGCGCTTTCCGTGCTGCGGACGCGATGGAAGAAGCGGCCAGCTAAGGTTTTGCAGGCGGGTCCGGCGCCGGCTGCTGTGACGGTGGAATCCGGATGATGATTTCGCCCGGTTTGGCGCGCTGCAGATCTTCGCGCGCGATCTTCTCGATTAGGCGGGGATCGGTTTTTAGCGCTCGAACCTGATCGCCGAGTTCCATGTTCTCCTTGTTCAGGCGATCCAAATCTTTTTTGACTCTATCGATTTCGCTTTGCGTGCGGCGCATGGCGATAAAGCCGTGCGGGCCGAAAACGTCGTGAACGACAAGAGCGAGAACGCAGAGGCCGAGGAGTGTTCGGCCATGGCGCTCCAGAAAAGCGCCAAGTCCGGTTTTCGGTTCGGGCTGTTTCAACCTTTTAGTACCCACTCGGTAGCCTCGCGAGCCAGCCGCGCGGATGAAGCGGCGCTGTCCGCTTCGACATAAAGGCGAAGCAGCGGCTCCGTGCCGGAAAGGCGCAGCAGCATCCACGTTCCGTCATCGAAGACAAATTTTGCGCCGTCCGTGCGGTCGATGGAAACGACTTTTCTCCCCAGTAGTGTCGAAGCGTCCACGGCAACTTTCTTCACCGCGTTTGCTTTCTGTTCGTCGCTGAGGTGCAGGTTTTCCCGCAGCGGCCAGAATTCGCGGCCGATTTTCTTGAAGAGCTGCTGAATTTGCTCTTTGATAGAGCCGCCACGAGCCGCGAGCATTTCTGCTACAAGCAGGCAGGCGAGGATGCCGTCTTTTTCGGGCACGTGACCGCGTATCGTGAGGCCAGCGCTTTCTTCGCCGCCAAGAGCGATTTTGTCCTCGCGAATTAGCTGGCCAATGTACTTAAAGCCGACGGGAGTCTGAAACGTGGATTGGCCGCGCGCCTTCGCCGCGGCGTCAACCATCTCCGATGTAGCGACGCTGCGCGCAGCGGGCATGCTCCAGTTGCGCGTTTCGACGAGGTAATCGTAAACGAGCGCGAGGATCTGGTTCGGAGAAACCCAGGTGCCGTCGCGGTCGACGATGCCGAAGCGATCGGCGTCGCCGTCGGTTGCGAGCCCGGCAGCGGCGCCAGCGTCCGTGACGGCTTTGCGAAGCGGAGCGAGATTTTCCTCGGAGACGTCGGGGCCGGTCCCGTCGAAGAGGCAATCGCGGTTGGTGCGCAGGGATTGCACCTGAACGCCGTGATCGGAGAGGGCGCGGTCGAGATAGCCGGCGCCGCAGCCGTGCAGCGCGTCGACGACAAATTTCGCTTTCGCTTTGCGAAGCACGTCAAAGCGGACCAATTCTTCGAGACGCTTGAGGTAAGTGTCCCGCAAATTCACGGTCTCGCCTTGGCCGTCCTTGCCGTCGTGAGAAGGCGCGGCGTGGGCGAAAGGGAACGGAGCGTCCTTTTCGATTATCTTTGCGACGCGGGCTTCGATGTCCTTAGTGACTTCGGGGAGCGCGGGCCCGGCGTCCGAGGTAGAAAATTTCAGCCCGTGATATTGCGCGGGGTTGTGGCTGGCAGTGAAGTTGATAGCGCCATCGAGCTTGCGGCGCGTGATTTCGTAGGCGATTGCGGGGGTTGGGGTAAAAGTTTCGCAGAGCAGCGTGCGGATTTTGTGTTGCTGTAGAATTTCCACGGCAAGCTGCGAGAATTCTTCGGAGTAGAAACGCGTGTCGTAGCCTACTAATACCGTGGGATTCTTGGTTTTGGCGTTGAGGTGGTCGGCGATGGCTGTTACGGCTAGGCGGACGGTGGCAAAGGTGAAGTCGTCAGCGATGAGGCCGCGCCAGCCGGAGGTGCCGAACTTGATGGGCGAGGCGGCTGTTTTTGGAGAGGCGCTCATGGGTGGGTATTCTACGCGTTCCGCTATCGTACTTAAAGATGAGCGTGGAAGGGAAAAGAGAGACGCGTTGTTGTTTCCTTCTTCTCCGCGAAACTCAGCGCCCTCTGCGCCTCTTTACCCTGAGCCTCGAAGGGTGCGTTATCTTCTCTTCTAGCTTCATGGTTCAGGGTAAACAGAAGTCACGGAGAATAGTCATGATTCAAACTGGTGGACGATATCGGATTGTCTTGGCCACATGTGCGTCAGTTGCCGAGGCGCGGAGGATCGGGCGGAGCGCGGTAGAGAAGAAGCTGGCGGCTTGCGCGAATATTGTTACCGGTGTCGAGTCGATTTACCGGTGGAAGGGGAAAGTCGAGCGTGCGCGAGAAGTTTTGGTAGTGATAAAAACTACAGCGCCGCGTTTGCCGGACTTGGAGAGAGAAGTGAATCGGCTGCACAGCTACGATGTGCCGGAGTTCATCGTGTTGCCGGTCGTAGCGGGGTCGCGAGAATACCTGAAGTGGGTAGGAGACAGCGTCCGCTGATTTTATGGAGTCCGGCGGCCTTGTTTTATCCTGAGCTCCGAAGGGCCACCGCTTTCACGGCCCCAGCCCAGCTTCAAAAGTAAGTTAGACGTAGAGAAGCGCCTGGTCGAGGTCGGCGATGATGTCTTCGATGTCTTCGATACCGACGGAAAGGCGAACCAGACCTTCGCTGATACCTACGCGCTCGCGGACTTCGACGGGCATCGAGGCGTGAGTCATCAATGCGGGGAGCGAAATTAACGTTTCTACGCCGCCGAGGCTTTCGGCCAGCGAACAGAGCTTGACTTGATTGAGAAAACGGCGCGCGGCATCGAGCGAGCCAAGATCGAAAGCCAACATGGCGCCGGGGCCGCGCTGCTGTTTGCGCGCGATGTCGTGCTGCGGGTGCGAGGGCAAGCCGGGGTAGTGCACCTTGCGAACTTTCGGATGGGCGTCGAGATGGCGGGCCACCGCGATGCCGTTGGCATTGTGCTGGAGCATTCGGACGGCGAGTGTTTTCAGGCCGCGCGAGACGAGGAAGCAGTCCATGGGAGCCAGGCCAGCCCCGGCCGAGCGCTGGACGAAGTAAATCTTTTCGGCGTCTTCCGGGCGCGTCAAGATCGCAGCGCCGCCAGTAGCGTCGCTGTGGCCGTTGAGATATTTCGTCATGGAATGGACGACGATGTGCGCGCCGAGCTCGATGGGGCGCTGGAGATACGGACTGAGGAATGTGTTGTCGACGACGAGCGTGATGCTGCGTTCGGCAGCCAGCTTGCCAAGCGCCGCGAGGTCCGAGACTCGCAGAGTCGGGTTCGTCGGAGTTTCCACGTACAGCATCTTTGTGTTTGGGCGGAGCGCGCTGAGCACGGCGTCCTGCGACGATGTGTCGACAAAAGTAAATTCAAGGCCGAAGTGAACCAGGAGTTGCGTGGACAGGCGGAAGACTCCGCCGTAAACGGCTTCGGAGATTACCGCGTGATCGCCCGGACGAAGCAGGCGGAAGACAGCGTCAATGGCGGCCATGCCGGAAGTAAATACGTAGGCGCTCTGACCGCCTTCCAATTTGGCGACGGTGCGCTCCAGAGCTTTGCGATTCGGATGATTGGTTCGCGCGTAGTCGTAGCCTTTGTCTTTGCCGAGCTCGGTCTGGACATACGTTGAAGTCTGGTAGATCGGCGCGACAATGGCGCCGGTAGCGGGATCAGGTTCCTGTCCCACGTGAATCGCATTGGTGGCGAAACCCATTGTGCTCTCCCTGCTAATCGCCGCTGCGGAGTCGCGCATACCGCGCGATGCTGACGCTCTCGCGCGCTTGTTGCTCCGGAGTTACATGTACGGAGTCTCGGGGGCGCGGCTGCAACAGGCGCGATGACCGCGATTGCCCGCCGAGTAGGTTCTTGAAAAGGTACAGGAGCAAAGAGAGACAGTCAATGCAGGGCGGCAGTAAAATTTCTCGACGAGGGCGGAAGGAAAGGACGTATCGGCATCGTGCGGAGAAAAGTCAGCATCAAAAGGGGCAGCAGGCACTTGACCTCTGCGAGTAGTGCGTAGAGGATAGACTACGTTCCAAGATGAAACTAAGACTCGAAATGGCTTTGCGGGTTTTCGTCATGGCGCTTGCCCTTTGCGGGTGCGCGTGGGCACAAAATACTCAGGAGCCGGATGCCAAGGCGCACACCGGAAAATCGGATTTGGCATCGCGCGTGACAATTGAAGTGTCCGGCGGAGAAAAAGGCACTCCGGTGGAGAACGCCAGCATATATTTGAAATACGTGGAAGAACACAAGCTGAAGAAGAATAAAAAGGTAGAGCTAAATGTGAAGACCAACCGTGACGGGACGGCGCACATCCCGGAGGCACCGACCGGAAGGGTATTGATTCAAGTGGTCGCGGAAGGCTGGAAGACGTACGGGCGCTGGTACGACATCACGGAGGCAAAGCAGACCATCAAGGTGCATTTGGAAAAGCCGCCGCGGTGGTACTGAGAGCGTGAATTTACGAGCGTGAGAGTTTTAGCGTAAGACTTTCTGGAAAATGTTTGCCTCCTTGGGAAAAATCTACGCCGCAATCGAGCCTTGCATGTTCCAGCTTTGAACAAATCTTGTCGTCGGCAATTTGAAAACTCGGTGCGACGGGAGAGTTGCACTTAAATAGTGCAAACAGCAGCAGACTACTGAGAATCGTGTAGTTAGCATTAGAATTGCCGCGCTTTTCCACAAACTTATCAACACTTGTGTTGAAAACTTCATCCTGCAGAAATATTTTTCTCGCCATTCGGCCCGAAGGTTGCTGTCCGCAAAAACTCTCCACATTTGACCTGTGAAAGCGCAGTGATACAGTTAGGACTCGGAATCTCAAAATGAACGAGACCTTCGACGGAAATTTCTCGCTGCTCCAAATGTTTTGGGGCAATATTGCGGCGCGACGGCTGCGATCCTCCCTGAGCGTGATTGCCATCGCCATCCAAGTAATTTTGGTTTTGATGATTGTCGGCCTCACTTCGGGAATGATTTCCGAATGGGGAAAACGCGTGGAAGGGGTGGGAGCGGATATTCTCGTGCAGCCGCCGAACTCGCCTATATTTTTCGCCTTCTCGAGCGCAGTGATGCAAGAGAGTTTGGGCGACCAGATAGAAGCGCTCCCCGACGTAGACGTTGTCGCGCCAACCGTGATTCTGACCGAGCCCAAGAATTTGATCATGATCTACGGTATTGACTACAAGCGCTTCAACGCGCTCAGCCGCGGATTTCTGTACCGTGCCGGGCGGGCGTTGCGGGCACCCGACGAGGCGTTGGCGGACGACATCATCGCGCAATCAAAGCACTTAAAGGTGGGAGATCACATCACCCTGCTGAATCACGGATTTGTAATCAGCGGCATCGTTGCGCACGGGAAGGGCGCGCGCTTTTTTGTTCCACTGCGAACCGCGCAGGAGATTGCCGGGGTTGAGAATCGCGTTTCGATGTTCTACGTTCGCAGCAAGGGCGATACCGAGAAGGCGCGCGCGGAGGTTTTAGAGCTGAATCCGAAAAACCGGGTGAGGTCGACTTCGGAGTACGTGACACTCATGAGTTCTTCGAATCTGCCGGAGTTGCGCCCGTTTATCCGTTCCATGGTGGGACTGGGAATTGTAATCAGCTTTCTTGTCGTGCTGCTCAACATGCACACGATGGTGATGGAGCGCACGCGGGAAGTCGGAATTCTGAAGGCGCTGGGATTTTCTCGGCTCGACGTTGTTCGCATGCTGCTCGGAGAGATGCTAGTGCTCACGCTCCTGGGGGCCGGGCTGGGGATTGCGCTGACGTTTCTGACCCAGGCGATTCTGAAGGAAACGACTCCCGGTCTGATGATTCTGATTTCCGCGCGCTGGATTTTCTCGGCAATTTTGCTGGCTGTAGTGGGCGCGGCGCTGGGTGCGGCTTACCCGGCTTTTCGTGCCGCGAGCTACGACCCGGTGGTCGCGCTTGCGTATGAATAGCGGAGGCTGCGAATGGCGCTGACCGCGGAAAGACCTAAGACCGACAAGCACTACCTTGCGCGAATTCTGGAGCGCCGGGACATCTCGGAAGATCTTTGGGTGATCCGAGTGGACCCAGGCGGGCCGTTTTCGTTCAAGGCCGGCCAGTACGCGACGTTAGGCGTGGAACACGAGGGGAAACGCGTCGAGCGGGCGTATTCCATCGTATCGTCACCCTATGAGGAAGGCTTGGAGTTCTTCCTGGAGCTAGTGCCGCAAGGCAAGCTAACGCCAAAGCTACACAAGTTGCGGACCGGCGACTCGATGCTGTGCCGCAAGATCGCCAAGGGACGCTTCACGCTCGATCTCCGGAGCGGACGTACAAATCATCTTCTATTAGCGACAGTTACCGGCGTTGCGCCGTTTGTGAGCTACGTGCGGACACTGTACCGGGATTGGAAAGCCGGTGACAGTCCCATGCCAGGCGACCACAAGCTGTATTGCATACAGGGTGGCAGCCGCTCCTGGGAGTTCGGGTATCGCGAGGAAATGGAACGATACGCGGCTGAGGTGCCCTGGCTGAAATACGTGCCGACTATCAGCCGTCCCTGGGAGGACGCGGCGTGGACCGGCGAGACCGGTCGCGTGGAAGACTTGGTGCGACGATACGTCGCCGATTGGGGATTAAAGCCAACTGAGACGACGGGTTACTTGTGCGGCCATCCCAGCATGATTGAAAATGGGCGTGGCATTCTCGAGCGAGCCGGATGGCAGAAGGGTTCGACGTTTGAAGAAGTCTATTTTATTCCGGGGAAAGAATTTACCCCGGGACAGGCCTAAACTCCCGGAGATCTGTCTTCGAGCTGTCTTGCGACGTCTTCCATCATAGCCAGCGGGCAGGCCACATGAACGGTTTCGCCCGGCTGGATGACATCGATCAGCAATTTGCCCTGATGCGTGCGAATGCGGACGTGTTGATTTGCGTCCTCGACCTCCACTAACTCCGCCTCGGGATACTTCTTCAGTTCCTTCGTTAGTGCTCGCAGCGTGGGCAGCCAAGGCCCGGCCTGTGCGATGGCGTGCCCGAGATGGCGGCTGGGAACCACGTACAGGGCCATCGGCACGATAGCTGCCGGAAACCAGACATGTACGTGCCGGCCGCCAGAATGGTCTTCATCAACGCGCATGACCCCTTCGTGGAAGGTATAGGCACCCGCTACCGCCACGGTACCGCAGAAACCTAAAGCGAGCTTGGCTAACAACATGCGGTCCTCCTATCGGTCACAGCGGCGCAGCAGCGCCTTGCGCAGTTGCGGTTCCAGCGAGCCGATCAATCTGTGACATTCTTGGAATCCAGCCAAACTCGGACGGTATTCTCAGTGTCCTTGACCGACACGAGTTCCGTATCTCCCTGAGAAGAAAGCGCATGGAGCGCAGCGACAAGGTCCAATTCGTCCTTGCCGGCGGAGAAAAGCGCATCCACTACTCTCATCGGCACCTTTACCTCTACCTGAGATTTCTTGGGCCGGTTCTTCTCGAAGACATGAACGAAGAGGGTGCCGTTTTGTTTGGCGACGCGGACATCCGAGTCTTTGCTCTGGACGGTAACGAACTCGCCGTCCTTGGAACTGCGGACGGCGTCGGCAAGCGCCCGCAAATCAATGCCATGGCAGTCTATGTCGTCGAACCTGACCTTGCCGCCGTGCAGGCGATCCTTATTGATGGTGGGGAGAACCTTTTCGGCGAGCTCCAATGGGACGTTCACGCGTACGGTTTCGTCCTTGGTGCCGGGGTTGCTGACGCGGACATGCAACCAGCGGTTTTGGCTGGATGCGGAAGTGGCTTGGTTGGAGCCGCCAGCCGGCGATGTTTGGGCAGTGGCGGCTGGCGGAAGTAGCGCCGTGGCGGCCAGCAGCGAAGCAGCGAGCGTAAGGCCTATCTTTCCGGTAATTGGACGCGCAGGAAAGTTCATGGCGAGGTCTCCTTGCCTGACCGGGGCGTCACGAGGCCGACGTTGCTCCCGGCAGGTGCTTGCCTTGATATACGAGGGAGGCTGTAGAAATGTTTCCCAAAGGGCGAGCTTTGGGACCGCCGAGTCGGGCCCGTACCACCCGGCCTTAACATGTTTGCACGGTCCATATATAGGATTACCGCCTCCAACAGTAAGTTTTTAACCGGATTGTTAAGTAGGCTGCCGAAGGTCTAGGTTAGTTCGTTACCGAAGGGCCCTGGAAATCAGGACCGACGGCCCGTGAAAGCAGTCCCCGCTGACTCCGCACGATGTGCTGCTCCCCTTGAAGGGCTCTTCCGAGAAAAGAAGGTATGCCGCCGACATACGACGAGTGGCTCAGCGGTCTTCATCGAGATTCGTGAGTGGTATTGGGTGTCCTCGAACGGAATGGTGTGCAGTGAGATAGCGACAAGAACAAGGCCGCGCACAGGACCAGCCACCGCGCCATGGTTCGAGGAGAAGTAGGCGATGCAAAGGCATAGAGCAAAGAGGTTCGTAAATGTTTGGAGGTTGAGAAGTGTGGCGCTGGGGTTCTTGTTGCTCGCATTGGCGAGCAATGTTCCGCAGGCGCAAGGGCAATTGCAATTCACCTCGAACGGTGGAACGCGGTCGACCATAGCGGGTTCGGTGTCCCTAGATGGGGAGGCGCGGCCGGCGGCGAGGGTTCGCGTGGACGTGAAGGCGCTGACCGGGGGACAGTTGGCGACGACCTTTACAGACAGCACCGGGCGGTTTGAGGCCCCGACAGAAGGGGCGGGTTCCTTCATTGTGACTGTGCAAGAGCAGGGGTATGAGCCGGTAGAGCAAAGGGTGGACCTGGGCTTTGGGGGCAGCACGCCTGGAGTAATGATTACGCTTCACAAGGTAAGAGCAACGCCGGCGGACCGAGCAGAAGGCTATACCGTCTCGGTGCACGAACTTAAGGTGCCAGGGAAAGCGCGCCACGCTTTCGAGAAGGGCATCGAGCAACTACGGAAGAAGGATGCCGAGGGCAGTCTGAATCATTTCAAGGAGGCTACGGATGCTTTCCCGAATTACTACGAGGCTTATTACCAGATTGGTGTGGCTAACCTGGAGCTGCGCCGCGGGAATGAGGCAGAGCAAGCTCTGCAGAGGTCGATCGACTTGAGCGGCGGCGGCTACGCAGAGCCGCAGTTTGCCCTGGGAGCGCTGCTGTGCGACCGGCAGGCGTATTCGGAGGCGGAGCCCGTGTTGCGGAGGGCGATTGAAGTGGACGCCAGTTCGTGGAAAGGGCATCTGTTTTTGGGCCAAGCGCTGTTTGGCCAGAACCGGCTGGTCGAAGCGGAGAAGAGTGTGCGGGAAGTTTTGTTACGGCGCCCGGACCTTCCATCGGTGTACCTCCTGCTAGCCAATATTCACATACGGAAGCATGAATATATTTTGGCAATAAAAGACCTCGACACCTTTTTAGCGATCAAACCCGATGGCCCGACTAGCGACCAAGCACGCGGGGTACGAGCGGCGGCGCAGCGGATAGCGTCGCAGTTGGAGCAGGCTGCTACGACACCTCAATTCGTTTACTAGGCGCTCGCCGCTGAGTGACGTGAGCCGTGATCTGTGACTGGTGACTTGTGAACCCTGGGAGCGGAGCCACCCCCCACCCCCGGTATTTCGCGAAAAGAGTCTGCAAACTATTGAAAACAAAGGACGAGGGTGCGAAAAAGAGTGCAAAGAGCGACAAAGAGGCTGCAAACCGCTGAAAACAAAGGAGCAGTGGCGAGTGGCGAGTGACCCTTCGCGGAAACCGCTCTGGGTAAGCGAGTGGCGAGGGGTTAGAGAGGCTCGTGGACCCGACACCCCCGTGGCGACGGGAAGTATGCGCAACCTCCTGAGAGCAGGAGAGTTATTGGCGTTACGTGGCGCATATGACGGGGTGAGTCGCCGGTTACGAGAGCACACACGGGGTTGCCGAGGAAAGTAGGGGCGGGTCGGGGACACTGTCAGCAGAACCTTGAACTAGAAATTACCGCATCCGTTACTGTTTGTCAAGTGGGAAAGTAAAAACTGTGGATTGAATGGTTTGCGGGTGCGTGCTCATTACGCTTGCGCTTGAAGTTGGCACTAAACCCGGACCCTTCCAAAAACCAAAGGGTCCGGCACCCAGATTCGATCCCTCGGGAAGGGTGGCCCACCCGCCGGCCCAACTTCTTAGTCAGTTCGCGCTCCAAAGCTGAGCCAAACCGCACAAACGAATGATCCTAATCCCAAAACAACGGGAAGCACTCCATAAAGCAATCGTCCTGACGAGAGGTATGGCTCGTTGGGTGATCCAGGCACAAAGAGGAGCGATACGGCCCCATAGCAGAACAGCACCGCCCCATCCGTTGTCAGTAAAGCTTGAGCTACTCTCATGTGTGACTCCATGCTGTTCCGGTTCGCTGGGGTGTTTGGCAGTCGTCATTCATATCATGGCTGCGTCATCGATCTTGACATTCTTGGGCTTCGCAAACAAAGTCCAATCAAACGGCAACTCCTCATATGCGCTATACCAATAGACATCGCGTGTATTTCCGTGCTGGCGGGTGGCCCAGGCGGGATTCTGAGTTTCTTGCGCCACTGAATCCATGGCGGAGGATACCATTGCGCTGCCAATGGAGTTAGCATACGGCGACTCTGGGTGCCCTACGTGTCGGGGTTACACGTGGGCTCTTGGTGGCCGCTCATGCCCAGGAATCTGAAACGCAATTACGGCCGCGGCGATCTGCATTTTGTCACCTTCAGTTGTTATCGTCGGTTGCCGCTGCTGAGAA
>Ga0209131_1002278_pt1 | contig 13121 bp, 10 predicted proteins | sample GraSoi_2013_40cm_FD_185826 | JGI IMG/M metagenome (GOLD analysis project Ga0209131, IMG submission 185826) | Grasslands soil microbial communities from the Angelo Coastal Reserve, California, USA - Sample 9_17_2013_40cm (SPAdes) (version 2) | ecosystem: Environmental > Terrestrial > Soil >...
TGTTGAGAATATAAGCAATCGAACCATCTTTGACATTTTCGGACATGGTACGCGCCAATGGCGGACGTCCCAGTTCGATGGTCTCCGCCAGCATGAGATACCAAAGCGTATCGCGCAGGGAGAGTCCTCCGATGATTTCTGCGCCAGCCGCATTGAACGTGGCCTTCCATAACTGGTAGAAGATCCACATAAAGGGGATGATCATCATGCTGCGGCCGATCAACTCTCCCGGATAGGCGAGTGAGTTGACCAGTGTTATTTGAAAGATAGACCAGTATTTTGCAAAGGTTTTCATTTTCGCGTAGCCAATTTAGAGCTTTGTATTTATATCAGAACTGTTTTAGCTCCACCAACGTATTTGCGAGCTCAGTCGCAAGCCAATCCTTGTTAAATAATTTTTCGGTTTGTGTGACGCGCAGATACAAACTCCGCAGGAAACTCCTTGTGTTGAAATATGCCAAATGCAATGGCTCAGACTCAAAGGATCCCTTCCAGTCATGTTTTTTGGCAGACACAAATGACTTTAACCAGGTCTGGAAAAAGAACTCGTCCAGCAATTGACGCTGGTGCGCGGCGATGACGACCCGAACGAGTCGGTCATCCTCATTATGCACATACGCGTGATCAGTTGGCTCGGCGATCTTATCTGCGATGGCGTTGAGCATTTGCTCCAGCTCTACGCGCGTCAGGAAGCGATTACTCGCCAGCACATACAGCAGATCGGCAGTGTGGGCGATGGCATGCGCCCAACCTTTCTCTGGGACATAGCCGCGTGGGTCGCGTTCTTCCTGCAAATAGGTGAGTGTCTTTGTGAAAATACTAAGGATTTCGTCCAATTGCAAATATACTCTCTTGTTGTCATTATGGATGATTTCGGCAAGGAATAACACGGAAAACGCGCGCGAAAAGACAGTGTCTGTGTCGCGCTCGCCGATTCCATTTTGTAGATTGATAATGAGACGCATGATGTAGGTGCGAATCTGTTCGGGAGTGTACTGCCGCTTTTCGAGCCAGTTTGCAAATGTTTCGTATCCAATGTCGTCGCGCAGTTCAGGATCTGTGCTGTCGATATAAGAAAAAAGCTCCTCGGTCAATTCGGCAGCGGATTGCCCTTCCGGTACCGCATACTTATTGTCACGAATGTCAAACCAGAATTGTTTATCCATGTTCTGCCTCGCGTGCCTGCTCGTAGATCTTCGCGATCACTTCTTCCAAAGGCGGATCTGAGATCGTGATGTCCACGATATCGCCCGCTTCTGAAATGTGTGACATCACCTTGTCGACCGGCGTTTTGGCTGTATCAAATTTCAACTTCACACCGTAATGCCCGACCTTCAATATATCCACACCCTGAATTGAAAAGTCTTTCGATACTTCTTGTGCATAACGCACCTCCACCATTTTGGTGGTGAGGAACTTGCGTTTCAAATTCGAGACCTTGTCCTCGTAAACGATCTGCCCGTGATTGACGATGATCACGCGCTTGCATAGTGCTTCGAGGTCTCCTGCATCGTGTGATGTCAACAGCACACCCACGCCTTCCTCTTTGTTCATCAGACGGATTGCATCGCGAATATGTTGTTTGGCAACCACGTCCAGGCCGATCGACGGCTCATCGAGCAGAAGCAGTTTAGGGCGGTGTAAGAGCGAGGCGGCAACCTCGCATCTCATTCGTTGGCCGAGGGATAGCTTCCGTACTGGCACTTCCAACAGATCCCGGATCTCAAACGCCTCACAAAGAAAATCGATGCGTTTCCGAGTCTCGCGGTCATCGAGTTCGTAAATTTTTCCGAACAGGATAAAAGTGTCAATTGCCGGCAGGTGATACCATAGCTGTGGCCTTTGCCCAAAGACAGTGCCAATTTGATAGGCGAGCTTTTGTCTTTCTTTCCAAGGGATGAAGCCGAGTACTTTCGCTTCGCCGCCTGTCGGATATAAAATCCCTGTAAGCATTTTAATCGTGGTGGATTTGCCCGCACCGTTCGGCCCGATGAAACCGAGCAATTCTCCTGCCTCCATTTGGAACGATAGATTGAGCACGGCCTCGACAGAACTATATTCCGGTTTGAAGAGTGCGCGGATCGAACCACTCAGGCCTGCAGCTTTGCGTTTGGTTTGGAATGTTTTTTGCAGGTTGTGCACTTCAATGGATGTCATGTTGTTGTAAAATGGAGGGGTGGATGCGAAGTTCGTAGTATTATAGCTTGAAAGAGGCCGTCGATGCGCAGGGTATACATTATATTATTACTGGGAATATTATTGGATGCATGTTCAAGCATCCCATTCGGCGATGTGCTGTTCCCGCCTACAAATACGCCAGCTCCTTCAATGACCCCGACTGTAACATTCACACCGTCGATGACCCCAACTGCTACACTTACTTCTACGCCATCTCCTTTACCGACCATTGTTCACTTTCCAACGCAGGATCCAAGTCTACCGACGGCGACATTCGCTCCGATCCCAATTCTTATAGGTGGAGCAACGCTGACGCCAGGCGCGTTTGTGTTTCCAACAGCCATCGGCCCTGGTGCCGGCTTTTTATCCATAACTGTTTCTGATAACAAGATCTTTTGGGGCAGCTGCGCGCCGAATAAGACCAGGATCGTGGCGCAAGTGCAGGATCCGAACGAAGCACTCAGCGTGGTTATTTTTGTGCGGGTGAAATCGGCCAAGAAGGAGGATTACACTCCATGGACCACTGGCGATGTCATGTATAAATACCCGAATGGAAAATTCACCTATACTTTGAAAGCCAACGCCACCTATGGGCATAATCATTACAGGAATTCATGGGCTATTTTTCAATTGGTGGCCGTTAATGTCAAAGGGGAAGAGGTGGGTCGGTCAAACATATTCAATGAGTCCATTGCCATGTCACCCTGCATGTGACCCTGAAAAGGTGTGATCTTCAAATGAAAAAAACTGGCATCTTTCTTTTGTGTGCGTTTCTGTTTTCCTCCTGCTCCATGACGTTGGACCAGGTCTTCTTGATTCCCACACAGACCCCGACTCCCGCCTCCACGAATACGATCACCCCAACCGATGTTCCAACTTTTACTGCTACCATCGCTACATCGACATATACGGTTACCCCCACACTGAGTGGACAGAGAACTGTGACGCCCACGCTGGATTTCACACCAACGGTTTCGTCATTTACTCCTCTGGCTTTGTTCACCCCCAACACTTCTACGCCTCCCGTTGAAATGAAGGGGTTTGTCAATGTATTTACATCCAAAACCGAGTTTTTCAAGGCAGGTGTTTGCGAACCCACCTCGGTTAAATTTACCGCACAAGTTGCCAACCCAGAGGGCACCGCCTTCGTCGTGCTTTTTGTGCGTTTCAAAAGCAAATTGACGGGCGCCACCAGCGCATGGACCAGTATTACCATGCAGTCTTTGGTGGCAGGCACGTTTGTCCATGATCTGACCTCGGGGGAAATGAAAGCGGTTGATTCATTTCCGAACGGCTGGGTACAGTATCAATTTGTGGCGACCGATTCAAACTCGCATGAGATTGGGCGCACTGGCATTGTCAGCGAGAGCCTTACCTTACTCGAATGCCACCCAACACCGACCCCTTTTATATCTTTGACCCCCACCGTTATTAAACCTTAATGGATTTTCCGCCCAACCTCGTTCGTATATTGACGAAGGCCCGGCGCGTCGCGGTCTTGACCGGGGCTGGGGTCTCACAGGAGAGCGGCCTGCGTACTTTTCGCGACGCTCAAACTGGACTTTGGGTTCAGTACAAACCCGAAGACCTGGCTTCGCCTCAGGCATTTGCGCGTGATCCCAAACTTGTATGGGATTGGTATGCGTGGCGGCGTGAAGCGATTAAAGGGGTGCGGCCTAATGCAGGACATTATGCGCTTGTGGAGTTGGAAAAGAAGATACCGGATTTCACGCTGATCACACAGAACGTAGACGGTCTGCATCGTATGGCCGGGAATCTAAACATCCACGAACTGCATGGAAACATTCAACGCGTGCGATGTTCAGAGTGCCGAACCTATACTGAAACGTGGGGAGATGATACTGACTCGGTTCCGCGCTGCGAAAAATGTAATGGCTTATTGCGCCCGGATGTTGTCTGGTTCGGCGAAGCATTGCCGCGCCAGGAACTGGAATCCGCGGTGATTGCATCTCGTTCTTGTGATGTATTCTTTTCCATTGGAACATCTGGAGTCGTTCAACCTGCCGCATCGCTGGCGTTTGCAGCCCACAATAAAGGTGCTGTGGTGATCGAGATTAACGCAGAGACGACACCGCTCACGCCAAAAACGGATTTTGCTTTTCACGGGAGATCGGGGGAAGTATTGCCTGAGTTGGTGAAGGCGATGTGGGACTAACGGTCTCGTTGCATGTGCTGGCGATTGTCCAGAACGCTTTGTTGGGCAGTTTCTTTCAAGTAACGTTTCCGCTTTATCAATTGGCCAACTGCATCAACGACAATAAGTAGCATTCCGCAACCTAAAAGAAATATTCCAGCCAGAACGCCTAACCTCGAATTGTTCTTCCCACAATACGTGCAATAACTCAAAACATCTTTTCGATTTGGAAAAACAATACTATTTTTCTCAAAAAAAGATTTCCTGTTTATGCTTAAATAGTCTAGCGTACCTGAAACAGGCATACTTGAAATCTCATTACATGAAAGTTCTTTGTTGAAAGTTGCTATGCCTAAATATTCATTTGATTGATTCGAGAAAAAAATATTAGTTTCAACAATGTTGCTGATGCTAATATGATAAAGATGACTACAGTCCCAGTTTATGTCTTTGATAAATACCCACAAGCTTTCTGATGGCAATTTTGAAACAGCCTCGGCAAGCGACATGCTCGTTGGTTCAACTGGAAATGAATGATATTCTTTCCAACTAAAATAAGTTAATGGAAAAGAAGCAAGAACGCAGACGAATCCTAATAAATTAGAAAAAGTTCGATATCGATAACTAAATGAATGCCGACACTAAATAAGACTGCGGTGATAACTGAGTATAAAAATTCATTCATCTGCTATGTTCAATGATTCTAAATGAGAAAACTGCTGAGATGTTGAATTCTCTTTGAGAGGCCGCGCCCTTCCCGAGGTCCGCTGCACGCCTTGTTAGGTGTTTTGTTGTTGTGAAACGACCTACGAAACCCAAACCGGAAGTTCTTCAATGACAGTCCATAGACCGCGCTTGTTTTCGAGGAGGATAAAAGTGCCCTCACTATAAGCTCCATAATCTGACGGGCCGCTAGAACCCTCTACTAGCAATGCTTGTGAAAATCTGGAGTTAAAGCCTATTCGTGATAATGAGATTATGCCGTTTGCGCTTGGATATTTCTTGTCGAAAGCGTCCCATCCAGCTTCGAAAACGTATTGAAGCTCAGCATCGCTCAGAAACACCATACCGCTATCGATGGGGAAGTAATCTTGCAGACTATAAGACTCGCTATTTGTGTCTTGGAAATCATTTAGAGTTTCCTGTTCCAACCCCGGCAAACCACTTTTCATATAATCAATTGATTGCTTTGAATAGTCAGACCATCCGACGTAGGTTTTTGCTTGGAGCACATCTGACCCTTTAACGATCGTTGAGTATAGTTTCCGTTCCTCTTCCAAACGTGATCTCGGTGATTGCGGGGTCAGAGCCCAGACGGAGACGAAAAAAATAAAAATTGCATATGCCAACAAGCCGCCCAAGACTAAGTAAACTCTTTTCGATTTCATGTCAGATTGCCTCTTGAAAGCGACTCCTGAATTTCTTGCGGAAACGCCCAACCAGTGTTTATAGAGTCTAAATAACCCTTTTAGACAAAACGTAAAGTCCACGCAGAGGATAAAATCCTAAAATTTTCGCCTTTTATATGGTCGCGGGTTAAATGGTATGAGTTAATTATAGTACTCTGGCTTTTACGCCTTCCAATCGCTTAATCTCTCGCCGAGCTTTGATATCCTCTCCCGCAGCAGCACGGCGAAGACACCAAGGATCAGCAGGATGATGCCCGCGCATCCGATCAGGAAGATGGCGCCCACGCCTTGCAGCAAGCCATTTACAACCGTGAGCACACCCAATACAACAAAACCGATCGGGAAGAAGGTGAGGCTGCGCGAGCGGATGAAAATTCCATAGCCCAGCACCGCGAGCGACTGGAGGAACAATACAAGGAAATAGATGAATTCGTTGTTATCCACCATTTGAATGTAGGTCGTGCCGAGCAAAACGAATTGCGAGACCATGCCCATGATGAACGCGCCCGTTTTACTTCCGGCGCGCACCAGCAGGTAATGCTGGATCAACCCAAGTAGCGCCGCACCCATCGAGAAGAACTGAGGTTCGTTCACTTTCAGCTCGTAGAGGATGATGAAATATGCCAGTAAATATAAACCGTTGGCAGGGAAGGCCTGCCAGGCGTTTTTCTTTGCGAAAGCTTCGATTGCCCAAAGTGTGGCGGCAATCGCCACGGGGATGGCCGCATCCAACCCGCCGAGAATGGGTGAGGCCAGCGAGACGATGATTCCCAGCCCGAGGCCGCTATAGAGCAGGGTCTCATCCCATGCAGCGGCGCGTTTCATGGAACGCAGCAGGAATCCCGCCGCGTAATACAGCACCGCGATCACAATAACGGGATGGATCCACTTGGTGACGTCAAATTCACGGAAGAGGAATGCGACGAAGAGTGGCAGGGTCAATGTAAAAGCGTAGAAAACAGTCGGTCGGCGATAGAGCAGGCTGATGGTCAGGAAAAGAAGCGTGTATAGGCCAAATCCGATCACAGCGAGGGAAGTATCATTCTGAAAAAATAAAAATCCGTAGTTAATGATTGCGAGGGATGCACCAACTCCGCGTACGACCATGCTGAGCGGGCGTGGATTCGTAAACGTGAGATGCGCAAGCAGGTCCGTGAGCAGCCAAGCGAGGCTGTAAGCAAGCAAATGCCAGGCTGGTTCATCCACATTGAAGTCGCGCACGATCAGAAACGCGCCGATGCTGAACATCAAAGGTATGCCGATCTCAAACCGGCCATTGCGGCTCAGATACATTTCTGCGGCGAAGAGCAGGCCTGCGATCAGCGCATACCATCCCCCGGTTTCTTTTAGAGTGAGCAATGCACCCAGTGAAACAAATGTGCCAAGCACCAGTGCGCTATTGCGCAGCGTAAACGACCATTTTTCTGTCCTTCGAATTAAATATCCGATACCATAATAGACAACTGCCAAACCCGTTAGCGCGGGCAGCCATGCATCGACCTTGAAACTTTCGAGGCCGAAGTATATGGCCAACGGGAGATACGCCGCGGGCAGATAGCCAAAGATGGCTTTGCGTTGTGTGAAACCGTAGGCGGCAAAGAACACTGCGTATATCGCAAAACAAACGGTGGCATGCTTCGCCTCGCTTTCAGTGAGAACTACGAGGGTCGTATACAAGACGAACATCGCGCCATAGATACGCGGCGGTATACGCCATTCCCTGTTTGCGGTCCAGTCCTTATTCAGGAACGGGTCTGGCAGCAAAAAGAGGATGCCGATGCCAAGTGTCTGATAGCCAATGAAGACGCCGAAGCTTTGCATGAACTCGAGATCGAAGAAGGCGAAATAGCCGATGATGAAACTGAGCAATGCCAGCGTCCACAGCCACCAGCGTGTGTGAAGCGCATGCAGCGAGGTGTAAATCAATGCGATGCCAAAAGCGGCAATGACTCCAAGAGTGATGCTATCGGCAAAGCCGGTGATGATCGCCAGCACAAACGCGGGCACAGATGCCACTAGGAGGGGCAGGCTGTATTTGCGGTTCGCTTCAAACCTGTATGTGGCTTCGCTGACAATGGAAAGCATGGTTCCCCAGACGAAAAGAATGATCGTTGACCCAAGGCTTTTCATGTCGAATGCAGTTGCGATGAACCAGGGCATGGGAATCAGCGTGCCCGCCGCGAGCCAGGGGAAGATTAAAAATGGAAATAGCGTATCGGAGATAAGATAGAAGCCGAGGGCAAGAATCCAGGTGGCAAAAGCCCCGAGATGCCAAAGCGCCGAATTCGATGGGTCGAATAGATTGACTTCAAAAATGATCAGGGAAGCGATCAGCACAATCCCTTGTAAAGCTTGCGCCGTCAGGAAAAGCAGGAGCGCAAAATTCGCGGGCCTCCATTTTTTGAGAAGCCATACACCTGCCAGTCCTGCAATGGCGGCGAGGCCGGTCATGATCGTATAAAATTCCGCTTTGGCGTCGAAAATATCGCCGATGCGGGTAAATGCGAGGGCAAGCGAAATAAAGGCAGTGATGCTGAACAGCCGTGATTCGTACAGCCGGGTGCTGCCGCCCCAGATGATTGCCATGATCAAATAGACGAACACCCAATATCCCGCGCTGGAGGCTGCGGTGAAGTTAAATCCAGCGCGGAGCGTCTCTTCGATGGTGTTTGCGGTGATCGGCAAAAGAAAGGAGAAGACAATGAAGAGCGCGAAACTTGGCTGGGGAAGTCTCTTTTTGATGACAAGGGATAGCCCGCCAAAGGCCAATGTGCCGATGATGAGAATCGGAAGTCGTAACTCCGGGACTGCCGCACCGATGATCGCTGCGGAGGCAATCACGAAGAATGCGCCGAGGTAAAGATATATTTTGATGCTGGCTTCGCTGAGCAGGGATTGTAAAAGAGATGGACGCGGTCCTTCGGGTTCAGGTTGCGGCGTTGGTTGTACTTGGAGAGTAACTGTCTGTTCGGATGGGGATGATGTAGACTTGGGCACGGCAGGCGGCGAATCAATGTCAAAGTCATAGCGCCTGCGAATGACTTCTGCTCGTTGCCCATCCAGCAAACCATCTTTTTCGAGATTGTCAATCTGCTCCAGGAGCGAGTATCGACTGTTACGCATGAGTTTATTGGAACGGCTTTGGACGTGACGGTGGGTTGGCAGGTCTAATGCAGCCAGCGCCTCTTTACGAATATCGCTGTTCTCATCTTGAATGGCGAGTTGTTCGAGCATTTTGCGAATCGCCTCGCTGCTATACGTCAGGGATTGGAGTCGTAACAGGGATTGCATACGAATAGCCTGCTTGTCACTTTGCAGCGCTTGCAGAACCTCATCAAGTATTTCCCTGGGTATATTTGATTCGTTTTCAGACATGACAGTCTCCCATTACATAGCCAGCCTTCCCTTTTGACTACAACTCTGAAACCTTCCATATGGTTCGCTGAAAAAAACAGGCCGGGCAATTTCGCCCGGCCTGTTTTTTTATTTGACGACTATTCCGCTGCGTGCCGGGATAAGGATCTTATTCCCTGAGATGACCGGCTTCCCAAAAAGCACCTTCGGCTTTTGGCCAACAGATAATTCAATCGTCTTTTCCTGTTTTGACGCGTTGAAGGCAATAGTGATGATCTCATTTTTTAGCGTGCGCATGAAAGCCATAACATTATCTTCTGCGTAAATACGCTTGTATTCGCCCTGGCGAAGCGCAGGATGATTTCTTCGCAATGCCGTGCAGGCTTTTGTATATTCGAGAAGATCTTTGTCCCATTTGTTTTCATCCCATGGAAAAGACTTGCGGCATTCTGGGTCATGGGCACCGTCTATGCCGATCTCATCGCCGTAGTATATGCAAGGCGCACCCGGGAAAGTGAACATGAACAGCCAGGAAAGTTTAAGCGCGTCCTTGTCTCCTCCGACGCAGGAAAGGAAACGCGGCATGTCATGGCTATCAAGCAGGTTCAACTGCGCCAAAGTAATGTCTTGTGGATATAAATTCATGATGCGATCCACTTCGTTGGCAAAATCATGTGCGTTTATATTGCGGACCCGGTCTTTGAGGCCACCGGCCTGTGTGACGACATCCATTTTCAAATGTTCGCCGCTGAAGAAGCTCAGAGAAACGGCTGTGAAGAGATAATTCATCACGGCATCGAACTGATCTCCCTGCAGCCAGCGTTGCGCCTCATGCCAGACCTCGCCCACAATATAAGTTTCGGGATTAATCGCACGGACGCGTCTGCGGAATTCCCGCCAGAATTCGTCATCGTCGATTTCAGCTGGCACATCCAAACGCCAGCCGTCAATGCCAAATTTGATCCAATACTCTGCCACCTCAAATAAAAATTTACGCACTGCAGGCCTGTGCGTGTTGAACTTTGGCAGCGCGGGCAAATTCCACCACGCCTTGTATCCAATTGCTGTCAGGCTGTCTTCATGTTGCAGGGCCTTTTGTTCGTGCGGGGAAGGGTATGCCCCCCAATGTTTGTGTCCGTTCAAGCGCTCGGGATCAAAGTGAAACCAATCCTTATATGGTGAGGCTGCGCCTGTCTCCAATACATGATTGAATTGCCAGAAGCCGCGGCTTGCATGGTTGAACACTCCATCCAGCACCACACGAATATGGCGCTTATGTGCGGCCTCCAATAATTTTTTCAATGCATCGTTGCCGCCAAGGAGCGGGTCTACATTGTAATAATCATATGTGTGATAGCGGTGATTCGAGGCGGATGCAAAGACCGGGTTGAAATAGATCGCATTAATACCCAAATCCTGCAGATAATCCAACCTTTCGATCACGCCGTACAGGTCGCCTCCCTTGAAGCCATAGTTTGTGGGAGCAGAGTCCCATGCTTCAAAATGAAGATCGGGCATATTCTTTGAGCGTGCAAACCGATCTGGAAATATTTGATAAAAAATTGCATCCTTCACCCAGTTTGGAGTTGACATGATTTCCTCGTTATTTTGGAATTAATTTCAAAACGTATATTGTATAGGGCTTCAAGCTATTGAACGGCAGGTACTTCCAGGATGCTTCGCCGCTTCTTTCCAGACCTGCCGCCTGCTCTGCTCCGAAGAGCGTTTCAACGGCATAAGAGGATTCTGCAAGCCGTGCATTCTTAAGTTCGATCGTATAGTCGGTTATCGCTTCGCCCTTTAGATTAGCCAAAATTAAAAGCGTTTCACCAGGCCCTACGCGTAGTGCGGCATAGACTGCGGAGCTGTCCGCTGGCAATAATATAATGTCCCCGGTTTGTAAAGCCGAATGGGACTTTCTTAATTGTATCAATGCTCGATAATATTCAAGCAACGAATTTGTATCGCCAGTTTGCTGCATGACATTGATTTGCTGATAATCGCCTGCTGGTACGCGCCAGGGCACGGTGCTTGAAAAACCTGCATTTGGATCAGCAGTCCATTGCATGGGCAGGCGAATATCTTCATCCGGTTTTATGCCGCTCATGCCAATTTCTTCGCCGTAATAGATGAATGGTGTGCCGGGAGAGGTAAGCATCAAGAAAGCAGCAAGTTTTGCCTTATCTATATTTCCATTAAAAACAGACATCGCGCGATTCTGATCGTGGTTGGTAATGAAAGTCGCAAAATTGAAATCTGGCATGTCCGCCAGCGCAAATTTGATTGCACTGTCGATTCCCGAAACGGCACCACCGTTAACGCTATTAACGAACCCACTTGCCATTTCGAAGTTGAAGATTTGGTCGAGTTGGTTGCCTGTATAAGACTTGACCACTGAGGAGCCGGCACCGTACACCTCGCCAACTGTATACGCTTGAGGGTTTTGCTGTTTATAGGAGGTAAAGAAACTCTTAAGCCATTGATGTGTAGCCGGTGTATTTTCTATTTTGTCTCCGTCTTCAATAAGATGCTTGGCCGCATCGACGCGAAAACCGTCTACGCCTACTTTGTTTAACCAAAAGTCTGTCACCTTCAATATTTCCGTTGTTACTGCCGGGTTGTTGTAATTCAGATCAGGCATGCCTGGCGAGAAAAGCCCAAAGTAAAAGCCTTGATTTCCTGGATACCAATTGCTCCCTTTGCTGGTGTCAGACCAGATGTAATAATCGTGATATTTTGAGTTGGGATTGTTATTGGCGTCCACGAACCATGGGTGTTGGCTGGATGTATGGTTCAATGCCAGGTCAATAATCAGACGTATCCCGCGCTTATGAGCTTCTTGAAGCAATAAGTTGAAATCATTCATTGTGCCATACTCAGGATTAACTGAGTAATAATCCGTGACGTCGTATCCGTGATAGGAAGGGGAAGGGTGAATGGGCATCAACCAAATCGCGTTGACCCCAAGCGATTGAAGATAGTCCAGTTTTTGGGCGACGCCGTTGAAATCTCCAATCCCATCATTATTTGTATCGTAATAAGAGCGTACGAATATTTCATAGAATACCGCGCTTCGCCACCACGGTTCAGGCGAGGACTCTACTGTTGGCGTCCGAGCTGGTGAAAGCGTCGCGTAGGCGCACGCAGTTAGGAAAACAAAAAGCAGAAGTGTAGAATAAATCCGTTTATGCATAGAGGTCTGGCTAAAAAATTTCCCCTTCCTTCTTTTTTTGGCATCTGGAAGGAAGGGGAAATGAAGTTATAAGACTAATCCATTAACCTTTAACGCCGCCTGTGGTCAAGCCGCCGACGATCTGCTTTTGCAATACAATATAAACAACTGCAACAGGCAGGGCGACAATCACCGCCATGGCTGCAAATCGATTCCATGGGATGCTGTTGGCATATTGACCGGTCATATTATAGAGCGTCATGGCGAGCGTGTAATCTTTGGGCTGCGAAAGGAAAAGCCATGAGATGACGAACTCCTGCCAGTGACCGATGAAGCCGAGAAAGAAAGTGACTGCAAGCTGCGGGGCGGCCAATGGAAGGACAATTTGCCAGAAAGTCTGGTTGGCATCTGCGCCATCAATGGCAGCCGCCTCCTCGAGTTCTTTTGGAATAGTATCCAGATATCCTTTGAGATTCCAAACTGCAAAGGGAAGGGCACTGGCAGTTATGGCGATCCCCACGCCGAGGAGAGAATCACGCAGGTTGAAAAGGAGTTGCCCTTTGGCTCCGCCAGCGCAGGTAAAGAAGGGTACGATGGCAGTAACATGTTTTCCACAATCCATGATTCGAAAGTTGTTCAATAACAGATAAAGAGGCGTACTTAAACCTACAGCCGGCATCAGGAGCGGGATAAAGACCAGCAGCATTAGCGTTTCGCGGACCCTGAATTTGAAACGTGAAAAGGCATATGCGGCAGTGACAGCGATGAACAATGCCACCAGGCCAACCCCGACAGAAAGTGTAATGCTATTGCGAAGAAGTTCGATGAACGAAACCGGGTTGCCGGTGGGGTG
>Ga0209131_1002281_pt1 | contig 13110 bp, 15 predicted proteins | sample GraSoi_2013_40cm_FD_185826 | JGI IMG/M metagenome (GOLD analysis project Ga0209131, IMG submission 185826) | Grasslands soil microbial communities from the Angelo Coastal Reserve, California, USA - Sample 9_17_2013_40cm (SPAdes) (version 2) | ecosystem: Environmental > Terrestrial > Soil >...
ACCTGCGCAAGGGCGATCGCTTCTCGGTGATCTACGAGATGGTCTACGAAGCGGGCGAGCTGGTGGCGCCTGGGCGCATCCTCGCCGCGCAATTCGTCAACGATGGGCGCGTGTACCACGCCGTCCTCTTCCGTGACGACGAGGGATCCGAAGGCTATTACTCCCTCGACGGCTCGAATCGCGCGAAGGCATTCCTGCGCTCGCCGGTCGAATTCTCGCGGGTGAGCTCGGGTTTCGGAACACGCTTTCATCCGATCTTCAAGAACTGGCGCGCCCACACGGGCGTGGATTTCGCCGCGCCCCGCGGCACTCGCGTCCTCGCGACCGCGGATGGCACCGTCGTGGCGGCGGGAGCGCGTGGTGGTTACGGCAACGCCGTGGAGATTCGCCACGGTGGCGGTATCAACACGCTCTATGCACACCTGTCCGGATTCGCCGCGGGCGTTCGCGCCGGCGCGCGCGTGCACCAGGGGCAAGCGGTCGGTTTCGTGGGTGCGACCGGTTACGCGACGGGACCGCACCTCCACTACGAATTCAAGGTCGCGGGCATGCACCAGGATCCGTTGCGCGTCGCACTCCCGAAAGCGGAGCCGGTTCCTTCGCGCCTTCGGCAGAGCTTCCTCGCCATCGCCGACGATTCGCGCGCGAAGCTCGAGCTGGTGAGCTCCGCTCCTTCCGGCCGCTTCGAGTAACCGTGGCGTCGCTTTTCGTCGGCCTCATGTCGGGTACGAGCCTCGACGGAGCCGACGCCGCGCTCGTCGATCTTTCCCCGTCGATACCCCGCACCCTCGCCTTCGCGACCGTCCCGTTCCCTGCTGCCCTGCGTGAGCGGATCATGTCGTTGTCCGAACCCGGCAAGGACTCGCTTGAGCTCGCCGGGCGTGTCTCCATCGAGCTGGCCGACCTCTATGCCCGCGCGGTGGAAGCGGTGCTCGCCGGAGGAGGTGTCACGCGTGGCGCCATCACCGCGATCGGCTGTCACGGGCAGACCGTGCGTCATCGCCCCGACCTCGGCTTCACGATCCAGCTGAACGATCCGGCGCGGCTCGCCGAGCGTACGGGAATCGATGTCGTCGCCGATTTCCGGCGCCGAGACATGGCCGCCGGCGGCCAGGGCGCGCCCCTCGTGCCCGCTTTCCACGAAGCCGTGTTCCGCGACACGCAGCGGTCGCGTGCCGTGGTGAACATCGGCGGTATCAGCAACATCACCTGGCTTCCTCCGGGACGAAAGACGTTGGGATTCGATTGCGGACCGGGAAACGTGCTGCTGGATGGATGGGCGCGCCGCCACCTCGGTCGCGACTTCGACGAGGACGGCGAATGGGCATCGCGCGGCCGCACCGACGCGGGCCTCCTCGATCGCCTTCTCGAGGAGCCCTTCCTCGACGCGCCTCCGCCGAAGAGCACGGGGCGCGAGCTCTTCCGCCTCGCGTGGCTCGAGGAGAAGCTGCCGAGCGCATACCAGCCCGTGGATGTGCAGTCCACGCTCACCGATTTCACAGCGCGGTCGATCGTGGATTCGATCGACCGCTTCTGTCCCGAGACGCAGGAGATCTATCTGGCCGGAGGAGGTGCGCGCAACAGCGCGCTCGTCACGCGCATCGCGGACCTCGCGCGCCGACTCGTCGAGAAGACAGATGCTCTCGGAGTGCCCACGGGCCACGTGGAATCGATGGCATTCGCGTGGCTCGCCATGAAGTGCATGCGCCGCGAGCCTGTGGACCTCACCGCCGCCACGGGCGCGCGCGCGCCGCGCGTGCTGGGCGCCATCTACGCCGCCTGAAAAAGAAGAAGGGGAGCCGAAGCTCCCCTTTGCTGGCAGGCGTCAGCGCGATATTACGCGGTGAAGGAAGACCCGCAGCCGCAGGTCGATGTCGCATTCGGATTCTTGATCACGAACTGCGCACCCTCGAGCCCTTCGGTGTAGTCGATCTCGGCTCCCGTCAGGTACTGGTAGCTCATCGGGTCGATGAGGAGGCTCACTCCGTTCTTCTGCATCACCGTATCGTCCTCGTTGGCGACCTCATCGAACGTGAAGCCGTACTGGAGGCCCGAGCATCCGCCGCCCGTGACGAACACGCGCAGCTTGAGCTCGTTGTTGCCCTCTTCCTCGATGAGGGCCTTGACCTTGTTGGCCGCGCTCTCGGTGAAGACGAGCGGATCGGGCATCGTGGTCATGTCGTTCATTGCGTTTCTCCTGGATCTCGTTTCAGTCGGAACTGCCGCTGTGGGGCTTGAGCTCGATCACCTTCTGGCTGTTCTGCGGGCTCTCGTAAATCAGCTGCCCCATCACGATCGCGCCTACATGGATCTCGATCGACTTGTACACCACATTCCCTGTGACCCTGGCCTTGGGCAGCAGTTCGACGTACTCCGTCGCCCTCACCGGCCCGGCGACCGTGCCGTTGATCACGACGTGGGCCACGTCGATATCGCCCTCGACCTTCGCAAGCTCCGAGATCACCAGCGTGCCGGGCTTGCTCCCGCTGGCTTTCACGTTGCCCTTCACGTGGCCGTCGATGCGCAGGCCGCCGGTGAAGGAAACGTTGCCTTCGATGGTGGTGCCGGTCAGGCTGTCGATCGGGCTGGGCTTGTTGGCTTTGCTGAACATGGGTGCGATCCCTCCCCATTACAACTGGTTGATCGTCCGGGACAGTTTAACCTGTCCCCCGGGCAACGCCAAAACCCGCACATCCACGCCCTTGAGGCTCGCCCCATCGGGAATCGAGAATCGGCCCTCGACCTTCTGGTAAAACCGGAATTCGAACGCCCCCGCCGCATCGACCGGCGGCGTGTCGGGAATGGTCAACGTCGTCATGGCGCCGTCCTTCGCGACCCGGGCCACGATCTGCACCTTGCCCTTGAAGTCCTGCTTGCGCTGCCCGCCTTGCGTGAGGAGCATGCGATAGCGGTACTCGTTCGGTTTTCCGTCGCGCTCGACCTTGAGGTTCGACATTCCGATGCCTTCCGGGGTGGTGCCCGACGACATGATGTTGCGAAGGAACGCGAGGTCCTCCTTGAGCGAGGCGTTCTCGTCCTGGAGCTGCGTCACCGTGCGAGCGAGCTCTCCCTGCGCTGCTTTCTCGATCTGCAGCTGCCTGTCGCGCTCCGAAAGGGTGCCGCGCGCCGCTTCGAGCTCCGACGTCATGACGTGGTTGTCTTCGGTGAGCTTGGTGAGGTGTGCCTTTGCCTCCTCGATGTCGAACCCGGTGATGCGGTAGCTGTTCTGCACCAGCCACCACACCACCGTTGCGACGAGGACCATCATCAGCACGTTCAGCAGCCAGCGCCAGTACCAGGCGAGCTGCGACCGGATCGCCATGCGCGACGACCCGATGCCGAAGTTGCTGCGCAGCCGGCGCAACATCCTCATCAGGGAATCACCGCCAGCTGTTCGAGTCCCTGCGTTTCCGGGAATCCGAACATCAGGTTCATGTTCTGCACTGCCTGCCCCGCCGCGCCCTTCACGAGGTTGTCCTCGACGGCGAGGACGACCAGCGTGTCTGCGTCCATGGGCCTGTGGATCGCGATACGGCATTGGTTGGTGCCACGCACCCAGCGCGTCTCGGGCTGCGTGCCCGGCGGCATGACATCGACGAACGGCTCCTTCGAATAGCGCTTCTCGAACATCGCCTGGAAGTCCGTGTCCTTGGTGATGCGCGCGTAGACGGTCGCGAGGATGCCGCGAACCATCGGCACGAGATGCGGCACGAACGTGAGGCCGAGCTTGCGCCCGGAGGCGCCCTCGAGCGTCGTGAGGCTCTCGAGAATCTCGGGATGGTGGCGATGGCCCTTCACCGCGTACGCCTTGAAGTTGTCCGTGGCTTCCGAATACAGGATGTCGATCTCCGCCTTGCGCCCCGCGCCGCTCACGCCCGACTTGGCATCAGCGATGAGATGCGCGTGGTCCACGTGTTCGGATTCGACCAGCGGCAGCAGCGCGAGCTGCACGGCGGTCGCATAGCAACCCGGGTTCGCGACGAGGCGCGCCTTGCGGATACGGTCGCGATTGATCTCCGGAAGCCCGTACACGGCTTCGCCGAAAAGCTCGGGCGAGGCGTGCGAGACCTTGTACCACTTCTCCCAGGTCGCGCGATCCTTGAGGCGGAAGTCGGCGGAGAAATCCACGATCTTCGCCCCCGACTCGAGCAGGGCACGTGCCTGGCTCATTGCCACGCCGTTGGGCGTGGCAAAGAAGACGCAGTCGCAACCCTTGAGCGGCGCGCTCGCCGGATCCGAGAACGCGAGATCGTAGCGGCGTCGCAGCGACGGGAAATAGTCCGCCACCTTCACGCCCGCTTCCGCGCGGGAAGTGATGGCTGTCACCTGCACACCCGGATGACCGGCCAGCAGGCGCAGCAATTCCACGCCCGTGTATCCGGTACCTCCAACGACGCCGACCTTGATCAAATCCGTCTCCCGGCCACGACACGCATCGAAATCCCAGAACGACAAAGCCGCTGTGAGGCGGCTTTGTGCATACAGGTTCCTGCCAGCTTCCGCCTCAGCGTTTCGAGAACTGCTTGCGGCGTCGCGCCTTGTGCAGGCCGACTTTCTTGCGCTCGACCTCGCGCGCGTCGCGCGTCACGAGCCCGGCCTTCGAAAGCGCCGGCTTGAGCGTCGGGTCGTACTCGATCAGGGCGCGCGTGATGCCATGGCGGACCGCGCCGGCCTGCCCCGATTCGCCACCGCCGAACACGTTCACCTTGATGTCGAACGTCTGCAGGTGATTGGTGAGCTCGAGGGGCTGGCGCACGATCATGCGGCCGGTCTCCCGCGAGAAGAAGACGTCGACGGGCTTGTCGTTCACCGTGATGTTGCCCTTGCCGGGCTTGATGAACACGCGCGCCACCGCGTTCTTGCGACGGCCCGTACCGTAGTTGTATTTGCCGATCATTCGGGGCTCCTTAGATCTCGAGGGTCTTGGGCTGCTGCGAGGCGTGCGGATGCGCCGGTCCCGCGTAGATCTTGAGCTTCTTGATCATCGCGTAGCCCAGGCGTCCCTTCGGGAGCATGCCCTTCACTGCGAGCTTGAGGACGCGGTCCGGATGGCGCGCCTGGAGCTTGGTGAAATTCGTTTCGTAGATGCCGCCCGGATACGTCGAGTGCCGGTAGTACTTCTTGTCCGTGGCCTTCGCGCCGGTGACGCGAAGCTTCTCGACGTTGACCACGACGATGTAATCGCCCGTGTCGACGTGCGGGGTGAACTCGGGTTTGTGCTTGCCGCGAAGGCGACGGGAGACTTCGGCCGCGAGACGCCCCAGGACCTTGTCCGTGGCATCCACGACGAACCAGTCACGCCGCACCTCTTCCGTCTTGGCGGAGAAGGTCTTCATCGATTTCCTTTCATGCCGGCCCTGAGTGCCGGGACGCGTGTCCCGATACCTTGACCTGCTTGTTTTGGGTAACTTCGAACTCGCTCGCAAATCGACCTGCGAACCCGAAATTATAGGCGAATCATGCCCTTGGGTCAAACCCGCTAGAATGCCGGCCATGAACGAGCGCTTCGAGCAGCACGCCCGCGTAGTCGCCGTCGCCCTGCTCGCGCTGGGATGCTTCCTGGTGATCCAGCCCTTCCTGGGTGCGATCATCTTCGCGGCCATCCTCTGCTTCTCGACCTGGCCGCTCTTCGTGGCCGTGCGCGAGCGGCTCGGCGGGCGCTCCTGGCTCGCGTCGCTCATCTTCGTAGTCGTCCTGCTCCTCGCGCTCGCGGTGCCCATCGCGCTCGCAGCACAGAGCATGGTGGTCCACGCATCGGCTGCGGTGGACCTGGTGCGCATGTTCCTGGACCGCAAGTCCACCCTGGAGCTGCCACAGTTCATCGTCGCCATTCCCGTTCTCGGCCCATGGCTCGACGAGGCGGTGCGCGGAATCCTCGCCAGCAGCAGCGCGGACCTCATCGCGTATGCGAAGCAGTATCTCGAGCCGGCACGCGGAATGGTCGTCGCGCTCGGTAAGGCGGCCGGTACAGGGCTCGTGCAGGTCCTCATCGCGATCTTCGTGGCGTACTTCTTCTACCGCGAGGGCGATCGCGTGCGACGCCTCGTGATGGAGGGTGTCGTGCGCCTCGCCGGGCCCGAGAATGGCATGACTCTCATAGGGACGGCACAAGCCGCGGTGAAGGGTGTGGTGTACGGGCTCATCGGGACGGCATTGGTCCAGGGCGCCGTCGCGTTCATCGGGTTCTGGATCGCGGGCGTTCCGGGTGCGTTCATCCTTGGCGCGCTCACGTTCATCCTTTCGCTGATACCCATGGGCCCGGTGCTGATCTGGGGTGGTGCTGCCGCATGGCTCTATTTCCAGGGACAGCAGGGCTGGGCGCTGTTCATGGTGATCTACGGCGTCGTGGTCATCAGCTCCGTGGACAATTTCGTGAAGCCGATCCTCATGAGCCGCGCCGGAAACCTGTCGATGCTGCTCGTGGTGCTCGGCGTCTTCGGCGGCGCGATCGCATTCGGCTTCATCGGCCTCTTCGTGGGTCCCGCCCTTCTTGCCGTGTCGTGGAACCTGATGAAGGCTTGGCTCGAAACCCAGGAGCGGCAGGAGCGGGCGACGCAGTGAAGGCGCGCATCAAGCTCTCGGAGGGGGTGACGTTCCTTGCCGAAAGCGGCAGTGGCCATGCGGTGGTCGTCGATGCCGCGCCGGACATCGGTGGCAAGGACCTCGGCGCGCGCCCGATGGAGCTCGTCCTGATGGGCACGGGTGCGTGCACGGCGATCGACGTGATGCACATCCTGCGCAAGGCCCGCCAGCCCGTGACCGATTGCGTGGTCGAGCTCGAAGCCGATCGCGCCGAGGAGGACCCCAAGGTCTTCACGGCGATCCGGTTGCGCTACATCGTGACGGGACGCGGGCTTGCGGCCGCGCAGGTCGAGCGCGCGATCAAGCTTTCGAAGGAGAAGTACTGCTCCGCGACGATCATGCTCGCGAAGACCGCGCAGGTGACGTTCGACTTCGAGGTGCGCGAGGCCTAGCGGCTCACACCCAGTAGGCGGTTCGCGTCATCACCTTCGACGCCGACTGCATCGCCCGCTTCACCGGATAGGGCAGCTCTGCCGCCCCGAGCGAACGTCCCGTTTGACCGTGGCGCGCTTCGTCGTCGCGCATCTTCGCCACGATCGCACGGCTTGCGACGTCATCGGCCGGCAGGCGCTCGAGATGTCCCTCGAGGTGTCGCTCGACCTGGGCTTCGGTCTCCGCGAGGAAACCGAGGCTCCATCGATCGCCCGCAAGTCCCGACGCGACGCCCCAGGCGAACGATCCCGCGTACCACATCGGATCGAGAAGGCTGGGACGCGAATCCAGCTCGTCGAGCCTTGTGCGGCACCAGGCGAGGTGATCGCGCTCTTCCGCTGCCGCGCCCTGCAGCGCGGTGCGCACGCGCGCGTTTCGTGCGACAAGCGCCTGTCCGCTGTACAGAGCCTGCGCACAGATCTCGCCGGTATGGTTCACGCGCATCAGGCCGGCCGAGACCCTGCGGTCGTCTTCCGATGCGGGCATCGAGCGATCCGACGCGGGTGAAGGCCGCGCGGGTGCCACGGATCCCGACAGCGTGCGCAACGCCTCGTCGGCGCAGGCGAGAAGCTGGTCCAGCAACGAGGAATGGCGGCGGAAGGAATTCATCGGAAAGAAAAAGGGCGCGGCTTCAAGCCGCGCCCCTGTTCGACAATACGAGCCGTGAAACGATCAGAAGATGTGACGCAGTCCGACGGCAACGCCCTTGGCTTCGACTCCCGCCTGGTTGGTGCCAATCGCGCCCGGAGTCGCACCGAAGTTGCAGGTGGACGTGGACGTCTTGTTGTCGACCTTCACGTACTCGGCAAGGAAGAAGGTGCGGCGCGAGAAGTTGTACTGGTATCCGACCGTGTTCGAATCGCAGTCGGGTTGCGTGAGAGCCGACGTCTCGCCGTCCTTGCCCTTCGCGAACTGATAGATCAGCTGGTTGTTGCCGAAGGTCCAGACGATGTTGCCCAGCCACGCTTTGCGGTCAGTAAAGCCGTCGCGCTTGATCTTCTCGTAGGCGGCGCCGAGCTTGATCGGGCCGAACGTGAACGTGCCGACGATCTGGTTGGCGTCCTGCTTGGACGGCGTGACCGTGCTGAACACCTGGTCCTTGAACTCGTGGTACGCGTACGCCAGATAGACGGGGCCGCCGGTGTAGCTGACGCTCGCGCCATTGCTGCGCGGGTTCAGCGTGGCGGTGCGGCCTTCGTTCGCCGCGTAGCTCAAGCGGAAGGCGATGCCGGCCCAGCTCGGCGACCAGTACTGCACGACGTTCTGCTCGCGACGATCGAACGCGTTCGTGGAAGTCACGCCGCGCACGCCGTTGCCGTTCATCACCGCGGTGTAGCCACCGATCGTCAGGTCGCCGAACGGGTCGATCGCCGTGGTGACGACCTTGTACGGCGTGTCCCAACGTCCCATCAGGAAGCTGCCCCAAGCGCCTTGCAGGCCCACGCCACTGTTACGCGCGGCAAACGTGGTGTCGTTCTGATCCAGTTTGAACCCGGTCTCAAGTTGGAAGAAGGCCTTCAGCCCCCCACCCAGGTCTTCGGTCCCGCGCACGCCGAGCAGCGACGACTGGTCCGACACGCGATTGCGGCGGGTAAGCGTCGATGCGGCGGTGGGGCCGTTCTGCTCCACGGACTCGATCATGGCGTACGCGCGACCGTAGAGCGTGACCGGGTTCGCTGTCTGTGCCATGGCGGCCGGCGCGATACATGCGCCGGCAACTGCCAAAGCGATCAGCTTTTTGTTCATCAGAATCTCCTTTGTTTGAAGTGAGGCCGTCGTTGCTTTGAAGCTTTGGGAAACCTCAAGGGGTGTTCTTATTGAGAAGCCAACCGCATGATGCCAAAGCGGGGGCGTTCGCTCAAGGGGTTTTTCGCCTTTCCCGCAACAAACGCTCCCCCTTGTTGCGGCTCCACAACACGCCTTTCAAACACCTGAAAATAGCCGGGAAAGCTCCTTTCCGGGGTCATCGGCGGTCATGAAGGCGCTGCCCACTAAGTATGCGCTCACTTTAGCTTCCTGGAGGCGCTCGACGTCCTGGGGGCTCGCGATCCCGCTCTCGGTGACCAGCAGGCGGCCGGGAGGCATCCGATCGACCAGCGATAGCGTCGTTTCGAGCCGGGTTTCGAAGGTCCGCAGGTTCCGATTGTTGATACCGATCAGCGGGCTACGCATGCCCAGCGCGACCGAAAGCTCCTGCGCATCGTGGCACTCCACGAGCACGTCCAGCCCTAGCGATAAAGCCTGATTTTCGAGTTCCCGCAGGTCGCCTTCAGGCAGCGCGGCGACGATGAGGAGGATGCAATCCGCGCCCCAGGCACGGGACTCGTGGACTTGGTAAGGATCCACGATGAAGTCCTTGCGAAGGACGGGAAGCGCGCAGGCGCCGCGGGCCGCGTGAAGGTCCCCTGCCGATCCGCCGAAGAATTCCCGATCCGTGAGGACGGAAAGGCAAGCGGCGCCATTGGCCTCGTACGAGCGGGCGATGCGCGCGGGATCGAAGTCCGCGCGGATGAGGCCCTTGCTGGGGCTCGCGCGCTTGATTTCCGCGATCACCGCAGTCCTGCCGGCGTCCGTCCTCGCCCGCAGCGCCCGCTCGAATCCGCGCGGCGCACTCGCCGCACCCTCTGCTTCCTGCAGCTTCGCGAGGGGGACTCGCGCTTTCGCTTCATCGACCTCTCGCCGCTTCGCGGCGAGGATCCGCTCCAGGATGTCGGACACTCAGGCTGCCTTCGCGAACGAGCGCGTGATCTTCACGAGGTGGTCGAGCTTCCTGCGCGCCGCCCCGCTCTCGATCGCATCGCGCGCGGCCGCGACGCCGTCCCAGAGACTGCCGCAGATGCCGCAGACGTAGAGCGCGGCCGCCGCGTTCATGATCACCACGTCGCGCGATGGTCCCTTCTCGTTCGCGAGAACCGCCTCGAGCCGGGCACGCGATTCGTCCGCACCCTTCACCTGCAGCGACTCGATGGACGCAGTGTCGATGCCGAATTGCTTGGGCTCGATCGAATATTCGGTGATGAAGTCGTGCTTCAGCTCGGCGAGGAACGTGGGGCCGGTGATGGTGATCTCGTCGAGGCCGTCGTGGCCGTGCACGGTGATGACGTGCTTGCTCCCCAGCATCTTGAGCACTCGCGCCTGGATGCCGACGAGGTCCGCGTGGAAGACACCCATCACCTGGTTCGGGGCACCCGCGGGGTTGGTGAGCGGCCCGAGGATGTTCAGGATCGTACGCATGCCGAGCTCCTTGCGCACGGGTGCCGCATGCTTCATCGCCGGATGGTGATTGGGCGCGAACATGAAACCCACTCCGACTTCGCGGATGCACAGGCCCACCTGCTCCGGCGTGAGCGCGAGGTTCACGCCGAGGCCCTCCAGCACGTCCGCGCTACCGGATTGCGACGACACCGAACGGCCGCCGTGCTTCGCGACGTGGGCTCCGGCCGCCGCCGCGACGAACGCCGCAGTGGTGGAGATATTGAACGTTTGCGCCTTGTCACCGCCCGTGCCGCAGGTGTCGACGAGGTGATCGACGCCGCTCGCATCGACCTTGGTCGAGAACTCGCGCATCACGGAAGCCGCGGCGGCGATCTCGGAGACCGACTCGGTCTTCACGTGCAGGCCCATGAGGATGGCGGCGAGCTGCACGGGCGGCACCTTGCCTTCCATCACCTGGCGCATCAGGTCGACCATCTCATCGTAGAAGATCTCGCGCTTGTCGCAGAGTCGGTTGATCGCTTCGAGGGGCGTGAACATGGCTATCTCGATTCGGTGAGGAAGTTGCGAAGCAGCGCGTGCCCGTGCTCCGTGAGGATCGATTCCGGGTGGAACTGGACGCCCTCGATCGCGAGAGTGCGATGGCGCACCCCCATGATCTCGCCGTCCTCGGTCCATGCGGTCACCTCCAGCTCCGGCGGGCATGTCTCGCGCTGGATGGCGAGCGAATGGTAGCGGGTCGCATCGTAGGGCGTGGGCAGGCCGCGGAACACGCCCGCGCCGCCGTGGTGAATGCGCGAGACCTTGCCGTGCATGAGCGTCCTGGCGTGGACGACGCGCCCACCGAACGCCTGGCCGATCGCCTGGTGGCCGAGGCACACGCCCAGGATCGGCACGCGCCCCTTGAAGCGATCGACAACGGCGAGCGTGACGCCGGCTTCGGTGGGCGTGCACGGACCCGGCGAGAGCACGATGCGCGCCGGCGCGAGGCGCTCGATCTCGTCGACGGACAGCTCGTCGTTGCGGATCACCTTCACGTCCTCGCCAAGCTCTCCCAGGTACTGCACCAGGTTGTAGGTGAACGAATCGTAGTTGTCGATCATGAGCAGCATGGCGGCCTCACTCGAGCGGCGTGTCGAGGCCCGCGTGAACCTGCTCCGCAGCGGCCAGCACGGCGCGCACCTTGTTCTGCGTCTCGCGCCATTCACTTTCCGGAATCGAGTCGGCCACGATGCCCGCGGCCGCCTGCACGTAGAGCTTCGAATCCTTCACGACCCCCGTGCGGATGGCGATCGCGAGGTCTACATTGCCGTTGAATCCCATGTAGCCCGCGGCGCCCGCGTATACGCCGCGCTTCTCGGTCTCGAGCTCGTCGATGATCTCCATGGCGCGCACCTTCGGCGCGCCCGTCACGGTGCCCGCAGGAAAAGTCGCGCGCAGCAGCTCCATCGGCGTGAGCGCGTGATCCACCTCGCCCTCGACGTTGGAAACCATGTGCATCACGTGCGAGTAGCGCTCCACGACCATGGTCTCGGTCACCTTCACCGATCCGACCTTCGCGATGCGGCCCACGTCGTTGCGGCCCAGGTCGATGAGCATCAGGTGCTCGGCGCGCTCCTTTGGATCGGCCACCAGCTCGCGCTCCATCTCGAGGTCCTTCTCGGGCGTCGCGCCGCGCTTTCGCGTGCCCGCGATCGGGCGCAGCGTGACCTTGTCGCCCTCGCGCCGCACGAGGATCTCCGGCGAGGCGCCCACGAGCTGGCAATCGCCGAACTCGAAATAGAACATGTACGGCGACGGATTGATCGAGCGCAGCGCCCGATAGAGATTCACCGGGGAATACGGGAACGGCGCCGTGAGGCGCTGCGAAATCTGCACCTGCATCATGTCGCCGTCGTGGATGAGCTGCTTGCACCGCGCCACCGCGTCGTAGAACGCGCGCTCCTCGATGTTCGAGCGCGGCGCCGCGAGCGACGGCTGCGTCGAGTGCGACGGCAATTCGGCGGGCTTGCGCAGCTGCGCGCGCAGCTCCTGCAGCCGCCGCTGCGCGCGCGGGTACGCGTCAGGCTGCGCAGGATCGGCGTACACGATGAGGTGCAGCTTTCCCGAAAGATTGTCGACGACGGCAAGCTCTTCGGTGAGAAGCAGGCGCACGTCCGGGAGTCCCAGCGGGTCGGGCTTCGGCGCGCGCCGCAGGCGCGGCTCGACATAACGCACGGCGTCGTACCCGAAGTAGCCCGCGAGGCCGCCGGCGAACCGCGGGCCCGATGCGAGCGGGGCCGCGCGAAACGACGCGAGGTAGCGGTCGATGTACGCGAGAGGATCCTCGAGATCCTTCGTATCCGTCACGTTTCCATCGCGGGCGAGCGTCACGCGCGAGCCGGAAACCTCGAGGCGTTCGCGCGCGGGCAGTCCCACGATCGAATAGCGGCCGAAGCGCTCGCCGCCGATCACCGACTCGAGCAGGTACGAGTCGCGCCGGTTGGCAAGCTTGAGGAAGATGGATAGCGGCGTGTCGAGATCGGCGAGCGTCTCGAGCTGTACGGGGATCCGGTTGTAGCCGGCGCGGGAAAGCGCCTGGAATTCGTTTTCAGTCATGGGGCACCACGAGGTTCATGTTCGAAGGACGATGCAATGCGAAGCGCTTCAGCGCCACCAATGCCATCGCCAACCGAAATGAGATCCGCGCAGTGCCATGGAAACGAAAGCAGGGACTAGGCCTCGATTGTAGCCTTCTTCAGCTCGTCGCGTAGGCGGCGCACCGCGCCGGCGCGGTCCTTCTCGCCGAAGATTGCCGAGCCCGCGACGAACGTATCGGCACCCGCTCGCGCGACGCTTGCGATGTTCTCCGCCTTGATTCCGCCGTCCACTTCGAGCCAGATG
>Ga0209131_1002282_pt1 | contig 13107 bp, 11 predicted proteins | sample GraSoi_2013_40cm_FD_185826 | JGI IMG/M metagenome (GOLD analysis project Ga0209131, IMG submission 185826) | Grasslands soil microbial communities from the Angelo Coastal Reserve, California, USA - Sample 9_17_2013_40cm (SPAdes) (version 2) | ecosystem: Environmental > Terrestrial > Soil >...
CTGTGCCTGGCGTGCGCCCGCCGCGCCGGTGACACGGTGATCGACGCCGCGATCGCTTGCATCGGCGACGCGATTGGATCGCAGGGCGGCGTTGCCACGCTGGCCGAGCAAGGCGATTTGGCCGACGTACTGGCCCATGCGGATGCCGATGCGGTCGTCGTTGTGGGTGGCACCGGCAGCGGCAGGCGCGACACCACCGTTCGCACGCTCGCCTCAATGGGTGAGGTGCTTGTTCACGGTATCGCTCTGCTGCCAGGCGAGACCACGGCCTTGGGAACTGTCGGCGCGCGACCGGTACTGGCATTGCCGGGGCGGCTCGATGCGGCGCTCGCGGCCTGGCACCTGTTGGGCCGCAGCATGCTGGCGCGGCTCGCAGGAAACCGGGAGACGCTGGCCGTGCGAACGGCATGGCTCACGCACAAAGTGTCCTCCCCAGTGGGATTTTCGGAACTCGTCCCGGTGCGATGCGAGGGCGTCTCGGCGAGCCCCATAGCCTCGGGCTACGTGCCGCTCGCGGCGCTCGCGCAGGCCAACGGATGGGTTTTCATTCCGGCAGAGAGCGAAGGACATCCGGCGCAGTCCGAGGTCGTGGTAAGACCTTGGCCATGACTGCGCCTTTTCAACCGAAATCGACCGGACGCGATCCTGATGTCTTCGCCGCGATTCGCCGCGCCGCCCGACAGGAGCAATTCCTGGAGGTCGTTTCCGCCGAGGAGGCACGCGCGCGCTTTCTGCGCGCCATTGATCTCGCGCCGCTGCCTGGCGAGACGGTCGCTTTGGCCGAAGCGCTCGGCCGCGTACTCGCCGCCGACGTCACCGCGCCCATCGATGTGCCGCCGTTCGATCGCGCCAATGTCGATGGATTTGTGCTGCGCTCCGCCGACACGGTGGGCGCGAGCGATGGCGCGCCGCGCCGATTGCGGCTCAACGGTGAAGTGATCGTCTGCGGCCATGAGCCTGCCCTCGAAGTGAGGGCCGGTTCTGCGACGACGATTGCGACCGGCGGCGTGGTGCCACGCGGCGCCGACGCTCTTGTCATGCTTGAGCACACCGAATTGGTCGAAGATGGTGAAGTGCCGGCAATCGACGTACGCCGCGCAGTCGCGCCCGGGCAGTTCATCTCCTATGCCGGCTCGGACATCGCGCGCGGCGAAGTGCTGCTGCGGCGCAAGACACGGCTCTCCTCGCGCGAGATCGGCATGCTCGCCGCCTGCGGCCTCGCCGAGATCAAGGTGGTTCGTAAGCCGAAAGTCGCGGTGCTCTCGACCGGGGATGAACTTGCCGCCCCGGGCGGCGTGCTCGGCCCGGCGCAGGTCTACGACAGCAACGGCGCGATCATCGCGGCAGCGGTCGCGGAAGCGGGCGCCGAAGCGGTGCCCTTCGGCGCATGTCCCGACGAGGAGGCGGCGCTCGAGCGCGCCGTGCGGCGCGCGCTTCGAGCTTGCGACATCCTCGTGCTCTCCGGCGGAACTTCGAAAGGCGCGGGCGATCTCTCCCACCGCATCGTCTCGAAGCTCGGCGATGTGCTCGTTCACGGCGTCGCGCTGAAACCCGGCAAGCCGCTCTGCCTCGCGGTGATCGACGGCAAGCCGGTCGCCGTGCTGCCCGGGTTTCCGACCTCCGCGATCTTCACCTTTCATGCCTTCGTTGCGCCGGTGATCCGTGCACGGGCCGGCCTCGCGCAGGAGGCGGCGCGCAGCATCGAAGCGAGCGTGCCGATCCGGATCGCTTCCGAGCTCGGACGCAAGGAGTTCGTGCTGGTCGCTCTCGCGGCGGGCAAAGACGGGCCGGTCGCTTTTCCAACCGCCAAGGGTTCGGGCGCGGTGACGAGCTTCTCCCAGGCCGACGGCTTTCTCGAGATCGATGCGCTCGCTGCGGCGCTCGACGCCGGCACGCACGCGCGCGTGAGCCTGATTGGCGAAAACGCCGCTATGCCCGATCTCGTGGTCATGGGTAGCCACTGTATCGCACTCGACGTCGTGCTCGGAGTGCTTGCCGAGCGTGGATTCGCCGCGCGCAGCATCGCAGTCGGCAGCATGGGTGGGCTGGCCGCCGCCGAGCGCGGAGAGTGCGACCTGGCGCCGGTGCATCTCGTCGAACCCACAACTGGGGTTTACAACGCACACCTGCTGCGCCACGGCCTCGCACTCGTGAAAGGCTGGCAGCGCATGCAAGGTTTCGTGCACCGCCACGACGATGCGCGGTTCTCTGGACGCACCGCCGCCGATGCGCTCGCAGCTGCCCTCGCCGATCCCGGCTGCCTCATGGTCAATCGTAACATCGGTGCCGGCACGCGCGTGCTCATCGATCGGCTGCTCAAGGGTGCGCGGCCTGCCGGCTACGGCAATCAGCCGCGCTCCCATAACGCAGTCGCAGCCGCGGTCGCGCAGCGCCGCGCCGATTGGGGAATTGCGATCGAATCGGTTGCCCGCCTTTATGGGCTTGGCTTTGCCCCGATCGCGCCCGAGGACTATGATTTTCTCTTGGTGGAAAACCGCCGCGAGCGGCCTGCGGTGAGCGCCTTTCTCGCCGCGCTCCGCGAGGAGACGGTGCGCGAAAAAATCCGCGCCCTGGGAATGCGTCCGGCCGATGCCTGAGTTTTCCGCGAGGGCTGCGACGATGGCCCACGTCTTTGTGGTGCTTGCGCTGCTGCTGGTTGCGTCGGCGACGGCGCAGGCGCAATTGCGCGGCCACGGCGGGCCGGTGCGGGCGCTGGCCATTTCACCCGACGGCACGCAGGCGCTTTCCGGCAGCTTCGACACCTCGGCAATCCGCTGGTCGCTGCCGAGAAACGCGGCCGAGCAGGTGCTGCGCTTCCATGACGGCCCTGTCAACGCGGTAGTCTTCCTTCGCGACGGCCGCATTGCCACGAGCGGCGAGGATGCACGCATCGCGATCTGGCGGCCGGGCGAGTCGCAGCCGGCAAAGGTACTCGAATCGCACGAAGGTCCGGTGGTCGCGCTTTCGCTATCACCGGACGGGTCGACGCTCGCCTCCGCCTCATGGGATCACACCGCGCGGCTATGGCCGCTCGCCGGCGGCACGCCGCGGCTGATTGAGGGCCATGCACAGGGCGTCAACGGCGTTGCATTCGCACCCGACGGCCGCGGGCTCGTTACCGCGGGTTACGACGCGACGCTGCGCATCACGCCGCTTGCCGGTGGCGGCGCTCCGATCGTTACATCGTTGCCGACTCCGCTCAACGCGGGTGCCATTGCGCCCGACGGCGAGGTCGTCACCGCCGGTGCCGACGGGAAGGTCTACGTGCTCTCCGCTGCCGGCGATCTCGTTTCCGAGATCGATGCGGCGCAGGCGCCGATCATCGCCGTGGCATTGTCGCGCGACGGCAGGCTGATCGCGGCCGCCGGGATGCGCGGTTCGGTCGCCATCATCGACAGGCTTGGGCGCAAAATGGCGCGCACACTCGTCGGACCAGGACTGCCGGTCTGGTCGGTAGTTTTTTTTCCAGACGGGCGCACCCTCCTTACCGGCGGCAGCGACCGTATGATCCGCCGCTGGGACGCGATGACCGGCGAGCCGATCGGCAATGTCGTCATGGGCGCGCCCGAGGACCCGCTCGCTGCCTTCGCCGGCGATCCGGGCGCGGAGGTGTTTCGCGCTTGCGTGGCCTGCCACACGTTGAAGGCCGACGAGGGCGTGCGTGCAGGCCCCACGCTCGCCGGGATCTTCGGGCGCAAGATCGCGACGCTTCCTGGCTACAATTTCTCCCAGGCGCTCAAGAAGCTCGATATCGTGTGGACGCCTGAGACGGTCGCGAAGCTGTTCGAGATCGGACCGGCGACCTATACGCCCGGCACCAAGATGCCGGAGCAGCGCATCGGCTCGGACGAGGACCGCGCCGCCTTGGTGAAATTTCTGGAGAAAGCAACGAAGGCGAGGTGAGGGCACTTACCTCTCAGTTTACGCGGGTCGTTCAGGCTTCCTGGCCCGCGTCGGTTCCTCGCGCTCGCGCAAATAATCCTCGGTCGTGCGAGGCTTGGGCCGCGGCGACTCGCCGTAGGGGTCGAACTCCTGCTCGGTAATCGCCACGACCCGGCAGTCCTCGCACATCTTAATCAGGTCGAGGCGCTGAACGGAATCCCGGAACATCCAGTGCTTGCCCTCGAGCTTGGCGGCGACGCGCTCGATCGTGCTCTTGACCCCGAACGGTTTGTTGCAGCGGATGCAATGGAACGGCTCTTCCTCTTTGAGCACGCGGGTGGTGGCGGTCGCCGCGCGGAAGTCGAGCTGCGGCGTCAGCGTGATCACTTTCTCCGGACAAGTCGCCTTGCAGAGTCCGCACTGCACGCAGGCATCTTCCGCAAAGCGCAGCATCGGCCGCTCCGGGTTGTCGCTGAGCGCGCCGGTCGGGCAGGCCGACACGCAGGCGAGGCAGAGCGTGCAGCCCTCGACATTGATCTCGATCGCACCGAAAGGCGCGCCCGCGGGCAGCGCGATGAGGTCGACCGGAGCGGGCGCGGCGCGCTGCAGTTCACGCAATGCGAGCCGCATGAGATCGCGCTTGCCTCCGACCGGCAAGAAAGTCGCGGGACGCGGCGTACCTTTGCGCTTCTCGATCGCCCGCAGCGCATCGGCCAGCGCGTCCGGGTCATCGGTTTCGATCGTCGCCACGCGCGCGCTGCCGAAGCCGAGCCCGGCGAGGATCGGCTCGGCGAGGGCGAGCGTCCTCGTCAAGCCGGTCACGTCATGACGCGGCTTTGCGCGCAGCAGCAAGCGAACCGCCGCCGCGCCGTAGGCGAACGCGGCAGCAATGGCTTCGAGCCCGATTTGGGTTACTTCGTTGACGCTGAAGGGCAAGACATCGGCAGGCAGACCATCGCCGACGCGCGCCAGCGCCTCGATCAGCGGCGTACCGTGCGCCTCATCATGGACGAGCACGACGGGTTCTCGTCCTCCTGCCTCGCGATAAGCGGAGAGCAGCGCGCGCAGCTTGCGCATCAGCGCGTCTGCCGGGGGCAGCGCGTAGGCTGCGGCGCCGGTCGGGCAAACCGCCGCGCATTGTCCGCAGCCGGCACAGATATACGCGTCGACGGCGACGTGATCGCCAGCGGGCGCGATCGCGCCAGCCGGGCAGAGATCGAGGCAACGCGTGCAGCCGATAATCTGCGAGCGCGAATGGGCGCAAAGATCCTCGGTGAAGGCGACGTAGCGCGGCTTGTCGAAACTGCCGACGAGGTCGCGCGCCTTGAGCACCGCCTTGAGCACGGCCGCCAGATCTTTGGGATCGGCGCGCAGATAGCCGTCGCGTAAGTCGGCTGCGCTGAAAAGCGGCGCGTCACCGGAAATGTCGAGCACGAGGTCGCAGTGGGAGGCGGCGCCGTCGCGGCGCGCAGCGAAACTCAACGTGCCCCGTGACGATGGCGCCGGCTGAGCGTAGCCATCGACAATGATCTCGAATGTGCCGAGATAGCCCTTCGCCGAGCGGATCGCGCCCTGCACCACCGGAAACTCGGTCACCCGCGGTGGCGCCACTTCCGCCGGCGGCTTGATGAGCACGGTCACGTCCAGGTGATCCTTGAGCAAGTTGCCGGCCTCGATCGCCTGCTCGTCGCGGCCATAGATCAGGATCACACCATCGCTGGTGAGGCTGAGGAAGGGAACCTCGGGGCGAGGCTCCGCGGCAGCTGCGAGCAACGCCGCCATCTTGGGACCCGCCGCAGCGGCATCCTTGGACCAGCCGGCGGTCTCACGAAGATTGGCGTAGGTGACGTCGGCGTCGCCGGCCATCTCCGAGAACAGCGGCGCCTCCTGCGTGCAGCCGACGATCAGCGGCTCGCCGCCGGCCGCCGCAGCGCGGAACTTTTCCAGCTCCGCCCGGCAGAGCTGGCGCGCGGTCGAAACGTCGGCGCCGCGACAGCCGCGCTCAACGGCCGCCTTGTCGAGCGGCATGGTGTCTTCGCACGAGCAGATCAAGATTTTTGGCGGCCGATCGGCCATTCTGGTCTCCGGCTGTGCGCGAGCCGCCACGCCCACCACCTTCGGGGGTCCATCCGCGCAGGCGCATCATTCGCTATGCGGGCCTCGGCGATGCCGGTCGATGGCGTGAACCACGTGCCGGCGCACGTATACCAGCGGGCGGCTCTACTCCTCGTGCGTACCACGTTATAAGTATGGCGAACAACCTTCGCGAGTCCGGTTGCCCGAATGCCGCTGCAAGAGCCCACGCGCCTGCGCCGATCGTTAAAGCCTGCGCTTGACCTGCCGCCCCCGTTCCGGCTGCTGACCTTGCGCGAGGTAGGGGACGCATTTGCCCATGCAACACGCGTGGCGGCGCAAGAGGGGGCGGGCACGCTCGTCTATGTGGGCCGCTTCGACCTCGTGGAGTTTGCGGTCGTGCTGGAGCCCGACGAGCCGCTCAAGACCGCACGGCGTAGCCTTTACGCCGGCGTCGCTGCGCTCGGCGACGCGCTCGCGGTGCATGCTCCGCCCGAGCTGCCCATCACTTTCGACTGGCCGGATGCGGTGCGCGTCAATGGCGGGCTCGTCGGCGGGGCGCGCCTCGCCTGGCCGCCGGACGCGGACGAGGATGAACCGCCGCCGTGGCTGGTATTCGCCGCCATGATCCGCACGGTGGCGATGGGTGAGGAAGAACCTGGTCTGCGTCCGCTCTCGGCGGCGCTCGAGGACGAAGGGTTCGACGATCTCGGTTCGGGAAAGCTCGTGGAAAGCTTTGCCCGCCATTTCATGGTGGCGGTCGACGCCTGGCAGGAACACGGATTCAACGCTGTCGCGAAGAATTATCTCGCCAGGCTTTCACCCGAGAGCGGCGTGCGCCGGGAGATCGCCGATAATGGCGATCTGTTGGTTCGGCGCACGGCGACGAATGCGGATCGAGCCGAGCGGCTCTCGCTCCTCACCGCGCTCGCCGAGCCGTCGTGGCTCGATCCCGCGACCGGAGGGCCGCGAAGGTGAAGCTTTTGCGCACCATTCGGCTCGATCCGTCGGACACCTTCGTGTTCGAGCGCGCCGCCGAGCCGGGCGAGTGGGCAGTCTCGGGCGCCTTCATGTTCGCACACGCCGATGCGGATGCGCTCGAAGGCAAATCGCGCGCGGCCTTTCGCAGCGGGTTTCTCGGCGCCGCCTCGCTCGGCTGGTCGACGCTGGTGCAGATCGTGGAAGCAAGCGAGGCCGATCGCGACGCCCTCGTCGGCGCGCTAGGCCGGCAACTGCACGAGCGCCTCGGCGCGCCCGATCTCGCCGTCGCGCACGCCGCGGCCGAAGAGGAGGTCACGTTCGCGGCCTCGCTCTGCGATCATCCTCTGGACACTCTCATCGCGGTCCGCCGCACCTTCGAGGACGGCGCGATCCGCGAGGCGTTTCGCACGTTGCATCCGCGCGGCACGCGCAAACCGATGCGCGCCTTCTCGTTCGTGGAGGTCGAGAACGAAGAGGAACCCCACGAAGATGTCGATCTGCTCGCGCTGGGGCAGCGCAACGGAACCGATTGAAACGCAAGCGAACCTCGTCGAGGCGTGATCGCATGCCGGATTTTTGGCTCTCCTGCGGGCATCATCTGCTCGATCGCGACGAGGGCGGCGGCCTCGTGATCACGGATGACTTCCTCAAGGCCTACCTGGCGCGGCCGGAGCTTGCGCCGCCGTCGGATGCATGCGCTGCCGAGCGCAGCTTGCACACCGCACTGCTAGGCAATCCGCGCCGGCCCGTCACAGGCTCCGAGATCGCGGCGATCGCCGATGCCGACGCGCGCGAGAATTGGAGCTTAATGAGCGCCTTTCGCGACCGGCTCGTCCGCCATAAAATCTCGTGCGTCGCGGCGTGGGCGCAACGCCGCCGCTGTTCATCAACCAACTCGCGCATGTGATCCTGCGCAACGTCCTTGATGGTTGCGAGGATGTATTCATGCTGCGCGCGGCGGAGCTCTTCTTCCGGCCGCAACGCCTGAGCGTGCACGATGGGTCGCTCCTCGCCGCCGACGAGGAGAAAGTCTCAGGCGCAAGCCCGGAGCCGGTCTCTCCACTCGTCGCCATGCTCGGCCTGCCGGACGCCGGCGAAATCGACGTGCTCAACGAGGCCAATGCCGACGCGTACTGGGGCCGCAGCGATCTCTTCGACATGGCGCTCGACCTCACCGCCGGCCGGCGCGGGCTCGACGCGCTGGGCAAGGTGATCGAGAAATGGATCGCGCATCTGCTCTCGGCCGAAGTGGACATCGAGCCGCTGATCGAGGCGAGCAATGTCAATCTCGCGTGGTATGTCGGCCTCGATGCGGAAGCGAGCCGGATCGGCGACGCATTGTGGAGAGACGTGGAGCTCGACGAAGCAGCGCGGCAGCAGATTGTCGGTCTTTACCGGCTCTTCTTCCGCAATCCCGAAGTTGTCCTGGACAAGGCGAAAGGCGAGCCCATCTATCTGATATTGGCCATGACCCCCGAGCGGACATTGCGTATGAAGCCGCAGAACCTCGTGGTCGGTCTTCCGATCACACATCTTGAGGCGGTCTCATGAACATCTTGCCGCCTGCCAAGATTGCCGTCGGCGTCGTGGTCGAGCGGCGCAAAGCGCAGAGCCCTTGGATCGACTTCACCTGGAAGCCGATTGCGGCCTTGCCCGGGCTGCCTGACGCTTTGCCGTGGACCATCCTGACGCAAGACGGCGATGGCGCCACTTTTTATGCGGGCGCGGTCGAAGTGGCGCTCTACCGCACCGAGACGAGCAATTACCGCAACAATCTTGGCACCGGTCGACCCATGCTCTGGGTTGCCCTGCGTCCGACCGGAGTCGAACCGCCCTACGAAGTCTTCGGCGTGACGGCTGATCCCGCCGAAGGCGAAGCCTGGACCGAAGCGGGCAGCGATCTCGTCGACGTCGTCCCAATGCCTGAGCCGGTGCGTGCGGCGATTGACGCTTTCGTTGCCAAGCATCACGTCGAGCAGCCGTTCCACAAACGCGAGCGTGACCGCGCCGATCCGGAGGCGCTGGCGCGGCGCGGACCCATGCGGAAGGCGCGCGAATGAGCGAACCGGAAAACTTCATCGCCCGCTGGTCGCGGCGTAAGCGCAACGCCGCGGAAGAGGCCAAACCTGCGACGAGCACAAATGTCGGCGAAGAGCCGCGCGCGGGGAGCGATCCTGCGCCTGTGCTGAGCGGCGCGTCCGAGTCGTCCGAGGCTGCATTTGACCTGACAAAGCTTCCGCCGATCGAAACAATCACCGCCGATACGGATATCCGTGCCTTTCTCGCCCCTGGTGTGCCCGCCGAATTGACCCGCGCGGCGCTTCGTCGCGCTTGGGCCGCCGATCCAAAGATCCGCGATTTCATCGGGCTTTCGGAGAATGCGTGGGACTTCAATGCGCCGGGCGCGATTGCCGGCTTCGGCCCGCTCGAAATGACGGATGAGTTGCGAAGCCAGATCACGCGAATGATAGGCCGCGGCATTGAAGGCGCGGCGGCGGATCCGTCCGGTTCGCCTGAGCGGGAGGGGCAGCCCTCGCCGCCTGACGCACGGACCGCATCGGGCAAGGCGGTCGCCGAACAGCAGGACGATCAGGTTGATACGACCGGCGGGGCGCTACCCGAAGAGCGGCCACGGGAGCGCAATGAGCGACACGACGTCGCCGTATCGCAGCGCAACAAATCGGATATTGCGCCGCAACCTGATTCTGGAAGCCCCGATGACCAGCAATTGATTGCGAAACGGCTGCACGGGCGCGCTTTGCCCGAATGAGGAAGGGGACTCATAGCCTGCGACTATTGACCGGCATTCGCCGCGGGCGGTACATACAATCGAATTGAAATAAAAAGAAAAAAACCCCATGCGGGATTTGGGTGTGGAGGGAGCGATCCGGGTTGCCGGCGGCGTCGGCGCGCTGGCGCGCAAAATCGGTATTTCCCAACCGTCGATTTCGAACTGGTCGCGCGTTCCCGCCGAGCGCGTGCTCGCGGTCGAGGCGGCGACCGGCGTGAGCCGCGCGACTCTAAGGCCTGATCTCTACGGTGAGCACCCCGCCATGGTTGGCGATCTCGAGGACATCGACGCTGCGCGCGCACAAGAATATGCGCTGCTCTCCGTCTTGCTCGCACGCGCTCCGGACGGCGCGCTGCTGGAGCGTCTCGCCTCGCTGCGCGGCGATCCCAGCCCGCTCGGAGTGGTACACGCCGCGCTCGCGGAGGCGGCGGAGCGGACCAATGTCGAGCGCCTCGAGCGCGAATATTTCGACCTCTTCATCGGGCTCGGCCGCGGGGAGCTTTTGCCCTACGCTTCTTACTATCTCACTGGCTTCTTGCACGAGCGACCGCTCGCGCGGCTGCGCGCGCATCTTGAAAAGCTCGCCATCGAGCGAACCGCCGGCCAGGCGGAGCCCGAGGATCACGCGGCGATTCTGTGCGAGATCATGGCCGGGCTGGCGAGCCGGCGCTTTGGCGCTCCCGAGGGCGCCGAGCGCGAACTGTTCGAGCAGCACCTTAAGCCCTGGATCGGGCGCTTTTTCGCCGATCTGGAACGGGCCGATGCTGCGGACTTCTACCGGCACGTAGGAGCGCTCGGCCGGGTGTTCATCGAGATCGAAACGGAGGCCTTTGCACTGCCCTCGTGAGCAGCGCGCAGGCATCGCAGGTCGGGCTCGCCCGATCTGTGCAACAGACGACGAATAGGAGGAGACGGCAATGAAACGAGAACGCAGCGCGACGCTCGGCCGTCGTGAATTCCTGCGCCGGCTTGGTGCGGGCGCGAGCGTCGCGGCCGCAGCCGGGACACCGCTGGCCAATGACGCGCGCGCGGACAGCGAGAGCAACGATGAGAAGCGCAAGTCTCGGTACCAGGCGAACTCGCGGGAGGTTCAAACCTTCTATCGGGTCAACCGGTACCCGAGTTGAGGGAGGGAGCCGTGCTGATCAAGAGAACGCAACGTTACGTTCGTCGCGGCGCCCTCGCCGGCGCACTGCAATCACCCGATAGCGGTCTCGATCGCCGCGCCTTCCTGCGCCGCTCCGGGCTCATCGCCGGCAGTCTCGCGGGTCTCGGCGCGCTGCCGCTCGGCAGCGTGCGCAAGGCAGAGGCCGGTCCGCCGCCGCCTGCCGGAGCACAGATCACGATCCGCAAGAACATCTGCACGCATTGTTCGGTCGGCTGCACCGTCGTTGGGGAAGTGGCGAACGGCGTGTGGATCGGCCAGGAGCCCGGCTGGGACTCGCCGCTCAACCGCGGCTCGCATTGCGCCAAGGGTGCCTCGGTGCGGGAACTCGTGCACGGCGACCGGCGCCTGAAATATCCGATGAAGCTCGTCAACGGGCAATGGACCCGCGTGAGCTGGGACCAGGCGATCGACGAGATCGGCGCCAAGCTTCTCGCTATCCGCGAGAAGTCGGGGCCGGACGCCGTGTATTGGCTCGGGTCCGCCAAGTTCTCCAACGAAGGGGCCTATCTCTACCGCAAGTTCGCGGCGTTCTGGGGCACCAACAACGTCGACCATCAGGCGCGCATCTGCCACTCGACGACGGTCGCCGGCGTAGCCAACACGTGGGGCTACGGCGCGATGACCAACAGCTACAACGACATCCGCAACTCCAAGACCATCATGGTCATGGGCGGCAATCCGGCGGAAGCGCACCCGGTGTCGCTGCAGCACCTGCTCGAAGGCAAGGAGCTCAATCGCGCGAACTGGATTTCTGTCGATCCGCGCCTGACGCGTACGGCAGCGCACGCGACCGAATATGTGCGCGTGCGCCCCGGCACCCACATCCCGACGATCTACGGGATGCTCTGGCACATCTTCCAGAACGGCTGGGAGGACAAGGAATTCATCAAGCAGCGCGTCTACGGCATGGACGAGGTCCGCAAGGAGATCGACAAGTGGACGCCGGATGAGGTCGAGCGCGTCACCGGGCTGCCGGAGGCGCAAGTCAAGCGCGTCGCCGAGATCTTCGCCAAGCAAAAGCCCTCGACGCTGATCTGGGCCATGGGGCAGACCCAGTTCTCGGTCGGCACCGCCAACGTCCGCGCCAGCTGCATCCTGCTGCTGGCGACCGGCAACGTGGGCAACTTCGGCAACGGCGCCAACATTTTCCGCGGCCATTGCAACGTGCAAGGGGCAACCGACCTCGGTCTCGATATCGTGACGCTGCCGCTCTACTACGGGCTGGTGGAGGGCGCGTGGAAGCATTGGTCCCGGGTCTGGGAGGTCGATTACGACTGGATGCTGGCCCGGTTCGACTCCAAGCAGATCATGGAGGCGCCGGGCATTCCTTCGACCCGCTGGTTCGACGCGACAATGCTGCCGAAGGACCAGGTCGCGCAGAAGGACAACGTCAAAGCGATGCTGGTGTTCGGGCACGGCGGCAACACCGTCACCCGCATGCCGCAGGCGGCCAAGGGCATCGAGCAGCTCGATCTGCTCGTGGTCGGCGACCCGCATCCAACGACGTGGGCCGCGCTCAGCGAGCGCAAGAACGAGACCTACCTGCTGCCGGTGTGCACACAATTCGAGACGGCGGGCTCGCGCACCGCGTCGAACCGCTCGCTGCAATGGGGCGAGCAGATCGTCAAGCCGATCTTCGAATCCAAGGACGACTACGAAGTCATGTACCTCTTGGCGAAGCGGCTCGGGCTCGCCGATCTCATGTTCAAGAACATCAAGGTCGAGGGGACTCGGCCGTCGCCGGAAGATATCCTGCGCGAGATCAATCGTGGCGGCTGGTCCACTGGCTATTGCGGCCAGTCACCTGAGCGCCTCAAGCTGCACATGGCCAACCAGAAGGACTTCGATCTCGTCACCTTGCGCGCCAAGGATGGTCCGGCCAAGGGCGACTATTACGGCCTGCCATGGCCGTGCTGGGGCACGCCGGAACTCAAGCATCCTGGCACCCACACGCTCTACAACACCAATCTGCACGTGATGGATGGCGGCAGCACCTTCCGCGCCCGCTTCGGCGTGGAGCGCGAGGTCAAGCTCCCCGATGGCACCTCACGCAAGGATAATCTCTTGGCGGAGGGTTCCTACTCGCTCGGCTCGGAGCTCAAGGACGGCTACCCCGAATTCACCTACGGGGTGCTCAAGAAGCTCGGTTGGGACAAGGACCTCACCCCCGCCGAGCAGGCGGTCATCGAGCGCATCGGCGGCAACAATCCCG
>Ga0209131_1002284_pt1 | contig 13106 bp, 10 predicted proteins | sample GraSoi_2013_40cm_FD_185826 | JGI IMG/M metagenome (GOLD analysis project Ga0209131, IMG submission 185826) | Grasslands soil microbial communities from the Angelo Coastal Reserve, California, USA - Sample 9_17_2013_40cm (SPAdes) (version 2) | ecosystem: Environmental > Terrestrial > Soil >...
CGGTTCCAGGCCGGGATTTCAACGACCACTTTGCCCGGCTTCTTGATCACGGTCTGGCATCCGAGGCGCGAGTTTAGCTGAAGATCGGCAGCCATGTCGAGCTTGTCGGCCTCGTCATCTTCCATCTCCGAGATCAGGTCGGCGCCTTCTTTCACCCAGACGTGGCAAGTCGTGCAGGCGCAGTTTCCTCCACAAGCATGATCGAGATGAATCCCGAAGTTCAACGCCACATCGAGCAGCGACTCTTCCTTGCCATGGTCTTTATACGGCAGCTTGCCGTGTTCGAAGGTCACCGTCTTGCCCTCGGGAAGAAACGTGACCTCAACCGTGTTTTCACCGGGAGCATCCACTGTGGTGGTTCCGGTTCCCTGCGTTTTTTCTTCAGACATAAGACCCCTGGGTTGCAAACTTGCGTATTACTCTTATTCGCCTCTTATTTGAAATCTGCTTTCGCAACTCGATGGCCAGATTGCGGCCCTTCCTCGAGATCGGCGCCGTCCATGGCCTTTCCCTTGAGCGCGGTCGAGACAGCAGTATCCATCATCAATTCCGCCAGACGTGTCGTGGCCTCGTTCAGCGCGTCAATGCCCGCACGGATCGCGTGATAGTCGTCGCCATCCTTGACCGCAATCAGAGCTCTCTCCAGCGTCTCGACATTACGGCGCTCATCATTCGTGATCTCCCGCCAGGCTTCGTTTTTCTTCCCTTTCGCGAGCGCCGTCAGGATCGTGTCTGCTTCGCGTCGCGCTTCAATCACCTGCCGCTGGCGGAAATCTTCTTCCGCGTAGTCGTACGATTCGAGCAGCATGTTCTCGACCTGCTCGTCGGTGAGTCCGTAACTCGGCTGAACATCGATTTCAGCCTCTTGTCCGCTGCGTTGCTCCCGCGCCGAGACCCGCAGAATGCCATTCGCGTCGATCAGAAACTTTACTTCAATGCGCGCCATGCCGGCGGTCATTGGTGGAACACCCTTCAGATCGAATCGTGCCAGCGACCGGCAATCCCGCGCCAGCTCGCGTTCGCCTTGCAGCACGTGAATGGCAACGTTCGTCTGGCCATCCACCTGGGTCGTGTAGTACTGCGTTGCCGAAGCCGGTACAGTCGAGTTGCGCAGGATAATTTTATCGGTCACGCCGCCCGCCACTTCAATTCCAAGAGAAAGTGGGGTCACGTCGAGCAGCAGCATGTCTTGTGTAATTTCGGAGCCGCCGCCGAGAATATGCGCCTGCACGGCCGCCCCCAGAGCAACCACTTCGTCCGGATTCAAATCCGTGTGTGGCGCGCGCCCAAAGAGGTCCTGCACCAACCACCGCACCTTTGGAATGCGCGTTGAGCCACCGACCAGCACGACCTCGTCGATTTGTTCGGGCTTCAGGCCTGCGTCTTTGAGGGCCTGTTTGCAGGGCCCGACCGTGCGGTCGATGATCGGTTGGATCATCTGCTCGAAGCCATCGAGTGAAATTTCGCGCTGATATTTCTTCCCACCGGGCAAATCGATATCGAGCTTCACCGCGGGCTCCGACGAAAGCGCAATCTTGGCTTCAATCACGGCCTTGCGAATGCGCGCCATCGCCTCGCCGTTGCGCCGCAGATCGAGTCCGAGATCGCCGCGAATGTCGTCGAGCGCAATCGCGATCAGCAGATTGTCGATATCGTCTCCGCCGAGATGCGTGTTGCCGTTGGTAGCAATCACTTCGAAAATCCCGTCGTGCAGCTTGAGAATCGAGATATCGAACGTGCCGCCGCCCAGATCGTAAACAACGATGATGCCGTTCTTCTTCTTGTCCAGCCCATAAGCGAGCGATGCCGCCGTCGGTTCGTTCACCAACCGCAATACGTTCAGTCCGGCGATGCGGCCGGCATCTTTCGTGGCCTGCCGCTGCGCATCGTTGAAGTATGCAGGGACGGTGATGACCGCCTGGGTCACGGGCACGCCGAAAAAGCGCTCGGCATTGCGCTTCAGTTGGCGCAGCACCAGCGCGGAAATCTCAGGCGGAGTATAGGTTCGCTCCCCAATTTTGATCCTCAGAACCTCTCCCTCCTGGAGATCATCCGCCAACTTGAAAGGGAAAAGTTTCAGTTCATCCTGGATATCCTCAGCGCCGCGACCCATCAGACGCTTGACCGAGTAAACCGCACGCTCCGGCGTTTCAATCAGATATCTACGTGCAGCATTGCCCACAACGATCTGGTTCTTCTCGTTCTCATCGAGCGTGAGCGCCACTACCGAAGGCACAAGATTGAGCCCGTCTTCCCCGGGGATGACGACAGGGGAATCCCCTTGCATGTAGGCCACGAGCGAGTTCGTGGTGCCTAGATCGATGCCGACGATGGTGTCAGTAGCCATGTGGTAATTTTGTATCGTGTAGTTTGGTAAATATGGAAGGCAAGCCTTCGCGGGTTTTAGATTACAAAATTACCCGATTACCAAATTACAAAATCCTATTCCATTGCCTCATTCACATCCCGCACCAGATTTCGGATATAGTTCCTGCGGTTCAATACGTCGACCATCTGGTCGAGGATCCGCCGCCGGTCAGCTTCGTCTCCGTTGTCTTCTGTTCCCCCGTCCACGGCCTTGTCCCACTTGTTCCACTCGGCCTTCAGTTCGTTCAAGAGCGTGTCGTATTTTTCTTCCAGTGAAAGTTTGGCCTTGCCGATTTCTTCGAGCAGGGCCGGATCGTCTTCGCCCATTTTTTTCTGAACTCGCAGCTCTTCAAGATGCATGTTGAGTTCGAAGACTTCCTCCAAAAGATCAGGAGGCACGACCTGCTTCTTCAACTCTCCGGTGGCGCGAGCCTTTTCCGTCGCTTGTTTCGATTGCTCTTCCAGTTCGATGCCTTCGAGGCGCAGCAGGTACTCGGTGCGCTTGATTGGATCTTTCAGCGTGCGATACGCATCATTGAGCATGGAGCTCTGCTCCAGGCTCCATGCCCGTTCCCGGTCGTCAGCCTGTCCGAATACGTCAGGATGAAGCCGGCGACTCAGCGCGTAGAATTCTTTTTCCAGTGCGGCCGTGTCCAGGTTGAGCTTGCGCGGAAAGCCGAAAAAGACGAAATAATCCACCGTGACCGGCGGCTGCACTTTGCCGCACGCACTGCAAAACTGCACCGCGCCCATCGTGCCGCACGACCAGCACCTCGGGGTTGCCTCCCCGGGCATCATCAACGACGACTTGGATTCTGTACTTGCCATAAAAAAGCTAAGGCGGGCGCACGGCCCGCCCTCTAACCACTGGTTTGTGTGGTGATGGGCCTTTGGCCCGCCTGGACGGGGCGGAGCCCCGTCACCACACGATCTCCTCTACGAGAAAGAACTTCCGCAGCCGCAGGATTTGGTCGAGTTCGGGTTCTTGAACACAAAGCCCTGCTGCATCAGGGTTTCGTTGTAATCGAGAATCATCCCGTGCAGATAGATGAAAGACTTCGGATCCACAAAAACCCGGACATCTCCGAACTGAAACACGCGGTCCCGCTCGCGCGGCTGCGTATCAAACCGTATGTTGTAACTCAGCCCCGAGCATCCGCCGCCTTGCACGCCCAGACGAAGCCCGCCCTGCTCCGGCGAAACATTTTCTTTCACCATCGCCGAGCGAATCCTCTTGAGCGCGTTGTCGGTCACCTGAATGCCATTGGCCGGAGCCGTGGGCACGGCGGGTTTGTCTTTGACAGCTTGATCCATGGTCGATTCTGATTTCCCGTAGAGATGCGGCTTGCCGCGTCTCCGCAGTGCCTCGCTGCCGGAGACGGGGCAAGCCCCGTCTCTACAGGAGATTTATCTACTGTGCCGCCTGCACTGCCACGGGCTTCGCGGCTTCCTGCTTCTTCTTCCAGTCACCGATCGCGGCCCGGATTGCATCCTCGGCCAGCACCGAGCAGTGAATTTTCACCGGCGGCAAGGCCAGTTCCTTCACGATCTCCGTGTTCTTGATCGCAAGGGCCTCGTCGATCGTCTTGCCCTTGACCCATTCGGTCGCAAGCGAAGAGGACGCGATCGCCGAACCGCAACCAAAGGTCTTGAACTTGGCGTCTTCGATGATGCTGGTTTGCGGATTCACCTTGATCTGCAGCTTCATCACGTCGCCGCACTCAGGCGCACCCACCAGACCGGTGCCCACGTCGGAGTCCTTTTTGTCCATGGAGCCAACGTTGCGTGGATTGTTGTAGTGGTCGATCACTTTATCGCTGTATGACATTTTTCCTCACCCCTTGCAAAACGTCGAGATTCTGAAACCTGAAACTTTGAAACCTTAGCTCTTAGTGCGCTTCCGCCGCCCACTTCACGCTCTTCAAGTCCACACCCTCTTTCGCCATCTCGTAGAGCGGCGACAGTTCGCGCAGACGCAGCACCGTCTCGACCACGCGGTCGCCCACATAATCGATCTCGGCTTCGGTGTTGAAGCGCCCGATGCCGAAGCGGATCGAGCTGTGTGCCAGATCGTCCCCGGTACCGAGAGCCTTCAATACATAAGATGGCTCAAGTGTCGCCGAGGTGCATGCCGATCCGCTGGAAACCGCGATATCGTTGATGCCCATCAGGAGCGACTCGCCCTCCACATACGCAAAGCTGATATTCAGATTGCCGGGCAGCCGATGTTCCATTGAGCCATTGATATAGACCTCGTCAAGCCGGCTCATGATGCTGTCTTTCAACCGGTTGCGCAGGCCCGCCATTTTGCAGGATTCCTGCGGCATCTCTTCCTGCGCGATGGCGCACGCCTTACCCAGGCCGGCGATGCCGGGAACATTGAGCGTGCCGGAGCGCATTCCGCGCTCGTGCCCGCCGCCGTCAATCAGCGGCACCAATTGCACGCGCGGATTTTTGCGGCGCACATAAAGCGCGCCCGCGCCCTTCGGCCCGTAGAGCTTATGTCCAGTGATGGACGCAACATCGATGTTCATCTTATTCACGTCTACCGGCACCTTGCCGATTGCCTGCACCGCGTCGGTATGGAAAATCACACCGCGTTCGCGGCACAGTTTGCCGATCTCCGCGATCGGTTGCAGTACGCCAATCTCATTGTTGGCCGCCATGATCGTGACCAGTATCGTTTTGTCGTCCATGGCGCGCTTTAGGTCGTCGAGGTCAACCAACCCATCTTTTTGCACCGGCAGATAGGTCACCCGAAACCCGAACTTCTCCAGATGCTTGCAGGTGTCGAGCACCGCCTTGTGCTCAGTGACCGCGGTGATGATGTGATTGCCCTTTTCGCGATACATCTCGGCAACACCTTTGATGGCGAGGTTGTCGCTTTCAGTGGCGCCCGAGGTGAAGATGATCTCTTTCGCCGTCGCGCCAATAAGCTTCGCAATACGCTCGCGCGACAACTCGACTGCCTCTTCCGCCGCCCATCCAAACGGGTGATTGCGGCTGGCGGAGTTGCCGAACTTCTCCATGAAGTAGGGAAGCATTTCTTCGAGAACCCGCGGGTCCATCGGCGAGGTCGCGTGATTATCCATGTAGATGGGCAGCTTGACGCCGTTCGCGGACGAGCGCTGTCCGATGTCCTGACTGGTTGGGGTCGCCGTCTTCACATCCGTACTCATGATTACCTGTCTCCTTAAAAAGCCTTCATTCGCACCGACTACGAAATCGTTACCAACTCCGCCGGCTTCCCTGTCTCCACCTTTTGATGGACAACCTCCGGCTCTTCCTTCATCTGCGAAATTTTGATGTTCTTCAGCACCTGCTCGATGCTTTCATTCACCTTGCGCAGGGGCTCGCGAATCGTACATCGATCGGTCTGATCGCATTCGCCCCGGACCGTCACACACGACGTAATGAACAGCGGGCCGTCAATGGCCTTGATCACTTCGAAAGCGGAAATCATCTTCGGATCCCGCGTCAGCGTGTAACCTCCGTGCGTGCCATGCTGAGACCGCACCAGACCGACTTTCGCCAGCCGTTGCAGGATCTTCGCCAACGCTTCCTGCGGGATGCCGTAGGCCTCGGCCACATCCTTGGCGCTACAGGCTCCCCGGTCAACATGCTCAGCCAGATGCTTCATGGCCATAAGCCCGTAATCCGCTTTTTTCGTGAGTTTCAGCATGGAGCCGAATGCCGACCTTTATAGTCGGATAAAACTCCGACTTTTTCGGTCGTATTTTGATTCTAGCCTCAACCCCTACTTCACGCAAGGCCGATCAGGCATCGGTCAGATTTGGCAACTGAACGGTAAGCATTAGCAGGTAAACGGCTTAGGGAAGCGCCAACTTCACTCCTCAAACTTGAGCCGAAGTTCGGATGTGACGGCAGAGTGGGCGATACCCACCACGTCGCCGACAATTTGCGCACAAGCTCGCCTTTACGCTTCCCGAACTCCTTTTGTGGACCCCGAGATCGACACCAAGCTAGACTGCCAGGCTTGGGTTGCGCTATCTTCTCTCCGAGACAATTTTTGCCAATCGGAGGTAGACCGATGGCGCCAATTACCAACTCCTGCCCAACCTGCAATCGCAGAGACATCCTCAAAGCCAGTGCTTTGGCCGTAATTCCGCTTGCGGTTCCCTCTGCGATTTATGGGTTGCAAGCCCAACCGTCGATAACCGCGAACGGCAGCACCGACCCTTGCCCAATTCCTTGGCTGGATAAAAATGGCAGTCACAATCAGCCCGCGGGCCCGAGTCTGGAACCGTCACACATTTACCATTTCAAAGGGCGGGTAGCCCGGTGCAGCACCTTTACTGGCATGGGCACCGATAACAAGGGGAATCGAATCGCGTTTGGCAGTCCGACCACCGATTATGGTGTCATGCTGGGCGAGTACTGGGCCGCCCGGACAACACAGCAAGGTATCTTTACTCACATATGACTCACGCTGTTCCGGGGACAGGCTGTCCCCGCTAACCAGATACACGACTTTCACCCGCCCATTGCGCCGTCTGGACTGTACTGGGTCGTTACCGTCCCCGAGCATGGTCTGGATATCAGTCCCGACGGGAACACCTTCACGCTTGAGATGCAAAACGTTGCTGTGGTCGATCAACCGCGCTGGCCGGCGCTGGACTCGATAGCCACTCCCGCGCGAATGACCTTCAAAATGGTTTGGAAATCAACGGGCGAACCGGTGAAGTACGAGGACGCCGCCAAACATTTCCGGTTCACGGGCACCCGTGCGACATGCCAGATGGAGGCGGCAGTTGAGGTTCCATCCATCGGCTTTTCGTGGAAGTCTGATCCTCTTAACACTTCGAAGTGCGACTTCGCGATCATCGGAGAAGAAGTTAACGGTCGTTATTACGACTCTTGAGCGTGCAAGAACGCTTTCGTTTCAGCGCTGCGGCATACATTTCAAACCATTCAGCACCAGCGCGCAAATATCGTCGGCGAAGTTTTCCTCGAGCTTGTCGTGCCGAATCAGAAAGCGCATGTAGATCGGCCCATAGAGCGAGTCGAGGACAAGGTCGAGATCGCTGTCGGCAGGTAGTTCGCCGCGGTCAATACCGCGCTGCAAAGTCTTATAGGCCTGTTTGCGTCTCGGCCACAGGAATCTGTCGCGGAAGGCTTCAATCAGTTCCGGGTCTGATTGCCCTCCGGCGAGGAGCGCCGCGACGACCTTGCCGCGCTTCGATCGAAAGATGCGAATCAGCCGCCTCATCTGCAGGCTCATGTCGCTTTGCACCGAGCCGGTGTTCGGGAAGCGGAGTTCCTCGTCGGCGCTGGCGTAGAAAGCGTCGGCCACCAGGGCCGCCTTGGTCGGCCACCAACGGTAGACGGTTGTCTTCCCAACATTGGCATCGGCGGCGATAGCCTCGATGCTAAGCTCCGAGAATCCACCCTGCTGCTTAAGCAGTTTCAGAGTGCTGCGCAGGATGGATTGACGCGATTCCTCACTGCGAGGCCGCCCGGGCGGCCGCTTTTCGCCGGTACCATTAATTCCGCTCCCGACTTCGGCGCGCCGAGTATGATTATGTGCCATGGCGAAAGCCTAATATAATTTAAATCCGAAACGTATTGTTTTGAATCTTAATTTCTAAGCTCGTGGGGCTGTGGTTGCCGCAGGTCGGCAGCAAACTGGTTCTTCCAGGATTGGTTTTCAGCGCCAACATTTTTCGGCATTACCAGTTTTCGCCAGTACCAGTTTTCGCCATTTCTATGTGGATAGTCGCCCTAGCGCTTCGCCGTCCTTACACGTTCGTTGTAATGGCTCTGCTCATCATTATTCTTTTTTCCATCACCGTCGTGCGTACCCCGGTCGACATTTTCCCCGAAATCAATATCCCCGTCGTCAGCGTGATATGGAACTACACAGGTCTTGCTCCCAGCGAGATGGCGGACCGGATTGTCGCCAACTCTGAGCGCGGATTCACAGTCACCGTCAACGACATCGAACATCAGGAATCGCAGTCGCTGAGCGGCATCTCCGTGATCAAGATCTTCTTTCGGCCCTCCGCCAACATTCCCACGGCCCTCACTCAAGTCACCGCGATCTGCCAGACAGTGCTGCGGGGGTTGCCCCCCGGGACGACTCCGCCGCTGGTCATCACTTACACGGCATCCTCCACGCCGATTGTGCAACTGGGTTTAAGCAGCAAGACGCTTCCCGAACAGCAGTTGTTCGATCTGGGACAGAATTTTCTTCGCACCCAGTTGACCACCGTTCAAGGGGCGGGCACCCCCTATCCTTACGGCGGAAAGCCGCGCCAGGTGCAGGTAGACCTCGATTCCGCCAAGCTGCAGCAATATGGTTTGGCGCCCGCGGACATCGTCAACGCGGTGGCTGCCCAGAACTTGATTCTGCCCGCGGGCACAACCAAGATCGGGCCGACCGAATACACGGTGGAGATGAACGGCACTCCGCAGACCATCGCCGAACTGAACGATCTCCCGGTGAAGACTTCGAACTCGTCCACACTCTACCTGCGCGATGTGGCGCACGTGCGTGATGGATTTGCGCCGCAAACCAACATCGTGCGGCAGGACGGCGTGCGCGGCGTGCTGATGTCGATCTTCAAACTGGGCGGATCTTCCACCCTGACGGTTGTCAATGCAGTGAAGGCGATGGTACCGCTGGCGGCGCAGTCTCTCCCGCCTGAACTCAGTATCAATGCTCTGTTCGATCAGTCGCTTTTCGTGCGAGCATCGATTGCCGGAGTCGTCCGGGAAGGCCTGATCGCCGCCTGCCTTACTGCGGCCATGATCCTGCTCTTTCTGGGCGATTGGCGTCCAACCTTGATCATTGCGATCTCTATCCCTCTGTCCATTTTCGTTTCCGTGATTCTGCTCAGCGCGCTCGGCGAGACCATCAACATCATGACCCTGGGAGGGTTGGCGCTTGCAGTTGGAATCCTGGTGGATGACGCGACGGTGGAGATCGAAAACATCGAGCGCAATCTGGCCATGGGCAAGGAGATGAAGCAGGCCATCCTCGATGGCGCCCAACAAATTGCAGTGCCCGCGTTCGTATCGACACTGTGTATCTGCATTGTGTTTGTGCCAATGTTCTTTCTGACCGGAGTCGCGAAATTCCTTTTCGTTCCGCTGGCGGAAGCAGTGTCTTTCGCCATGTTGGCGTCGTACCTGTTATCGCGAACTCTGATCCCGACCATGGTGATGTTCATCATGCGCGGCCACGAGCACCGCCCGGCAGAGCCAAGGACCTTTCTTGGACGATTCCAGCGCCGATTCGAGCACGGCTTTGAGAGATTCCGCGGCGGCTACCAGCAATTGCTGGAGTCCGCGCTCGAACACCGGAAATTGTTTGCCATCGGCTTTATGATTTTCTGCGTTTTGTCGCTCGGGCTGGTGTTCTTTCTGGGGCAGGACTTCTTCCCGCAAGTGGATGCCGGTCTGATTCGTTTGCACCTTCGCGCCCGGTCCGGCCTGCGCGTGGAAGAGACCGCGCGTCTGTGCGATGAAGTGGAGCGGGTACTGCGCAGCGAAATTCCGAAGGAAGAGTTGCAGACCATGCTCGATAATATCGGCGTCCCCTACTCGGGCTTGAACCTTTCCTACAGCAGTTCGGGGGTGATTGGGTCCAGTGATGCCGAGATTCTAATCTCACTGAATCCGGAACATCATCATCCAACAGCGCGCTACGTGCGCCGGTTGCGCCGCGAACTCCCATCGCGTTTTCCGGGCGTGGAATTCTTTTTCCAGCCTGCCGATATCGTCTCGCAGATTCTTAATTTCGGTTTGCCCGCCCCGGTTGACATCCAGATTATTGGCGCCGATATGAGCACCAATTACGGCATTGCGCAGAGGATCGCAAATCAGGTGCGCCAGATTCCCGGTACGGCGGACGTCCATGTGCAACAGATGATGAATCTGCCCACTCTCCACCTGGACATGGACCGCACCCGCATCAATCAGGTTGGACTGAATGCCCGCGATGTCGCACAAAGCGTGTTGATCAGCTTGAGCGGAAGCTTTCAGACCGCTCCCAATTTCTGGCTTAATCCAAAAAATGGTGTGACTTATTCCATCGCTGTTCAGGAACCGCAATACCGGATGACGTCAGTGCAGGAACTGATGAACACTCCGGTGAACAGCGCGAGTGCGCAGAGTTCTCAGGTGCTCGGCAATCTGGCTCAACTCACTCCGGTGGCGCGTCCCGCGGTGGTCAACCATTACAACGTGCAGCCGGTCATCGATGTGTATGCCAGCACGCAGGGGCGCGATCTGGGCGGGGTAGCGTCGGACGTCATGAAGGCGCTCAAACCATTCCAGGACCACCTGCCCCGCGGAACCCGTCTCGTGGTTCGTGGACAGGTTCAGACGATGCGATCCTCGTTCTTCGGCCTCGGCCTCGGCCTTCTGGGCGCGATTGTGCTCGTCTATTTGTTGATTGTCATCAACTTTCAGTCATGGCTCGACCCCTTCATTATCATTACAGCATTGCCGGGGGCGCTGGCAGGGATCTGCTGGTTCCTTCTGATTACGCGCACTACTCTCAATGTCCCGTCGCTGACCGGCGCGGTCATGTGCATGGGTGTCGCCACCGCGAATTCGATTCTGATGGTTTCGTTTGCTCGCGACCGTATGGATACAGGAGTGCCTGCACTGCAAGCCGCGCTCGAAGCGGGCTATACACGCATGCGGCCAGTGCTCATGACGGCCCTCGCCATGATTATCGGCATGCTGCCGATGGCGTTGGGCTTCGGAGAGGGCGGTGAGCAGAACGCACCGCTCGGCCGCGCCGTGATCGGCGGCCTGCTCTTCGCCACTGTAGCCACCTTATTTTTTGTGCCGAGTGTCTTTACCATTATCCATGGCCGCCGCCAAGCACGGCTGCTGGCGGACCAAAAGTAGGACATCGTAATAGGCACAGTACAAGTAAAGAATTTGTGGGAGACCGAGATCATGCCAGTACAACCGCCATCTGTAACGGCGCAGCAGAATGAGACGCAGCACGTCCGGCAGCCCGGGGGTCCAGAGAACAATCGGCCTCATGATCTGGGTCCGGCTCCGGCAGGCCGGGCAAAGATTCTGGTTGGCGCGGTGCTACTTGTCCTGATCACCGCAGGCGTAGTTACTTTTCTCAACAGGAAGAGCGAATCTGACGCCCTTGCGAAAGAAACCGAAGCCGTCTCAGTCCCGACCGTCGCCGTGGTGCAACCCCAAACCGAGCCCGGAAACGACGAGCTTGTGCTGCCCGGAAATCTGCAGGCCTTTGAAGAGTCTCCCATTTTTGCTCGCACCAACGGCTACCTCTTGCGCTGGTACAAGGACATTGGAAGCAAGATTCGGAAAGGCGAACTGCTGGCGGCGATCGACACTCCGGAAATCGACCAGGAGCTCTCCCAGGCGCGAGCCAGCCGCGAGCAGGTCAGGTCGGCGCTGGCATTGGCGAAGATCTCGGCTGACCGTTGGGCGAATCTGCGCAAGTCCGACTCGGTTTCGCAGCAGGAAGCGGACCAGCAAGCGAGTGCCTTTCAGCAGGCGCAAGCCAACCTCGCAGCGGCGGACGCGAATGTTCGCCGCCTCGAGCAACTCGAGTCTTTCAAGAATGTGTATGCTCCTTTTTCCGGCGTGCTTACTCGGCGCAATGTTGATCCGGGCGTGCTCATCAATTCCGGGGCCGGGCTGGCTGGCAAAGAGCTGTTCGATATTGCGCGCGTCGATCCCCTTCGAGTTTACGTCAGTGTTCCGCAGGCGTATGCCCCGAACATGAAATCGGGGATGAAGGCAACGGTTACGCTGCAGGAATTCCCCGGCCAGAAATTTATCGGAAGTGTGGCGCGCACCGCCGATGCCATCGATCCCGCGACGCGCACGCTGAATACGGAAGTGGATGTTCCCAACAAGGATGGCAAGCTGCTGCCTGGTTCTTTCGGCCAGGTGCATTTTGCGACTGGGACTTCCGTTCCGAGGATTACGATCCCGGTGAACGCCATGCTGTTTCGCGCCGAGGGACCGCGGGTCGCGGTCGTCGACAAGGACAACGTGGTGCGTTTGCGCGCAATCAGCATTGGACGCGACTTCGGCGCCACTCTTGAAATTCTTGGCGGTCTCGAGGTCAGCGATCGGATCATCATCAACCCGTCCGACTCACTCGAGGAAGGACAGAAAGTGCACGTCGCCGCGCCGAATCAAGGAGCTCCTCGCTCGTGAAGGGATTGACTGCAGGCTGTAGAGACGTGGCTTGCCCCGTCTTCGTAAACGCGGCGAGACGCGCCAATCCGCGTCTCTACGGGAATTCGGTGCTTGCGCTGTTTGCTTTGGTCTGTGCGTTAATCTGCACGCTGGGCTGCACCGTGGGGCCGGGATACAAACGCCCCACCGCTCAAGTTCCCGACGCGTGGAAGGGTGAGGGCCCGTGGCAAACGGCTGCTCCGAAGGATGCAATTCCCAAAGGCGCGTGGTGGCAGCTATTTCATGACGCGGAACTAGACCGGCTGGAGCAAGAACTGCTACAGGCAAACCAGTCGCTGGCGGCGGCGCAGGATCGCCTCTCGCAGGCTCGGGCGCTGGCTCGGGTTGCGTCGTCGGCGTACTTTCCCACTCTCAGCGCCGATCCAAACGGCCAGCGCCAGCGCATTTCCGGCAATCGTCCGGTTTTGGGCAGCACGACCGCAACGGCGCCCGTCACCCAGAACGTTTTCACCGTCCCATTTTCCGTCAGCTACGAGCTTGATTTATTCGGACGCGTGCGCCGCGGTCTTGAA
>Ga0209131_1002287_pt1 | contig 13091 bp, 12 predicted proteins | sample GraSoi_2013_40cm_FD_185826 | JGI IMG/M metagenome (GOLD analysis project Ga0209131, IMG submission 185826) | Grasslands soil microbial communities from the Angelo Coastal Reserve, California, USA - Sample 9_17_2013_40cm (SPAdes) (version 2) | ecosystem: Environmental > Terrestrial > Soil >...
AGCTGCAGCACGCCGAAGTCGTCGCGATAGCGGCCGACGATCTGGATGCCGACCGGCAGGCCCTCCGGCGTGAAGCCTGCCGGTACCGAGATGGCGGGATGGCTTGCGGTCGAGATGAAGTAGCAGCTCTTCATCCAATCGATGTAGTTGTCCAGCTTCACGCCGGCGATTTCGCTCGGATACTCCTCGTCGAGCGGGAACGGCGGCACCTGGTTCACCGGGCACACCAGGAACTCGTAGCGCTCGAGGAATGCGCGCAGGCGGTGGAACACCTGCGTGCGCAGTTCTTGTCCACGCGCGATCTGCTCGCCGGTCAGCTTCAATCCCTGCTCGATGTTCCAGATGACCGTGCCCTTGAGCTTGTCGCGGTGCTGCCTGAGGAGCGCCAGCCGATCGAGGAAGCCGAGCGCGCGCAGCGTGTGGAAGGCCTCGGTCGCCGCGGAGAGATCCGGCTCCGCGTCCTCGACGATGCAGCCCAGCTGTTTGAACGTGCCCTTCTGTGATTCAAGCACTGCGGTGACGCGCGCATCCATCGGCAGGCCGCCGAGGTCGCGGCTCCAGGCGATGCGCGTCTTTTTGAAGCTGCGCTTGAGCGGACGATTGAAGAGCGCGCCCGGCTCGGCGATCGATGCGGGCGCGCGGCGATCGGGGCCCGCCATCGCCGAGAGCAGAAACGCGGTGTCCTCGACGGTGCGGCCGATCGGCCCGAGCGTGGAGAGCGTCTGCCAGCCATTCGCCGCGGGCCACGCAGGCACGCGCCCCGGCGTGGGCCGGAAGCCGACCACGTTGCAGAAGTTGCCCGGGTTGCGCAGGCTCGCGGCGAGATCGCTGCCGTCGGCGAAAGGCAGCATGCCGCAGGCCACCGCGACCGCGGCGCCGCCGGAAGAGCCGCCGCAGGTCTTCGAAGGATCGTAAGGATTGCGCGTCGCGCCGAACACGGCGTTGAACGTCTGGCTGCCCGCGCCGAACTCCGGCGTATTGGTCTTGCCCAGGGTGATCGCGCCGGCCGCCGAGAGCCGCTCGACCATCAGATGGTCCTCGGCCGGCACATGGTCGGCATAGATCTGCGAGCCGAAAGTAGTGCGCACGCCCTTCGTCGCGACCAGGTCCTTGTACGCGATCGGCAGGCCCGCAAGCGGCGCAGCGGATTTCTTCCGGTCGAGAGCCTTGGCCGCCTTCAGCGCCTGCTCGGGCAGGAAGGTGACGATGGCGTTGACCTTGGGATTCACGCGCTCGATCTGCGCGATGAATGCCTGCATCACTTCGCTGGCCGAGAGCTTGCGCGCGCGCAGCAGGCGCGCGAGCTTGACTGCCGGCATGTAGCAGAGCTCGGTCACATCAAGACGATGTCGAATTGCTCTTGCGTGTAGCTCGATTCGACCTGCATCGAGACGCGCTTGCCGATGAAGTCCGAGAGCATTTCGAGCGAAGGCGCCTCCTCCTCGAGGAAGCGGTCGATCACGCTCTGCGAGGCGAGGATGCGGAATTCGCGCGCCTCGTTGAAGGCGCGCGCCTCGCGCAGGATCTCGCGCAGGATCTCGTAGCAGATGGTGTCGGCGGTCTTCACCTCGCCGCGGCCGCCGCAGGTCGGGCAGGGCTCGCACAGCACGTGCGCCAGCGACTCGCGCGTGCGCTTGCGCGTCATCTCGACCAGTCCCAGGGCGGTGAAGCCGTTCACCGTGATGCGCGTGCGGTCGCGCGCCAGGGCGCGCTTGAACTCTTCGAGCACCGCGTTGCGGTGCTCCTGGTTCGACATGTCGATGAAGTCGAGCGCGATGATGCCGCCGAGGTTGCGCAGCCGCAGCTGCCGCGCGATCGCCTGGGCGGCCTCGAGATTCGTTTTGAAAATGGTGTCGTCGAAGTTGCGGCTGCCGACGAAGCCACCGGTATTCACATCGATCGTGGTCATCGCCTCGGTCTGGTCGATGATCAGGGTGCCGCCGGACTTGAGCTCGACGCGGCGCGACAGCGCCTTTTCGATCTCCTCCTCGACGTTGTAGAGCTCGAACAGCGGCCGCTCGCCGGTGTAGTGCTCGATCTTGCGCACCAGCTGCGGCATGTAGCCCTGCGCGAACGCGGCGAGCTTCTGGTAGTTCTCGCGCGAGTCGACCAGCACGCGCGCGGTGTCGGTGCCGACCATGTCGCGCAGCACGCGCTGCGCCAGGGACAAATCCTGATACAGCAGTTGCGGCGGCTGCGCGCCGAGCGAACGTTCACGGATTGCGCTCCACAGGTGGCGCAGATAGGCGAGGTCGCTCGCGAGCTCCGCCTCGGCGGCATCTTCCGCGAGGGTGCGTACGATGAAGCCGCCTTTCTCATCGGCGGGCAACAGCTCCTTCAGCCGGTCGCGCAGCTGCGCGCGGCCGTTCTCGTCCTCGATGCGCTGCGAGATGCCGATGTGCGGATCCGCATTGAAGGACAAAGCGGGCAGGTAGACCAGCAGGCGCCCGGCGATCGAGACCTGGGTCGACAGGCGTGCGCCCTTCGAGCCGATCGGATCCTTCAGCACCTGCACCAGGCGCGGCTCGCCTTCGGCGAGGATCTTCTCGATCGGTTTTCCAGGCTCGCGGTTTTCCCAGATGTCGGCGACATGCAGGAAGGCGGCGCGCTCGAGGCCGATCTCGATGAAGGCCGATTGCATGCCCGGCAGCACGCGCGCCACGCGTCCCATGTAGATGTTGCCGACCAGGCCGCGGCCGCTCGAGCGCTCGATCAGCAGCTCCTGCACCACGCCGGCGGCGACCACGGCGACGCGCGTCTCGCGCGGCGTGACGTTGATGAGGATTTCCTCGCTCATCTCCGGCTGCGCTTAGCGCCGCTGCGCGAGGCGCTCGAAGAGCTCGGCGGTCTCGTAGAGCGGCAGGCCCATGACGCCGGAGTAGCTGCCGCGCAGCTCGATGACGAAGCGCGCGGCGCGGCCCTGGATGGCGTAGGCGCCGGCCTTGTCGTCGCCTTCACCGGTGGCGACGTACTGTTCGATCTCCCGGGCGCTGAGCTTCTTGAAGCGCACCTCCGAGCGCGACAGCGCGCTCTCGATCCATTCGTCCTGCTTGAGCGCCACGGCGGTGAGCACCTCGTGGCTGCGGCCCGAGAGGGCCTCGAGCATCTCGACCGCCTGGCGCCGGTCGAGCGGCTTCTCGAAGATCTTGCCGTCGAGCGAGACCGTGGTATCGGCGGCGAGCACCGGCGCGAACGGCAGGTTGCGCTGCTGCATGCGCCGCCAGCCGGCCTCGGCCTTGGCGCGCGCCATGCGCTCGACGTACACGTCGGGCTTCTCCTCCGGCATGGAAATCTCGTCGACGTCCGGCCCCTCGCCGGGCCGCGCGCGGAACAGCAGCAGGTGGAAGCGCACGCCGATCTGCGACAGCAGCTCGCGCCGCCGCGGGCTGCGCGAGGCGAGGTAGATGCCGCGTTCTACGGGGCCAGGCATGGGCCCGATTCTATTCGCGATGGTAGGGATGGCCGATAAGGAGAGTCGCAGCGCGATAGATCTGCTCGAGCAGGATGACCTGCGCCAGCGCATGGGGCAGCGTCATGGCGGACAGCCCGAGCACCAGGTCCGCGTCGCTCCTGGTTGCGGCGGACAGGCCGTCGGCGCCACCGATGACGAAAGCTGCGGGCCTCGCCAGCAGCTTTGCGAACTGCGCCGTGGTGAGCTGGCGCCCGCGCTCGTCCAGCGCGATGAGGCGCGCACCCTTCTGGAGCGTGGTGCGCAGGCGGCTCTCGTCCTTCATCGCGACGCGCTCGACTTCATAGCCCTTCGGCATGCGCCGCGCGTAGTCGGCGCATGCCGCCTCCGCCCAGGCGGGCAGCCTAGCGCTTACGGCGAGGAGGCGAAGCCTTGCCACGTGCGCGCCTTTTCGCCGCCGGCTTCTTCGCCGCGGGCTTTTTCTTCGCTGCGGGCTTCTTCTTCGCCGCCCGTGCGGCAGGTGTCGTCACGGTGACCGACTTGCCGCCCCAGACTTCCTCGAGGTTGTAGAAGTCGCGCACCGTGGGATGCATGATGTGCACGACGATGTCGCCCAGGTCGACCAGCACCCATTCGCCGTTCGCCTCGCCCTCGACGCCGTAGACGCGCGCGCCGCTCTCGCGCACCTTCCTCTGCACGTTGTCGGCGAGCGCCTTGACCTGTCGCGTGGAGTCGCCGCTCGCGATCACCACGCGCTCGAACATCGAGGGCATGCGCGCCGTGTTGTAGACCAGGATGTCCCGGCCCTTGATGTCTTCGAGCGCATCGACCACAAGGCGCTGCTTCTCGCGGAGGTCCATTAGCGGTAGAGCCTGTTCTCGGTGATGTAGTGGGCGACCGCCGCGGGCACCAGGCCGGCGAGGTTCTCGCCGCGCGCCGCCCGCGCCCGGATGTCGCTGCCCGAGATCGCGAGCGGCGACATCGGCACCACGATGGCCTGGGCGCTGTCGACGCTGTAACCCGGGCGCGTGACTACCGCGAGGCGCGCGAGGCGCTTCACTTCGCCCGGCCGGTGCCAGCGATTGAAATTCGCGTACTGGTCGGCGCCGAGCAGGAGATACAGCTCGTCGTCCGGGCGTTCGGCGCGCAGCGCGGTGAGCGTATCGACGGTATAGGGTGATGCGCCCGGCGCGAGCTCGCGCGAGTCGATCTCGAAATCCTCGTGGTCTTTCACCGCCAGCGAGAGCATCGCCAGCCGGTCGAACAGGCTCGCGACCGGCGCCTTGCGATAGCCCGGCTTGCCCGTGGGGATCCACAGCACTTTCGCCAGGCCGAGGCTCTGCATCGCGGTCTTCGCGATGGCGAGATGCGCGTTGTGCACCGGATCGAAAGTGCCGCCGAGAATCCCTAACTTCAGGTGCGGACCTCGCCGTGACCCAGCACCACGAATTTCTGGGTGGTGAGGCCTTCCAGGCCGACCGGGCCGCGCGCGTGCAGCTTGTCCGTGGAGATGCCGATCTCGGCGCCCAGGCCGTATTCGTAGCCGTCGGCGAAGCGCGTCGAGGCGTTCCACATCACCGAGCTCGAGTCGACTTCGCGCAGGAAGCGCTCGGCGCGCGCCGCGTCGCGCGTGACGATGGCGTCGGTGTGCTGCGAGCCGTACTTGGCGATGTGCGCGATCGCCTCGTCGAGGTCTTTCACCACGCGGATCGAAACCACCGGCGCGAGCCACTCGGTGTAGTAATCGCCGTCGGTCGCCGCCTTGGCAGCGGGGATCCACTTGCGCGCGGCGGCATCGGCGCGCATCTCCACGTTCTTGTCCGTAAAGATCGAGGCAATGCGCGGCAGCACCACCGGAGCGATGGCCTCGGCGACGAGCAGCGTCTCCATGGTGTTGCAGGTGCCATAGCGCTGGGTCTTCGCATTGTCGGCGATGCGCACCGCCATCTCGGCGTCGGCGGCGTCGTCGACATAGACGTGGCATACGCCGTCGAGGTGCTTGATCATCGGGATGCGCGCCTCGCGCGAGAGGCGCTCGATCAGCTCTTTGCCGCCACGCGGCACCAGGATGTCCACGTATTGCGTCAGGCGGATAAGCTCGCCCACCGCCGCGCGATCGGCAATGCCGATGAGCTGCACTGCGGCCTCGGGCAGGCCGGCGCTTTTCAGCCCGGCGCGCACGCATGCAGCGATGGCGCGATTGGACTCGAGCGCCTCGGAGCCGCCGCGCAGGATGCAGGCGTTGCCCGACTTCACGCAAAGCGCCGCCGCATCGGCGGTCACGTTCGGGCGCGACTCGTAGATGATACCCACGACGCCGAGCGGCACGCGCATGCGCGCGACCTCGATGCCGCTGGGCCGTTTGATCCGTTCGCTGATCGAGCCCACTGGATCCGGCAGCTTCGCGACCTCCTCGACACCGGCGGCCATCTGCTCGATCAGTTCCGGCGTGAGCGTCAGCCGGTCGATGAACGCGCAATCGCAGCCGTCGGCCTTGGCCTGCGCGACGTCGCCGCGATTGGCCTCGAGGATCGCCTTGGCGCCGGCGCGGATTTGCGCCGCCATGGCGGCGAGCGCCTGGTTCTTGGTCCCGGTCTTGGCGCGCGCCAGCTCGCGCGCCGCGGTGCGCGCCGCCGCGCCGAGCTCGCGTACTGCCGCAGCTACGTCAACCTTTTGATCCACCGGCCAATTTTAGCCCAAGGCGCAGGAACGCCTGCCATGCGTCGCCAATCCCCACGCCCTTGATCGCGCGATCGATCGCCGCGGCTTGCGAGATGGCCTCGTCGATCCGCTTGGGCTCGAAGCGCCGCGCCGCGCTTTCGACCGCGCGGCGTAGCGAGCGGTTGAAGATGCGCTCGGGGTTGCCCTCCTGCAGGGCGAAGAGGGCGCTCGAGATGACGAACAGCACGAAGGTCGGCTGCTCGCCCTCGGCGCGCAAGCCTTCGATGACGCGCACATAGCGCGCGAGATCACCGCAGACCAGCGCGTCCGCGGCGTCGTACGGGTCGTAGCGCGCGACGCTCGCGACCGCCTCCTGCACCGTTTCGAGCGTCAGCTCGCCTTCCGGCGCGAGCAGCGCGAGCTTCTGCAGCTCCTGGTGCGCCGCGAGGAGGTTGCCTTCGACGCGCTCGACGATGAACTCGATCACCTCGCGCGAGGCGCGCTGCTTCTGGCGCGCAAGGCGCTCGGCGATCCACGCCGGCAGGCGCGCGCGGTCAAGCGGCCAGACATCGACCACCGCACCGAGGCGCGAGAGCGCGTTGAACCACGCCGCGCCCTGTCCCGTGCGATCGAGCCGCGGCAGCGACACGAGCAGCAGCTGGTCGCTTGCCGGGCGCTCGCAATAGGCGGCGATTGCGCTGCTGCCCTGCGGCCCGGGCTTGCCGGTGGGCAGGCGCAGCTCGACGATTTTCTTGGTGGCAAACAGCGACAGGCTGCCGGTGGCATGCGTGAACTCGCTCCAGTCGAAGCTGCGGCCGGGCTCGAGCACCTCGCGCTCGCTGTAGCCGGCGCGGCGCGCCGCGGCGCGCACCGCGTCCGCCGCTTCCATCGCGACCAGCGGCTCGTCGCCGTGGATCACGTATGCGGGCAGCAGCGATTTCTTGAGCTGGGCGTCGAGCTCGCCCGAGCGCAGCTGCATCTACTGCACCTTGGGTTTCGGCGGCTCGGCGGAAGAGAGCCGGCGCAGCACCTGCTGCACCATGTCGCTCTGCATGTCGCGGAACAGCAGCTGCTCTTCGGCTTCCTTCGCCAGGATCTCGGCGTCGTTGTAGGTGACGTCGCGCGTGAGCTGCACCAGGCTGGGCGGCACGTATTCCGCGCCTTTGCCGTCGTGCACGCGGTAGCGGACGCTGTAGCGCAGGCGAAACTCGCGCACGCGGCCGGTGCCGGTCAGCGAAAGGATGATCTTCTCGCGCGACTCGCCCGAAAGCTCCAGGATCGCGTCGGCGGCCTTCGGATCATCGACCACCTTGGCGTTGGTGCCCGCCTCGATGTTGCGCTTGAGATCGAGCGCGATGCCGCTCTTCGCGTTCGGGATGTAGAGCGTGTGGAACGGCACCTGCGCGCTGCCGCGCAGCTGGAAGCCGCAGGCGGCGAGCACCACCAGAAAAGGGGTCAGAGCAATTTTCCAGTTACAAATCGCCCGGCCCAAATGTTTCAGGAAAATTGCTCTGACCCCTTTTCTTTAGACGACAAGGTTCACCAGCCGGCCAGGCACGACGACTACCTTCTTCACGTTCTGCCCGGCGACGAAGCGCTGCACGTTCGGATTGGCGCGCGCCAGCTCTTCGATCTCCGTGCGCCCGGCAGCCTTCGGCACGCGGATCGAGCCGCGCAGCTTGCCGTTGACCTGGACGACGAGCTCGACCTCGTCCTGCTCGAGTGCCGCCGGATCGGGCTCGGGCCACGGTGCGACCATCACGTCCTCGCCGAAGCCCAACTCGCGCCATAGATGATGCGCGATGTGCGGCGTGATCGGCGAAAGCAGGCGAATCAGGATCGACATGCCTTCCGCCTCGGCCGCGCTTTCCTCCTCGGGAAGCCGCTCGAGCGCATTGAGGATCTTCATGCACGCCGAGGCCACCGTATTGAGCTGGAACTTCTGCAAATCGTAGTTCGCCTGCCGCAGCACCGAGTGGATCTCGAAGCGCGCAGCTTTGCTCGGCTCACCGGGTCCAGCCTTGCGGCGCGAATAGCGCGCCGCGTAGATCCACAGGCGGCGCAGGAAGCGGTACGAGCCCTCGACGCCTTCGTCGCTCCACTCGAGCGTATTGGTCGGCGGCGAGGTGAACATGGTGTAGAAGCGCGCCGTGTCGGCGCCGTACTTGTCGATCAGCGCCTGTGGATCGACGCCGTTGTTCTTCGACTTCGACATGGTGCCGATGCCGTCGTAAACGACCGCTCTGCCGTCTTTCGTTTTTGCAGAGACGATGGTTCCCTTGGCGTCGCGCACCACATCGACGTCCGCGGGGTTGACCCACTCGCGCCGCCCGCCGGCATCGGTGTAGAACGACTCGGCGAGCACCATGCCCTGCGTCAGCAGGTTGGTGAACGGCTCCGATACCTTGGGCATCAGGCCCTCGTCGCGCATCAGCCGCTGGAAGAAGCGCGAGTAGAGCAGATGCAGGATGGCGTGCTCGATGCCGCCGATGTACTGGTCGACCGGCATCCAGTAGCTCGCGCGCTCGTCGACCATGCTCTTGTCCTGGCCGGGGCAGCAGAAGCGCGCGAAGTACCACGACGAATCGACGAACGTATCCATGGTGTCGGTCTCGCGCTTCGCGGCGCGGCCGCACGACGGGCATTGCGTCTCGAGGAACTCGGGCAGCCTGGCGAGCGGATTGCCGGTGCCGTCGGGCACGAGGTGCTCGGGCAGCCTGACCGGCAGCTGCTCGTCGGGCACCGGGACGTCGCCGCAGGCCGGGCAATGCACGATCGGGATCGGGCAGCCCCAGTAGCGCTGGCGCGAGATGCCCCAGTCGCGCAGGCGCCACTGCACCTGTTTTTCGCCCAGGCCTTTGGCGCGCAGATCGGCCGCGATGGCTTCGACTGCCTGCTCATAGTTCAGGCCGTCGTACCTGCCCGAGTTGATGCACACGCCGTACTCGGCGTACTCGGGCCGCCACGGCGGATCGACGCGATCGCCCAGCGGATGGCGGATCACCGGCTTGATCGGCAATCCATATTTGTGCGCGAACTCGTAATCGCGCTCGTCGTGCGCCGGCACCGCCATCACCGCGCCTTCGCCGTAGCCCATCAGCACGTAGTTCGCCACCCATACCTGCAGTTTCTCGCCCGAGAGCGGATGCGTCACCGTCATTGCGGTCGGCATGCCCTTCTTCTCGATCTGCGCGAGCTCGGCTTCCATCGCCGGGCCGCGCTTGCATTCCTCGACGAACGCCGCGACCTTGGAATTCCTTTTCGCCGCCCACTGCGCGATCGGGTGCTCGGCGGCGACGGCGCAGAAGGTGGCGCCCATCAGCGTATCGGCGCGCGTGGTGAAGACCCAGAGCACCTTGCGCGCGCCGTCGAGCTCATACGGGAAGCCGACGCGCACGCCCTCCGATTTGCCGATCCAGTTCTTCTGCATCAGCTTCACCTGCTCGGGCCAGCCGGGCAGGTGGTCGAGCGCGGCGAGCAGCTCTTCGGCGTACTGGGTGATGCGCAGGAAGTACATCGGGATCTCGCGCTTCTCGACCAGCGCGCCGGTGCGCCAGCCGCGGCCTTCGATCACCTGCTCATTCGCGAGCACCGTCTGGTCGACGGGATCCCAGTTGACGACGCCGGTCTTCTTGTACGCGATGCCTTTTTTGAACAGGCGGGTGAAGAGCCACTGGTTCCACTTGTAGTAATCCGGATTGCAGGTGGCGAGCTCGCGCGACCAGTCGAGCGCGAAGCCGAGGCTTTTCAGCTGCGACTTCATGGTTGCGATATTGCTGTAGGTCCAGCGCGCCGGCGGCACCTTGTTCGCCATCGCCGCGTTCTCGGCGGGAAGTCCGAATGCATCCCAGCCCATCGGCTGCAGCACGTTGTATCCGCGCATCCGGTAGTACCGGGTGAGAACGTCGCCGATGGTATAGTTCCTGACGTGCCCCATGTGGAGCTTCCCCGAGGGGTAGGGGAACATGCACAAGCAATAGAACTTCTGCCTGGCGGCGTCTTCTTCGACGCGGAAGGAGCGCTTGCTCTCCCAGTAATCTTGGGCTTCGCGCTCTACCGCCAGAGGATCGTAAGCGTCTTGCATTCAAGTTTCACGGGAAGCGGCGGATTATAGCGGTGGGGTGCATGGGAGAAATCCGATGAAAGCGCTGCTCCAGCGGTTCATTCTCAGTGTTGCGCTCCTGGCGGCATGCTGCCCGGGCTTCGCGCAGATCGCGGCCACGGTCGAAGGGGTCCAGATGCCGGCCTGGGTCGAGCGCAACGGCGTGCGCCAGCCGATCGTGCCGGGCATGGAGCTGCGCGCCGGCGACCAGGTGGTGAGCGGCGCCGACGCGCGCGTCCTGGTGCGCCTCGCCGAAGGCAGCATCGTGAAGCTCGGCGAGAACGGCCAACTGCGCTTCACCGAGCTCAGCCCGACGCGCGAGCTGTTCAAGGCGGCGCTCAACGTGCTGGAAGGCGCGTTTCGCTTCACCACCGAGCTTGCGGCAAAGAATCGCAAGCGCGAAGTCACGGTGCGCGCCGCGCAGGTGACCGCCGGCATTCGCGGCACCGACTTCTGGGGCCGCTCGCGCAAGGACAACGAGATCGTCTGCCTGATCGAAGGCGAGCTCGAAGTCGGCGCCGAGGGCGAGCAGGCCATCACGATGAACCAGCCGCTGCAGTTCTACCGGCGCATCGAGGGCAAGACGCAGCCGGTCGGCGTGGTAGAGAAAAAGCAGCTCGACCAATGGGCCGCTGAGACCGACGTGCAGCCCGGCAAAGGCGCCGCGCGCCGCGGCGGACGCTTCAGCGTGCTGCTCGCCGCGGCGGAGGAGCAGAACTCCGCGCTCGCGCTCTACGACGAGCTGCGCAACGCCGGCTATCCGGCGGAGCTCTGGCCGGTGAAGCAGGCCGACAAGCTGGTGTACGTCGTGCGCATCCGCCAGCTGCCCTCACGCGCGGAAGCGAGCGCGCTCGCGGGCAAGCTGCGCGGCAAGTTCGGCATCGCGGAGCCGAAAGTCTCCGGCTAGTCGTCATGCTGCAGGCGAGCATGCAGCTCATTGCCACGCTGTCCTGCGCGGTCTTTGCCGGAGCGGCTGTCTACGTCAATCTGGTCGAGCATCCTGCCCGCATGTCCTGCGGCACGGAAGCCGCCATCAACCAGTGGGCGCCGAGCTACCGGCGGGCCACCTGGATGCAGGCACCGCTGGCGCTCCTCGGTTTCCTGAGTGCAGTAATCGCCTGGCTGGCAGGCGCCAGCACGGCGTGGCTCATCGGCGGCGTATTGCTGGGCCTCGTCATACCCGTCACGCTCGTGGTGATCATGCCGACGAACAAGCGCCTTCTCTCCGCGGATCTGGACCGGCAATCCGAGGAAGCGCGCAAGTTGCTGAACCGCTGGAATGCCCTGCACGGTATCCGTACCGCATTGAGCATCGCCGCGCTGCTCTTCTTCCTGGGCGCCCCTGCCGCCTACTAGTTCTATGCTCGCGAGATCGCTGATGGTGGGTAGTGCCGCGATACTTCTAGCGCTCGGCACTCTGCATCTCGTCTACACCTTCTGGGGCCCGGCACTGAGGCCGCGCGATCCGGCAGTTCAGGCCTTGATGAGCCAGACGCATCTCGTGCTCACTCGCCAGACGACGATGTGGCGAGCATGGATCGGGTTCAACGCCAGCCACAGCATGGGTGCCATGCTCTTCGGCCTGGTTTACGGCTATCTCGCGTTGCTCCACGTCGAGCTGCTCTTCCGCTCGCCGTTTCTTCTGATTGTCGGGGGCGTCATGCTGGTGGGCATTGTGGTGCTCGCGAAGCTCTACTGGTTCAGCGTGCCGTTCTGGAGCACGTGCGTGGCGCTCGCCTGCTTCGTATCGAGCATCGTCCTGAGACCTGCCTCGATATAATGCAGGGGCTTTGTCGCTTCACCTCGAACACCTCAACCCGGAACAGCTAGCCGCGGTCACCCTGCCGGACGAGCACGGCCTGATCCTCGCCGGCGCCGGCAGCGGCAAGACGCGCGTGCTGACGACGCGCATCGCCTGGCTGATCAAGGGCGGGCGCACGGTGCCGGCCAGGATCCTTGCGGTGACGTTCACGAACAAGGCGGCGCGCGAGATGCTCACGCGCCTCACCGCGATGCTGCCGGTCAATCCGCGCGGCATGTGGATGGGCACCTTCCACGGGCTGTGCAACCGCATGCTGCGCGCCCACCATCGCGACGCCGGGCTGCCGGCGGCCTTCCAGATCCTCGATTCGCAGGATCAGCTCGCGCTGGCGAAGCGGCTGGCGAAGAGCCTCAACATGGACGAGGAGCGCTTCCCGCCCCGCGAGCTGGTGTGGTTCATCAACGCCAACAAGGAAGAGGGCGTGCGCGCGCGCGACGTGCCGGTCACGGACGAGAACACGCGGCGCATGGCGGATTTCTATGCCGCCTACGACGAGCAGTGCCAGCGCGAGGGCGTGGTCGACTTCCCCGAGCTGCTGCTGCGCAGCTACGAGCTGCTGAAGCGAAACGAGATCCTGCGCGAGCACTACGCGCAGCGCTTCCAGCACATCCTGGTCGACGAGTTCCAGGACACCAACCGGCTGCAGTATCGCTGGCTCAAGCTGTTCGGCGGCGGCGGCGCGAAATACTTCTGCGTCGGCGACGACGACCAGTCGATCTACACTTTCCGCGGCGCGCACGTCGGCAACATGGCCGACTTCGAGCGCGAGTTCAAAGTGGCGAAGGTGGTGCGCCTGGAGCAGAACTACCGCTCGCACGGCAACATCCTCGACGCGGCGAACGCGCTGATCGCCAACAACCGCAACCGTCTGGGAAAGAATCTCTGGACCGCGGCCGGCAAAGGCGACCCGATCCGGGTGTTCGAAGGCGAGTCCGATACCGACGAGGCGCGCTGGATCGTCGAGGAGGTGCAGGCGCTCGCGCGCGACGGCACGCGCCTTACGCACATGGCGGTGCTCTACCGCTCGAATGCGCAGTCGCGCGTGCTGGAGCACGCGCTCTTCTCCCGCGGCATCGCCTACCGCGTCTATGGCGGCC
>Ga0209131_1002288_pt1 | contig 13087 bp, 10 predicted proteins | sample GraSoi_2013_40cm_FD_185826 | JGI IMG/M metagenome (GOLD analysis project Ga0209131, IMG submission 185826) | Grasslands soil microbial communities from the Angelo Coastal Reserve, California, USA - Sample 9_17_2013_40cm (SPAdes) (version 2) | ecosystem: Environmental > Terrestrial > Soil >...
ACGCGCAGGGTGCGTGGCACCCCGTCGACCAGCGCGAGCATGTTGGCGCCGAACGTCTCCTGCAGTTGGGTGTGCTTGTACAGGTTGTTCAGCACGACCTTGGCCACGGCGTCGCGCTTGAGCACGATCACTATCCGCGGGACGATGGCTCCCGACCTGCCACTGGACTCGTCGCGCCACTCTGCGATGCCGCTGATCTTCCCGTCCTTGATCAGCTCCGCGACCTTGGCTGCCAGGTTGTCTGGGTTGACCTGGTAGGGCAGCTGGCTGACCACCAGGCAGGTCCGGCCACGGCGATCCTCCTCGACGTCCACCACGGCCCGCATGGTGATCGAACCGCGGCCGGTCCGGTAGGCGTCCAGGATGCCCCGGCGGCCGACGATTTGACCGTAGGTCGGGAAGTCCGGGCCCTTAATCCGCTCCAGAAGGGCGGCGAGCAGCTCCTCGTCGCTGGCGCCGAAGTTGTCCAGATACCACTGCGCACCGGCTGCGACTTCCCGCAGGTTGTGCGGCGGGATCTTGGTGGCCATGCCGACGGCGATGCCCTCGGAGCCGTTGACGAGCAAGTTGGGGAATCTGGCGGGCAGTACGACCGGCTCGGCGGAACGGCCATCGTAGTTCGGGCGGAAGTCCACGGTATCTTTGTCGATGTCGCGCAGCAGCTCCATCGCCAGCGGCGCGAGTCTGCACTCGGTGTACCGCATCGCGGCGGCGGCGTCGCTGCCGGGCGAGCCGAAGTTTCCCTGCCCGTCGATCAGCGGCATCCGCATCGACCACGGCTGCGCGAGCCGGACCAGGGCGTCGTAGATGGCCGAGTCGCCATGCGGGTGGTACTGGCCCATGACATCGCCGACGACCCGGGAGCACTTTGAGTACCCCCGCTCCGGCCGGTATCCCCCGTCATACATCGCGTACAAGACCCTGACGTGCACGGGCTTGAGCCCGTCCCGGACGTCAGGCAGCGCGCGGCCGACGATTACCGACATCGCGTAGTCGATGTAGCTGCGCTGCATCTCGACCTGGATGTCGACCGGTTCCAGCCGGCCTCCAGGGCCTTCGGGCCCGCCAGTCGAAGCTTCTGGCGTGTCCACGCTCATGCAGATCTCTCCTTCACCATGATCGCGATCCCGCGTCAGTCTTCAAAGACCAACAAGCGATAGCGATCACCAAACCCCAGTGGCGACTCTGGCGGCGCCGCTGTCGCGGCGCCGCCAGCCCGCAAAGCTAGATGTCCAGGAAGCGGACGTCCTTGGCGTTGCGCTGGATGAAGGCCCGCCTCGCCTCGACGTCCTCGCCCATCAGCACTGTGAACAGCTCGTCGGCCTGCGCCGCGTCGTCGAGCGTGATCAGCCGCAGCACGCGGTGCGCCGGGTCCATCGTGGTCTCCCACAGCTCTTTCGCGTTCATCTCGCCGAGGCCCTTGTACCGCTGGATGCCATCGCGCGGCCGCGGGTCCTTGCGGCCCGCGGCGACCCCGGCCTCGATCAGCGCGTCTCGCTCCCGGTCCGAGTACGCGTAATCTGGCGCGACGTTGCGGCCCTCCCACTTGATCTTGTACAGCGGCGGCTGGGCCAGGTACACATGCCCCGCCTCGATCAGCGGCTTCATGAACCTGAACAGCAGCGTCAGCAACAGCGTCGTGATGTGCTGCCCGTCCACGTCGGCGTCCGCCATCAGGATGATCTTGTGGTACCTGAGCTTGTCGATGTCGAAGTCGTCGTGGATGCCGGTGCCGAGCGCCGTGATCATGGCCTGGACCTCGTTGTTCTTCAGGACCCGGTCGATCCTGGCCTTCTCGACGTTCAGGATCTTGCCGCGGATCGGCAGGATGGCCTGGAACATCGGGTCCCGGCCGCCCTTCGCCGAGCCGCCTGCCGAGTCGCCCTCCACCACGTAGATCTCGCAGATCGACGGATCGCCTGACTGGCAGTCGGACAGTTTGCCCGGCAGCCCGTTTCCGCCCAGCGCGCTCTTGCGGGTCAGGTCCCTGGCGTGCCGCGCCGCGATCCGGGCCCTCGCGGCCTGGGTGGCCTTGATCACGATCGACTTGGCCTCGCCAGGATTGCGCTCGAACCAGTCCCGCAGGTGGTCGTTGCAGACCCGCTGGACGAACGACTTGGCCTCGGTGTTGCCGAGCTTGGTCTTGGTCTGGCCCTCGAACTGCGGCTCGGCGAGCTTGACGTGGATGATCGCGGTCAAGCCCTCACGGACGTCGTCGCCGGTGAGGTTCTCTTCCTTCTCCCTGATCAGTTTCTGGTCGCGGGCGTACTTGTTGATGATCGAGGTCAGCGCGGCGCGGAACCCCTCCTCGTGGGTACCACCCTCGGCCGTGTTGATCGTGTTGGCGAAGGTGTGCACCGACTCGGAGTAAGAGCCGCTCCATTGCATCGCGATCTCGGCCGAGATGCCCGGTTCCTCGTCACCGAACTCGATCACCGAGTCGTGCGCGGCCTCCTTCGAGGCGTTGATGTACCGGACGAAGTCGGCGATGCCGCCGTCGTAACGGTAGCTGACCACGTGCGGCTCGCCGTTGATGTGATCGGGCCGCTCGTCGGTCAGGATGATGGTCAGCCCGCGATTCAGGAACGCCATCTCCTGCTGCCGCCTGGACAGCGTCTCAAAGCTCCACGTGGTGGTCTCGAAGATGCCCGGATCGGGCCAGAACGTGATGATCGTTCCAGTCTTGTCGGTGCGCTCACCCTTCTCAAGCGGACCCGTCGGCTCGCTGTACGCGTAGGACTGCCGCCAGACATGGCCGTCCTTGCGGATCTCCACGTCCAGCCGGGTCGACAGCGCGTTGACCACAGAGACGCCGACGCCGTGCAGCCCGCCCGAGACTGCGTAGGACTGGCTGTCGAACTTGCCGCCCGAATGCAGGGTGGTCAGCACGACCTCGACGGCTGGCCGGTTCTCCACCGGGTGGTTGTCGACCGGAATGCCCCGGCCGTTGTCGGATACCCTGACACCACCATCGGCGAGCAGAGTGACCTCGATCCGGTCGGCTTCGCCGGCCAGCGCCTCGTCGACGGCGTTGTCGACAACCTCCTGGACCAGGTGGTGCAGTCCGCGTTCGCCGGTCGAGCCGATGTACATGCCCGGGCGCTTGCGAACCGCCTCCAGGCCCTCAAGGACCGTAATCGAGCGTGCGTCGTAAGACAAACGGTTCGCTCCTCCTGAAAGCGGGACATACGCACGGGCGGCCCGACGGCTCTTGCCCGACTGCTGCTGTCCCTCTACGCTTACCTATTTTACCTGCTTGGACCGTCAGCCTCAGCCGTACGGGGCCGCCAGAGCGACTATGCCGGCGTCAGTCGCGCGCGTCACGCCGATCGCCACTGCCGCATCACGGACATCAGGCGTATCTCTGGCCCGCCCGCGGTGACCGCAGCACAGGTCTTAGCCATAGGTATCGCGCGGACCCCGGCTGCCCCGCACCCGCCACTCGCCTGGGCGTCGCCGCTCCGTCCCAGGTCCGCGCACTTTCACCCGGCGCACTGCACCGTCGCCGAGCTCCGCGTTCAGCTTGCGGACAAGCTCGGCTGCGAGCAGCCGGACCTGGGTCGCCCACGCCGTCGAGTCAGCCGTAACGGTCAGCTCGCCGTCAGCGAGGCCGTCCGGTACGGTGTGGGCCGCCAGATCGGGGCCGACGATCTGCGCCCATCGGCCGAAGACCGACCCGGCCGCCACCGCCAGTTCCCAGCCCGTCTCGGTTATGAGGCCGTTGATCGCGGCACCGAGCGGTGCCGGGTCTTCCCGGCGCCCGCGTGCGACCTGCTGGCTAGCTGCGGGCAGTGGCGCGCTGGCTTTTCGTTGGGCAAATGAATCCTCGGCCGCTGCCGACGGACGGTTCCCGCGAGCTGCGGCGTCCGCCTTGGCCTGCGCCAGGGCCTGGGCCGCGAGCGCTACTCGGTCGGGTTCGGCCGGATCGGAGTCACCGCGACCGGCTGCGGTCGGCCGTTCAGGCGGCATCGCTCAGCACCCCCTTCGCGACGGTGTAGCCGGTCCCGGCCAGCCGCGACGGCACGTCGGCCGCGACGGCCGCGGTGACGAGCACCTGCTCGGCGTCGCCCGCGAGCTCCGCGAGCCGGTCCCGGCGGCCGGTGTCCAGTTCGGCGAACACGTCGTCGAGCAGGAGGACGGGATCCTCGCCGTCCGCGCGCAGCAGCCCGAAGGCGCCCAGGCGCAGCGCGAGGGCCAGCGACCACGACTCGCCGTGACTGGCGTAGCCGCGCGCGGGCAGGTCGCCGATCCGCAGCTCGAGCTCGTCCCGGTGCGGGCCGACCAGGCAGACGCCGCGCTCGAGCTCGGCCCGGCGCAGGCGGTCGATCGAGTCCCGCATGGCCTGGGCAAGTTTGGCCGGCTCGGGATCGGGGTCTAGCACCCCGGACCGCTCCGAGCCCTGCCGGTAGCTCATCGACGCGCCGCGTGAGTCGCCCGAGACGTCGCAGTAGCGCGCGGCAACCAGGGACCGGAGCTCTGCAGCGAGCCGCAGCCGGCCCGCGGTGAGCTCGGTTCCGTGAGCGACGAGCTGGTCATCCCACACGTCCAGGCCGGCCGGCGTGCCGCGCCCGGCGGCGCTGCCGAAGCCGGATTTGGCCGATTTGAGCAGGGCGCTGCGCTGCCGCACGACCCGCTCGTAGTCGGCCCGCACGGCGGCGTACCGCGGCCGGCTGGCAACCAGCAGGTCATCGAGGTACCGGCGGCGCTCGGCGGGATCACCCTTGACGATCGACAGGTCCTCCGGCGCGAACAGGACGCACCGCAAAGTGCCGAGCGCATCCCTCGGCCTGGTGAGGGGGGCCCGGTTGAGCCGTACCCGGTTCGCGCGGCCCAGATTGAGCTCGATCTCGACCAGGCTGTCCCTGGACCCAGAGCGGACCGAGGCCCGCAGGATGGCCCGGTCGGCGCCCGACTTGACCAGGGCGGCATCCGCGGCGACGCGGTGGCTCGCGAACGTGGCGACGTAGTAGGCGGCCTCGATCAGGTTCGTCTTGCCTGCCCCGTTCGGGCCGGTGAAAGTGGTGACGCCAGGCGCGAGGTTGACGTCGGCGGACTCGTAGCAACGGAAGTCGGTGAGCGCGAGCCTGGCCAGGTACACGCCTGGCAGACTAATCCCTCGCGCCCGCCGTTCTCGCTGTGCCGTCTTGGCTGGGTCCCGGGGGCCTTAGCTGTTCAGCCGGAACGGCATCAGCAGGTAGCGGTAGTCCGGGGTGCCGTCCGGTCCGGGCTTGCCGGTCAGCAGGGCCGGCTTGCCCGCCTCGGTGAACGCGATCCTCGTGGTGTCGCTGTCCATGGCAGTGAGCCCGTCGAGCAGGTAGTTCGGGTTGAACGCGATCGTGAGGTCATCGCCGTCGAAACTGGCCTCGATCACCTCGTCGGCCTGCGCCTCGTCCCCGGTTCCTGCTTCCAGGGTGAGCTGGCCTGCGCTGAAGCTGAGCCTGACGGCCGTGTTGCGCTCGGCGACCAGGGCCACGCGCCGGACCGACTCGGCGAGCAGGCTGGTGGACACCTCGGCCGTCGCGTTCAGCGCTGCGGGCAGCAGCGTACGGTAGCGCGGGAACTCGCCGCTCAGCAGCCTGGTCGTGGTGCGCCGGCCCGCTGCCTCGAACCCGATCATGCCGTCCCCGCCGTGCGGGCTGACGCCTATCTGGCCGGCCCCGTGCGGGCCGGCGTCCTCGCCAGGCAGGGCCAGCGCGATCGAGACCTCGGCGGCGGTGGTGAGCGACTTGGCCGTGTCTGTCAGCGCTCTGGCCGGGACCAGGACGGCCGCAGACAGGTCTGGCCGGGCCGGAGTCCAGCGCAGCTCGCGGATGGCGAGCCGGTACCGGTCGGTCGAGATCAGCGTCAGGGTGTCGCCCTCGATCTCGACCCGGACGCCGGTCAGCGACGGCAGCGTGTCGTCACGCCCGGCCGCGACGGCCGTCTGGCTCACGGCGGTAGCGAACGCGTCGCTGCCGACCGTGCCCGCCGCGGGCGGCATCTCCGGCAGGGCCGGGTACTCATCTTCTGGCATGGTCAGCAGGTTGAAGGTGGCGCTGCCGCAGGTGAGGACGGCGCGGCCGCCGTCAGCGGTGATCTGGACGGGGCGGCCGGGCAGGCTCCTGCTGATCTCGGCGAGCAGCCGGCCGGAGACCAGCGCGCCGCCCGGGGCCTGGGTGTCCACGGCGATCTTGGCCAGCGCAGAGACGTCGTAATCGAAGCTGGACAGGGTTAGCTCGTCGCCGGAAGCGTGCAGCCGCATCCCGGCCAGCACGGGCACGGTGGGTCGGGCAGGCAGGGCGCGCGCCGTCCAGGCCACCGCATCGGCGAAGACATCTCGTTCGACGTGGATCTGCACAGGCAGGCCGCCTTTCATTCTCGCTCGCCGCAGAGCAGGCGAGCGCTAGGCGAGTTCAGGCTCGGCACCGCTGGCAGGCGGGCCGTTGACGCTCCGTGAAAAGCCTAGCCTGAGCGGTGGCCGGCGCACGTGGGCTTCGCCTACGCAGGCCTTGCCGGGCGGGAAGGGGGCGCCGGCGTGACGTATCTGAGCGCATCTGGCGGGCGAGCTACTTGGCTCTTTGATCTCGCTATAAAGATGAGTGGTAGTCGTAATAGGTGCGGTGGATTCTGGGGACAACGGCGTCTGCGCAGGTCAAGGCCGCTCTATCGTGCACAGCCAGGGTGGATAAGCCGGCCGGGTGAGCCGTCGGCTGTGCACGACGGGCGGGCGGGTGGCCGTAGGGGGCGAGGTTGTCCCCCGCAAGTCCCAGTCCGGCCCGACCTATCCGCAGGATCATCCACAGGGTCATCCACAGCCTGTGTGTACGGAAAGTAATAACTGCCAGCGTTGTGTCGGTGTCTGTTCACGCTAGGTGTCGTGGCCGCCGTCGCCGTGCCGGGAGCCGCGGAGGCCCGCGGCTCGGCTGAAGCCCGGCCGCGCGGATTCGGTCAGCTCGGCAGGGCCTGTTGCTTGATCCGGTTGGTGAGCTCGGTGACCTGGTTGTAAATCGATCGGCGCTCGGCCATGAGCGAGCGGATCTTACGGTCGGCGTGCATGACGGTGGTGTGATCGCGGCCGCCGAAATGCTGGCCGATCTTGGGCAGCGACAGGTCCGTGAGCTCACGGCACAGGTACATGGCGATCTGGCGGGCGGTGACCAGCACCCGGGACCTGGACGTGCCGCACAGGTCATCGATCGACAGGCCGAAATAAGACGCGGTCTGGCCCATGATCGTGGAGGCTGTTATCTCCGGTCCCTGCGCTTCGGGGATCAGGTCCTTGAGCACGAATTCGGCGAGCTGGAGGTCGACGTGCTGCCGGTTCAGGCTGGCGAACGCGCTGACCCTGATCAGGGCGCCTTCGAGTTCCCTGATGTTGGTGGATATGCGGCTGGCGATGTACTCCAGCGCCTCGGGCGGGGCGTTGAGCCGGTCCTGCACGGCCTTCTTGCGCAGGATCGCGATCCTGGTCTCGAGCTCAGGCGGCTGGATGTCGGTCAGCAGTCCCCACTCGAATCGGCTTCTGAGCCGGTCCTCGAGCGTGACCAGTCGCTTGGGGGCGCGATCGCTGGAGATCACGATCTGCTTGGTCGCGTTGTGCAGCGTGTTGAAAGTGTGGAAGAACTCCTCCTGGGTTCCTTCCTTATTCTCCAGGAACTGGATGTCGTCGACCAGCAAGACGTCGACGTCCCGGTAGCGGCGGCGGAAGCCGTCCTGCTTGCCGTCCCTGATCATGTTGATGAAGTCGTTGGTGAACTCTTCCGAGCTCACATAGCGGACGCGCACACCCTGGTAGAGCCTCTGCGCGTAATGCCCGATGGCGTGCAGCAGGTGGGTCTTGCCGAGCCCGGAGTCGCCGTAGATGAACAGCGGGTTATAGGCCTTGGCTGGTGCCTCGGCGACGGCGACCGCGGCCGCATGCGCGAACCTGTTGCTTGACCCGATGACGAACGTCTCGAACGTGTACTTCGGGTTAAGCCTCGTCTGGGTCGGCCGGGCGACGCCGTTCGGTGGCATGCCCGAGTTCCCTGGCAGGCCGGTTCCGCTCCTCAGGCCCGAGCCGCCGGTCAGGCTGCCGCCACCTGACAGCCCGTTCGGCTGGGACAGGTCTGCCATACCGTCGGCGTGCTGGCCATTGTCGGCGCGGTTCCGCGCGTCCCTCACGAAGCCCGGGCCCAGGCCGGCTCCGTGGCCAGCTTCGTCCACGTCGTCGAGGCCGTCCGCCACGTCGCCAGCCCGGCGACCGGGAAGGTGCGGCAGACCGGCTGGCCCCGGCTGCAGCGGCAGCGGGACCTGAGTCATGCTGAAATCGGACTGCTGGCTCGTCTGGCCGGTCTGGGCACTGCCGAGGTCAGCCCGCCGACCGTCGTGCTGATTGCCGTGGGCGGCCGGCCTTCCGGGCTGGACGTCAGGGCGATCGGTGCCGAACGGCATCCTGATGCCAAGCGGGTCGGCCGCAAATTGTGCGTCGTCGCCTGGTGGCAGGGACGCCGTGACCGCGGGATCGATGATGACGGCGAGCTGGATGTTGCGGCCGAGCTCACGGGACAGGGCATTGGTGATCAGGACCCGCAGCCTGTTCTCGAGCTGGTCCTTGGCGAACTCGTTCGGCGTCGCGATAAGTGCTGTGTTCTCGACCAGGCCGAGGGGCCTGGTCAGCTGGAGCCAGGCGCGCTGGTACGGCTCGATCTGCATGTCGGCGAGGTCATTCAGCGACCTGGCCCAGATCTCGGCGAGGTCCGGTTCGCTCAAAGCCTGATCACCTCGCGCCCCCCAACGTGTGTTCAACAGGTTTTTCCACAGCATGTGCAGCGCTGCGACCCCGGCGCGGTGCCCGGAGATTATGGCGCCGCCGGGCTCAGCCGGTCCACACGTGCCGGCCGAGCTTTCCACAGCCTAGGCGCGGCATGGGGAGTACGTTCGGGAAACGGCTAGTGTCATGACACAGCGCGCATGATCACCGAAGGTCAGCTGCCGGTGCTTACGGACATTTCGGCGCCGCGCGCCCGCCGGGGTCAGCTGGCGTCGCGGGTTCCGGTGGTCGGGTCGTGGCGGCCGCCCCTGCGGGGCGTCGCCGCCTCTCGCGATGGGGGTTCCGGGTGCGCGCGCCTCCGGCAGGGTCCATCGCACGCTAACCTTGTGTTGTGGCGGTAGCCGCACGTTCGCGGCTGCCTGAGGACTTTTACCCGCATCTGGAGTTTTCTGTGAGCAAGCGCACGTTCCAGCCGAACAATCGCCGTCGCGCGAAGACGCACGGCTTCCGGCTGCGCATGCGCACCCGTGCCGGGCGCGCAGTGCTCGCGGCACGACGCCGTAAGGGCCGTGCGCGAGTCAGCGTCTGATCGGCGCTGCCGTCGTCAGCGCGGCGGTGATACCCGATGCTGCCATCGGCCGCTCGGATGCGCCGCCGCACGGAGTTCAGTGCTGCGATCGGCTCGGGCAGCAGGGTCGGGCGGCCGCTGCTGGTCGGGCACCTGCTGGTGCGGGACGGGGTCACTGAACCGCCCAGGATCGGCTTCACGGTGAGCCGGGCGGTCGGTCCTGCAGTCGTCCGTAACCGGGTCAAACGCCGGCTGCGGCACCTGGCCGTAGGGTATCTGCAGTCGCTTCCTGCGGGTAGCCTTCTAGTGTTGCGCGCTAACCCCCCGGCCGCGACTGCAAGCCAGGTGGATTTGGCCGCTGAGCTGGGCCTGGTAGTACGGTCACTGCTTCGGCGGCAGGGTGGTGCGGTGTGAACAAGCGGAGGAACCCCGCAGGGACGGGGCAGGCGTGCCGATCGCTGCCTGCACGGTTGCTGATCGGGGCGATCTCCGGCTACCGGATGTTCATCAGCCCGCTGCTCGGCCCCCGATGCCGGTTTTACCCGTCGTGCAGCGCGTACGCGCTGGAGGCGATCAGGGTGCACGGTGCTGGGCGGGGCAGCTGGCTGGCCGTGCGGCGGATCTGCCGGTGCCACCCGTTCCATCCGGGTGGCCTGGACCCGGTGCCGCCCGCGCGGCGCCAGCATGCCGGGCAGCCAGCCGCGGGAGCGGCCGCGATCGACGACAGAGCAAGGGAACTGACCCGTTGAACACCATCCTCGCCCCGGTCAACAACGCAGTCGCGTGGATCATTACGCAGCTGTTCAACCTGTTCAGTCCTGTGTTCGGCAAGGGCAGCGGCGTGACCTGGCTGCTGACCATCATGGTCCTGGTCGTGCTGATGCGGCTGATCCTGGTCCCCCTGTTCATCAAGCAGATGCACACCCAGCGAGCGATGACCGCGCTCACGCCAAGGCTGACCGAACTTCGCAAGAAGCACAAAGGCGACAGGGAGACGCTCAACGCCGAGACGATGAAGCTGTACCAGGAGGCGGGCGTCAACCCGCTCATGGGCTGCCTTCCGGTCATCCTGCAGATGCCGATCTTCTTCGCCCTGTTCAGCGTGCTCCGGTATATCGCCGAGTGGAAGCCCGGCGCCGGCCAAACACCGATTTCGTACCACCTGACCGAACAGTTGATCCGCAGCGCTCAGCATGCGAAGATCTTCGGCGCGACCATCGCGGACAAGGTCCTGTTCACCAAGGGGCTGTTCGTCCCGCTGGAAGCGAAGATCGTGATCGTGATCGTCGTCATCATCAGCATGACGACGACGTACCTGACCGTCCGGCAGAGCATGAAGCGCGGCATGATGCCAACCGGCTCCGACTCGCCGATGGGCCAGTCGCAGAAGCTGATGGCCTACATCATGCCGCTGTTCGCGCTGACCGGCCTGTACTGGCAGTTCGGCTTGGTCCTGTACTGGGTCACGACCAACCTGTGGACGCTGGGCCAGCAGTACGTCTTGCTGCGCAAGTATCCGGTGGGCGCCGCGGCGATGGGCCCGGGCGGAAACGTCCCCACCGGCGGGACAGCAGGCAAGCCTGCCACCGCCTCCGGCCTGACCGGACGGACTCCTAAGCCCAAGCCTGGCGGCACCACCGGTGGCGGCACCGGCAAGGCCGGAAGCGGCACCGGCAAGGCCGGAAGCGGCACCGGCAAGGCCGGAAGCGGCACCGGCAAGCCTGCGGCTGCCGGGGGATCAGGGGCCGCCGCGGACAAGCGCCCCGCCGCGGACAAGCCCCCCGCCGCGGACAAGCCCCCCGCCGCGGACAAGCCCCCCGCCGCGGCTAGCAGGGGCAGCCAGGCCGACCGGAGCGGCACGGGTACGCCGGCATCGCTCAGCAAAGGGCCTGGCCAGGCGGGTAACAAGTCAGCGCAGGCCAGGAAGTCGTCCCGGGGACGTCCGGCGGCTGCTGGCACTGGAGCGACCGGTTCAGCTAACGGGCACAAGCCGACCTCAAGCGAAGGAGGCGTGCTGCGCAGGTTCGGCAAAGGCCGGTCCGAGCCCGAGCCGGAGGCGCCAGCGCAGCCCGAGACTAAGATCGTCAGGCAGCAACGCCAGCGGCAGTCGCGCAGCAAGCGGTCTGGCAAGCGCTGAGCGTCGCATTGGCGCTGCGTAGGCCGTACGCGGCTGGCGGTCGCCCGCACTGACTAGGAGGATCTTGTGAGCCATGGTGAGAACGCGCTCGCTGGCTCTGAGCGTGGGCCATCGGACGAGCTGTCCGACGGCGGTGCCGAAGACCTAGCGGACGTCGCGGAGGAAGATGATGGCGGCGTCGCTGAGGGCGAGGCTGGTGACGCGGACGACGTTGGTGACGCGGACGAGGCTGGGGCGGACGGGCCGGCCGAGGCGACGACGGCTGATCTAGAGCTCGAGGGCGAGGTAGCGGCTGACTACATCGAAGGTCTGCTTGATGTCGCCGACCTCGACGGCGACATCGACATGGATGTTGAGGGCGATCGCGCCATCGTATCGGTTGTCGGCGCGACGCTGGACGAGCTCGTCGGCGAACGCGGCGAGGTGCTTGACGCTCTGCAAGAGCTGACCAGGCTCGCAGTGCACAGGCAGACGGGCGGCCGGACTCGGCTGATGCTGGACATCGGTGGCTTCCGTGCGCGGCGCCGGGCCGACCTGAGTGAGCTTGGAGCGAGCGTTGCCGAGGAGGTCAGGCGCAGCGGCGAGGCTAAGGCCCTGGCGGCGATGAATGCCTTCGAGCGGAAGATCGTGCATGACGCAGTTGCGGCGGCGGGGCTACGCAGCGAGTCGGAGGGCATCGACCCGAACCGAAGAGTGGTCGTTCTCCCTGTCGGCTGACGCCGCGACCGTCGTGCCGGTGCCGACGCAGGCAGCGCGGGAACTGTTCGGCTCGAAGTTGCCACAGGCGGAGGCCTACGCGAAGCTCCTCGCTGGCCCAGGTCTCAAGCGCGGTCTGATCGGACCGGCTGAGGCAGAACGCATCTGGGACCGTCATCTGGTTAACAGCGGGCTCGTCGCTGAGCTACTGCCCGCAGCCCAGGCAGAGGCTAGTGCCGGGGCCCGGCCGATTCGGGTTGCTGATCTGGGCTCGGGCGCCGGGCTGCCTGGAATGGTGCTCGCGATCCTGCGCCCGGACGTGTCGATCGTGCTCGTGGAGCCGATGGCGCGCCGAACAGCGTTCCTGGCCGAGTGCGCGGCGGAGCTGGGGCTCTGCAACGTGGAGGTCTGCAGGGCACGGGCGGAAGAACTTGCGGGGAAGGTCGAGGCCGACGTCGTCACATCGCGAGCTGTCGCGCCGCTGGATCGGCTCGCAGTGCTTTCCGCCGGGCTGTGCCGCCCAGGCGGTCTCGTGCTCGCGATCAAGGGCGCCTCAGCGAATGCGGAACTCGAGCGGGCGCGGCCCGTTCTGAGGCAGTTGGGTGCCGACGAAGTGGACCTCGTGACCGCCGGGAGCGGACTGGCTGGCCTGGTTGAGCGGCCGACGACGGTGATCCGGTTCAGGACTCGCGGGATAACTGACTAGCGGAGCAGCGCGTCGGTCGGGGCCACCCGTGATGCTCGGCGACGAAGCCGAACCTCCGATGCTCGTTGAGGGCGCTGACCTCGGTTCTGAGGCACGGTTGGCCTCCGGATCAAGGCTGAACGGCTTAGAGCCTGTTGATAAAGGGTGACGGGTCGGGGTGAACCTGGCGTAGCCGTATCGATCCGGTCAACTGCGGCGTGGTGCCGCTGGTAACAATGGGACCCCTGGTAGCTGAGAGGTGACGAAGCC
>Ga0209131_1002291_pt1 | contig 13075 bp, 11 predicted proteins | sample GraSoi_2013_40cm_FD_185826 | JGI IMG/M metagenome (GOLD analysis project Ga0209131, IMG submission 185826) | Grasslands soil microbial communities from the Angelo Coastal Reserve, California, USA - Sample 9_17_2013_40cm (SPAdes) (version 2) | ecosystem: Environmental > Terrestrial > Soil >...
TGCGCGCGGGAGGAACGCTATGAGCAAAACCGTCACAGTAGGATTGTCGTTGGCGATGGGACTGGCCATCGGTGTCGCAGGGAGCAGCCGGTTCATGAACCCGCCGGCGGAAGCTCAGACAGCGGCGACGCCGGCTTCGTTCAGTGCCGTGCCGGGGGCCATCGGGGCCGAGGACATTTCCGGTCCCTACGAGGTGCAAGAGGGATGGCCCAAAGATCTGGCCACGCTTCCGGGCCACGAGAAGTGGACCTACGGAGGCGCCCGCGGCATCTTCGCGGAGAGCCCGAACCGCGTGTTTCTGCTCGGCGGCGGCGAGTTGCCGAACATGAAGCGTCCAGCGACGCGACTGCTGACCGATATCGGTCCGAACGTGCAATTTCCCATTCCCGGTCTGCCGTGGCGCAACGCCAACACCACGTCCCCGCCGGGCGCCGGCGGCTCGCGCCAGGATGCCGCGAAGGGAATGGAGATGTGGCGAGGCGATAAGCCGCCTTACCGCGAGATGGGCGTCGATTCACGCTGGCACCACAGCATCATCGTCGTTGATGCGCAGGGCAACTTCATCGAAGACTGGACGCAGTGGGACAACATGTTCAAACGCCCGCACGCCGTCTACATCAGCCCTTACGATGCGCAGAAGCATGTGTGGATCGTCGACGATCACACGCACGCGATCTACAAGTTCACGAACGACGGCAAGCAGCTGGTGCAGACGATCGGCACGCCCAACGTGCCGGGCGCCGATGGGACACATTTCAACCGGCCGACCTTCATGGCGTGGCTGCCCGACGGCACCTTCTTTGTGGCCGACGGGTATAACGGCACGCGCGTCGCGAAGTTCGATGCGAGCGGCAAGTTCCTGCTGGACTTCGGTAAGTCCGGTGAACCCGAGAAGGAGACGCGACCCGGTTACATGAACAACGTGCACGGCGTCGCTGTCGACGTTGAGACACGGCGCGTGTTCGTCAATGATCGCGACAACCACCGCATCCAGATCTTCGACGAGAACGGCAAGTACCTCTCCGAATGGAAGATAGCGGTGAAGCCCTCAAGCCTCCACTTTGTGGTGATCGGCGCCGATCGGACGCTGGCGGCATTTGATCGCAACACGCACAAGATGCTGAAGTACGACCTGGACGGGCATCTCCTCTACGCGTGGGGAACCGTGGGCGACTTCCCGGGTACGCTGTGGGGCGTCCACGGCATGGCCACGGACCAGGAGGGGAACCTCTACGTCGCCGAGGTTGACGCCGGCCGCTTCCAGAAATTCCGTCCGCGCCCGGGCGCCAACCCAGCAACTCTGATCGGCAAGCCTATCTACTCGGCTTGGCAGTGATGGCTCACTCTCCGCCGTTTTGCGGGGAGAGGGCCGCGTCATCGAATCCGCTTTAGGGCACTTCCCAAATCGCCCAACACTTTTGGTGTCATCGCCCGGCTTGACCGGGCGATCCAGTAACCACCAACCAATGAATACTGGATTGCCCGGTCAAGCCGGGCAATGACACCCGGAGGGGCAAGCCATCAAAATGTTCTAGACTCCGCTTTCACCTGGAGAAGGGTGTGTCATGTCAAAGGCAAATCGAGTGGGATGGATCGCGTTGTACGGCATCGCTGCACTGCTTGCGGCGGACGGATTGTGCTTCGCCCAGGCGCCTGCCGACAACCCATATCGCCCGGTCAGGGGGTTGGCCGACGGAGGCGGCTCCAGCGTTCCGGGAGGCGAATGGGCGAAACTTCCAGGCGGCCGGGAAATGGGCCCGCCGGCGTCAGTGCAGGTTGACGTCGACGGAGAAAGTATCTGGGCCCTGATCCGATGCGACGAGACGAGCCCGGTGCCCGCCGCAAGGGGCGGCCGGTTCGGCCTCGATTGCATGTATCCGGACGGCAAGCTGAAGCCTCACGACACGATCTACAAGTTCGACGCGAAAGGCAACGTGGTCAAAAGTTTTGGCGCGGGGATGTTCATCTGGCCGCACGGGGTGCATGTCGACCGCGACGGCAATGTGTGGGCGACGGACGGGGCCGCGGAGGACGCCGTGGCAACCGCGGCCAAAGCGGGCGTGAAGGCGGGGCACATCGTCCGCAAGTTCAGTCCCGACGGAACGGTGTTGATGACGCTCGGCGAACCCGGGGTGGCGGGAAACGATGAGTATCATTTCCGCTCGCCTGCCGGCGTGGTGACGGCGCCTAATGGGGATATTTTCGTCGCGGACGGGCATGGGTCGAATAACCGCATCGTGAAGTACGCGAAGGACGGGAAATTCATCAAAGCCTGGGGGAAGACCGGATATGCGCCGGGCGAGTTCCGGACGGCGCATTGCATCGCCGTGGACAAGCGAGGCCGCCTGTTCGTGTGCGATCGATCCAATACCCGCATACAAATCTTCGATCAGGAAGGCAAACACCTGGCGACTTGGCACCAGTTCGGAATGCCAAGCGGAATAGCGTTTTCCGTCAACGACGAAGACCTCATCTATGTCTTCGACTCGGAGTCGGACAATGTGGACAATCCGGGATTCGAGCAGGGAATCCGGATCGGCGACGCCCTTCACGGCTGGGTGAGATATTTCATTCTGGATCAGGGCGGCAATCCGGGCACCACAACCGGCAGCGGCGCCGAGTTCGGCACCGTCGATAAATTCGGCAATGTTTTTGCTGGTGAACCCAGGCCGCGCGTTCTGCGCAAATACGTCAAGGTGAGGTAGTCGCTCTCATTCCAGGTAACTGCTTAATTGCGCGAATGCGCCGCAGTTTGGTCGGGCCCTCCGGTTTGGCCGTGGTCGGGGCAACAATCGGGACGCAAAATTCAGGGTTGAACAGCCCTTGCATTAGGCCCGTAATAAGCTATATGTAAGTGCGTCATAACGAAATCTCATAACGATCGAAGCATGCGATCGGGTTGTGAGAGTGGGCCCCGCCCGGGACCCGCTCTTTTTTATTACCTGCGTCGCCCGACCGCGAATAGGCGATCCGGCGGCGGATGAAAGGCAAGCAACACGTACCATGACGACCGAGGCGACCCCCGTGATCAATACGGGTCAAATCGATTCAGCTGTCCTGACGGAGCCACGCCTGATCGCGGAAACCGGCGTGGCGGCGCGCGTCGCCGCAATCGTTGCGCCGGTGCTCATCGATCTCGGATTTCGCTTGGTGCGCGTGCTGGTTTCGGGACTGGATGGTTGCACCGTACAGATCATGGCGGAACGGCCCGACGGCACGATGGTGATTGAGGAGTGCGAAGCGGTGTCGCGCGCAATCTCGCCGGTGCTCGACGTCGCCGATCCGATCGATCGCGCCTACCGGCTCGAAATTTCCTCGCCTGGCCTTGACCGGCCATTGGTGCGCCGCTCGGATTTTGAACGTCACATCGGCGAGATCGTGAAGATCGAACTTGGGGTCGCGTTGGAGGGACGGCGCCGATACCGCGGCAATCTTGTCAGGGTCGATGACATTGCTGCGCGCGTCAGGATCGAAGACCGTCCCGATGGCGCCGCCGACGTGCAATTGCTGTTCGACGACATGACGGACGCGAGACTCGTTCTCACCGATGACCTCATTGCCGCTGCATTGCGCCGCGGCAAGTCGTTCCCTGGGACAGCGGGCGTCCCGCCCGCCCTTGGACGAAGAGCGGGCGGGACGCCCGCGGTCCCAGGAAAGGGCGGCGGCGACCACCGGCCTCGCTACGATCACGCTTCGCGTCAACGCATGAAGAATAAACGCGCTCCCGGGACACCTCCGGCAGCGTCTCAGCCTGAAGGAGAATGACCGATGGCCGTCAGCGCCAACCGGCTCGAATTGTTGCAGATCGCCGATGCGGTTGCCCGCGAAAAGGCGATCGATCGCGGCATCGTCATCGCCGCCATGGAGGATGCCATCCAGAAGGCGGCGCGCTCGCGCTATGGCAGCGAAACCGAGGTGCGCGCGGAAATCAATCCGAAAACCGGCGAAATGCGCTTGTCACGCCTGCTGCTTGTTGCCGATCAGGTTGAAAACGATGCGATCCAGATCAGCGTCGAAGATGCGCGGCGGCGCAATCCGGCCGCCCGGGTGGGCGACTACATTGCCGAACCTCTGCCGCCGCTTGAATATGGACGCATCGCGGCGCAGTCGGCCAAGCAGGTGATCGTACAGAAAGTGCGCGAGGCCGAGCGCGATCGCCAATATCAGGAATTCAAGGACCGCATCGGCGACATCGTCAACGGCATTGTCAAGCGGGTGGAGTACGGCAACGTCGTCGCCGATCTCGGCCGCGGCGAGGCGATCGTGCGGCGCGACGAGCTGTTGCCGCGCGAATTGTTCCGCAACGGAGACCGCATCCGCGCCTACATTTACGATGTGCGGCGCGAGCCGCGCGGTCCGCAAATTTTCCTCTCACGCACGCATCCGCAATTCATGGCCAAGCTTTTCGCCCAGGAGGTGCCGGAAATCTACGACAGTATCGTCGAGGTCAAGGCGGTGGCGCGCGACCCGGGCTCACGGGCCAAGATCGCGGTCATCTCGCGGGATTCGTCGGTCGATCCGGTTGGCGCCTGCGTCGGCATGCGCGGGTCGCGCGTGCAGGCGGTGGTTAACGAGCTGCAAGGCGAAAAGATCGACATCATCCCGTGGTCGCCGGATGTCGCGACCTTCGTGGTTAATGCGCTGGCGCCGGCCGAAGTCGCCAAGGTGGTGCTCGACGAAGACCGCGAGCGCATCTCGGTTGTCGTTCCGGACCAGCAGCTCTCGCTCGCCATCGGAAGGCGCGGCCAGAATGTCCGCCTGGCTTCCCAGCTTACCGGATGGGACATCGACATCCTCACGGAGCAGGAAGAATCGGAACGCCGGCAAGCCGAATTCGAGAAGCGCACCAAGATGTTCATGGAGACGCTCAACGTCGACGAGGTGGTCGGCCAGCTCCTGGCCTCGGAGGGTTTCAACTCGGTCGAGGAGCTTTCCATCGTCGACCAGAAGGATGTCGCGTCGATCGAAGGCTTCGATGACGACACGGCGAGCGAACTGCAGGCGCGCGCGCACGACTATCTGGCCAAGGTCGAGGCCGAATACGACGCCAAGAGCAAGGAGCTTGGGGTTTCGGACGAGATCAAGGAGGTGCCCGGAGTGACGGCCAAGATGATGGTCACGCTGGGAGAAAACGGCGTAAAAACCGTTGAGGACCTTGCCGGTTGTGCCACCGACGACCTCGCCGGCTGGACCGAGCGCAAGGACGGCGAGGCCACTCGCAACCCCGGATTTCTCGATGGCTTCGACCTCACGCGCGAGGAATGCGAACTGATCATCATGCAGGCCCGCCTGAAGGCCGGATGGATCACCGAAGCCGAACTCGCCGCCCAGTTCGCGGCTCCCCAGGAGGCCGAAGCGGTCGCCGAGCAGCCGGCCTAAGCGCGTTGTGACGGAGCACCATGCAAAGACTGGCGGAGCATGCCGTAACGGTTCGTGAGGCGCACACCGCAGCGGCGCCGAGGGAACGATTGTGCGTCGCAACCCGCGAGGTGCGCCCTGTCGGGGAGCTGATGCGTTTTGTCGTCGGTCCGGATGGTTCCGTGGTGCCGGATCTCAAGCATCGGTTGCCGGGAAGGGGCGTTTGGATTACGGCCCGCCGCCATCTCGTCGAAGAGGCGGTTCGCCGGCGGCTGTTTGGGCGTAGCTTCAAGGCCGACGTCACGGTCTCTGCCGAGCTTGCGGAGGAGCTGGACCGGCTTCTGGAGCGATCGGCGCTGAATGCCCTGTCGATTGCCTACAAAGCTGGGCTCGTCATCCTGGGCTTTGCAAAAGTAGAGGCCGCCGTTGCGACAGCACCCCTGGTGGCCCTTATCAGGGCACGAGATGCCGGGGAGGAAAGCGGTCGCAGGCTTGCCACCGCCCTGAGGCGCCATGCGGACCACGGGGCTGAGGCAAAAATTGTCGAAGTCTTCCCGTCCGCTCAATTGGATTTGGCATTAGGCCGCCTAAATGTGGTACACGCTGCATTGCTGGCCGGTCGGGCGAGCGAGACATTTCTCGCACGCTGGCGGTTTCTCGAATACTTCCGAGCTGATAACCCGGGCAACCGAGACTGCGGCTCACGGCAGCGAAATGGCACTATTCCGGAACCAGGATCGTAATGACTGAAACCAAGAATCCCGGCGAGAAGACCTTGACGGTCACCCCAACCAAGACCTTGACGCTCAAGCGCAGCGTCGAACAGGGGGTGGTGCGCCAAAGCTTCAGCCATGGCCGTACGAAAGCGGTTGTGGTCGAAAAAGTGAAGCGGCGGACCATGGGTCCGGGCGATGGCAAAGTCGCCGAGACTGCGCCGGCCGCAACGCCGCCCGTGTCCACGCCGCGGCGGGGAGCCGGCGGCAGAGGTGCTGCGGCTGGGGGTGCCACCCAGCACGCGCCGGGCACCTCCGGCGGCAAGCCAGCCGGTGTCGTGCTGCGCCAGTTGACCGAGGAAGAGCGCACGGCTCGCGCTCATGCGCTTGCGGAATCGAAGGTCAGCGAGGCCGAGGAGCGGCGGATGGCGGAAGAAGCCGCCCGCCGACGCGACGAAAAAGACCGCCGAACGCGCCGAGCACGAGGCGGCCGAGGCGCGAAAGCGCGAAGAGGACGAGCGTCGCCGCCACGACGAGGAGGCGAAGCGCAAGGCCGAGACCGAGGCCAAGAAACGCTTCGGAGATGACGAAACCAAGCCAAAAACCGCGGCACAGCCTCCCGGTACTGCGGTCACGCCGGTCAGCGCGCGCCGTATCGTTCAGGAAGCCGAGGAGGAAGAGGCGCCGCGACCGGCACGTCGCGGCCCTGGCGCCGCCCGTCCGGTGCCTGCTCCAAAACCAGCTCGAGGCGGATCGGAGAGGCGCCGCGGGCGGCTCACGCTAGTGACCGCGCTGACGGCGGACGAGGTGCGTGAACGCTCGGTCGCATCGTTTCGTCGCCGCACCCAGCGCCTCAAAGGCCATGCCGCCAATGAGGCCAAGGAAAAACTGGCGCGGGAGGTCACGATCCCGGAGGCAATTACCATCCAGGAGCTTGCCAACCGCATGTCCGAACGCGCGGTCGACGTGATCAAGCTCCTGATGAAGCAAGGCCAGATGGCGAAGATCACCGACACGATCGATGCCGACACAGCCCAGCTCCTCGCCGAGGAACTCGGCCACTCGGTACGACGCGTCGCCGAATCGGACGTTGAAGAAGGTCTGTTCGATCAGGTTGACGATCCGGCCATGCTGCATTCGCGACCGCCGGTCGTGACCATCATGGGCCATGTCGACCACGGCAAGACCTCGCTGCTCGACGCCATCCGGGCCACCAATGTGGCGGGCGGAGAGGCGGGCGGAATTACGCAGCATATCGGCGCCTATCAGGTCACCTCGCCGCTCGGCTCGAAGATTACCTTCATCGATACGCCGGGCCACGCGGCATTCACGTCGATGCGGGCGCGCGGCGCCAAGGTCACCGACATCGTGGTGTTGGTGGTTGCGGCCGATGACGGCGTGATGCCGCAGACCGTCGAGGCGATCCAGCACGCGAAGGCTGCGAAGGTGCCGATGATCGTCGCAATCAACAAGATCGACAAACCGGATGCGAAGCCGGAGCGGGTGCGAACCGAGCTGCTGCGACACGAGGTGCAGGTCGAATCCCTCGGTGGAGAGATGCTTGACGTAGAAGTCTCGGCGACCAAGAAAATCAATCTGGACAAACTGTTGGAAACAATCGGGTTGCAATCCGAAATCCTCGATCTCAGGGCCAATCCGGACCGGCCGGCCGAAGGCACTGTAATCGAGGCCAAGCTTGACCGTGGTCGCGGCCCGGTGGCGACCGTGCTGGTGCAGCGCGGCACGCTTCGCGGCGGCGATATCGTAGTCGCCGGCGCCGAATGGGGTCGCGTGCGGGCCCTGTTGTCGGATACCGGCGTGTCCGTGAGCGACGCCGGCCCGTCCACGCCTGTGGAGATTCTTGGCTTCAACGGAACGCCGGAAGCCGGCGACCGTCTGGCAGTGGTGGAAAGCGAAGCCCGTGCCCGCGAGGTGACAGACTACCGTGCCCGTCAAAAGCGCGAAAAGGTCGCGGCGCGGGCGAGCGGCAAGCGCGGATCGCTCGAACAGATGATGAGTCAGCTCAAGACCTCTGGACGCAAGGAGTTCCCGCTCCTCATCAAGGGCGATGTGCAGGGTTCGGTCGAAGCCATTGCGGGTGCGCTTGAAAAGCTCGGGACCGAGGAGGTGGGCGCCCGGATAATCCTAGCGGGCGCCGGCGGTATCAGCGAATCCGACGTCACGCTCGCCGAGGCCTCGGGCGCCGCGATCATCGGCTTCAACGTGCGCGCCCACAAGGAAGCGCGCGAAATGGCCGAGCGCGATGGAGTGGAAATCCGTTACTACAATATCATCTACGATCTCGTCGATGACGTGAAAAAGGCAATGTCCGGCCTGCTGGCGCCGATATTGCGGGAAACGATGCTCGGCACTGCCCTCATCCTGGAGATCTTCAATATCTCCAAAGTGGGCAAGATTGCCGGCTGCCGGGTCACCGAGGGAACGGTCGAGCGCGGCGCCAACGTGCGCCTCATCCGCGACAACGTGGTGATTCACGAAGGCAAGTTGTCGCAGCTCAAGCGCTTTAAGGATGATGCCAGGGAAGTGGTCGCCGGCCAGGAATGCGGTATGTCTTTTGAGAATTACCAGGATATGAGGGTCGGCGACGTGATCGAATGTTACCGGGTGGAGACGGTGCAACGCTCGCTCTGAGCTCGAAGACCATGTCGCGCAGCCATGCCCGTGAGCCCGCCAAGGGGCCTACACAGCGTTCACTGCGCGCAGGCGAACTCGTTCGCCATGCCGTGGCAGAAATTCTGGTGCGCGGCGAAGTCCACGATCCGGTGATCGAAACGCATCTCATCACGGTTCCGGAGGTTCGCATGTCGCCCGACTTGCGAATCGCGACCGTATATGTCCTTCCGCTTGGCGGCCAGGACGCCGCAGTCGTGCTTGCGGCGCTCGACCGCAACAAACGCTACCTTCGCGGGGAAATCGCCCGGCGGGTGAATCTCAAATTTGCGCCTGACATCCGTTTTCGCATCGATGAACGCTTTGACGAAGCCGAGCGAGTCGAGCGGCTGCTGCGTTCCCCACAAGTAAGACGCGATCTCAATAACGACTCAAGCGAGCAGGAATGAGTTCCATCATAGCCGATCCACGTCCCGTTGACGCCGCTGCCGATGCGCCGATGGTGGTCGACGGCGTCCCGCCGTCCGCACCCGAACCGGCCCCGCCGCTCGACCGTCCCCGTCGAGCCGGCAAAGCGCAGCAGTTCAAGCGCGAAAAATATGATGTCCACGGCTGGGTGGTGTTCGACAAGCCGATCGGCATGACGTCAACCTACGCGGTGTCGGTGATAAAACGCCTCTTCACAGCCAAACGGGCCGGTCACGCCGGCACCCTCGACCCGCTTGCGTCCGGGTGCCTGCCGATTGCTCTCGGGGACGCCACCAAAACGGTGCCGTTCGTGATGGAGGGGCGTAAAATCTATCGCTTTACGGTTCGCTGGGGCGAAGAGCGAGATACTGACGACGCCGAGGGACGGGTCGTGGAGTCGAGCGATGCGCGTCCAACGCCGGACGCAATCAAAGTGCTTTTGCCAGGATTCGTCGGCGCTATCGAACAGGTGCCGCCGCGGTTTTCCGCGATCAAAATTGAAGGCGAGCGCGCTTATGACATCGCACGTGACGGCGAAGAGCCCGAACTCAAAGCCCGGGTCGTGACCATCGACCGCCTGACACTGGTCGACATGCCGGATCCGCACCATACCGGCTTCGAGGCGGAGTGCGGCAAAGGGACGTATGTGCGGGCGCTGGCCCGCGATCTCGGCCGCGCCCTCGGCTGCGGGGGGCACGTCGCCGCCTTGCGTCGAATAGCCGTCGGCCCGTTTGCGGAGCGGGACATGATTTCTCTGGAAGAACTTGAGGCTTTGTGCCATAGAGCCGCTGCCGGTGAGGGTAGCCTTGCCGATGCGCTATTCCCGGTTGCGACTGCGCTGGACGACATCCCGGCGCTAGCCGTCAGCAGGGCCGACGCGGCGAGGCTCCAAAGGGGCCAAGCCGTCTTGATGCGCGGACGGGACGCCCCCGTCGTCCGTGGCACGGTTTACGTTACGGCCTCAGGCAGCTTGGTTGCCCTAGCCGAAGTCGACCGCGGCGAAATCGTCCCCAAGCGCGTGTTCAACCTCGCCGGACTGCAAGGCAGAGCCGGCCGACAGGAAGGTCGTTAACGATGTCGATCACTGCCGAGCGTAAATCGGAAGTCATCAAGGCGCATGCCAAAAAGGCCGGCGATACTGGGTCACCTGAGGTACAGGTCGGGATCCTGTCGGAGCGCATCAACAATCTCACTGAGCATTTCAAGACGCACGTTAAGGACAATCACTCTCGACGGGGATTGTTGAAGCTTGTGTCCCAGCGTCGCCAGCTTCTTGACTATCTCAAGCGCGCCGATGAAAGCCGCTACAAGGCTCTGATCCAGAAACTTGGTATCCGTCGGTGAGCAGAACTCGCTTGTTGACCCGTTTTCCGCCGCTATCCGTCATCGAGGACGCCGGCCCCCTTCCTACGCTCCCCCACATGCGGGGGAACGTGGCGAGGGGGCGGCTGCCCAATTTTCAGCGGAGGCATGATGCGTCCGCTGTATTCGCCTCCACCCTACCCTCTGCCGCAGGCGGGGGACGGTAGGGTTGGGGATGTTGGGCCGGGCGAAGAATGCCCGGCAGCCCCAGGCCAGAACGCCATGGCAGGATTGCCGGACACTGTGACTGAAACAAAGCCCCCCCCGCCCCCTCCCTACCGTCCCCCGCCTGCGGGGGACGGTAGGGAGGGGGCGGGGGGCTGCGCGCAGTGTCCCGCTATCTTGCTCATGGCATTCATGGCGCAAACCATGAAAGAAGTCGAAACCAATGTTTAACATCCATCGTGAGGAACTCGATTGGGGCGGGCGCAAGCTCGTTCTCGAGACGGGCAAGATAGCCCGGCAGGCCGACGGCGCGGTATTCGCCAGCTATGGCGAGACCACCGTCATGGCTACCGTTGTGGCGGCGAAGAAGCCTAAGGAAGGCATCGATTTTTTGCCGCTGACCTGCAACTATCAGGAAAAATTCTTTGCGGCCGGCCGCATTCCCGGCGGCTACTTCAAGCGCGAGGGGCGCCCGACCGAACGTGAGACCTTGACGTCGCGGTTGATGGATCGCCCGATTCGTCCGTTGTTCGCCGACGGCTGGCGCTGCGACACGCAGGTCATTGCAACGTGCATGTCGCACGATCAGGAAAACGATCCTGATATCCTGGCAATGGTGGCGGCGTCCGCCGCCCTGACGCTCTCCGGCGTGCCATTCATGGGCCCGGTGGGCGCCGCCAGGGTCGGCTTCATCAACAATGAATATGTCCTCAATCCGCAAGTCGACGAGATGACGGAGAGCAACCTCGACCTCGTGGTCGCTGGCACCGAGGAAGCGGTGCTGATGGTTGAATCCGAGGCAAAGGAACTTCCCGAGGAAGTCATGCTGGGCGCCGTGATGTTTGGCCAACGGCACTTCCAGCCGGTGATCGAGGCGATCATCCGTCTTGCCGAAAAGGCCGCCAAGGAGCCGCGCGACCTGGGGGTGGTCGACAATACCGAGCTCGAAAAGGAAATGCTCGGTCTGGTCGAGCCGCAACTGCGATCCGCGTACGCGATCCCGGACAAGATGGCACGCCATGCGGCCGTGGATGCAGCCAAAGCAGCCGTGATGGCGCACTTCTTCGAGGACGGCGTGGAGAGTCCGCGCTACGACACGGAGCGGGTCGCCGCCGCATTTAAGGAACTCGAAGCCAAAATCGTGCGGTGGAACATTCTTGACACCGGTCGCCGCATTGATGGACGCGATCTCCAGACGGTGCGGCCGATCCTTGCCGAGGTCGGCGTGCTGCCTCGCGCCCATGGCTCCGCGCTGTTCACGCGCGGCGAGACCCAGGCCTTCGTGGTGGCGACCCTCGGCACCGGCGAGGACGAGCAGTTCGTCGACTCGCTGACCGGCACCTACAAAGAAAGCTTCATGCTGCATTACAATTTCCCGCCGTTCTCGGTAGGCGAAACCGGCCGCCTCGGTTCGCCGGGGCGGCGCGAAATCGGGCACGGCAAGCTGGCGTGGCGCGCCGTGCACCCGATGCTGCCGCTCAAGCACGAGTTCCCCTACACGATCCGGGTGGTGTCGGAGATCACCGAGTCGAATGGCTCATCGTCGATGGCGACGGTGTGCGGCGCGTCGCTCGCTCTGATGGACGCCGGCGTGCCGGTGCGCGCGCCGACGGCCGGCATCGCCATGGGCCTCATCCTGGAAGACCAACGTTACGCCGTGCTCTCCGACATCCTCGGCGACGAGGACCATCTCGGCGACATGGACTTCAAGGTCGCCGGCACCGAAAAGGGCATCACCTCGCTGCAAATGGACATCAAGATCGCCGGCATTACCGAAGAGATCATGAGGGTCGCGTTGACGCAGGCCAAAGACGGCCGGCTGCATATTCTCGGCGAAATGGCGAAGGCGATCACCTCGGCCCGTGCCGAGCTCGGAGAACATGCGCCGCGAATCGAGGTGTTTACGATCCCGACCGACAAGATTCGCGAGGTGATCGGCTCCGGCGGCAAGGTGATCCGCGAGATCGTCGAAAAGACCGGCGCCAAGGTGGATATCTCCGACGACGGCACCATCAAGGTTGCCTCTTCGTCCGGCGAGTCGATCAAGGCTGCCATCAACTGGATCAAGTCGATTGCCTCCGATCCGGAGGTCGGGATGATCTACGACGGGACGGTCGTGAAGGTGATGGACTTCGGCGCATTCGTGAATTTCTTCGGCTCGCGCGACGGCCTCGTGCACATCAGCCAGCTCGCGCCACGACGGGTGCAAAAGACCTCAGATGTCGTCAAGGAAGGCGACAAGGTGAAAGTCAAGCTGTTGGGCTTCGACGAACGCGGTAAGGTTCGGCTGTCGATGAAGATGGTCGACCAGCAAACCGGTGAAGACCTCGAGGCCAAGCAGAAGGCGGAAGGCGAGACGCATCGCGAGGTCGCCAGCG
>Ga0209131_1002293_pt1 | contig 13073 bp, 9 predicted proteins | sample GraSoi_2013_40cm_FD_185826 | JGI IMG/M metagenome (GOLD analysis project Ga0209131, IMG submission 185826) | Grasslands soil microbial communities from the Angelo Coastal Reserve, California, USA - Sample 9_17_2013_40cm (SPAdes) (version 2) | ecosystem: Environmental > Terrestrial > Soil >...
CCTGGCCCAAGCCTTTCTGCACTATGCGGATCACCCATGCCATTCTATCCGTCCAAGTATCGTGCGCGCGAACGTGCTCCATGCATTCTTTTATTTTCTCGCGGCGCTCTTTCTCGTGGTCCAGCCAAAATTCTATCTGCCAGTAAAGATCATCGATGTTTTGCGGTTTGTAAGTAGCGCACGGAATCAAGAGCCCTTCCGTTTCTGGGTACAATAAGAATCCTCCACGGCCGGCAGTTTCAGGTGCCCTGTCGGAATGATAGCGCGGGATTCCTGCAAAGATATGGTCACCGACCGTTACGCGACAACTCGCATAGAAATCATTAAGCCCATGGCCGCGCAATCCGGTGATGTGCTTGAAGCGGTCGCCGTAGGTTTTCTCCAAGAACTCCACGAGTTGTGCGCGGAATGGGTACTCGCTGTGATATTCACGTGCGCCAACGAAGCCAACATCACACCTGTACATGTCCCATGGCTGGCCGCGGTGACAGTAAACTTCCGAAACTCCTGGCCTCATCCAGAAATGATTTACGCCACGCGCCTTGAAATCATCGTCGCGACTCCCATCCGCAGTAAAGCAAAAGTTCGTGCGCCAAAAAGGATGAACTCCGATCAACGCTTCACGCTCGGGAATGCCGAAAAACTTGTCGAGATGCACGCTCACTGTTGGAATCTTCGCGCCGTCAAGCAGTTCAAGCATTTCCCGGTCGGAAACGCGCAACCAGCCCGGCGTGCGCACCCAGAAGAGCATGTCACTGAATTCCATGGCGCTGCGGATCGCTGCGAGATTGATTTCGTTTTCCTGCAGCATCTCCACGTCGTGGCCGAGGCCTTCCTCTAGTGCCCAACGAAGCATGTTTTCTGTACTCTCGCTGGCCTTGAAATTCCCAATGAACGCGATTTGCAGGCCTTGGCCTTTCGTGCGAATCACTGGCGCGACGGGCCTGGGATTGGATTCTTCTAGATGCGCAGAGAAAGCTTTTTTGAATTCTTCGTTTCCTTTTAGAAATTCCTCGCGGGAAGTGACCGCATGATTTCCAATCTCAAGAAGATCGTTCACCGCGTTGTAGATATCGAGCGCTGAAACTTCATAGATATCTGCCAAGTTGGATTTGTGTTTGCCAACTGCGGGGATGCGGAAAGCCGATTCGATTTCGTCGAACGGCGGAGCATCCGTAACCAGAAGCGTCGCGTTGACTCCTAGACTTTCGTGAATGCTGTGACCGTACCCTTCTGTTCCCGCTGGAAATAAATGGAAGCGACACAAGTTTTGCAAGATGCGCAACTCTACATCGGAGACGCGGCCTAAGAGCGTAACGTTTCGAGGCACTTCAGGCATTTTGTTATGGAGCGCGTCGCTGACAATTGTGAGATGTGCAGACAAAGCTTTTCCGTCAAGCGTCCATTTCCAAGCGTCCAAGACTTCTTGAGCCCCGCGTACTGATGAATTTCCTGAGACGTTCAGAAAGCGATTCTCTTTCGGGATGCTGGGATCGTAGTTGTCGCGTGCCATGAAACCGACGTAGTGCGCTTTCCCAGTGAAAACTTCATCGAAGATGCGCTTGGCCTCGTGAGTTTTTGCAAAGACCTTGTGAATGTGTCGCTGCGCGATCTTCACGATGTCGGGAGTCGCAAATTCCGGGTTTAAAAAGGCCCACCTAACTGGCGCTAACTCCAGCATGTTGCGCGGGATCACTTCCAAAAAAATAGCGAGTTGGAACTCGCCGATTCCATCAGGAAGCGCCCTGTCGTATTGGAGGCCTACCACTTCATGGCCGGGAGAGAGGAAATCACGCAACAATTCAAAATCTCTCTGGAGCCCTATCGCATTTTCTATATTGCTCACGATTACGATGCGCATCTTTCAGTTCTCCCATGGAGGAACCCAATCCCAGATTCCTTGATGCCCCTTTGCCAGAATCGGAGTCTCAAACTTCCTGACTAACGGTGAGTGCCATCCGAAACGTCCAGGCTCAAAATCTCCATATCGGTCCTGGATCTTAATGATGTTTTCTTCGGTGAACTGGCGACATTCTCTCAAAATATGCGTCGAGAGAATCGCCCCGCGCGGAATGGTTTTCCAGTCATAGCCAAAATCCTTGCAGGCATCACGGTCAACCTTCATCGCCGCATGTATAGCGTACTCTCTCTCAATGAGCCATTTCGGTGCTGGCCAATGCCTCGTTTCCCACGGCTTTCGACCATCGGCCATTAGAGAAGCCCATGGTTGCCACAACGAAAGCGCTTTCATTGAAATTTCACCTTGATTCCAAGTTTTTCGAAGAGCGCATTTACCTCCGACGGGTCCACGCCATGAAAGACAGCAAGTTCTAGTTGTTCAGAGGCAAACGAGAAACTCAGGACTCCTAACGGGACACTGCCTTTGTCGCGTAATTGCTCCATGATCTCTTTTAACGTGAAGCGGGGATCGTTCACGAGCGAAGAGTATATATGGCACTTTTTGACTAGTACAGGAGTACTATCAAAATAGGCCCCCATGGACTACATACAGCACATAGTCAAAAACCCCAGTATCAAGGGAGAGGAGAAAGACATGCCCAATCAATCCCAGGCCCAGATCACCTTCCGTGCTCGTCTTTGGTCTGAATTTGTGGCTCACTATCAGGTAGTGCTCATCAGCGCCCCAGAAACGTTCAGCGCGTACTGCGAGAAGTTCCGCGAGCGCTGGATTCGCGGGTACTGACATGACTGACACCTTCTGGCTCTTCAATCAACTTGGCGGTGTAGTTGTGGGACTGGCTTTGTGCGCCCTCGGGGCGGCAATCATTCTCTTAATTTGTCGCGCTGTGTGGTGCCTTGTTTGGGAAATCCCGGTAGAACTGTTGAGATTCAAAATCATCCCTTGGATAAGATGTTTTCCTAATAAACTGCGAGAATGCCTTACGTATCGGCATTGTCCGATCAAAGGATGCAAGGGCAGCCATACTTCTCACGCCTAGACGGTTGAGTTTGGACGGTATATACTGTCCTCACCGTGAATCCATACAAGAAGTTTCTGGCCGCAAAACAGATCAAGCTTGCCGAATCCGGCCTGCCCATCAAACCGAATAAACTGAATCCACTCTTATTTGATTTTCAGCGCGATGTTGTGTCGTGGGCTTTGCGCAAAGGCCGGGCCGCACTGTTTCTTGACTGCGGGATGGGCAAGACGGTGATGCAACTGGAATTCGCGCAGCACGTTCCCGGTGATGTGTTGATTTTGGCCCCTCTAGCTGTAGCGCAACAGACCGTCAGAGAGGCTGAGAAGTTTGGCATCAAAGCGGAATACTCAAGAGACGGAAAGAAAGGGAAGATCACCGTCGCCAATTACGAAATGCTGGAGCACTTCAGTGCAGCAGACTATGAAGGGATCGTCCTCGATGAATGCTTCCCGCCAGATACTCCAGTTGATACGCCATTAGGATGGCGCTATATTAAAGACGTTCGTAAGGGTCAGCCAATCCTAAATGCAGCAGGGATAGATGAGGTCGCGGATGTCCATCGACGGGAAATCCAAAGCGCGGTTCGTGTGTTCTTCGGAACTAAAGCCATCATCAATAGTCCAAACCATCCCTATTTCACCGAGCGCGGTTGGGTGTGTGCCCAAGATTTACAACCCGGCGATGCCGTTATGGAAACAAGAGAGGCTATGTGGTTGGTGCGGGAAAATTGTAAAACCTCGAATGTGGCAGGAAGCCAGAAGGCGTTTTTGCGACAAGTCCTGCTCAGCGAATTGGAGGATGAGGCAGCCAGTAATTCTCTCAAAGGTTCACAATCCACAGGTAGCAGCCAAGAGAGGCAAGAAGAAATCTGCTTGGTATCGGTCGGGATCGCCGAAGGCACTGAAAGAATTGGAACGCATCAGAAATCTCAATCCCATGAGCGATCCGAATGTTCGGCAGAAAGTCTCCCGCATATTGAAAGCAATGAAGCACAAACCTTCCGTACGTGGCGGAAATGGTCACGGAGCAACGCTCCCTCAGCGGATCATGCACAAAATACTTGGGTCAAAATGGAACATGGAGTATCCCTTATCACTGGGCAAGCGGATTCCTGGCTATCCAACGCACTACAAACTAGACTTAGCGAATCCAGAAAAGAAAATCGCCATCGAAGTGGATGGCTTCTCGCATCGCTCCCGCAAGAAGATAGACCAAAAGAAAGATGCGAAACTGGCTTCGTTCGGGTGGAAGGTATTGAGATTTTGGAACCGGGACATCCTGACTTGGAACGATACCGGGATGCCGAGGGACACATATATTTCTATGACCTTGGCGCAACACGGCATCCTTCTTTTTCGGTGAATGGATTGCTGGTTCACAATTCTTCCATCCTTAAATCCTTCGATGGCGCGTTCCGAAATCAGATTATCGAGGCCTTTGCGCAGACTCCTTTTCGGCTGGCTTGCACCGCAACACCGGCGCCGAACGATTACATGGAACTTGGGAACCATTCTGAATTCCTGGGAGCACTCTCCCGCACAGAAATGCTATCGACATTTTTCGTTCACGACGGTGGAAGCACAAAAGACTGGAGAGTAAAACGTCACGCGCAAAACGACTTCTGGAAGTGGGTCTGCTCCTGGGCGGTGATGATGCGTCGACCGAGTGACTTGGGCTATCCAGATCGAGATTTTATCTTGCCGGAAATGGAAGTCCACGACATCAGCATCGAACAAGTCACGCCCACAGAAGGGATGCTGTTTGCCATGCCAGCGGCCACACTTCAAGAACGCCGGCAAGCACGGTCAGGCAGCATTGATACGCGCGGCGAGGAAGTAGCGAGACTCGTGGCCACAAAGCCAATGGAAAGTTGGCTTATTTGGTGCAACCTGAATTCCGAGAGCGATGAAGCGGTAAAGCGCATACCGGAAGCCGTCGAGATACGCGGAGCCAACAGTAGAGAAGAAAAAGAAGACCGCATGCTGAGATTCTCCACTGGAGAGATTCGCGTGCTAGTCACAAAGCCTTCAATCGCAGGGCACGGCATGAACTGGCAGCACTGTTCAAACGTAATCTTCTACGGTCTGAGCGATAGTTACGAGGATTTTTATCAGGCCGTGAGGCGCGCTTGGAGGTTCGGGCAAAAGAATAAAGTCAACTGCTATATCGTGACGAGTTCAAATGAAGGAGCCGTAACCGAGAACATCAAGCGCAAAGAGCGTGACGCCACGCAAATGGCCGAGGAGATGGTGAACAATATGCACGAACTGAACAAGCGCGAGATTCACGGTGGCCCGCGACGCGGCACTGTGCCCTATGCAACGCGTATCGAAAAAGGCCAGGGATGGGAAATGCAACTTGGAGACGCCGTGGAATTGACGCGCGACTTGCCTACCGGTAGCATTCACTATTCGATTTTCTCTCCACCGTTTGCGAGCCTCTACACCTATTCGGCCAGTGAGCGCGACATGGGAAACTGCCGAACGCATTCAGAGTTCTACGAGCATTTCAGATTTCTGGTGAATGATCTGTTTCGCGTGATGATGGCTGGGCGGCTGGTGAGTTTTCATTGCATGAATCTTCCAAAGTCAAAAGAGCGCGATGGCGTGATCGGCATCACGGACTTCCGTGGTGAACTGATTCGTATGTTCGAAGCAGTGGGCTTCATCTATCATTCCGAAGTAGTGATATGGAAAGATCCCGTGACCGCGATGCAGCGCACCAAAGCCATCGGACTCTTGCACAAACAACTAAAGAAAGATTCGACAATCAGCCGGCAAGGGATACCGGATTATCTAGTGACCATGCGCAAGCCAGGAGAGAATCCCGAGCGCGTAACGCACACGAACGAAAGTTTTCCCGTGAGTCTTTGGCAGAAGTACGCCAGTCCGGTATGGATGGACATCAACCCAAGCAACACGCTACAACGGAAATCCGCCAGGGAGCACGAAGACGAACGGCACATCTGCCCGTTGCAGTTGCAGGTGATTCAGCGGGCGATAGCTTTGTGGACGAATCCAAAAGACGTGGTGCTCTCGCCATTCGCGGGGATCGGCAGCGAGGGATACGTGGCATTACAGGAAGGGCGGCGATTCTTGGGCTTCGAGTTGAAAGAGTCCTACTTCAAACAAGCCTGCCTGAATCTGAAAGCGGCAAAATCGAAAACAGTTCAAATGTTCGAGGAAGAACTAGACAACGAAGAGAGTGCCTAAGTAGTTCTCGGTTTCGTCATTTTCTTGATCTTCATCTCGCGCGGTTCGGTTGTTGCTTTTTCTGCGCCTTTCGCGAGGCGGCGCCGATCATAAGTGAATTTCTCCGCATCGGGATAGAGCCTTTCCACCTCTTCCATCAGCAGTGGTTTCAGTTCGCGCCCAAACTCTCCACCTAGCCAATGAATATGGAGTGTCTTGCCATTCTCTTTTGGCTCGATGCTGATGCTGCCAACGCGCTTTCCATCTTTCGTGATGATGTGCTCTGTGCCCAGGCCTTCGCCAAGATTTTCTCCTGCGCCAATCTTTAGCCCTGTCGCACTTGATTCGCCACCACCAGCCAGAGTGATTGACGGTTTGCTGGCTTGCTGTTTTCCGTACTCGGTGTTCTCGACTATCGATCTGCCTGCACCACTTGAGATATGGAAATACCGATCATCGGCTTTGATGAAGCTATCGTATTTCTCTGTGTCGATTTTAGAAGACTCGATCAGTTTTTCCACTTTAGCTTCAGCATCGGCCTTAGCTTCTGGAAGACCAATTTTACCGAAATCGTACACAATGTCAGTGTCACGGCCAATTTTTCCTGTCGCGGTGCTGCCAACCAATTTCACTTCTTTAACGTCACCATTCCCGATGACAGTCTTGGCGTAATCGGAAAGTTCGGCATTCTGTGTTTCAGCCGGGAAGCGCTTCTCAGCGGCAGCAGCGGCTTCTTCTGGCGTGCTAAATAATCCTTGGCTCTCGCCTTTGCTGTCCATTACCTCCCATCTGGCGCGCCCCGGCTCGCGTGGGTCCTCGCGCTGGATGATTGCTGCTTTAGCCTCGCTTGGCTCCCCGCCTTCTGGCATGTCGAGCAGAAGTTCCGGCTCTCCAGGCATTGCGCCGCGGTCGGGCGTCCAGCGCGGTCCTGGTGGAGGTGTTGGCTGCGCGCTGGCCTTTGTAGCCTCAGGAGGAACAAGTAATCCTTGTCCCTTGCCGCTAGGCTCAATTCTTCCTAAGACGCCCTCGCGCCCCGGTCCACCGATTGGGGGAAGCGCCCTACCTTCTGGAGGAGGTGCTCCTGGAGCCGGTGGCTCACCAACTCTAGGCGTCTGCTGGATATTGAACAGCGGCGCATTCTCAGGCGGCAAGGGAAGTGATTGCTGTACCCCCTGGATGGGTGGTAGCGGTGCTTCCATAGGGGCTTCCTTGGGCCCTGCAGGCTCGAAATACGGGGGATTGGGGCCTCCCCAGGTCAGATCTGGCAGTGCGCCGGCTTGCTGTTGCCAAAGGCCTGCGTCATGCTTTGGCTGGACGGCACCTAACTCGAACGGCTCAGGCGGCATCTTCGGCCCTGCTGGCTCCATGGAATGCGGAAGTTGCGGACCTACAGGACTTGTGTACTGGCGGATCGGCGCGCGTGTTTGGACATCTACAGTATTGGGCTTTCCTGTAGCTTGTAGATTCCTGAACATTTTCTGGACGTTCAGATTGGGATTCTTTGAACGCAGATAATCAGTCCACGCTTTTCCTCCTTCTCCGAGAAGCGTGCCCATAATAAATCCTGGGACGCCACCAGCAATCCCTCCCAACCCAGCACCAAGACCGCCCATAGCGAGAGATGGGCCGCTCTTCATCACATTGAGCAAGCTCCAATCACCAGCCTTCTCGGCTCTTGTGATGGCATCCTCGAAGTGATCGCGGATGTCTAAAAGTTTTCCTACACTTCTGCGAAGTTCGCGGATCGGAACTTGCTTCCCATTTACATCAACAGCGCTGACTCCAGCATTTTCTAGTGCGCCAGGATTCGTGCCATCACCGTACAGAACATCACGAATCGCGTTTGCGGCAGTTCGTTGCGCCTTCGCCGTGGCATCCGAAACATCGATGGAGCGTTTCCCTTCCGTGCTCGAATTGTAATAAGCATCAGCGTCTTGATTCAGACGGCGACGATTATTTTCAATCTGCTCGATGGTCTTCGGCTCAGTTCCAATAAAGTCGTCCACTGCCTTTTTTGCTTTTTCGATTTCCGCAGGCTTATGCAAGCCAGGTTCTTTGGCAAATTCAGCATCAATCGCCGAATTGACGGAAGACTGGTATTGATCTGGATGAATGATAGCGTTTTCCCCAGTCAGGCCCTTGATGTGTTCGGATATCGGTGCTTCTAATTGCGATATCCGTTCATTGATCGCTTGTGTGGCTTGTCGCGGCGTTTTGATCTTGCCTTTATTGTCTTGTGCGATGCGCTGCAACTCCGGAAGAGCGTCAGTTACTTTTTGAGCGTATTCCGTCTCCTTCATTGAAGGGTTTTTGACGGCTAGCGCTTGTTGCTTCGCGGCTTCGAGCTTCCCGGCTTCTGTTAACGGCGTGCCACGGATGACTTTGTCGGCGAGCTTCAATGGCGCTTTCATGGTTTCGACCGGGTGCATCATCATCTCGCCGCCAGCGAGCTGACCAGCTATTCTTGCTCCAGTTCCACCAATGTCACCTGTTCCGGCCTGTTCTCCAAAATCTGCAGCCATAGGACCAAACACAGGAAGGGCAGCAGCGCCAGCATGACCGATAGCACCGAGTGTGTGACCTTTTTCCAGTTCTTCTTTGGCCTTATCGTATTCAGCGACCGCTGGATCGGTCAGATATTTCTGTGTGAGTGTGTCGATCCGATTTGACGGATCCCATCCGCCTTTCGCAGACATGCCTACAATACCGCCAAGACCGTATTGTTCTTTCCCTTGTTCATCCTTACCTTTGCTGAACAGCAGATCTTTTCCTAATTGCCCAGTGGCGCCGACGATTTCCTTCCCACCGCGCCAAAGATTGCTGGCGATGTTCGATGGAGTGAATCCATACGCTTCCGGCATCTTGTTGGCTTCTTCAAACTTTGTGGGCGACTGCATCTTCGCAACGCCACTGCTCACAGCGGAGCGCAGGCGCGGTGTGGAACCAGGAAGATTTTCTTCGGTTGGTTCTTCTTCTGAGGTTTCGCCCTGCTGGCCAAACTTCTCCCATGGCCCGTGCTCTGGTTCAGCTACGGCCGTAGAACTGAACTTCTCCCATGGTCCATGTTCCTTTTCGTCGTCGTCAGCCATTTATTGCTTTTCCCAATTCTTCTTGTCGCTTGGATCGCCACCCTTGAAACGATGACCATCGACTACTGTCCCAACGGTGGGTGCCGCTGTCGCGCCTCCTTTAGCGCCGCCAGTCCCGCCCTTTTCCTCGGGGAAGGCACGTTCTGGTTCGTTACCTTCAACGAGAGGAACTTTCTTCCAAAGGCGCGTTAGGTTCTCATCGAACTTCCGGAGCTGGCCTTCTCTGAATTTGTGATCGCCAGAAGATCCAGGAACGGTGTTGAACAGCGCGTTGGCCTGCGGCTCGGAGACACGCGACCCGCCAGTTGTCTGTTTCGGAAGGGCGAGCGCGGCCTCGCGCAACGAGAATATATCTTGCACATATTTCTGCGCTTCAGGCGCCATTAATGAAACCGCCATACGCACGCTGTAGTCGTCTGGATGCCCCCTGAGTGCCGACTGAATCAAAGTTTTCTGGCCCATCCCGATCTTGTCGATGGCTTTGCTGCTCTCGAAAGCATTCTTCACCTTTGCGCCCATGTCGTTCAGCGCGGCAGTGTTCTGTTCCGCATCGGCGCGGTCCTTCGGCGAAGACTTCACGAGATGCGTGAGCCCTTCTTTTTGCGCCTGCCCTCGGGGCATCAAGCGCTGAATGCCGTTCTTGTCGAATCCGATTACCGGCTCTTCATCGGCCTTCTCTTTTGCTAGTTCTTTTGCAGGATTCGCTTCAGTCTTGAACGCGCCCAGGTCCTTGATGTCCTGACCTGTGCCTTTATTGACGAGTATGTGGTGCTCTTGACCGCCGACAGTGCGCGTCGTGAGATCCGTCTCCACTTTCGGATCACCTTTATGCACTACTGTCGATGTGGCAGGTGCCCCGCCTTTTCCTGGAGTAACCTGCACGATATCGCCGTTCGTGGATTTTTCGAAGTGCGGCTTGTTCTGTGTGGCCTCGGCGATGTCCTTGACTCCTTGCGGAGTTCCTTCCTCGTCGAGACCATGGAGTTTGCCTTGCGCGTCTTTCCATCCGGTGATGTTGCCTTCGGTGTCCTTTTCAAGATTCTGCTCGTTTTGTTCCTTCGCGAGTTTGGTCTTGGCTTCCTCGCCGCGCGTTTTCGCTTCTTCCTGCTGGAGGCCTTTCGTCACGCCTTCCTGTTCAGCCTCGGTGCGCGTAGCCAGTTCGCGCTTCGTATCCGCTTCTTGGATTCGTTTGTTGATGTCCGTCCCGGGAATATTCGCCATCACACCAGGAGCGAGAACGTCTCCGGCAATGTTTCCGACCTTTGCAGCGATGTGACCGATTTTCCCAAGAAGGCCGGGATGAGTGGAAATATCACTGCCCCATGGATGCGCTTTGTCGAATTCCATTTGCGCGAGCTTTTGCCGTGAATATTCAGCCGACCCGGGGTCTGCGGTAAGTTGCGGCCGCATTTCTTGGAACTGGCGTTTCCCTTCTTCTTTTGCCGATAGTTCCGGGCGCATCGCCATTCCAGCAGCAATCGATTCTTTTCCTGTAGGGGCCACTGGCGGAACCATCGGTTTTACGATGCCACCAAGCCCAGCGCCGCCGGGAATTGCGCCGCCAAGTTCAGGAGCTTCCGACATATCCATGGTTGGTTCTGGCCGCAAAGGATGTATCCCGCCCGTCTCGCGCGCCAACCAATCTGTTTTTGGTGGTGTCATCGGCTTTACGGCAGGCGCCACAGGAGACAGTGCTCCAACCGTCGCCGGAGCAATAGGGGGCGGGGCTGCGACTATCGGCGGAATTAATCCGCGGCCGATGAGATGCTTGTTCAGCTCATCCGGATCGGACGGAGCGGCCAGAATGTCGTCAAGCGACAACATTTTTTCTATCTTTCCACCATTTTTTCATTGCTTCACGAAGATTATTTCTATATTCAGCAGATTTTCTGATTTGTTTCATTGTCTCCGCTCTTTTATCAAGAGTGGCTTGTGATGCCGTGCTACCGATTTTTGAAGAGCGAATCTTTGCTTTTGTTTCTTCGGAATGGTGACGACCAAGGAATGAGGGACATATCCCATCCAATGCACGCTGATTCTTAGAGGCTATCCCAATTCTTTTCTTGGCGTCTTCGGTGTGTCTATATGAAAAAGTTCTTGGAATTCCTTTGTATTTCGATGGAGAAGCGTTCCCAAGACCACCACGGCTGATGTTATATCCAAGTGGAGCCAATGTCTGGAAACAACGAATATAGTACTTTTCCAGTTCTCCCAATTTGTTGCGTATTTGCTTCTTATTCAAGCCATGAAGATTCCCAGACCATACTGAAGTGATATGAAATTTTTTCGGCCCATATTCTCGTATCGCATCTTGGAGGGCACAGCCTTTGCCTCTTTCAGCTTCGCTAAAATGCGTTAACAAACGATGCCTCGTTGATTGGAGGCAAGCTCCAACATAAGCTTTGTCGTTCACATCATTGGTGATGAGGTAGACCTGCATAAATTTAGTGTCTCAATCCTTTGGCTAATGAACCCGCGCCGCCGGCGAGTCCACCGATAGTGTCAAGCACGCCTTCAGTTGATTGCAGCCACCCTTGACGCCCAGCAGCCAATTGGTTTTGAAGATCTTCGGATTGAAGTCCCATCGATTTTAGCATCGTCCCCGTGTCAGCGCCGTACAATCCGAGAAGCTGTTGGCGCGCTTGCGCTTGTTTCGCTTGCTGAAGTTCCGCGTTGCGATTGGCAACATCGAGACCTCCAGTGGCGAGCGTGCGGCCTTTCGAGCGTGCGGCTTCGGCAAGTGCTGGGGCAATTCCTCCAGCGGTCCTTGAGCGCAGCGCAGCAAGGCGCCCTTCGCCGGTGATGGCGGCATTTCCACCGCCAACCGCTTCTTGCTGCTTCACGAGCATGTTGTTCTGCTGCTGGGGAGTGAAGCCTTGCGGATTGTTAACGTCACGGATGAGGCCAGGGATGACGGCGCCGCGCTCAATGTCGGCTTCCGATCCAGCTTTTCCTGCTACGCCTTCAGCTGTTGCGCCTTGTTTTTTTGCTTGAGCTACTGCGCCGCGGTCAAAAAGAATCGGAAATTTCTCGACGAAAGATTCGCCATCATGAAAGAGGAGTTCGCCAGTTTCAATCAAGAAGGTGGGGTTTTCGAGAACACGGAGCATGATACTATTCTCCATCGTCCCCGATTTCGGAATTTATCCTAGCATAATTAAGACTTTGGAACGTATTCATTCAAATCGAAGGACCATTTTGGCCACTCCCTGTCCCGCAACATGCCGATCTGCTTCAGGCGTTTGGCGAAGCGCTTCTCAATTTCCGGTGGCACGACGCACGTCAAAGTATCGAGGCCCTTTTCCCATGCCTCTTTTTTCGCGGCTTCCACTAATTCTTGAATCTGAAGCCATCTGTCGAGTGGAGTTCCGTGACGCGCGTCCACCCAGAGATATACGGTAGCTTCGATCTTCACGGCGATGCCATGATGCACGCCGCTTTCATCGGAAACTTTTTTTACCACGAAGAGCGGATCATCCAAATCAGGAAAGGTGTAGTCGAAGCCGGAAGCTTCGTGAATTTCTTCAAGCGCTTGGCGATCCGAGGGCGAGAAATCACGAATCATGGCGCGCTGTCTATGATCCAGTAAATCCTGCGAGTTGAATACTGATCGTATTCGTTGCCACTCCAATTACACATACCGCCGTGTTGGCCGGAACCTTTAGTGGTGTTTGAAAATTGATGACCGACATAGGTGCGCTGGTAGGGGGGGCATTAAAACGATTAGCTGTCCCGCTTACCGGGAAGAGTGCCGCTGTACCAGTTACGCAGTTTGCGCCTGTTCCGGTCTGAATCGCGAAGGTTCCCGATGTCGCTGTGGTCGTCTGCACCATTATGTCAGTGATGTAGAG
>Ga0209131_1002295_pt1 | contig 13055 bp, 15 predicted proteins | sample GraSoi_2013_40cm_FD_185826 | JGI IMG/M metagenome (GOLD analysis project Ga0209131, IMG submission 185826) | Grasslands soil microbial communities from the Angelo Coastal Reserve, California, USA - Sample 9_17_2013_40cm (SPAdes) (version 2) | ecosystem: Environmental > Terrestrial > Soil >...
TTGCCCAAGAGTTTGCGACGCTGGCTGTACGATATGAACCACGCCAAGAAACCAAACTGACCCACTAGCTCGGTATTTCGGTATTTCGTTCGTTGACGGTTCAGGCCAGAAACCTCTATAATCAGGGTTTGCCTTTAGCGCTTGGAGGACAGATGTACGCCGTTATTCAAACCGGGGGAAAACAGTATCGCGTCGCGCCCGGCGACACCATCCGCATCGAGAGGGTCGATGGCAAGGTGGGGGAAAAGGTGAACTTTGGCTCCGTCTTGGCCGTCCATACGGACGACAAGAAGGTCTTGTTGGGCGCCGATGCCGGCAAAGCGTCTGTAACCGGCAAAATCGTCCAGCAGGGGCGGGCGAAGAAAGTCACCGTGCTGAAGTTCAAGAAGACCAATCAGTACAAGATTCAACGCGGCCACCGGCAAAACTACACGGCCGTGCAGGTCAGCGATATCAAGCTGTAATTGTTCAACTAGCGCCGGCTTCAGCCCGGCAGTTCTTCTCGAAAAGGAATACGTCATGGCAAGTAAGAAAGGCGGCGGCTCCTCTACAAACGGCCGCGATTCACACGGGCAGAGGCTGGGCGTCAAGCGCTTCGGTGGACAGCTTGTTAACGCCGGCACGATCCTGGTGCGCCAGCGCGGCACCAAGCATCAGGCGGGGGAAAACGTCGGGCGGGGCAAGGACGACACACTCTTCGCGATGGTCACCGGCTACGTGAAGTTTCTGGACAGGGGCCGCCACGGCCGCTTCATCAGCGTCCAGCCGGCTGAGCAAGCTAAGTCCGCCGTGAACTAACCGTCATTTGTGTGGGTGGGGATGGCCCGCCCGCTCTGCTTCCGCGGTCCGCCCCGCTGGACCGCGTTTTTCTTTTCAACGCGGCTACTGCCCGGAAACACAGCTCAAAGGCCCGCTCGGAAAGAATTTCTTATACGCGCTGCGTCCATGCGCGGGAACGATGGCAAGTCCCGGTACTTTTTCGTGAAGCTCGCTGAGCCTGCCGACGATCTGGTTCGCTAGCGCCATGTCGTTGTCGCTGTCCTGCAAGATCAGAGACTTTCCGGCGCGCTCTTCGAAACCGCGTTCGTCGTCAACGGCGTCACCGACGTAAAACAGACGCCGTGTGGGCGAGAGGTTCACGAAAATGCCCACGCTCCCTGGCGTGTGGCCGCGCAACGGCACGACGATTACGGAACCGTCTTTGTAAAGGTCGGCGCTCTCGTCAAATGTTTCGTAGGGCGTTGGTTCGAATCGCAAGGTGGGCGCGGCAGCGGGTGGAAATCTTTGGGTGTGCACGGCAATTACGTAACCCCTGGCCTGAACGCTCGGATCGGCTGCAAATTGCAGCTCTTCGCGTGTGAGCAGGACAGGCAGATTCGGCAGGTCCATCAAGCCGCCGGCGTGATCCAAATGCACATGCGACAGGATCGCCCAGCGCAGCTTTGCGGGATCTTCACCGATGCGGCGCAGCACATCCGGAAGCGGCGCTTCCGGCTTTAGCTGCCCGGCGAGGGATTTGAGTTTGAGCCATGTCGCAAACGGAAACGCGGAAATTTCCTGGTCGTAGTGGCTGGAGCTGCCGGTGTCGATCAGCAGGTCGCCCGCGGGATGCTTTACGAGGACACTTCCGGCGGTCGAAGCGAAGGCAAAGCTGCTGAACGTTTTGGCCGTTTCGACCCAGCACGCGGAAAGCCCTGGAATCGTGGAAATCACGGGCACGGCGCGCGCGTGCCGTGTCTCCGGCGGCAGTGGCGTTCGCCGGAAGTAGAGCACGTATAAGGCGGCAGCCGCCGCGGCTACGAGCGCTAAAAGTAGCAGGGCAATGCGTTTGAGCACGCGCAGCATCGGGATGCCGCCTCCATTTGGGGATCTAGCGTTTCGATAGTTTGCTTATGTTATCTTTTTCAAGGGTGACCGCCTAGCGGTCAACTTCTACGGAGTCTTATTCCTGTGTTCGTTGATGAAGCCAAAATATTCGTGAAGGCGGGCGACGGCGGCAATGGCTGCGTGGCCTTCCGGCGCGAAAAATACGTGCCCCGCGGCGGTCCCTCCGGCGGCGATGGCGGTCATGGCGGCAGCATCTATCTTGAAGCCAATCCAAACGACAACACGCTGCTTCGCTACCGGTACAACCGCGAATTCAAGGCCGATCGCGGCCGCCACGGCGAAGGCTCCAACTGCACCGGCCATTCCGGCGCGGACATGATCCTGCAAGTTCCCGTCGGCACGCTGGTGTTCGACGACCAAGGCGCGACCATAGCCGATCTCGCCACCCCTGGCCAGCGCGTATTGATCGCCCACGGTGGACGCGGTGGACGCGGCAATCAACACTTTGCCAAGCCCTGGCACCAGGCCCCGCGCGAACATGAAGACGGATTTCCCGGCGAAGAGCGGTATCTTCGCCTCGAGCTGAAACTTCTCGCCGATGTCGGTCTCGTGGGCTACCCCAATGCCGGCAAGTCCACTTTGATCTCCGTTATCTCCGCGGCGCGCCCGAAAATCGCCAACTACCCCTTTACCACGCTGGAGCCCAATCTCGGCGTCGTCAACGCCGACGGCGGCACCGGTGGGCACGGCACCGAGCTGGGCCGCACTTTTGTCGTCGCCGATCTTCCCGGTCTCATCGAAGGCGCGCATCTAGGCGCAGGCCTCGGCATCCGTTTCCTCCGCCATGTCGAACGCACGCGCCTGCTGGTCCATCTGATCGACACGAGTGATTCCAACGACGATGACCCAGTCCACTCGTTCGAAGTTATCAACGGCGAGCTCGAAGCCTTTAGCGCGTCCCTCATCGAGAAACCGATGATCGTCGCTGCCACGAAGCTGGACGCCACCACCGATCGCACGCGTCTCGGAGCTCTTCGCGATTTCTGCAAGCGGCGCAACCTTGAATTTCACTCCATTTCCGCTGTTGCGGGTGACGGTGTGAAAGATCTGGTCCGGTCCATTGCCGATGCCCTGGACAAGATTCCTCGCCCGGCCCCTGATTCCACTCTGGACTCGCCGCCCAGTCACGCCGAAAACGGCGAGGGCGAGCAAGAGCATCATCGTTCGTCAACGCCTGTTGACCGCCCGGCGGTCGCCACGAACAAAGAAGAAGATTCGTGAGAGAATTGCTTATGTCGTATGCGGCCTCGATCCTCTCTGGGCAGGCCGCACTTTCCTGGGAGGCGCATTGACCACAGCGCAGGCGCACCGCACCGCCGCAAAACATCATCCTCGGCGCATCGCGATTTTTGGCGGTTCCTTCGATCCCATCCACAACGGCCATCTTTCCGTTGCTCGTGCCGCTGACCGGCGTTTTAATTTCGACGAGCTCCACTTCATCCCCGCGAGCCGTCCCCCGCACAAGCTGAAGCAGCACCTCGCTCCGTTTCCGCACCGGTTTGCCATGGTCTCCCTTGCAAGCACCGAGCATCCGCACTTCGTTCCCTCGCTTGCCGAGGCCGGTGAGGATTTCAGCGGCACGCAACTCCACTATTCCGTGGACACCGTGCGCTACTTCCGCCGCGTCTGCCACGGCGATCGCCTCTTTTTCATCATCGGCGCCGACGCCTTCCTGGACATCCCCATGTGGAAGGAATACGAAATGCTGCTCGGCCTTTGCGATTTCATCATCGCCAACCGCCCGGGCATTCGCCCGGAGGCCCTGCGCCTCGTCATTCCGCCGGACTCGATGGCTCGGCCGGATGCAAAAAAAGAAGCCGAGTATCCTTCCCAGGTTGTTGCGCACCTTCACAAGACCACTATTTATCTGCTCGAAAACGTCTCCAGCGATATTTCCGCTACCGACGTTCGGCACCGCGCGCAACGCCGCCAGTCCATCCATGGGCTTGTTTCCGCGCGCGTCGAGGAATACATTCTCAAACAGGGTTTGTACCGATGAAATTCGAATCCTTGCCGCAGGGCGTCCGCCTCGCTGTCGAAGCCGCACAAGAAAAGAAAGCTGCGGGCATCACCGTACTCGACCTCACGGCAGCAGGCGCCTTCACCGATTTTTTTGTGGTCTGCACGGGCTACAGCACCCCGCAGGTGCAAGCCATCTGCACGGAAATCGAGGCGCAGCTCTATAAGAATCTCAGCCGCTCGCCCGAACATCGCGAGGGTCATCGCTCCGCCGAATGGGCGCTGCTCGATTTCGGCGGTTTTGTCGTGCACGTATTCAGCGAGCAGGCCCGGCGCTACTACGATCTCGAGCGCCTCTGGCGCATGGCGCCCAAGCTCGATATCCCCGACCAGCCTGATGGTCCTTCTTCCGAGCGAAACGCGGCTGATACGCGCTTCGGGCACGAACATTTTTCCGGCGAAGCCGCTTCCGGCCGGCCGCAAAGCGGTCGCTCGCGGCAATGACCGCGGAACGATTGCCGTGGATCAGCGCGGATCCCGTATCGCTCCGTCTTTTTGAACTCGCTGAGAAGGTCGCAGTTGCTCCTGCCACTCTTTTAATCACTGGCGAAAGCGGCACTGGGAAGGATCACCTCGCCCGGCTGGTTCATGAACTCGGTCCGCGCCGCGACGCGCCGTTCCTGAAAATCGATTGCGCCAGCCTTCCGCCGCAGCTTGTCGAAAGCGAACTCTTCGGCCATGAGCGCGGCGCTTTTACCGGCGCGGTCGAGCGCAAGCTCGGCCGCTTCGAGCTCGGCGGTAACGGCACCATCGTTCTTGATGAAGTCGCCGCGCTTTCACCAGGAGCGCAGGGCAAACTCCTCCGTATTTTGCAGGAGCGCACGTTCGAACGCCTCGGCGGCACGGAAACCCTGCGCATCGAAGCTCGCCTAATCGCCCTCACCAACGTCGATCTTCCCGCCGCCGTGAAGTCAGGCAGCTTCCGTGAAGATCTTTTTTTCCGGCTCAACGTTCTTACTCTCGCGGTTCCGCCGCTTCGTGAGCGCCGCGCCGATATCCTGCCTCTCGCCGATCATCTTCTCGTGACCATTCGTTCCGTCCACGGCCGTCCGAATGCGCAATTGAGCGATCCTGCGCGCCGCATGCTTGTGGCCTACGCCTGGCCCGGCAATGTCCGCGAACTGCGCAACGCTCTCGAGCGCGCGGTGGTTTTCTCGCGTCCCAGCCGCGGCACGGCAGTTGCCAAGAATGACTTTCTCGAGCCCAAAAATTTTCCGGAGAGTGTGCGAGCCGCTGCGCCTGGCGCTGCCAGCCCGGTCGCCGGCCTCCGTTCCCTTGAGGAAGTGGAGCGCGAAGTCATCGCCGCAACGCTCGAAGCTACGCACTATCAGATCAGCCGCTCCGCCGAAGCCCTCGGCATCAGCCGCAAAACCCTCCTCGAGAAACGCAAGAAATACGGTTTGAAATGATGTTGGAACGGCAGAGTTCGCAGTCGAAACTCTTTTCGCCGCCAGGAAAATTCTTCCTGTGAACGTCCACCCTCTCAATTACAATTCATTCTTTCTTTCTGACAACTGAAAACTGACGACTGAGAACCTCGCATGCGAATTCGCCTCCTGATGCTCGGCAAAACCCGCCGTCCAGAAATGCGCGCCATCTTCGACGACTATGTAAAGCGCATCAGCCGCTCGTGCCCTATGGAAATCACCGAGGTCCGCGACGTCCTTGCCGCCCTCAAGAAGCTCGACGCGGATCGCGCCGCCACTGTCGTCCTTCTCGACGCTCCCGGGAAGAGTCTCGATTCGAACGCTCTCGCCAAATGGCTCGGCGAACTCCGCGACCGCGGCACCCGCGAACTCATCTTCCTCTGCGGCGACGCCGACGGCTTCCCGGATGACCTCCGCCGGCGCGCCCACCAAAAACTCTCCCTCAGCGCCATGACCTTCTCCCACGAACTCGCCCGCGTGATGCTCGCCGAACAGCTCTATCGCGCTTTCGCCATCCTCTCCGGCAGCCCCTACCCGAAATAGCCGGTGTGGTGCAAACTAGGAGCACCATGTCCGTACACATTTCTCCCGACGCAAATCGGCCCTCCGCTACAATCGAAATCCCGCTTGAGAATCCTCTCCCCGATTACGACCTTCTCCAACTCGAGCAGCCCACGCCTCGCGATGTGGACGCCGTCCTCGTCTCGCAGGGATTCCGTGACCTCGTTGATGACGCCCGCGGCGTCCTGATGGATCTCCTTGCCCATCCTCCGTACCAAGCGAACCCTCCGGAGCACGCCAATCTCGATTTCACTCACTCGGCCCCGCGGCCTTTCGAATTGACTCAACTCACCGGCGCCATCTGCCCCGGCGGTGATGAGAGCTACCGCCCCGGCTTGTGGATCGTTCTCCGAGACCCGCACGCCAAGCCAGGTACCTCTCTTCCTTCTGGGTCACAGGAACGCGTCGCCGCCATCGCCGCTGAGCTCGTCAAACGCCTCCAACTCGCGTGATCGCCCCGCTCAAAAGCCACCAGTAACGAACTACATTCCACACGACACTACATTCCACACGACCTTGACCTTTGGCCTCCGACTCCGCAAACTCTAGTCTTTTCGCCTCCCCTTGAAAGGGTTCACCGAGTCGCAAGGCCATGCCGGAAGAAAAAGGACTGCTCATCGTTTACACCGGGCCGGGCAAGGGCAAAACCACCTGCGCGCTGGGCACCGCCTTTCGCGCCGTCGGCCAGGGCCTCAAAGTCCTGATGGTCCAGTTCATCAAGGGCTCCTGGCACTACGGCGAACTTGACGCCGCCAAAATGCTCGGCGACGACAAGTTTGAAATCCGTCCCATGGGCCGCGGCTTCGTCAAAATCGGCGGCGCCGAAACCGATCCTGCCGACATCAAGCTCGCGGAGGAGTGCTGGCAGGCCGGTCGCGACGCCATTTACAGCGGCAAGTACGATCTCGTCGTCCTCGACGAAATCAACTACACCATCAGCTACAAAATGCTCGACGCCGCTGAAGTCGTCGAAGCCCTGAAAAGCCGCCCCGAGCGCGTCCACGTCATCTGCACCGGCCGCAACGCCCATCCCCAGCTCGTCGAGCTCGCCGACCTCGTCACCGAGATGCGCGAGGTGAAACACCCCTACACCAAGGGTATACTGGCTCAGCGGGGGATCGACTACTAGAAGCTGGAGTTCAAGGGTAGAAGTTCGAAGAGGCGAACCCAGCAACCGGCGCAGTCTTGTTTTTCTGTATTCAACTGAAAACTAATAACTGAAAACTGACAACTTTCTTCCATGGCCTGGTTTAAGCGCGACAAAAAATCGATCGAGCAATCCACTCCGCCCGAGGAGCGCCGCGTGCGCACTGAAGGCCTGTGGGTCAAGTGCGAATCCTGCCGCACTATCGTCTTCCGCAAGGATCTCGAAGCCAATCTTTTCGTCTGCCCCAAGTGCCAGTTCCACTTCAAAATGAACTCCAAGCAGCGCCTCGAAATGCTTCTCGACGGCCGCTGGACCGAGCACGACGCCGGCATGACCTCCACCGACCCGCTCAAGTTCGTCGATACCAAGCCCTACGCCGCGCGCCTGAGAGAAGCCAAGAAAAAACTCGGCATGAATGACGCCGTCATCACTGCCGAAGGCCAGCTCAGTGGCCGCCCCGTCGTTCTTTGCGCCATGGAATTTGGCTTCATCGGCGGCTCCATGGGCGCGGTGGTCGGCGAAAAAGTCACGCGCGGAATCGAACTTGCCATCGAAACCCGCCAGCCGTTCATCGCCATCTCCTGCTCCGGCGGGGCGCGCATGATGGAAGGCACCATCAGCCTCATGCAGCTCGCCAAAGTTTCCGCCGCGCTCGCGAGGCTCGACGACGAAAAGCTGCCCTACATCTCCGTGCTCACCGACCCCACCACCGGCGGCGTCACCGCCAGCTTCGCCATGCTCGGCGACCTCAACATCGGCGAACCCGGCGCGCTCATCGGTTTTGCCGGCCCGCGCGTCATCGAGCAGACCATCCGCCAGAAACTCCCCGAAGGATTTCAGCGCTCCGAATTCCTCCTCGAACACGGTTTCCTCGACGCCGTCGTCCACCGCAAGGAGCTCAAGTCCTTCATCACCAGCTCTCTCGACTTGCTCTTGAGCTGAGATGAAATACGAGGCCGCGGTCCGCTACCTGCTCTCCCTCGGCCGCGAATTGGCCGCGCCGACGCAGGCCTCCGCCGCAAAGTTCGATCTTGAAAACATCACCGTCCTCGCCGAGCGCCTCGGCCACCCGGAACGCACTTATCCCAGCGCCCACATCGCCGGCACCAACGGCAAAGGCTCCACAGCCGCGTTCCTCGAATCCATCCTTCGCCATGCTGGCTTTCGAACGGGATTGAATACCTCGCCTCACCTCGAAAAAATCAACGAACGCATCCGCGTCAGTGGCGAAGAGATCAGCGACGAAGCCTTCGCCGAAACCTTCACTCGCATCTATGCGCTGATCGAAGAGCTCCTCGCCGCAGGCAAACTTCGCGCCCATCCGACTTATTTCGAATGTGTAACCGCCATGGCTTTCGAATATTTTGCCCGCGAGCGCGTAGACTTCGCCGTTTTCGAAGTCGGCCTCGGCGGCCGCCTCGATGCCACCAACATCCTTTCGCCGTTCGTCACCATCATCACCCGCATCGATTTCGACCACGAAAACTTTTTGGGCCACTCGCTGAACGCGATCGCAGCCGAAAAAGCCGGAATCCTGAAACCCGGAGTCCCGGTGGTCCTTGCCGAGCAGCGGCTCGAAGCCCGCGAAGTGATTCTTGCTCGCGCCAAAGCGCTCGGCTGCCCGGTCATCGAGCCGGCGCAAATCTTCCGCGTCCAGCAGGAATCCATGCAAAACGGGAGCGTCCGGGCGCGCGTCACTGAAGCGGCCTCCGCAACGATTTTCGAAATCGCACCAAGCCTTCCCGGCCGTTTCCAGCTCCAGAACGCCCTGAACGTCGTCGCCGCCGCGCGCCTTCTCTGCGAACGCGGCTTCCGAATCTCCAGCGACGCCATCACCCATGGCATCGCCAGCGCCGTATGGCCCGGCCGCCTCGAAAAATTGCACTCCAGCCCCGACGTTTACCTCGATGGCGCGCACAATCCCGCCGCCGCCCGCGAACTCGCTCATTTCCTCGAACAGAACTTCGGTGGCCGCAAAGTTTGGCTAATCTATGCCGCTCTCCGCGATAAAGCTGTCGATGAAGTCGCCGGCCTCCTCTTCCCGCACGCCGCGGAAGTCATCTTCACGGCGCCGCGCATTTCCCGCGCCGTTTCCGCCACGCAACTCGCGGAAATTGCCGGCCATCATGCCGCGCGTTTTTCCGTGCTCCCCGATGCTGAGCGCGCGTTCGAATACGCTCTCGCGGAAGCCGCGCCCGAAGACGCCATTTTCATCACCGGCTCTCTCTATCTGGTCGGCCAGCTCCGCCACTATTGGAAGCAGCGCGCGCAAGTCGCCACGCGCTAGAAAAAACCGTAGAATATCGCCTTCAGGTTTTATCGAGCACTTGCAGCGCCGGTCCTCAGCACGGCATTCTTTGTTCGGAGATTTCGGTTTTGCAGTGGCGCAGCATGCTGCGCCCGTGCACCGGCAACCACGCTTTAAACGATTGGCAAACATAATGAAGACAAAAGGGAAGCGGCCCGCAGGCGATGGAAAGGGAGTAATCACTCATCCTCTAGTTGGCATCATCATGGGCTCCGGCTCCGACTGGGATACCATGAAATTCACGTCCAAAACACTCGGCGAGCTCGGTGTTCCACATGAAACACGCGTGGTCTCCGCTCATCGCACTCCCGACCTGCTTTTCAAATACGCTTCCAACGCGGAGAAACGCGGCATTGAAGTCATCATCGCCGGTGCAGGCGGCGCCGCGCATCTTCCCGGCATGACCGCCTCAAAGACCGTTCTCCCCGTCCTCGGCGTGCCCGTCGAGTCAAAAACCCTCAAGGGACTCGATTCCCTCCTCTCCATTGCGCAAATGCCCAGCGGCATCCCTGTCGGCACACTCGCCATCGGCAGGTCCGGCGCGGTCAATGCCGCGCTCCTCGCCGCCGCCATCCTCGGCGCGAAGCATCCCGGTATCCGCGAAGCTTTCCGAAAACTCCGCGCCGAGCAGACCGGCCGTGTCCTCGCCAACCCGGATCCCTCCATCGCTCTGCCTTCGGCGAAGAAGAAAGGGAAGCGCGCGTGACTATCGGCATCCTCGGCGGCGGACAGCTCGGCTACATGCTCGCTCTCGCGGGCTATCCGCTCGGCTTGCATTTCCGTTTTCTCGATCCTTCCCCCGAAGCCCCCGTAGGCCGCATCGCCCAGCGCGTCACCGCCGATTACACCGATCGAGCCGCACTCGAAAAATTCTCCAGCGGCCTCGAGCTGGTCACCTACGAATTCGAAAACGTTCCCGTGGAAGCCGCCAATTTTCTGACCGAGCGCGTTCCCGTCTATCCTCCGCCTGCCGCTCTCGAAGCCGCGCAGGACCGCCTCGCCGAGAAGGATCTCTTCCGCACACTCGGCATCGCCACCACCGAATTCGCCTCCGTTTCGAATCCCGGCGAACTCGACGCCGCCGTAAAAACGCTCGGCCTTCCCGCCGTCCTGAAAACATCTCGCATGGGCTACGACGGCAAAGGCCAGTGGATACTTCGCACTGCCGAGGACGTCGCCAAAGCCAAGTCCGAGCTACCTCCCGTAAAACTGATCCTCGAGCGCTTTGTCCCCTTCACTCGCGAACTCTCCGTCCTTGCGGTCCGCTCTCGCAATGGCGAAACCGCCATTTACCCGCTCGTGGAAAACCACCACCGCAACGGCATCCTCCGCCTCTCTCTCGCCCCCGCCCCGCGCCTCGAGCCCTCCATCCAGCGCGCCGCGGAAAACGCCGCCCGCCGCGTTCTCGAATCTCTGAAGTACGTCGGCGTGCTCGCCATCGAATTTTTCGAACACCGCGGCGAGCTGCTTGCCAACGAAATGGCCCCGCGCGTCCACAATTCCGGCCACTGGACTATCGAAGGCGCTGTCACCAGCCAGTTCGAGAACCATCTCCGCGCCGTCCTCGGCTTGCCCCTCGGCTCCACGGCGGCCGCCGGCCACTGCGCCATGCTCAATCTAATCGGCGACCTCCCCGAATCGTCCGAAGTCCTCGCCGTCCCCGACGCCCACCTCCACCTCTACGGAATGCTCAATCTCATCGGCGACCTCCCCGAATCCGCCGAAGTCCTCGCCGTCCCCGACGCGCACCTCCACCTCTACGGAAAATCCCCCCGCCCCGGCCGCAAATTGGGCCACGTCACCCTCCGCGCCGCCTCCCCCGAACGCCTCGCCCTCCGTCTCTCCGAACTCCCCGCCTTCTTCCACCGCCCCGACTTCTGCCTCGACGCCGCCCTAGCCCCCTCCGCCTCCCTCCGCGCCTGATACCCCGGGCATCTTCCCTGTGTGATGGCGGGTCTTTGAACCCGTTCTTTTCTCCTCGCAGGCCCTCCCGCGGCCTCGGCCCTCAGTTCATCTACATTTCAATCTTCTCAGACCGGGTGCCCACTCGGCGGTCTTGCGCGTGGGTTCTCTCGATTAGCCTCGGCCCAACAGAAGCATCAACCCTCAGGCGCATTCCATGAGCATTGCTAGGTATTCGAAGTCTTTCCGTCGTTTTCTGTCTATTTTTGATCGGTTGAAGATGGCTTTTTCTGACCGACTACGGAAACACTTAGCTTCCCGAGGCTTTTGGTTAATGGACTAAATTCTTCCGCAAGAAATTTTTCGACGGCAGCCAAGGACGCTTTGTCCCTGCAACGGTGACATAACTGAGATTCATACGCAAGAAATTTTTCGACGGCAGCTAAGGACGCTTTTGTCCCTGCAACGGTGACATAACTGAGATTCATATTAACGATCTTATCCGCGAAGAAATAGAGATGCTGACTGGGAATAGAAATCCAGTACTCTTTTTTCTCGGGTTTCGCTCCTTCATTTTTGGCTTTCAGGTAAGGGTCTCGGTCGAACCTCCTTGGTTTTTGCAGAATGATTCCGGAGAGCTCTCCCTCCTTCATGAAATACTGCGAGCCTATTCCCTGATATAGCGTGTTATTCGTGCAAAGAATGTCAGCCTGAACTACGGTGCCCGGAAGAAGATCCTGGGTAAGCAGCGGGTGCCACTGAGAAATGTACGGCGACAAAAGTCTGTCGGACAACCATCTATAGAATGGTTTGCCGCTGTAAGAAGCGTACCGTGAGGCGAAGAACCCCAAGAGGATGGCTTCACCGGCGACCAACAAGAAATACCAGAATGCGAGGCGGGCCTGACGTCGAGAGCAGCGGGTGAGGGCTGGCCAGAATACGTTTGATGATTTTGTAAACTCGGTCTCGCTGTAGAATCCTGAAGTAACTATTTTGTCGTCGATTCTTCGTTGCTGGGCGGAATTCTGCTCAACCGGCAAAGGCCAAGAGCGCGGTCCGGGAATGTCCCAAGAAAGCCCCATTGCTATCCAACAAGGAAAAAATGAAATGAGGACCGCTCTGAATGCCGTCTCCGTCCTGGTGAGTACGTACGTTCGGGTTGGGATAAAGAAGCCGAAAAAAAATCTGAATATGGCTTCTGGAATGATCAAATAAACGCTAAGAAGGATGGAAAATACTAGAGTCAGCACGACGAAGGGCTGCTATGCTGCCGCGGCTTGCTTCTCTGCGCGAATTTCTATCTTTTCCCCGTCTGGACCATTGAATGTGTAGGAGCCATTCTCGCGAAGGGCTGCGGCAATTTGATTCCTGTTACTCAGAACTTCATTCCGAAGCCACGCAGGGACAGCACCACTCTGAATCATGTCCACAAGCTTACTGAGTGTGGTGACCATACTTACTCCCTTCCGTTGAGATGCGCGCAACCTAGTCAAGGTAACGTTGAGACTTAAAGCCTGCCAAAACGTACCACCTGAGGCTTTCTTTGCGGGTCAACTATACGGTTGTACCGCAAGCACCAAGACTTAACTTCCCGTGCAATCCAGTCGCCTATCAGGTGCCGGTGCGCCACCCGCCAGTATTGCGAGTGGGTTCTACGGGAAGCGAACGCATCGGAGCATTCGCTGAGCGGCAGCGCGTTTGGGAGCTTTTCCGCTCGTCTTGCACTTAATCGAAATCTTATGTATTGCCCGCATGCGCTTCTCTTGTTCCTCTCTAGGGAATTCCTGCAAGGAAGCGTACATGA
>Ga0209131_1002296_pt1 | contig 13043 bp, 18 predicted proteins | sample GraSoi_2013_40cm_FD_185826 | JGI IMG/M metagenome (GOLD analysis project Ga0209131, IMG submission 185826) | Grasslands soil microbial communities from the Angelo Coastal Reserve, California, USA - Sample 9_17_2013_40cm (SPAdes) (version 2) | ecosystem: Environmental > Terrestrial > Soil >...
AAGCCGCGCTCTGACAGCAGTCAGGCGCATCATGGAACCGAGGTGGACGAACGACTGCGATCGGCATCACGGGCGCGTGCCTGGCCGGAACGCTGCGGCTGACGTGGGTCCGCGACGGGCGCAGACGTGGGCACCGCGACGCTGTGTTGGGCGCCAGGGACTGCAAAGCAACGGTGTGACTCCTGGGACAGGACGGACGAATGTGCCGTCTGAGGAGGGAGCACCATGACATCGACTGCAGAGCCAGCCGCGCGCGTCGAGCAGATCGAGCGCGACTGGCTCCGCGTCGAGCGCCCTTACATGCTCGGCGTTTCTGGCGACCTGAAGGTCCCGATCACCTCGTGCCCTCGATCGATCAACTGAGGAACGAGCCGGGTGCCAATGGCACCGCTCGCCCTCGTATTATGTGCTCCTTACTGGTGTGGCCTGATTGGCGTGGCCTGTTACCCCCATGACCCATCACGTCAAAAGAATGTGGTGGCATGTCGCACTCGGCGTTCCGCAGCCGCTTCGACGACGAGCCGTCCCAGGGTGCCTGTGGCGCCGATGACCAGAATGGGTGACGTCACGGCACCCTCTTGATCCCGTGAACGCAGCAGGACGAGCAGGATCGTCTCCTGCGGCAGACGCCTTGTGCGCCTGCCTTCCGGTGCGCCTGAATAGCCTCGGATGCGCCAGCCACTCTTATCACGGGGTTGTCCCTTCGAGCTTTCACCGCGTCTTCTGGTCACATCGATGTGGCCGATGGACGAGAACGAGTGGGTGGCGGATCGCTTCGAGGAGCACCGGGCACATCTGCGGGCGGTTGCCTACCGGATGCTGGGCTCGCTCAGTGACGCCGACGACGCCGTTCAGGACACCTGGCTGCGCCTGAGCCGATCAGGGACAAGCGAGGTCGAGAACCTCGGCGGATGGCTCACGACGATCACCGCCCGCGTATGCCTGAACATGCTGCGCTCGCGCAACCTCCGGCGCGAGGAATCCCTCGGGGTGCACCTGCCCGACCCTCTAGTCAGCCCCGCCGGGGGGTCCCAGCCGGAGGAGGAGGCGTTGCTGGCCGACTCGGTCGGCCTTGCGCTGCTCGTCGCGCTCGATACCCTGGCCCCGGCCGAGAGGCTGGCGTTCGTACTCCATGACATGTTCGAGCTTCCCTTTGAGGAGATCGCGCCCATGGTCCGCCGGACTCCTGCGGCGGCCAGGCAGCTCGCCAGCAGGGCGCGACGCCGCGTGAAGGGCGCCGAAGTGCCGGCTCCGGACCCCGATCTCACTCGCCAGCGAGATGTAGGGATCGGAGATAGATGAGCAGCGCGAGCTGGGGCTTTGCATGCAGTTGAGCAGTGCTCGGGCAGGCTCAGTTTGGGCCGCCCCGCGTTTTCCGGAAGGCGGACTTGGAGCTATTTCATGCTGCACGATGCCGGTTCAGGTACTCGTCGTGGACTTCTTGCGGAGTCCGGTAGCCGAGTGCCGAATGGAGACGCGTCCGATTATAGCGGAGCTCGATATAGCACGCATTGTCCTCACGCGCTTTCCTGATCGTCGGATATACAGTACGGTGGACCCGCTCGACTTTCACTGCCGCGTTGAACGGTCAACAGGCAGCACCCGGTGCGGCCCACCGATTGCCCGATCCCGAGCCCGTCGAGGACGGCGGCGAACTCAGCGGATGTGTAATTGCTTCCGCGATCACTGTGGAAGATAGCGCCGTCCGGCAGGGCGACATTGCGGGCGGCCATCTGAAACGCCGCGGTGATCAGCGGAGTCCGGTAATTATCATCGACCGCCCAGCCGATTACCTTGCGGGTCGCGCAGTCAATCACGGTCGCCAGGAATGCCCAGCCCTGCCACGTCGGGATATACGTAATGTCGCCGACCATCTTCTGCCCGGGAACCTCGGCGGAGAAGTCGCGGTTTACCAGGTCCGGGATCGGGCCGGCCTGGCCCTGCCGGGTGGTGGACGGCCGCCACGGCCGCGGCTGGCAGTCCACCAGGCCCAGTTCCCGCATGATCTTCCGGACCAGCTCGGCGCCGGCCACGGTGCCCTGCCGGGCGAGCTGCTCAGCGACCGCCGGTACCCGTAGGTGGCATCAGAATCGTCGAATATCTTCCTGATGATCAGCGCGAGCTTCCTCCGTCTTTCGGCCGTCGCGCTTTCCGGCCGTGATTTCCAGTCATAGAACCCGGACTTTGATGCTTCCAGCCATGCGCACATCTTCGTGGCAGCCGGAGCCTTCTCGCAGGTGGCTTACTCCGCATCGATGAACTCATACACCTCGGTCACCGATGCTCCGCCGCGAAGTACGCCGCGGCTTTTGAAAGGAAGTCAGCCTTCATCCGCAATTCCCCGACTTCCCGCTCCAGTTCGCGGAGCCAGGCCCGCTCCGCTCCCGCGCGACATCGGCAATAGCTCGAGGTCTCGATGACCATCCGCGCTGCTTCCTCGCGGAACTCAGGAGAGAATTTCCTGTACTTCCCTGTCACGTGAATCTCTCCTTTCCGGTGAAGATCCTATAAGGATCCGCAGTCCGGAAAGAAGGAGGCACCTTAGTTCGGTCAGTTCGGGTAGTTGAGCATTTGGGGGTGCTGTGGTCATGTTTACGGTGTGTGTTTGGCGTCCGGGCCTGGGGCGGCAGCGAGGACGCAGATCACTGGCGGGCTGAGGGGGAGGGTCTCGGTGCTCATCTGCGTGAAGCCGGCGCTCCGCAGCAGGTTCTCGACCTCATCGGCGGCGCTGCGGGACGTGCCCGCCGTGGCGCCTGGGCAGCGGGGCTGGGACGCGATGGCAATGCGCCCGCCGGGTGCGAGCCGCCGGCGCAGTTCGGCGAGCCGTTCGGCGGGCGTGGGCCAGAACCCGTGGGAGTTGACGGCGAGGATGGCGTCGAAGGGGCCGTCGAGGGCGGCCGGAAGCTGATCGACCGAGGCATTGATCAGGGTGACCCGGCCGGCCCGGATGGCGGCAGCGTTGCGCCTGGACGCCTGCCGGAGCATGACGCCGGAGTGGTCGATGCCATACACGTGACCTGCGTCGGCGCGGACCAGCTCTGCGACCGCGAGGCCGGGGCCGAAGCCGATCTCAAGGACACGGTCGGCGGGCTGCACACCGAGCAGCGAGACCACCCAGCCGTTGCGCTGCCGGTTGGACGGGCGGTGGGCAAACACCCAGCCGGTCACGCTCCCGGCCGCGCCCCGAGGATGATGGCCCTGGCCGATGACGTCGCGGTCCAGGGCGCGCACGACGGCGATCCCGGCACTCGCGACCCCGCGCTCGACGGCCGCGGTCACTACCCGCCTCACTGCCCGTGGCATGCTTCCCTCATGTCGTGTTCCCATGGCCGGCAGTCAACGCCTTCAAGTGCACCTGAAGTCAACACGCCCGGCTGCCTGCTCACCATCGGCGAGCTGGCCCGCCGCGCCGGCGTCACGGCCTCGGCCCTGCGCTACTACGAAGAACTCGGCCTGCTCCCCGCGCCGGCCAGGATCTCCGGGCAGCGCCGCTACCCCGAATCGGCGGCCAGGCTCGTCGCTGCCATCCTGCTCTACAGCGACGCGGGGTTCACCCTCGCCGAGCAGAAGGCCCTCATGACCACCCGCGCCAGCACGTCCCGCGACCGGAGACAGCTCATCCAGCGCAAGCTCGCGGAACTCGACGAGCAGATCGCCACGGCGCAGGCCGCTCGCGAGGCCATCAGGCACGGGCTGCGCTGCCCCCACGAGGACATCACGCAATGCCCCAACTTCAACGCCGGCATCACTGCCCGGCTCGCCGGCCAGCCACTGTCACGATCCCACCAGCAGTTGCACGGCCAACGGTTCCACGAGGTGCCAGACAGCTTCCAGCGAGTCACGGCTACCGCTGGGGATTCACGCGAAAACTTCCCCGGTGGCCTGCGGGAGTCGGCCGTGTCGCGGTTACAGCGACCCGGAGGCTGGCGCGAGCTGGGGCAGCCTGCTCTCGTGAACCGCGGCTGCTCCGGGGATCACAGGCAGTGACCGAGAAGGCGTAGATGCTCAAGTACCTGGCTCACAGCTAATGCAGTGCTCAAGTAAGAGCCCGAATGCTCATCTAAACCTGATCCCTACTGAGAGGTGGTCGACGCCTTCTTCTCGGCAGCGCGCGGGGGCGATTTCGACGCCCTCGTCGGGGTGCTTGATCCCGACGTCGTGCTGCGGCTCGACGCGGGCGCCAGGCGCAGCGAGCATGTGCAGGGCGGTCGCGACCTGCAGCTGCCCGGCCGGCGACAGGTGCGCGGCAGCGGCGCGGCCAGGCCGGCCGGTGCCCAGCGTGCCCTCGGCCAGCCGCGGGGCGCCCTGGTGGAAGAAGACCGTGGATGCGCTGCAGCCAGGCAGTGTGCTCGACGCGCAGGTCATGGTAGGTCTCCAGCAGCGCCCGGCACTCCAGGATGTGACCGGGCGGGACCCAGCAATCCGGGAGCCGGCCGTCGGCGAGCAGCACCCTGAGGTGCCGGGAATCGGTCTTGTCGCTCTTGGCATGCCGCTTGCGGCCGCGAGCCGCGCCGGTGTCAGCCGGCCTCGGCCAGATGCGCCGTGATCCCGGCCGCGGCCAGCTCCTCGGCGACGTACCGCCACCCGGTGCACCCCTCCACCGCGAACGCGACATCGCCTCGGCCGGCGAACCGCGCCAGCCAGGCCCGCAGGTGCGCCCGGCCGGCCGGGACGATCTGGCCGCGCCGCACCTCCCCGGTCATGATGTCCACATAGTCGAAGGTCAGCTGCTTCCGGTCGATGCCGAGCCCGCCTACCGATGGGCATCGGGACCTCCTCAAGCCCCCAGGGCGCGCCAACGCCCTGGGGCGAATGCTTACGCCGTCATCGTGACGCGTCTGAGCTGGGGAGGTCCCCGCCGTGCAAACAGCAACCACGCCCGCTCACACGCTGACGGCCGGGCAGCCGATGCATGTCATCTAATACAGGTGCGCTGCGGGCAGTCGTACCCCGATCGGGGATTGCAGGTCGGCCCGACGGTGCGCGGTCAGGATTGCCCTTTGCGCCTCGGCGGTACAGTCGGGCCCTATCTACTAGTTCTGGGCGTCCTTGGCGGCGAGGGGATCGTCTGTTTGTTCGGCCTGCCCGGCGTCCTCTCTTCGTCTTGACTCATTCATCGCGGCAAGGTAGCGGCTGCGGTCCTGACGTGCTTGGATGCGCGCGCGGGTGCCGGTCCGCTGGCGCGGATGAAGGTGCGGTTCAGGAGGGTGGCAAGTTGGTCGGCCAATTGCCCGGCGCTCCATCCGCGGTCGCTCAGCAGGCGTGCGAGCATGTCGGAGGACATGAGCGCCCACAGCATGTCGGTGGCGGTGTCGACGCTCCACGGGGCGGCGAGGCGGCCTTCGTCAGCCAGCCAGCGGGCGAGGCGCCGGCACGCCGCTTGCTGGTCGTTGATGACGACGGCTCGGTGTTGCTCGGCGTCGGGGTCAGTGCGGCGGACGTGGTCGACCGCCCGGTCGACGGCGAGTATGCGCGGATGGTAGCGGGCGATGTGGTTGGCCCATTCCGTGAGTGCCGCCTCTGAATCTCGTGCCGACCAGACGGCGCTGACCGAGACGTCCAGGCCTTCGGCCCGGCTGACGTGGTCGAACAGCCCCGTCATCAAGTCCGTGCGCGACGCGAAGTGCAGGTAGACCGCTCGCCGTGACACTCCCGCCTTGTCGGCGATCCTCGCCATGCTCAGCTTTTCCACGCCCTCTTGCTCGATCAGTTCACGGGCGGCGTCGAGCAGGGCCGAGCGGGTGTGGCGGCTGCGCGAGTTGGCTGGCTCGTCGATCGTCTTCATCTTGGCCACCCCTTGACTCTACTACACATGGTGTGTAGTTTTAAGTACACACCATGTGTAGTTATGAACTAGGCGACTGAGGGCGGGAACGTGTTGACCGACGCCATAGGGATCAGGAAAGTCGTCGGCATTGCCGGGAGTCTGCGCCGCGGCTCGTTCAGCCGCCGGGTGCTGGATGCCGCAGCCAGCGAGTTGCCCGCGCAGGTCTCGCTTGAGATCTGGGACGGCCTCGCCCGCGTACCGCCCTTCAGCGAAGACGTCGAGAGCGGGCCCGAGCCGCTGGCTGTGACAGAGCTCCGGAAGATCATCAGGCACGCGGACGGGCTGCTGATCGCGACTCCGGAGTACAACGGCTCCATCCCCGGCCAGCTCAAGAACGCCCTCGACTGGGCCTCACGGCCGCGCGGCGAAGCCGCCCTCGAAGGCAAGCCGGTATCGACTCTCAGCGCCAGCCCCACGCCATACGGCGGATCCCGGGCGCTGGCAGACCTGCGAAGGGTCCTGACCGTCATCCACGCCGAGATACGCGGCGAGGAGATTAGCGTGCCGCACATCCACGAACAGTTCGACATCCACGGGCGACTCCTCGATGACGAACTACGCGGCCGGCTCCAGACGCTGCTGGCCGCGCTCGCCGAGCCAGCCACCGCAGCGGGCAGGACCGCTCAGCTGGCCGTCACGGCAAGCTGACTGGTACGGCTGAACGAGGCAGCGCATGAAGGGTCACCGGGAACCGGGAGCCGTCGGCAGACAGGGAGAACCAAATGTACGCCGTGCTGAGAATCAACTCGTTCGACCCAGGCAAGCTGGCCAGTTCAAGCGAGGCGCTGGATGCGTTCGACAAGGTTCACTCTGCCCAGCCGGGATACCTGGGCAGCGCCGTCGTGGACCTGGGAGCCGGACGTCGCTTCGCGCTCAACCTGTGGCAGAGCCAGGAGCACAGCCTGGCGGCACTGTCGGTGCTCGGAGCCGAAGTCGAGCGGCTCCTGGGTCCCCTCATGTCGGGCCCTTCTGAGTTCATCGGCGCCGGCGCCGTGATCTCCTCAGACCTCGTGCCCGCGACGGTCGCCTGAACGGTGGCGCTCCGGAGCCGCTCGCGCTGCCATCGCTTTGCGCCCGAGGAATTCGCCTCACGGTGCTCTCGGCCGCGAACGGGGTCATCTCGATGATCGTCACCCGCCGGCCGGTCGGGTACGGACGGCGGGTCACCGAGCCGTCGGCCTCAAGCGCATCAAACCAGGCCGGTGACCCTCCTTGGGGGTGACACCGAGTGCGTCGCTCAGGGCCCGCATCACCATCGGTCCCGAAGTGTGCCGCGCCGAGATGACCCGTCCGCGGGCGTAGCTGAGCAGGCTGGACGCGCCGGTGTGGCTCGCCTCGGCCAGGGGGTGCCTCATCTGGAGGGCGCTTTGACTTGGGTGGTTTCCGCCGCCTGGAGCGCTGGGAGATGACTGTCGAGGAAGGCGGGGGCTGTCGTGCGGCGGACAAGAAGGGTGGCTGTCGCCGGGACGGCGAGCAGGGCGATCCCTCCGCAGACCCACAATGCCCAGTGGAAGCCGCCGGTGAGCGCGACGTTTGCGGGCTTGCTCTCGGCCAGGAGGGTGCCGAGGTGGGTGGCGGCGACCGTCGATGCGATCGCGACGCCGATCGCCCCGCCGAGTTGCTGGGAGGTGTTGATCAGCCCGGAGGCGAGCCCGGCCTCCGGCCCGGCGACCCCGGTCAGGCCGCCGATCGAGACCGGGACGAAGGCGAAGGCGGTGCCGGCCCCGGCGACGAAGAACGGCCCGGCGAGGGCGCTCCAGAAGTGCCCGTGCACCGGCACTTGCGTCGCCCACAGGATGCCGCCGCCGATCAGTGCCATCCCGAGCGCCATCACCGGCCCGGCCGAGATGATGGTGACGAGTTTCTGCGCGGCTCCGGCGAGCGCTACGCAGGTGATCGAGTTGGCGAGCCAGGCTGTCCCGGTTTGCAGGGCCGAGTAATGCAGCACCTGCTGCATGTAGAGGGTGCCGATAAAGATGAAGGCGAAGAAGCTGCCGCCGAGCAGCAGCCCCACGGCGTTGGCGACGGCCACCATCCGCAGCCGGAAGATCCGCAGCGGCATCAGCGGCGCGCCGGTGCGGGCCTCAATCACCAGGAAGGCGAGTAGCAACGCGGCCGAGACAGCCAGAAGCGTCACCGTGCGCGCCGACGCCCAGCCGACCTTCGGCGCGTTTGAGATCGTGTAGACCAGCAGCAGCAGCCCACCCGTCACGGTGACCGCGCCCAGCGGGTCGAAGCGGCGGCGGACACCTGCGAGCCGGCTTTCGGGGACGATGCGCCGGGCGAGTAGCAGCCCCGCGGCCCCGACCGGCACGTTGAGGAAGAAGATGTACTCCCAGCCGACATAACGGGTCAGCAGCCCGCCAGTGATCAGGCCGAACGTCGCTCCAGATGCTGCGATGGCCCCCCACAGGCCGAGCGCCTTGTTGCGCTCGGCGCCCTCGGCGAACATGTTCATCACTATTGACAGCGCCGCCGGCAATACCACCGCAGCACCGAACCCCTGCAGCCCGCGCAACGCGATCAGCTGGCCATCGTTTCTGGCCAGCCCGCAGCCCAGCGATGCGGCCGTGAACACGGCCAGGCCCAGCATGAAGATCCGCCGCCTCCCGAGCAGGTCCGCGGCGCGGCCGCCGAGCAGCAGGAAGCCGCCGAAGGTGATCCCGTAGGCGGTCACGACCCACTGCAGGTTCGATTCGGAGAAGTGCAGTGCGCGGCCGATCGTCGGCAGCGAGACGTTCACGATCGTGAGATCGACGATCGTCATGAAGTACGACACGGCCAGCACCGCGAACGCGCGCCACCGCTGGACCTGTGGTCCCGATTCTGTAATCATCGCTTCCTTCCTTACATCTGCATCGGTGGTTGCCCGGCAGTCGCTATCGCGGCCAGCTACCTGGGCGGATCAGCAGGGTACGCCTGCCAGCCCAGCGGCAATTCGCGCCGCGCTCGGAACATGACAACGCCAGATGCGCCTGTTTGCGCTTGGCGGCAGTGCCACCGCTCAACGTTTGCTATGACTCCGAGCCGCTTAAGGTCGTCGTCGCCGCATTCGAGTCCCAGAATTCCCTGTACTCACAACGAACCGACATTTCGACCAGCTGATGTCAGACGTCCGCCTTATGCGGTCCGCCGTTGGAATATCTCCACTGGGTTACCCGATGGATCCTCAACAAGGATCTGACGTCCGGCTGGCCCCTCGACGATCTCGCCGCGGAATCGCACGCCCTCCGATGTGAGCTTTTTGACGGTCGAACCGATGTCGGCGACCGCAATCTGGAAGCGGTTCCAGCCGCCGGGAGCCGGCGTGCCCCCGGCGATTCCCGCGCCACCGACGCCTGGCTCGTGCAGGAGCAGCCGCAGGTCGTCCCGCGCCAAGCCCGCGAATCCGGGTGCCCGCGGCAGATCGACGCGAAAGCCGAGCCTGTCGCGGTAAAACTCGACCGCAGCTTCAACATCCTCGACGAAATAGCGGACAGTTACCTGTGCCACTGGTGATGCCTCCTTCGTGGTTGTCGACGAAATGGGTTCGCGAACATCAGTCTCAACGATTAAGGCGTCCCGCTCTTCGGTCGCCGAGGCATCTCAGATACCTTGTCGGCACCCGGGAGGAGCAGGCGCGAGACGCTCTCCGTAAACCACCGCTCAAACTGCGCTGGCGTCCAACCCCGCTCCCGCGTTAGACGCTGGAAGACCAAGGGCTCCATCAGCAGCCAGAGCATGTCGATAGCCATCTTGCGCGTCACTTCGGCACGCAACGCCGTGCGTTCGCGCAGGCCATCTACGATCCACGTGACCGTCATGACTCGTTGCTGGCTGAGCCGACGGGATAGTGCCGCTATGTCGCGATCGGTCCGCGCCGCCTCATCGGCGACGACGATGAGGCCAGCAGAACGGATCGCGGCCTCGCGCAGCGCCCGGGCGAAGGTCGCAAGAAAGGCCGCGGCGTCATCGGCTTCCGTTGCCGCTGCCGCCCACCCGCGCTCGAACATCGGGACGGGCTCGTCGTCCCCGGCGATAGCGACATCTATCGCGGCTTTGAGGAGTTTGGGCTTGGTGCCGAAGATCAGCTCGACGGCCGGGACAGATACGCGGGCGGCTTCGGCAATGGATCGCATCGTGGTCGCTGCATAGCCGCGAGCGACGAACTGTTCAGTCGCCGCTGCGAGGATCCGCGCACGCGTCCGGCGGGCCTGTTCGGCGCGGCGTGTCGATTGATAGACCCTTGTTGTCGGGCTCGTGTGCTTGACCACCGCCATGCAGTAATATTAGCTATGCGTAGCCCATAGTCAATAGACAGGCTCATGTAACCTTGCGAGAGTCGCGCGCCAAGCCGATAAGGAGGCCAGCATCGAGGTCCTCGTCAGGGCTGCCGGCGACAGCCGCCAGCAGGTTCATCACCGGCTGGCGCTGCAGTTAGTTCATCCGGTAAGGGATCTACTGTGGTGGAGCGGTCCATAAAAGGGCTATATGTGCGATGTTGCAGGCAGCAATGGGGGTTGACCCGTCGCACCGACTCGGCGATACCGACGATTCGCGTTATTCGGGCAGTTGCTCTGCGTGACTACCTTTCCGTGATGCTCGCCGGGCTGGCGCGCCAGGCTGGCCGCCCGGCGCGGTCCTGGGGTGGGATGATGGCGATGGCCTCGATCTCGACGAGCTGGTGCGGGTAGCCCAGGACTGCGACGCCGAGGAGGGTGCTCGGCACATCGTGGCCGGCGAAGGCAGCGGCGACCTCGTTCCAGGCAGCGATGAGGTCGCTGCGGTCGCTGCTGGCGACGTAGACGGTCGTCTTGATCACGTCGCGGATCGTGGCGCCGGATTCTTCCAGGGCGACAGCCAGGTTCGCCAGCGCCTGCCGGGCCTGGCCGGGGATGTCGCCGGGCGCGGTAACCTGCCCGTGCTCGTCGAGCGGGCACGCCCCGGCGGTGAAGACCAGGCCGGGCCGGTCCGTCACGGCAGCGTAGGCATAAGGGGCGCCGGGGTACAACCGGGTACTGCGTATCAGGCGCACGCTCACGCAGGGGATTCTGCCAGCCGCCGGAAGGCGTGCTGCACGAACCACCGCGGCCTGTCCGCCGCCGCAGGCCTGCGCGCGAGAGTGGCGGCAATCCGGGCGATCGTTCGGCTCTGATTCTGTGCTGCCGTCTGAGCTCCAACAAGCGCGTGGCGGCCCGTGGTGTCCTATGGCAGCTGTCCGGGGAGCATGGTCAAGGTCAGCGCGTATTGCGGTTTCGAGTACTGCACGAGGCCGTAGATCAGGCTGCTGCGAGGCCGATGACGGCACCGAGAGCAAGCGACTGCTTGATGATTGTCGCGGCGTAGGGGTCCACGTGGCTTAGCCTTCCTTCTCTGTCCTCAGATGCAGTTCTCTGGCAGTTGTTGGCGGCCACGCTGTTTGCACATGAGTCGGCAGCGTTCAGTGTTCATGTTCTGGCAACGTGATGCTGGTCAGGCTGCCTGGTGGGTGACCGGGTGCGGTGAGCAGGCTGGCGAGCGCGGCGATGGCTTCGAGCAGCAGGGCGTCGACGCGGGCTTGCTGGTCGGCGGCCCTGCGGGCGCGGAAGTCGGCGACCGCGCGGCGGTACTCGGCCTGGGCGGCGAGCTGGCGGACCCGGGCGGCGACGGCCGGGTGCACGCGAGTGCCGCGGCCGGGTGCGGAGCGGTTAGTCGCGGGTGAGCTCGGCGACTGCTTTCTTGGCGCAGGCATCGCCGGCCAGGTCCTTGCCGGCCGCGGCGGCGGCGATGAGCGCGGCGATGAGCGCGGCAGGGCACGGCGCTGCTGGCCGCCTACGCCACCGGCAAGACCATCGTCGACCAATCCTCCGCCCGCACCGCCATCAGCGAGGAGGCCACCGCCGCGACAGACTGACCACCACGCCGCCACCTCGTCCACCAGCAGCCCCGCCCGGCCATCACCGGGCGGGGTTCTTCACGCCCCACCCTCCTCACCCTGAACGTCGCCGCCATGGACATTCTGAGCGGCGGCGAACACCCGCCCGCGGCAGCCAGGTATCAAACATCGTCAAAGAGCACCGCCGAGCACCCAGCCCGGATGCTCAGGAAGTCAGGCCGTCAACAGCAGTGATCACTCAGGCAGCGCTTCCCTTGTGACACTGATCGAGTGCGTTGCGGGTTTCCTAGCTGCGGGACGAGCCGAGGACGTACGCGAGTGCGGCTCCGCCGAGCAGGCCGGCGACGAGCTTTAAGGCGCCCGGGCAGGAGCCTGGCCAGGGCGGCGAGCACGGCGCGATCAGCCCAGTCCGGCTGCGGGCGGGTGACCTGACGGCGCAGCACCGCCACCTCATGACGGAGGACCAAGATCTCCGCGTCCTTGGCGGCGTCGCTGCTCGCCAGCAGCGCCAGCCAGCCGAACACCCGGACCATGAACAAGTAGACGAGACGGACCAGCACGACCGCCGAGCGTAAACCAGCACGTCAGACCGTGTGCGAAGTTTGGCGCAGCACAGGCCGACATGACGTCGGCCCAGGCCTGACAAGTGGCGGATAGCCCTCCGAGAGTGCGCTAGCTGGTGGGCCGGCCGCGTGACGGCAAGGTGCTCCACGAAGGTGTCGGAAGGAGTGAACAAACTCTCGTGAGCGTCCTCCACCGGACCAGGTAGGGCGGCGCGCCACCCTCACCGCGGATCCGACGATTACTCCCGGCGGTCCGCGTCTCGCATGTGGCGTCCCCTGACTACCAGTTCATCGCCGACGACTGCATGCATCGCCTCCTCCTTCACCTCACTTCCACGTGATCAAGTTTGCGGAAAGCACCATGCCGGGAGGCAGGGCGCCAACGGTCCGGACGTCCGGGAGTTAGCTGGTAGCAGGGTGGGCGTGGTCATGGGTGTGGGCTTGCCTCAAGTGCTCCGCCTCGGCCTTGACGTGGGGCTCGTGATCGTGTTCCAGGGACGGGTGATTGTGCTCGTGGGAATGGGTGGACGCCATGTGCTCCCAGTGGCTGCCATGCCGTAGGTAATGCACCATGTGAGCGTGGTCGTGGGTGTGAACGACGGCGTCATGGGCGTGGTCCATTGCGATCTCCTCGTTACCCTGGTGCGTTCGGGAACCTGCTGGCCGGCCAGGCTTGGTCCTGGAAACGCCGGCCTTGCCAGAACGCGGCTGGCTCGGGTCGGTCTTACCGTTGGGACTAGTGCCCGGTACGGCCCCCGGCTCGTGCCTGGCGGAGATGATTTGGTCAGTAATTGGTCAG
>Ga0209131_1002298_pt1 | contig 13036 bp, 14 predicted proteins | sample GraSoi_2013_40cm_FD_185826 | JGI IMG/M metagenome (GOLD analysis project Ga0209131, IMG submission 185826) | Grasslands soil microbial communities from the Angelo Coastal Reserve, California, USA - Sample 9_17_2013_40cm (SPAdes) (version 2) | ecosystem: Environmental > Terrestrial > Soil >...
CGACCTCATCTGGGCATTTTACTCGCGACGCAGCGAATCACGAAACCGAATTCTTTACCTCTTTTTTATCATCGTTAACGCGCATTATGGCCAAAATTGCCGAATTTGATACAAAATAGACATAATCAGCGACCCCGGACGAGCCCTACCGAAGTCTTTGTGGACCGGGGGAAGAAGACCAGTCGGGAGCAGACCGTTGCCGGCGAAGTCAGGTTCGTTCTCGGGGCGCGCGCGCGATAGATCGATATTGCCTGTGAGCGATAATCCTGAAAGTGATCTGCCTCAGGGGCCGGCCGCCACACTGCGGCCGACCGAGCCGCAGCGCCGCTATTTAGAGCGCGGCCTGTCGCAGCCGGGCGGCAAGCTGCCGTTGTTCGATGCCGACGGCCGCGCGGTGGCGCCGCGTACCGTTCAGGCGTGTGTCGCTAACGGCTGGGCCGAGCCGTGGCTAAGCAATCCGATCAAGCCGGAGTGGCTGGTGTGCCGACTAACCGCAAAGGGCTACGCGGTCCTTGGCCGGACACAGCCCCGTCCCCCCTAACCCGCCCCCCCGCAAACCGGAGTGGAGAGGGCAGCGAAAAGGGGAAGGGCAGGGAGAAGGCTGATGGCGGCCGCCACGTCGCCGCACCAAAGCATAGCGAAAATTTACCACGACGGCAGAGCGTTGGCGCCCATCCACGACAAGGAGGCATCATTTCACCATTTGTTTTCCATGGGTCCCGCAAGCTCGCCTTCTTAAAAGACGCCACCAGGACCCTCCCGGACAGCGAGCATGAGCGAACTCTCACAACAACCCGTCTTCCTGAAGGACTTACACCAGCCCTTTTTCCTGAAGGAATTGCCCTCGGTCGTCGGGGACGAGCCGCCGATCGACGTCGGACACCTGGCGCGCACGTCGCGCGGCGAGCGAGACCTCGAATTGCAGGTCCTGGAGTTGTTCGACCGCCAGGCGGAAATGCTGCTCAGCTGCATGCCGGAAGTGGATCGGGCCGGGGTCGCCAGCGCCGCGCATACGCTTGCCGGATCGGCGCGGGAGATCGGGGCATGGCGGGTAGCAGATGCGGCCGCGGCGCTGGAGCGAGCGGTTGCGGAGAATCGTGAACTGGCCTCGGCACTGCAAACGCTGGACTGCACGGTCGTCGAAGCCCGGCTTGCAATTTGTGCAATGTGCTGCGCACCCGGCTGTCGACCGTGCGTACACGCTCTGGCGCGCCGCCCGCTCAGCGGATATAGGAGTGCGCCCGGCTGATCCGGCTGGGGCAATCTCCTGTTGGGGCCCGATCGGGTTAATCGGCACGCATGGTTAAAATTACTTTCATCGACACTACCGGCAAGTCACGTACGATCGACGCAGAGCCGGGATCGACCGTGATGGAAACGGCGATCAAGCACGGAGTCCCGGGGATCGAGGCTGAATGCGGCGGCGCCTGCGCATGCGCGACCTGCCACGTCTATGTCGACGAAGCGTGGCGCGAGAAGGTCGGTCCGCCATCTCCCATGGAAGAGGACATGCTCGATTTCGGCTACGACGTGCGGGCGAATTCCCGCCTGTCGTGCCAGATCAAGGTGACCGAGGCGCTCGACGGCCTCGTGGTGGCGACTCCGGAGCGGCAGGCTTGACCAGCCATCCCATTTCGGCTGCTGCCGTCACCTGATATTGATCTTGAATCGGATCGGGATCAGGAACGACAGTCCCCGAGTGGAAATCCCAGTTGAGCAGGCACGAGCGATTTTCATTGCGGAAAGTCAGGGAGGGCATCTACTCGGCGCTCACATTTGCGGCCCGTGCGGCTTCCTTCCATCGGCGCAGCTCGCGGGAGATGAACGCGCCGAAATCCGTTGCGCTGCCGCCCGCGGGCGTCATGCCTTGCTCGTCGAACTTCGTGGCGATGCCCGGCAAGTGGATGATCCGATTCACTTCGGCATTGAGCCGGCCGACGATTCCGGTCGGCGTTCCGGCAGTCGTGAACAGGCCGACCCAGGCCACGGCCTCGAAGCCCGGAAAGCCGCTCTCCGCAACACTTGGCAGGTCGGGAAAGTGCGGATCGCGCTCGGCGCTGCCGGCCGCGAGCGGCCGCAGTGCCCCGGCGTTGATCTGGGCGAGCGACGCAATGGGCGACATCAGGGTGAGTTGCACTTCGCCTGTCACCGTGCCAAGCACCGCCGGCGCGCCGCCGCGGTAGGGAATATGCTGCATCTCGATGCCGGCGAGCTTGCTCCACAGCGCCACCAGAAGATGCGCCTGGCTTGCGGCACCCGGGGTGCCGTAGTTGAACTTGCCGGGGTTCTGCTTCGCGAGCGCCACGAACTCCGAAAGCGTCTTCGCCGGCACCGTGGGATTGACGATGAACAACAACGGGCTCTTGCCGATCAGCACGATGGGAGCGAGGTCGCGCTCGGTGTCGTAGGGCAGCTTGGCGTTCACCGCCGGATTGACCGTGTGGGTGGTGAACGCCATCAGCAGCGAGTAACCGTCGGGTGCGGCTTTCGCCACCTGGTCGGTGCCCACCGTGCCGCTTGCGGCCGGCTTGTTCTCGATGATGACCGGCTGTCCCAGCGCGCGCTCGAGGTCCGGCTGGATGAGCCGCGCCACGATGTCGTTAGCGCCGCCCGCCGCGAAGGGCACGATCAGGCGGATGGGGCGCGTTGGCCACGTTTGGGCGGAGGCGGCGCTTACCAGCGTGGCGAGGAGCGCGAATCCCACAAGGGCGGCGCGCGGATCAAATTCCAGTTCGCAAAGGCGATGAGCGGCCATGTCGCGTACCATTTCTACGTTGCGCTCCAAGGCATGTGATATCGACGTGCCTCGAAAAATCAATCCGGCCGCAGTATGCTCCAAATTTGCCGTCAGGAAATGTAGGCACCATGCTTGATGTAACGCAGCAGCAAAAATACAACGCCTACGACACCCCGCATGCGGACATCCGCGAGTTCGTCGCCCGCATCGAGGCGGCGGGCGAGTTGCTGCGCGTCCCGGGCGCCCATTGGGACCTCGAAATCGGGACGCTTGCAGAGATCGTCTGCCACACGAAGCCCGAGCCGCCCGCGATCCTGTTCGAGGACGTGCCAGGCTATCCCAAGGGCATGCGGCTCCTGTCCGGCGCCACCAATTCGTCGAAGCGGCTCGCCATTTCGCTTGGACTGCCGGTGCCAAACAATCCGCTCGATGTGGTGCGCTCCTATCGGGATCGCATGAAGTCCCATCAGCCGCTGCCCCCGCGCGTGGTAACGAAAGGCGCCGTGCTGGAGAACATCGACCGGGACGGCGCGATCGATCTCTACCGGTTCCCGGTGCCGCGCCTGCACGAGCTCGATGGCGGGCGCTATATCGGAACCGATGATCTCGTCATCATGCGCGATCCGGAGGAAAACTGGGTCAATGCCGCGACTTATCGCGTCATGGTGCTGGACAAAGACCGCGTCAGCCTGTGGATGTCGCCCGGCAAGCATGGCCGCCAGATCCGGGAGAAATATTTCCGCGCCGGCAAGCCGTGCCCGCTGCTGATCAGTTGCGGGCACGATCCGCTGTTGTTCCTCGCCGGCGGCAACGAGCTGAAATTCGGCCTGTGCGAATATGATTACGCCGGCGGCCACCGCGGCATCCCCTATGAGGTGATCGAAAGCGAGGTCCATGGCCTGCCGATGCCGGCGCACGCCGAAATCGTCATCGAGGGCGACATGGTGGCCGACGAGACCGCCAGGGAGGGACCTTTCGGCGAGTTCACCGGCTATTACGCGTCGAGCCCGAGCGAGCAGCCGGTGGTGCGGGTGCGGCGCGTCTATTACCGCAACGACCCGGTGCTCGGCATCGCCTCGCCGATGCGGCCGCCGTCAGACTTCTCGTTCAGCAAATGCGTCATGAAGGCCGGCATGATCTGGGACGAGGTCGAGCGCGCCGGCCTCTCGGGCGTGCGCGGGGTGTGGTGCCACGAATTCGGCGGCGCCCGCATGTTCAACGTCATCGCCATCAAGCAGGCCTATCCGGGCCACGCGCGGCAGGCCGGCATGCTGGCGGCATCGAGCCAGTCAGGCTCCTATCTCGGCCGCTTCGTCGTCGTGGTCGACGAGGACGTCGATCCGACCGATATTTTCGACGTGATGTGGGCGGTGTGCACGCGCTGCGATCCCGTCGCCGATATCGAGTTTTTCCGGCGCGCCTGGTCGACGCCGCTCGACCCACTGCTCGATAAGGCGAGTTCGACCAACTCCCGTGCCGTGATCGACGCCTGCCGCCCGTTCGAGCGGCTCAAGGATTTTCCCCCGGTGGCGCGCGCTAGCCCGGAACTGGTGGCCAAGGTTCGCGAGAAATTTGCTGGGATTTTGGCGAAGCTGTAGGCGGCAGCACCGTAGCCCGGATGGAGCGCAGCGTAATCCGGGAACAAGTCTCTCATACTCACACCGCGCAGGCGGCGAGGTCAGCCCCGGATTACGCTGCCGTTCCATCCGGGCTACACGCCCCCAACCTCACATCGTCACCACCAGATACTCATCCTCGATGCTCACCGGAAACGTCTCTGCCACATAGGGCCCTTCCACCAACCGGGCGCCCGCCTCTACGCTCACTTCGAAGCGGCGCACCTGGACCCGGCGCGGGTCGCACCAGGATTTGCCGGTGCGGATGTCGTATTCCCAGGAGTGCCAGGGACAGCGGATCACCTCGCCTTTGCGCGAATAGCAATAGGAGCCCGGCTCGGGCGACGACACCAGGCCGGTGAGATGGCCTTTCGACAGCGGGCCGCCCTGGTGAGGGCAACGATCCGACATGGCAAAGAACTCTCCGGTGAGATTAAAGATGACAAGCTTGCGGCCCCGTATCTCGACCAGCTTGCGTTCCCCCGGTGCGATATCGCGCGCCTGCGCGACCACGTATTTCGCCACTATTATTCCTTTTCCCCGTACGTAGATCGCGAGATTTCCGGCACCGCGACACCGCCGACGATCGCCTTGCAACGAATGTCCTCGGCCTTCGCTTTTTTCTCCACAAGCTCCAGCACTTCGAGAATGTAGTCGCGCGGAATAAAGCACACGCCGCTATCGTCGGCGACCACGAGATCACCGGGCTCGACCCGCACCTCGCCGATCTGGACCGTACCGTTGATCTCGACGGTTTCGATCCGCCACTTGCCGGTGACCGGGCTGACCTCGCTCGACCACAGAGGAAAGCCGACCACGCGTGAATGGGCGATGTCGCGGATGCCGCCCATCACGACGGCGCCGGCTTCGCCCTGGCGCTTGCCGGTGAGCGCCGAGATGCCACCCATGTTGGAGATGTTGGCGACGCCCTCTATCACCAGCACGTCGCCCGGACTGGCAAGATTATGCGCCTCGAACTCCGCCATGCGGTTGACGCCGGCGCGGGCGCCGGCGAGCGGGTCGGCCCGCTGCAGCACGTTGCGCACGGTAAGGGCTGGCCCCACCATGGTGGTGCCTGGAATTGTCGGCTTGAGCATCGACGCGCCGATCGCGCCGGGCGCAATGCCCAGTTCGTCCATGGCGTCGGAGGTCAGCCCGGTCGGGTCACCGATGGCCAAGAAGCGTTCTACGGCTCCGTCCGGCGGCCGTGGCGTTTTCAACAGGCGTATGCGTTCCGGCGCGATGCGGCCGGTCAGGCGCTTTTCCATGGCGGCGGCTCCCAGGTTCCTCGTTATGTGGTTCGCTCTTAGTGTTCGTTTGATCGTTCTTGGTTCAGTCGAGGCGAATACTGGTGTCGCGGATCACGATCTACAAGCATGGGTGTTTCATCTTTCAGGCAATTTCGCGCTGCTGGAGGGTCGGAACGGGCCGCCAAGGATGCAGGAGATGCACGCCTGGGGCACGTTCCGGTCGTATGGAAGCGCCGTAGGGTGGGCAAAGCCAACGGGTCCGGCCTTCGGCCGGCCCGATGACAGGCTCCGCGTGCCCACCGCCCCCTCCCGGCCCTCCGCCACGCGCGGGAGGAGGGCAGGGAGGGGTGGGACGCTTGCTCCGACCAATAGCATATCTGCCCCGCGCGGCCACTTTGCCCCATTGCTTGCCGGCCTCGGCACTCCTCGATAGGTTGCGGCCTTCTGGCAATCGCGAGACGCGCCCCATGATCGATTTCTACGTCCTGACCAGCCCCAACGTACAAAAAATCTTCATCATGCTGGAGGAGCTTGCGGTGCCCTACCGCCCTATCCCGGTGGATGTCTGGAAAGGCGACCAGTTCAAGCCGGAATTCACCGCGCTCAATCCCAATGCCAAGATACCGGTGATCGTTGATCACGAAGGTCCCGGCGGCAAGCCCGTCACGGTGTTCGAGTCGGGGGCGATCCTGATGTACCTCGCCGACAAGTTCGGCCGCTTCCTCCCGACCGGCGCGGCCGAACGATACGAGGCGATTCAGTGGCTGATGCTCCAGCTCACCGGGATCGGCCCGACCTTTGGCCAGGTCGTGCATTTCATGCGCTTCGCGCCGCCCGGTAACGATTATTCAAAGAGCCGCTACATGACCGAAATGCTCCGCCTCTACGATGTGCTCGAACAACGGCTCGGCCGCAGCCCCTATCTGGGCGGCGCCGAATATTCCGTCGCCGACATCGCGACGTTTCCGTGGACGCGTAATCACGACATGTTCGGGGTGAAGTGGAGCGAACGGCCCAACCTGGCGCGGTGGTTTGACGCCATCGCGGCGCGGCCTGCGGTCAAGCAGGCGCTCGCCGTCGTTGACACGATCAAGTCGAGCCGCGACACCGCTTCGGAAGAGGACAAGGACCGCATTTTCGGACGCGGCCGCTATGCGCGGGCCTGAACGGCCGGCCATTCACAGGTCTTCCGGTTTACAGGTCCTGAGTGCGGCGCGCGGTCGCGTGCTCCCAGACTTTGTCGCGATCATCGTCGAACACCAAAGCGGGATCGGCCGGCGCCGTATACCACACGTTGCGGGCAAGCTCGCCCTCGAGCTGCCCCGGCGCCCAGCCGGCGTAGCCGAAAGCAATGAGGCGCTTCATCGGGCCGGCGTTGCGGGCGAGGTCGCGCAGGACCTCGCGGCTCGGCGTGGCGGCAAAGCGCGCATCGACCTCGAGTGTTTCCGGGCGGCCGTAGTCGGCGCCATGAATCACGAAGCTGACTTCGGGCTGCACCGGACCGCCCAAGAAGATGCGTACACTGCCGGTCGCAGGGGTGTCCTTTGTCCCGAACGCCGCGAGAAGGTCCGCCAACGGCCTTTCGCCGAGCGGCCGGTTGATGACGATCCCCATGGCGCCGTCGATGTCGTGCCGCACCATCAGGATCACAGCACGATCGAAACGCGTATCCCGCATCGCAGGCGTGGCGATCAGCAGCTGGCCCTTGAGCGAAGGCGGCACCGCCGCATCAGACGGCGCCATCAGGGTTGCCCATATGGCGAGGAGAGCAAGGATCAAAGGCCGAGCCGCGACGAAAGGCATAAAAACGCTCCGTTAAGCTGAGGCGGAATGCCGATACGCGTTCAAAGATACCAGGACCGGCGTGCTTCTGCACGCCTCGCTGTCGGCTATTGGTCTTGCTGAAAAGAGCCTGAAAGGAGGACGCTCGCCGGGCGTCCCCGGCCATCGCCCGGGTGAAGTTGCGGGAATCGATCGACGCCACCGGCGAGTCAGCAAAGACGTCGGCACTCACCGGCTCGAACGCTGAGGCGTCGAAATTCCTGGCGAAACGCCCACGGCGGCGACGCCCTCCGAGGCTATTCCGAGCCGCTCCAGTTCGGCATTTGCGGCAGACCGTTCAACAAAGTCGAATGGGCAGTACGCGTGGGCTTTTTTCAGCCACTCGATGGCATCTTTGCGTTCCTCGCCGAGCGCATGCCACTCACCGATGTAGAAATATGCTTTACATTGATTATCTGTGCCTTTCACGTTCGTTAATACGTCCTCAGGCTCTAGTACCCCTTCAGGGAACTGATTGTCCAAGAATAATTTGATGGGCCAATCTTCGCGATTTGATCGGAGCAGCGCTGAAGCATTGCGAAGCAGTTCCTCCTTGTGATCTTTCGGCTGGTAATACTTATCGCCAAGGATGATTCGGGAATGCTCCCGTGCAAGATAGAGCCATATCATCGTATCGGCCTGGCTCTGCGGTAAATGCAGGCCATCATCGAAATCCTTTGCCGCAAGATCGAAATCGTCCGCCGCGCGATCCCCCGCTGCGCGTTCGTTGGCCAGCGCAAACCGCGCGTAGCCGCGGTCAATCTTGACAGCAAGAAAAGTCTTGTCGATATCAATTGCCTTGCTGTGTGCCTCGACCGCCTTTTCGAAATCGCGGCTCAAATAATGATTGACGCCTTGCCTTTTATAGGCGGCCGCATCGTCATTTGGTTTGTCCTCTATGAGGGCTTCGTTCTCGCCGACTGCTAGGTCGAATAACCTGATTGCCTCATCATCATTTCCGCCCTTGATACGCATCGCCTTGCTTAGCGTCTTTAATAGTTGATCTTGAAATTCGTCAAACGAGTCGTTTCGAGCTCTGCGGATGTCGAGCGCCTCTTGTAGCTTGTCAATGGCTTTATCCACCTGATCCGGACTCTCAAGCAATTCTGACGCAAGGTCGTAACGGATGTGGGCGTCATATGGATCACGTTCAGCCGCTCGCTGATATTCGGCGACGGCATCGTCGTAGCGGCCAAGGTCCGTCAGTATGATGCTTTTGTCCTGGAAGGCGCAATTAGCCTTGTCTGCCTTCTCCTTGTTCTTCAGCGCGTCACCCAGACGCTGATGGGCCGCAGCAGAAAAAGGATCAGACACCACGTCTTGGTGAAATCTGGCGATAGCCTCAAGATATTCACATCCGGCCTCTTCAGCCTCGCCCGTTTGGTCGAGCACGTCGCCCAATTTCAGGTGCGCGGTGCCGAGTTCAGGACGAATACTGATGGCGCTGCGAAATTCGTTGATTGCCGACTTGGCCTCGCCCTGTTCCTTGTACGCAAGGCCCAGATTGAGATGAGCAATGGCGAGTCTAGGATCGTGATCCCAGAAGCTGGGATAATGGATCACCCGTTTGAATTCCGCGACGGCGCCGTCAGCCTTCTCGTCCAGCCTGCCCCGCCGAAGAAGTAGCAAGCCGAGCAGATTGCGCGCCCACACGACGTCCTCGCCCGACGGCCGGTCGGCGATGATCCTTTTTGCGAGCTCGAACGCAACTTCCGGATTCTTTTCGGAATTAGCGACAGCCTCGAAATAAGGTTGCGTGGCGGCGAATACACCGAGAGCAGCGTCATCGAACAGGGTCTTAAGGGCTTTAAGGTTTTTCTCATCGGCCCCTTCAGAACTCTCGTGGATGACCACCTCATTCTTGAGCAGCCGCAGTCTTAGCTTTCCGTCAACGCGCGTGATATCGCCGGAAATGTTCTGGCTGCCCCCAATCGGAACGAACCTGCGAATCTGCGCGACAACGGCTTTGAATGACAACCCGACGTTCGGAAGCACGAAATCGGCTTCGTCCTTATGAAGCGCCAATTTCGGGCCTGCACCGCTGGTGCGCGCGTGTGCGGCGTATTTATTGATGGCGTTAAGAAGATGAAGAGCCGCAACGTCGGGCGTGTAGCCCGCCGCCTCCAAATCTTTTGGCACGGAGATCGGCTCGATGACGACGGACCGCCTAAAAAGGGCTTCATAGAAAAGATTGGTGATGACAGCGAAGGTCAGAATCGCCGCAAGGCCGAGGACACCTTTGATCGCGAACGTCCACCAGCGGTTCGCAGCCTCCCACCAATGCCTGCGATCTGTTTGATTTGTTGAGCGACGCTCTCGCCGATTCGGCGATTCGGTTTCTGTCGCCATGTCTGACCGCCCAGATATAGTTCCTTCGCCTGCTGACTAAATCCTCAGCCAGCGCAAGGGTTCCAGATGAACCGCAGGCGAAATTTCAGCTGGATGCGGCGAAAAAGATGTTTCAGCACGCATCGTGCGTGAATGTTCCCCGATTCCCCTTTTACTTCTTTGTCTTCACGCAATTCACGGCGTGCGCAGGCTTGCGGTGCGACGACGGCCGCGCGATCGTGGAGAGGGCGATCCGCTCACGCGACCTTGACCAAGAGCTTTCCGAAGTTCTTGCCCTGAAGCAGGCCGAGGAAAGCCGCGGGCGCGTTTTCCAGGCCCTCGACGACGTCTTCGCGATATTTGAGGCGGCCGCTGCGCACCCAGTCGCCGGCTTCGCGCAGGAAATCATCCTGCTTGGCGGCGAAATCCGATACGATGAAGCCGCGCAGCGTGAGGCGCTTGCGCAGCACCGAGAACATGTCGGGGCCCGGCATCGGCGTTGCGGCGCTGTACTGGGCGATCAGCCCGCACACCGGTATGCGGGCGAAATCGTTGAGCAGCGGCCACACCGCTTGTTGGACCGCGCCGCCAACGTTCTCGAAATAGACGTCGATGCCGGCCGGGCACGCGGCTCCGAGCTGGCGGGCGAAGTCGGGGGCGCGATGGTCGACGCAGGCGTCGAAGCCGAGTTCCTGGACCACGTAGCGGCACTTGTCCGGGCCGCCCGCAATCCCGACCGCACGGCATCCCTTGATCTTGGCGATCTGCCCGACCACCGAGCCGACCGCGCCGGAGGCCGCCGCGACCGCAACGGTTTCGCCCGGCTTGGGACGGCCAATTTCCAGGAGCCCCGCGTAGGCCGTCATGCCCGGCATGCCAAGGACGCCGAGCGCGGTTGTGATTGGCGCCGCCGCCGGATCGAGCTTGCGCGCACCGACGCCGCCGGAAAGCACGTAATCCTGCCAGCCCCCATAGCCCAGCACGATGTCGCCGACGGCGAATTTTGCATTTCGCGACGCCACGATCTCGCCGACGGTGCCGCCCACCATGGGTTCGCCGACCTTGACCGGCTTGGCGTAGGATTTCGCGGCGCTCATGCGGCCGCGCATATAGGGATCGAGCGACAGATAGCGGGTGCGCATCAGCACCTCACCGTCCGCAGGCTCCGGCACCGGGCTGTGCACCAATTCGAAATTGTCGAGGCCAGGCGCGCCGTCGGGCCGGCTCTTGAGCAGGATTTGGCGATTGATGCCGGCAGCCATGGGCGGCCTCCTTGAGATCACAGTCCTGTTGACATAGCACAGCCTTGTAGCCCGGATGGAGCGCAGCGTAATCCGGGATTGGCTGACCCCGGATTACGCTGCGCTCCATTCGGGCTACGGCACCGAAAACCCGTCACCCCCACCTTGAGAAATGGCGCCGGCGCCGCTACCCTCCCCGGCAAAATGCCGGACAGGCGAACCTCGGAGGTCTCATCATGGATATGCGTGCCGCTGCTTGCATCCTCGTGACCGTCGCCTCGGTCGGCGCCGCCTCGGCACATCATGGCTGGGGCAGCTACGACGCCACCAAGGTTTTCACCATCAACGCCCCCGTCGAGACGCTGACGTGGGCGGACCCGCACACCCACATCACGGTCAAATACCAGGGCAACGTCTGGGAGGCGACGCTGGCGCCGCTGTTTCGCATGCAGGCGCGCGGCCTGACCCAGGAGATGCTCAAGCCCGGCACCGCCGTGGCGGTCGAGGGCTATCCGTCGACGCAGAAGGAGCACGAGATGCGGGCCGAGCGCATCACGGTCGCCGGCAAGGCGGTCGAGCTGCGCTGACGCGCCGGAGATGGTGCAGGGCCCATTGCCGGACATCATTACAGCGGCATTCACAGCGCTCGAGCAATCGAGCCTTGGAGCGGCGGCGCGCGGGTCGGCGTGGCTCTATCCGCTTGCCAACGTAAGCCACGTGCTCGGCGCGGCGCTGCTGGTCGGCGCCATCGCGACCTTCGACATCCAGGTACTGCGGCGCGCCAAGAACGTCGGCGTCATCGCCCGGGCCGTGACTCCAGTGGCGGCATTCGGGCTCGCCCTGCAGGTTGCGTCCGGCACGGTGCTGCTGGCGGCAGACGCGATGCCGGTGGTGGTCAATCCGGCCTTCCAGTTCAAGATGGCGATGTTCGCCCTTGGCCTGATCAACGTCGCGGTCTTCCGCTGGCGCTTTGGCGGCGGCCTCAGAGCCGACATCCCGCTTGAGGGGGCCACGTGGTTTGCGGCGCTGTCTCTGGCGAGCTGGCTCCTCGTGCTCCTGGCAGGGCGTTTTATCGCGTATCTGTGAGCGGGACCGCGGGGGTCTCGCCCGCCCCTTCGCTAGAAGAGCGGGCGAGACGCCCGCGCTCCCAGGGGACCGCGGGGGTCAGCGCCCTCCGGCTGCCAGACCGACCACGCGAGCGTCGAGACCGTTGAAGCCGTGATGGCCGCCGGCTTCACAGGGATCGCCACTGCTGACGCCTCCCTCCACCCACACCACGCGCGCGCGACCACCGGCCCATCGCGCAAACGATTCGGCGCCCGCCGGCTGCGTAAAGCGGCAGCCGTCCTGCCGGTGGTGGATGATGAGGGTCGGAGGCAATGCGGCCGGCGATCCGAGAATCGAAGCGACGTTCTGGTTACCGCCGGATTCGTTAGTCAAGAAACCTGAGGTGAGAACCAGCCTGTCCGGCCGAGCGCCCCGCGCTATGCCCTCCGCAGCCCGGATGGTGCCCCGGCTGGTGGCGACCACCGTCACGGGCCGCTTAATCGCCGCCATGTAGTTCACGGCATTGGTCAGATCGGCGCCCGCATCGACCACCAGCACGGCAAAACCCCGCGCCATATAAGCGTGACGGGTGCGCACCAGTTGATTGAGCTTGAGCCCATTGATTTCTCCGTTGGGCCCTGCAGCAATGACGCCGTTGCCGCCCGGCATCAGGATGATGCTTCCATGCGGCGCCTTCGGCCGCAACAACACCGCATTCGAGCCGCCGATGTTGACGGTCTCATCCGCGCAGGCGACGCCGGCCAGCACGACCGCAAGAGCGGCCGCGACAGCGGGGGAAAGCCATGCGGTCGCTCGATCGGTTTTCAGGCTCATTGCGAATGTCGACATCCGTTTCGTCATACCAATACTAGGGCCTGTCCTCAGTTAGGCGACATTTTCACGAGAACGGATCAGAATCAAACGCGGAACGGCGTTCTATAGTTGGCGCGATTCTACGGGAGGGATATGCGAATCAGCAATTGACTGATTCATGGG
>Ga0209131_1002299_pt1 | contig 13035 bp, 13 predicted proteins | sample GraSoi_2013_40cm_FD_185826 | JGI IMG/M metagenome (GOLD analysis project Ga0209131, IMG submission 185826) | Grasslands soil microbial communities from the Angelo Coastal Reserve, California, USA - Sample 9_17_2013_40cm (SPAdes) (version 2) | ecosystem: Environmental > Terrestrial > Soil >...
TGCCATTTGGTTTTCTTCGTGTCCCTTCGTGTCCTTCGTGCCTTTGTGGTGAGAATTACGCCGCCGTAGCGCCCTCAGTTTCCGCGGTTGCCGATCAGGGCGAGGAACTCCTCGCGGGTGGCGGCGGAATCGCGGAAGGTGCCGACCACGGACGACGTGATCATCTCCGAGTTCTGCTTCTCGACGCCGCGCATCATCATGCACAGGTGCTTCGCTTCGATCATCACGCCCACGCCTTGCGCGCCGATCGTTTCCATCACCACCCGCGATATCTGCTCCGTAAGCCGCTCCTGGATCTGCAGGCGCCGTGCATACAAATCGACCAGCCGCGCCAGCTTGCTCAGCCCGAAGACCTTGCCGCTGGGAATGTAGCCGATATGGCAGCGTCCGAAAAACGGCAGCATGTGGTGCTCGCACAGGCTGTAGACCTCGATGTTCTTCACGATGACCATGCTGTTGGTCTCCTGCGTGAAGATCGCTTCGTTGATCACCGTCTGCGGGTCGGTACGGGCGCCCGAAGTCAGGAATTCCAGCGCGGCGGCCACGCGATGCGGCGTCCTGACCAGGCCTTCACGTGCCGGATCCTCGCCGATTTCGATCAACAACTCGCGGACCAGACTTTCGATCTTTTGGATATTCACTGCCATGGCCGGCATCCTTTCGCGAAACGTTTCGCTGGATCGCGGATAGTAACGGAAACGACGCCGGTCGAACTATGAATGGATGAGGGAAGGTGCCGCGGGTGCCGGTGCAGTTGCCCCGAACAGGGCTTCCGGGTGGCGCAGGTGCATGAGGTCCGAGATTTCGCGGGTTCGCGCAAACGGGACATCCACCATCAGCAGGATATTCCCCTGCACGATGCCGCGCTTGAAGGCCGCAATCCTGGGATTGGAAACCACCATGCGTGCGACGCTTAAAGTCCACACGCAAAACACTGCGCCCGCGACGGCCGCGATCAGCATGGTAGAAACTTCGAGACTGGTGCCGCGCGGCGGAAACAGCACGAGCAGGCCGCCGACTATGCCGCCGATGACGCCGCCAAAAGCAATCCCGGTTCCGGCGCCATGCATCACGTCGGCCTTTTGCAGGATGCCGGCTTCCGGCAGCTCGCCGAGCGGCATGCCAGGACGGGCGAGGCAACGGATTTGCGGTATTTCGACGCGGGCGAGCAACAACTCCTCCACGGCTTGCTCGGCAGTCCCGACGTCGGACAGGGTGAAGTAGAGGGTGTCTCTCATCTTGCGCAACAATCCGGCCCCTGGCGACCGTGCGAAAAAACCCGGTGGTTCGACAGGCTTACTTATGCCCGGGTTGCCGGCGTTGCTCTGTTCGCTACCGCACAGACGGAAAGACCGGGGAAATACGGGACTCAGGACGTGGGCCCGACTGCGCTGGATACCGGGCTTCGCCCATAACTCAGGACTCAGGGGGAGAACAGACGGTAAAGGCGAACACGGACGAAACGGATGCCGTTTCATGAATTAGTACTTACTGAGTCCTGCGCCCTGAGTCCTGCTTCTACAACCTGAGTCCTGAGTCCTACGTCCTGAGTCCTGCTTCTACAACCTGAGTCCTGAGTCCTACGTCCTGAGTCCTGCTTTTCAGTTCGTATCACTACTCCCATGGCAACTCTTGTACTTCTTCCCGCTGCCGCAGGGGCAGGGGTCGTTGCGTCCGACCTTCGGTCCGTCGCGCCGGATCGGCGCATGGGAAATGCGCTTGTCGAGCCAATATAAATACATGGCCGTTATCGAATCCCCCATCGAGTTGGCTGCCTCATTGCGCATCTCGCGCTCTTCCTCGGCGCTCGGCATCGAGTCGCCAGCCTCATCCGCCGCTTCCCGCATGCGCCCCGATAGCAGCATGAACGGGAACAGCAGTTCTTCCACTCGTTCCGGCTCGCCGTGCTCGTACCAGTCCGTTTCCGACAACACCACGCCTTCGAGATAACCTTCGCACCAGGTGGCGAGGTCGTCCTCACCATCCTCGGCGGGAAAGACGTACAACGTGATGCCATGTCCATCGTCCAGAGCCTGGACGGTCTGGCTGTAGAAACGCATCACCAGGCCGAGGATTTCCTGCGCCTGTTCCGTTGAGGCATAGTCAGGATTGTCCCCGAGTGCAACGGGCAGCCAGCTGCTGGGGGAAATCAGATCGGGCGCGCTGGCCACCGCGCAGAACAACCCCTGCAGCATGTCGAGCGGCATGGCCTCTTCATGGAAAATGTCCGAAATGAGCAACTGTTCGAGCCGGTCGAGTTCGGACGTGCTGAGCGGGCGCTCTGATTGGATCAGTTCTGAATGAGTCATAGGGGCATAAGCTGCAAGGCTTCCGGAGCGATCCCTTTCAAACCGGCGGGCCGCGATCAGGGCTGTTTTGCGGTGAATTCGAAAGCAAGGACCGGAGTGTTCGCAGGCCCATCATCCTCCAATATCCGCCCTCACGGATGGTGCCATCGGCCCATCGCCATCGACAGGAGCATTATCATGGGATTCATGAGGACGGGCGAGGCAAATAACGCGGCGGCGTTTTCCAACGATGAAGAACGCTGGACAGCCGTGTTGCAGCGCGATAACGGCGCGGACGGCATCTTTTATTATTCGGTGCGGACCACCGGCGTGTATTGCCGGCCGTCCTGCGCGTCGCGTCCGGCGCTGCGCAAGAATGTCCGTTTCCATGCGAGCTGCGAAGAAGCGGAACAGGCGGGATTCCGGGCCTGCAAACGCTGCCGGCCGAATTCGCCAAGTCTCGCCGAGCAGCACGCTACCGGTGTCGCCAAGGCCTGCCGACTGATCGAAACGGCGGACGAGATGCCCAATCTCGACGCATTGGCCGAAGTTGCGGCGATGAGCCGGTTCCACTTCCATCGCGTGTTCAAGGCCATCACCGGCGTGACGCCGAAGGCCTACGCAGCCGCACGCCGCGCCCAGCGGGTACGGGATGAATTGCCGAAACACAGCACCGTGACGGAAGCAATCTACGACGCCGGCTTCAATTCCAACGGACGCTTCTACGCCACGTCCGCCGAAGTACTCGGCATGGCGCCCGCGAATTTTCGTGCGGGCGGCACGGGCGAATCGATCCGCTTCGCCGTGGGCGAATGTTCGCTGGGCTCCATTCTTGTGGCTGCTACGGACAAAGGCATTTGCGCAATTGCACTGGGAGAAGATCCGGATGCCTTGCTGCAAGACCTGCAGGACCGCTTTCCGAAAGCACAACTGGTCGGCGGCGACGGCAAGTTCGAGAAACTCGTGGCCAGGGTGGTCGGCTTCGTCGAAGCGCCGGCGCTGGGGCTCGATCTGCCGCTCGATGTGCGCGGCACGGCTTTCCAGCAACGGGTGTGGCAGGCGCTGCGCGAAATACCGGCGGGCGCCACGGCGAGTTACGCACAAGTCGCCGCACGCATCGGCGCGCCGAAATCGACTCGCGCAGTGGCCCAGGCTTGCGCATCGAACGCGATCGCGGTCGCGATTCCCTGCCATCGCGTCATCCGCAATGACGGCGGGCTCTCCGGCTATCGCTGGGGCGTCGAGCGCAAGCGCGCGTTGCTCGAACGCGAAGCCCAGTCATGATGGAAGCGATGTCATGAGAACGGCCATCCAGCGCCGGCTCCCGCTTGCGCAAGCGCCGGTGGTGGACCCGGTCGTGTCGGATCGGATTGGAGCGGTCGACTGGGAAGCGGTGGCCGCGAACCTGGATGCCGAAGGCCACGCGGTCCTCCATTCGATGCTCTCGCCGGAAGAATGCGCATCCGTGGCTGCGGGCTACGAAGCCGATGCGCAGTTCCGCAGCCGGGTAGTCATGGCTCGCCATGGGTTCGGGCGCGGCGAATATAAATACTTCGCCTATCCCCTGCCCGGTTTGATCGCCGGTCTTCGGACTGCGCTGTATCCGCGACTGTGCAGTGTGGCCAATCGCTGGAACGAGGCGATGGGCATTGCCATTCGCTATCCGGATGATCACGGAGAATTCCTCGATCGCTGCCATCGGGCAGGCCAGGTCCGGCCGACGCCGCTGCTCCTGCAATATGGCGAAGGCGACTACAACTGCCTGCATCAGGATCTTTACGGAGAGCACGTGTTTCCGCTGCAGGCGGCGTTCCTGCTCTCGAAACCGGAGCGGGATTTTACAGGCGGCGAATTCGTGCTCACCGAACAGCGGCCGCGCATGCAATCCCGAGCGTGCGTCGTTCCATTGCAACAAGGTAGTGGCGTGGTCTTCGCCGTGAACAACCGGCCGGTGCAGGGAACGCGCGGCAGCTATCGCGTCAAGATGAGGCACGGCGTCAGCCGCATCCTTTCGGGTCATCGACACACGCTCGGCATCATCTTTCATGATGCGAGCTAAGGTTTAGTGGGTTGAGTGCCGTTTTCCTTTCCGCACTCAGTACGCGGTGTCCAGCACCGGATCTTCGCAATTGCTTTACATTCAGCCGGGGGCAGCCCGGCGGCTGGTCACCTTTCTTGCGCGGCCAAGAAAGGTAACCGAAAGAAGGCCGCCCCTGGAGTCGCGCCCCGTTTCACGGGGTGCCCCTGTGCTGCCTGTCCCGGTAAGGCGGCTGCGGAACTCGACCTGGCGAGGCGCACACAACGCGCCTCACTGCGGGACTGACTCGGTTCCCGGCGGGCGTAAGCTGGGGCGGAATCCGAGTCACGGGCGCCTGTATTGACAATGGTGGACCGAGTCTTGGCGCCTGCTCCCGCAAACGGAGCTGCGCTTAACGTGTCGACAGGCGCACAGTCCTCGCCGACATTCCCTTACCGGGCCGAGCTGCTCGGCGCGCCTCAAGGAGAGAAAGAGCAAATGCCTAGGGCTTACGGCTTTTACTCAGTCCTCAGCACTTATGGGCGAAAGCCCGATATCCAGCGAAGTCGGGCAGTCTTGTTTTTCTCAGCACGCAGCACTCAGTACGCAGCACCCGCCCTTACCTTTCCTCTTTCCTCTTTCCTCTTTCCTCTTCGTTGGCCGCGGCGTCAGCGACTGCGGCCATCGCAATCCTCGTCTCCGGCGTCTCCAGACTAATGCGTCCCAGCGCGCCACTGCGATAGTCGTCCAGAAAAATCAGCGCGGCCTTTTCCAGGTCCGGGCCGCCGCCCTTGACGAGGCAGCCGCGACGTCTGGCGACGGCTTCGACCACGGCGGGGCCATCCAGGCCATCGGGCGCGAAGCCGTAGCGCGCGGTGAGCAGTTTCGGATAGCGGGCGAGCAGGATGTCGCCGAGAAACGCGGCGACTTCTTCTTCCATGACTTCGTTGGTGCCGATCGCGTGGCTGGCCGCCAGCATGTAGCCGTCGCTCTCATACTGGATCTTCGGCCACATCAGCCCGGGGGTGTCCGTGATCGTCATGCCCGGACCCAGGTCGAGGCTTTGCTGCCTCTTGGTGACCGCGGGTTCGTCGCCGACCGCCGCGACCCGGCGCTTGACCAGCGCGTTCATCAGCGTCGATTTGCCGACGTTGGGAATGCCCATGATCATCATGCGCAGCGGCTTGATGTTGTCGTTGCGATGGGGCGCGATCGACTGGCAGTAGCCGGTCACGCGCGCAACGTCGGCCGGCTTCTTGCACGACAGCGCGACCGCCTTGATGCCCTTTTGCTGATTGTAGAAATCCAGCCAGGCCCTGGTCGCGGCGGGATCGGCCAGGTCGGCCTTGTTGAGCAGCTTGAGGGCGGGACGCTGGCGGTGCTCGCGCAACGTCTTGATCATCGGGTTGCTGCTGGCCTCGGGCAGGCGCGCATCGACGACTTCGATGATCACATCGACAAACTCCATGGTTTCGGCCGCCTTCTTGCGCGCCAGGCTCATGTGGCCGGGGAACCATTGGATGGACATGACTTGGAGAGGCGAGAGGAAAGAGGAAAGAGGAAAGGTTGGGGCTAGCCGAAATCTCCCGCAACCTGCATTTTACTTATCTTTTCTCTTTCCTCTCGTCTCTTTCCTCTGAAGATTTCGCGGCGAGCGAAATCTTCGGCTTTTTAATCGGTCCCTTCACCCGGATCGACGAGTGAAGCGCGAGGAGCGCAGTCTTTTTCGGATGGGGCGTGAGCAGCAGGTCGACGGTTTCGTCGCGCAGGTCGATGGTGCCCGTGCCTTCCGTGTGGGTCTGGTCAGTATCGAGCACGACGGTTTTCGACTTGCCCACGCCCTTGTCGAAATCGAAAGCGGCCGTGGCGCTGTTGACGCCGATGGCGCGATCTCCCTTGATCATCACCTTCAGGGCTTTGCCTGCGTTCAGTCCGATTTCGGCGTCCAGCAGATTGGAAATGGCGCCGCCCGCCATGCCGATTTGCGCAGAGCCGGAAGAACTGGCGGCCAGCTTCGCGATCGAATCGCCCTGCCCCTTCATTTCGATGTGCCCTTGAAGCGATCCCGCGCCTTTTGGCGCCTTCGTTCCGCTGGAAAATTCCGCGAGCAACTGTTCCAGCCGCACATCTTTCAGGTCGATCTTCGCGTGCGCTGACAGCGCCTTGCGCTGCCCGTCGAAAGTCATCTGTCCGACGACATGGCCGCCGGCCAGGCCGACATCGATGGGTTTCAATGCAAGCACGCCGTCCCTGAGATCGGCGGTGAGCCGCAAGCTCTCCAGCGCGCGCAGCCGGGTCACTTTGAATTTTTTGATCTCGAGCGTGGCGTGCGCATCGAGTTTCTTCAGGCCTGTCGCATCGAATACATGGTCGGAGAACAAACGCTTCGGCGGGACTGCCTGCGGATTATCGGGTGCGGAATCCTTTGCGGCAGCCCCGGTTTCTTCGGTAGCAACCTCCTCCGGCCCGGCCTTGTCCGTCGACCGATGCCCCTGTGCGAGCGATCGAAGGTCCGCGAGATCGGCGAATCCGCTGCCCAGTGCCGCGCGCACGGTGAGGCGCTCCTTGCCGCGATCGATGCTGATATCTCCGGCCAGATCGGAATCGCCGATCTTGCCGCTCAGTTCGGCGAACACGGTCTCTTGCTTCGTTTGCCGGACGCGCGCCTGAAAATCGTAAGGCCGCGACGCGGGCAGCGATCGGCGGAAAAAGGCTTGCAGGTTCGACAACGAAGGGCCGGCGAGATGGACCTTGGCGTCGAAGGAGGAAGGATTGAACATGTCGGCGATGGTGCCATCGACTTCGAGCCGGCTTTTGCCGGCCGATACGCGGCCGCGCATCGGAAAGGATTCGCCGGTTTGGAGAAACGTCAGCACAGGCCCGGTCAGCACCGCGCCGGAAAACGAAACTCCACCGATTTCACCCTTGAAGTCGATCCGCGTCGGGTGCGCCGCATCGGGCTTCAGTTCTTCCGAACCGAGTTCGGACGGCTTGGAGGAAGCCGTAAAGTCGAGACCCACGTCGCGACGCACGAAACGGATCTTGGCGCCATGCGGCTCCAGGCTTTGCACCTTGACCTTGCCCGGCCCGCGATCCTCCGGGTTGCGCAGGCGCCAGTTCCGCAGCCCGTCCGCCTGCCTTTCCATGTCCAGATCCGCATCGATCAGGACCAGCCTGGAGATGACCGGGCGGCCTTCCCATACGCTCTTCAGCGAGAAGGTAAACGAAACCTCCCTCGCCGTGAGGAACGGCCGCTTGTCCGCCCACGGTGCATTCTCGATGTACACGTCCCGTACGCGCACGGTCGGTTCGAGCGAAAACCCGATATCGACGTGCAGGTCGCCTATGCGAACTTCACGGTGTGACTGATCGGTGAGATAGCGCTCGACTGAATGACGAAACCAGTTCCAGTCGAACAACGCGACCACGACCGCAGACAAGGCCAGAAGGCCGAGCAGAACCTTGATCGTGCGATCGAATCCGGGAAATTTGAACGGCATTGCCGGCGTTGGACAACGACGTTCCGGCTTGGTGCCGAGAAACGGTTGAAAGCCGGGGGAACACCTGACGTACAGCAGAAAGGGTAAAACACCTCAGGCCATGCGGGCGGCCCGTTGCTGCGGACGCCGTCTTACTTTTTGATGTTCAATCCTGAAAACATCGACATCGCATGCTGGTCGCGGCTCTTGCTATCGATTTCGCGGCCATTGGCCTTGCACCAGGCAATCAACTGGGCCGGCTTGATATTCATCTGCGTGGGGAAAGTTCCTGATTCGCGCAGGCTTTGCAGTTGATGGTTGTAGTCCTTCATGTAGGCGCCATAATCACTCGGCATCGACGCGCCGTCGACACATGCAGCGCGAAAATCATGGTAATCCGCGCGTGATACGAATCCCATCACTCCCGTCTTTCTGACTGCCGCCACTTTAGTCATGATCAAGTCCTCAGGTAATCACACACTATAGGCTCTTATCCGCCCCTCGGTCAGGATTTCCCTCTGGCGTTTGGGGTCAAGCTCGCGTAATCCCGCGCTTTTCGGACCGGAACTCCGGCAGGTCCTTCGCTGTCTTTCTTTGTGTGCGGTAACGCACAGCGCCTCATCGATGGCGCGCTTAACCTTTGTACTCGAATATTCGACGGCAGGAGGGCTTTCACATGAAGCAGCTTATGTTCGCGGTGGCCGCATCCATGGCAACCGCTGCGGCGTTCGCGGGCGACGTCGGCACCCTCGGCGGCCTCGGTGAGCCTGGCTACGGCCAGATCGACATTCACAAGTTTCCGAAACCGCAAGTGGTGTTCCCGGAGCCGGTCGTGATCCGCCAGGTGGACACCGGCGTGGCGGGCGAACCGGTATACCTTCGCGTGCCACCGGAGCATGCCAAGGACTGGCGGAAGCACTGCCAGAAATACAACCCATGCGAACAGCGCGTCTATTTCATCGAAGAAACCTGGTACAACAAAGTGTATATGCAGGAGATTCGCAAGGCCGGAGAAAAGCCGTAGAGGCCGTGAATATCGTGAATGTCGTGAATGTCGCAAAACCCGTGACCGTTGCGAGCATGACGAGGTAATAGACCTAAAAGAAAGAAATCGCATTTCTGCGTTTCAACGCTTCTTGCGATATTCACGACATTCACGGCATTCACGATATTCACGGCCTTTCCAGCCCCTTAAACACCTTCCTCACCGCGTTGACGCGCGCGACATATCCCTGGACATAGTGATCGCCGCAGCGCTGGCCCGAAACCAGCCGAAAGCGGCGGCGCGCGAAGGTCTCTCCCGCTCCCGCTCCGCATAAGTGGGTCACGGCGGCGAGGTCCTGCTTCTGCTGCAGCGTGGCGTTGGCGATGCGCAGGCGTTTGATCGTGTTCGCAACGCTGCGATCCAGGTAGGCCGATGTGAGCTCGACGGCATGCGAGGGCACGGTCCGCGTATAGAGGCTGTTGAGCCAGCATGAATCCCACTCGTCCCAGGGCCCATCCTCGACGACTACATGATCATGAATGCAGTACCGCCTCGCCTCGGCAAAGGTCCCGTCCGTGATCTGATACATCCCCACTGCGCTCGACGCCGGCCGATACATGTCGAACGGTTTGCGCTGCAACGACCAGCGCCAGTAAGTCCGCGCCACGGGATTGCCGGAGCCTTCGATCTGCGCGAGGGCGGCGAGCAGGTCTGCGGTAATGACGTTCGTGGCATGTTCTTCGAAGACGGCGCCGTATTTCTGCCACGTCTCGGTAGGCGACTTATACAGCGCGCCGCTGACCGGGAAGAACAGTTCCGATGGCTTGCGCATGACCTGGTAGGCAAAATTGAGTCCAAGCCAAAGCGTGAAGGCCAGTACCAGCCCGACAATGACCTGCGTGTTCGGTGGCAGGCGCCGGAACGCCCGCCACCAGCGCCGACGCAAACGCGCACCCGGCCAGAACTTCGAGATGGCGAAGCGGCGCCTGCGCCTTCTTCGGGGTTTACCTTTGGTGGCTAGAGCGGCGGGTTGGGGCGGCACGAATGGGAGTTTATTACTTCAGCGCAACAGCATGGCAGTCTAGATCTCACCACGAAGGCACGAAGTACACGAAGGGTCACGAAGAAAGACAAGATTGAATTGGGTTATTGTTGTTCGATAGTAGCAAGGCGGGCGGTAGACGTGCACATCGATCGGCCACCCGCAGCCGCAAGTTCCCTTCGTTCAATATTCCTCTTTTGCCCTTCTTCGTGACCCTTCGTGTCCTTCGTGTCTTCGTGGTGAGAAGTAAAGAAGTACTCCCTCAAGCGGGACGACCGAGCCATTTCCGCGCGAGCCCTTCGTCATCGAATATCCGGATTTCCGCACGCACAAAAAGCTCGGACAACAACGCCGTCCAAACCATCGCATTGTCCTCGCTGAGGATCGCGACGCGTCCAACGGCACGGGCATGCGCGCCGGTAAACCGGAGGTCTTCCAGCGCCACGTCAAGGGTGTAACCCAGCATCCCGCGCAGATCCACCAACAGATCGATCTTGCCCAGCAGCTTCAGCTGGTTTTCAATCTCGTTTTCGAGTCGCCTGAAATCCGCGATCTCGAGCCGGGCGAAGATGCCCGCGACCGTCAGATTGCCTTCGTGCTGGATTGTTATCATGGATGAGGCTCCCGGAGGGTCGTGACGGCGTGACGATGTAAATGCGGAATCTTACTTCCTGCTTCGTCTTTTCGTTTTTTGTTCAACCTCTCTTCAACTCCTTCCTTTCGACTGAATCCATCGGAACGCACGGGTCTCGCTCTTACGGCCGTCACGATCGTAACGACCGTCACGCCGTCACGGCTTGCCCCTTTTGGACCCTTCCCTTCCCGATCCGTTCGACAACGCACGTACACTGACCTTCTGGCCCACTACGATCAGCCTGCCGTGTCCTATACTGGCTGTTTCGCGCTGTTGGAGAAAAGAAAAATGGTGAAGCCCACAATATCGAAACCGCCGCACCCCCTGCATCTGCCGGCCAAGCTGATTGCCGTATCCTGGCACGACCTGCTCATGATCGGCTTGCCCGTGGTGCTGATCACCGCGCTCGCTGCCTGGCTGGCGATCAAATTCATCGGACCGGCGCCGCAGGATACGATCGTCATGCTCGCCGGGCCGAAGGAAAGCAGTTACTACAACATCGCCGGGCGCTACGCGAAGATAATCGCGCGCAGCGGCGTGAAGGTGCAGGTCATTGAAACCGATGGCGCGCAGGACAACCTGCGGCGGCTGGCCGATCGCAAGATCCATCCCGATGTGGGATTCGTGCTCGGCGGTATATCGGACGGCATCGAAATCGGCGGCCTGATATCCCTGGGGAGCGTGTTCGTCCAACCGATTCTGGTTTTCTATCGCGGCAAGGAAACGGTGGACCGCCTGTTCCAGCTGACAGGCAAGCGCATCGCCATCGGCCCGGAGGGCAGCGGAACGCACGCGCTGGCGATGAAATTCCTGGTTGCAAACGGCATGGAGAAGGGACCGACGCAACTGCTGGAGCTGGATGGGGATGATGCGGTCGAGGCGCTCAAGCAGGGAAAGGTGGACGCGACTTTCCTCATGGGCGAACTGGTGAGCGGCAAAGCAATGCGCGAGCTGCTGAAAGTGCCGGGGATCAAACTCATGAACTTCAGGCAGGCCGACGGTTACATGCGTCGCCTGAAATTTCTTTCGCGGCTCACGCTGCCGGAAGGCGCTTTCGACCTGGGCCAGGATCTTCCTCCGCAGGATGTCGAACTCGTCGGCCCGACGGTCGAACTGATCGCCCACGACGACCTGAATCCCGCGCTGTCTGACCTGCTGATCAGCGCCGCGCGCGAGATTCACAGCTCCGCAGGCATGTACCGGAAGGCCGGCGAATTCCCTGCACCGCTGGAGCGCGATTTTCCGATCAGCGAGGATGCCCAGCGCTTCTATCGTTCGGGCACGCCGTTTCTCTACAAGAAATTGCCATTCTGGCTGGCGAGCCTGGTCGACCGCATGCTGGTGGTGCTGATTCCGCTGGTCGTAGTCCTGATCCCCGTCACCCGCATCGTGCCGCCGCTGTACCGCTGGCGGGTGAGATCACGCATCTACAAGTGGTACGGCGCATTGATGGCGATCGAACGCGAAATACTCGCCGATCCGACGCCGGCGCACAAAAAGGAAATCCTCAAGCGGCTCGACGAGATCCGGGAATCGGTGAACGATCTGCGAACGCCGCTCGCGTTCGCGGATCAGCTATTCGTCCTGCGCGAACACATCGGCGGGGTGCGCCGTCGACTGGTCGGGGAGGAGTGAGGGGGAAGGGCGGAGGACTCGGGACGCAGGACTCAGCGAATAGCTCTTAAAGCAAAGGTAAAAACGCGGGTGGCTCGGCCTTTACTTAGTCCTGAGTCCTGAGTCCTGTGTCCTGAGTCCTGCCATGTCCTCGCCCCTCGTCACTGCGACTGCGACTTCAGGTACTCGATGATCCTGCTGCGCAGTTCCGCTTTCTTCATGCTGTAGAACATGTAGGAACCCGGCACCACGGTCTGCGAACTCTTGATCCACGCGTCGAGCTTCGCTTCATCCCATGCCACGCCGTTCATTTTTTTCAGAAAGGATTCCGAATAGGTGTAGCCGCTGACCGTGCCGGCCGTCCTTCCCAGTACCCCGCTCAGCGGCGGGCCGTAGATCGGCACCACCGCGAGGCGCTCGCCCGCCAAGCCGTGCCGGGGCAAGTCCCATTCGGAAGACAGCGGAGCCGCGACATCCGGCTTCGGACCATCCAGCGCCGACATGGCCACCTGCACGGGACGCCGATTGACTTGGCGTGGCGCCAGGTCCCCGGTCTTCTGCGCCAGGTTGCCGTGACAGACCGAGCATTCCTTGTTGTAGAGTTGCAGGCCATCCATCTTGTCAAGATCCGCCGCCTGCGCATTTGTCGCACCGAACGCCACCAGCAGCAATCCGAACCTTATTGTGTTTGAGTCCATCACCGTCGCCCTCTTTCGTCTGCGCTACGATAGAAACGATACCTGCCGACCTTCAGCTCTTTTTCCTCTGCTGCGCTTCACGCGTTCCCTTGTCTTCCAGCTTCTTCTGCAAATCCGCAAACGGATTGTGGGTCGCCACCGGCCCTTGCCCGCCGGGACTCCGGCGCGCGGACACGTTAGTGATGAAATCACCCGTTTGCGGGTAGCGCGCCACAGCATCACTTCCCGCCCCACCAGCAAACCCCTTTCGCCGAGTCAGCGATGCCCTTGCCGCTTCG